>Ga0208883_100015_pt1 | contig 338347 bp, 312 predicted proteins | sample LakWasMet43_HOW7_2_FD_183881 | JGI IMG/M metagenome (GOLD analysis project Ga0208883, IMG submission 183881) | Freshwater sediment methanotrophic microbial communities from Lake Washington under simulated oxygen tension - Sediment Metagenome... | ecosystem: Environmental > Aquatic > Freshwater...
ACGGCAAACTCATTGTCTGCGCCGCCATGCGTAAGCTCATTCATCTGGCTTTCGCTATCTTGAAATCCGGTAAACCTTTTGATCCTAATTTTTCCCTTGCATAAGCAAGTTTAAGACGGTATCTACCGGGCTGACATCATCGAAAAATAACTGATTTTCACATTAAATCAAATAGATTGCGTATTCCGATCAAAACCACCCCTGATTCAGACTTCAAAACCGCCAGGCATTTTGATCGCAAAGCCACCACCAGTTCCGATACAAACCCAGCCAGATTTTGAACGCATTGGTTCGGCGAATTAAAGCTGTCTATCGTAATCGTTCCACTAACAACAGGTAAGCACCTAAAAGCAGCCGCTTAACAATTTAAATCAGCCACCGCTTTCGGCGGGCGGTTGAATTTGTTTTGTTAGAACATTTCTAGTTCGCTCTAGGTAATTTTTTGCAGCTAAGAAATCTTTATCTTCGTTGCTGCCCCTAGGGCCAGAATAAATATTTTTAGCGCATTCTGATTCAAACATATTAGTGCATATATCTGGAGTTATACCTCCATCAGGCAAAAAGTCTCCTTTATAATCTAATAATTTGTATGTTGTCACAGCTAATGCATTGCCATTATGTAGGGGGAATACTGTTAAAACGAATGCGTCACCTAGTGTGCGATTTCCTACGATTTTTGCATTTCGCAAATCCCTCAAGGCTAGCGCAAAGGCCTCTGCTCCACTCGAAGTTTGACCATCTACCAATAATATAATACGATTTTTGGGAAATTTTGTAATTATGCCAGTTCGGATTTCAGGTTTTGGCACTTGTGTACGGTTAGATTCTTGTATCACGACTGAGTCAGCAATAAATAAGTCCAAGTAAAGTCCAATTACACTTAAACTTCCCCCAGTATTACCCCTGATATCAATAACAATATCAAAGAGCTTGGGATTGTATTTTGATTTTTCGGAAACAAGCGTTTCGTTTATGCGTTCAAAGTCATTATAAAAATCAACAATTCGAATATATAAGATATTGTTTTTAACTTTTTGCGCGAAAGTAATATCGGATTCATTCACCTTATGAAGCTTGCTATTTCGTAGATTGATCCGCCCAGCTTCTTGTTGGGTTGCATCGCTAAAATCTTGCTGAAAATAAGAGCGGCCATCAATAGAAAACACCGCCCGATCAATAATGCTGGCTTCTAGGGTATTAAGATCAATATTTGAAATTAATTCAGATAAAAACTTAGCGTCATTAATTATTTTATATATAAGATCTCCGACACTAAGAGATGCATCAATGCTATATTTCATTTGTTGATTTTTATAGAAAATAATAACTCCACCTTCTATATTGGCAAATTTAAAGTCAGTGTCAAAATTACTTAACGCAGCTATGCCTTGTTTAAATATTGTCGATTGATCTATAAGCAGTAAATGCTCCTTTTCGATTTTGCCAAATATCTCTGTTAGCCCCTGAGGGCCTAAAGGTTTATAGATTTGCCTATCTTTAGCAGATATAGAAAAAGACAGTGGAAATGATAGAATGATAATTATTAAATGTTTTTTTAAGGCTCTATAATTCATTATTCGCAGTATTTTGATTAGGTACTAAACAAAGTCTAGTAAGTAAATCGTCTTAGGGCTCGCGCAATGGGCAGGCTCGGATTGACCTGAGGGCTGTGATTGACTGCTTGATTGCAAGACATGACCAGTGTGATGAATCATATAGATTTAATTGATTTTCACACAGACACTATTTAGCAATTATATTCTGCGCTTCAATTGATCCATGAGAGGCCGCTTTTTTATACCAAGTGAGCGCCTCATCAGAATTGGCATCAATTCCTCCAAAGCCGTTATCATACATAAAACCAAGCATATATTCTGCGTTCGCAAATTCCTTTTTTGCAGATAAACGAAGCCATTTTATGGCCTCTTTGAAGTCAATATCCCCAGCATAACCTTTGAAATAAAAATACCCTACTCTGAACTCAGCTGAAGTCTCGCCCTTATTTGCTGCCAGACGGTACCATTTAAATGCTTTTTTATAATCCTTACTAACACCTAATCCATTTTCATATGCAACGGCTAAATTTACCTGCGCACCAATATTTCCCTGCTCTGCTGATTTACGTGTCCATTGAGCGGCAAGAACGAGATTTTTATTTACACCCAAACCATTTTGATATGCGTATCCAAGGTTTTGCTGTCCTTCAGCTTGACCCTGTTCAGCTCCTTGTCTGAAGTACTCAACTGCTTTGGCAAGGTCTTTCTTTACCCCTATTCCATTAAAATAAAGGTTTCCAAGTGCCACTTGCGCATCCGCTCCCCCTAGGGCTGCTCCACTTTGAAACCACTTTATTGCAGTCGATTGATTCTTAGTGACTCCGTTACCAATGTTGTAAATGACACCAAGCTCGTAGTGCGCTTCAGGAACTCTTAACTCTGCCGCTTTATGAAACATTTTTAATGCTAACTCTTTATCTGTTTTCCCTCCAAAACCGTTTGTATAAAATACTCCTAAATTGTGAGTTGCTTTAGGATGATTTTTTTCAGATGCTTTTATAAACCACTCTCTTGCTTTTACATAGCTTTGATCGACCCCTAAACCTTTTTCAAATCGATAACCTAAATTAAACTGGGCCTCCGGGAATCCTTGTATTGCGGCCTTTTGATACCAATAAACTGCATTGTCATCGCTTTGGGATACACCATCCCCGCGAGCATATAATACTCCAAGCGCATTTTGCGATTGAGGCTCCCCTTTTTCTGCGGCTTTCTTATACCAAATTGCTGCTTCATTGGGATCTTTTTTAGTACCAAACCCAAAATCATACATACTTCCCAACATATATTGCGCATTTAGGACACCTTCTACTGCAGCCTCCTTATACAATTGAAACGCTTTATCATAATCTTTATTTCCCAAGCCACCGGAATAATACAAATTGGCTAAATTGTGTTTGGCATTGGGCTCACCTAATTTGACACCTTCAAGATATAATTCCTTGGATTTTTCTATATTTATCTCTGTTCCGAAACCAAATTCGTATAAGTGGCCTAATAACGAATAAGCCTCTATATATTTATTATTTACAGCTTTTTCGCACCAAACTTTGGAAGCGGAATAGTCTCTCTGTGTAAGTTCACCATTAGCAAATATCACTGCCATTTTATATTGGGCTTTTGGAAGACCACTATTCGCCGATGATTCATACCACTTAATAGCTAGATTTTGATTTTTTTCAACAGAATACCCGTTTTCGTATGCAACACCTAAGTAATATTGGGATTCAGAATGACCAGCGTTAGCAAGCCTATGAAGGTCATCCATTATAGATGCATAATTATCATTGTTAATTGCCGCTAGTATTGGCTGCCATTGTTCGTCAATAGTCTTAACGTTTATTAATTTTTCTGTATCCTTGATGTCTATATTTTCGGTTTGAACAGTAGTACAACCAGATACAAACACCATACACAACAGCGCAGAATAATAATTATAATTTTTCATTTTTCCCCTAATTACTTTATCAAACTGATAAGACATAACAAGTTACCATCTATGTCCACATATCTTTTACACTAGACCATTCATTTAAGTCAATCTCTTCCTAGAGTCCTTGAAGTTCTAAAAGGGATAACATGAAATGATAACTGGGTCTGGACTACTTCAACGACTGGACCGCTAGTGACAAATACTTGAATGATTTTAAATGTCTGCTCTTCATAAACTTGCTGCCATTCGGAAACTTTATCTAACAGCCAGCTTAAGGGTCGATTGCAACAATTCGCCACTTTCCAAAGCAGTCATTCACTACTAGCGTAATCGTATCGGAGTTAGTGGCAGACAATCAATTGGAACAGGTGGCTGTTTTCAATCGGGATGGGTGGCTGGTTTGGGTGGAATATGCAATAGATGACATTTTCTGAGCAGACTCTAACAATATGCCCTCATCCAATCTGTGCTGAAGCGGACAGCTGCAAAAGATCCAATACCTTCAATTTGATCGCCAACCGCGTCAGCTCAATATCGCTGGCGACGCCGAGTTTACGCTTGATCAGATAATGGCAATTGCCGACGGTTTTCGGGCTGATATTGAGAATTTGGGCAATCTCGTCGTTGCCGTGCCCGTCGACCAGCAGACGCAGAATCTCGAACTCCCGCACCGTCAAGGTTTCCAGCGCGATGCGCTCGCTGCCGAGTTTTTCCAGCGCCAGGGCCTGGGCAATGTCGGCGCTCAAGGCATGCCGGCCGACATGGACTTCGCGTATCGCCCGCAATAGTTCCTCGGGCGGACTGCTTTTGGTCACGTAGCCCATGGCACCGGCCCGCATGGCCTGCGCGGCAAAACCGGGATTTTGATGCATGCTGAACACCAGGATTCTAGCATCGGCTTGGCGTTGTTTGATGCGGGCTATCAGTTCCAGGCCGCTGCTGCCGGGCAGGGAAATGTCGGTAATCACTAGGTCCGGCTGAAATTCCTTAAACAACAGATAGGCTCGAGCAGCATCGCCCGCTTCGGCAACGACCTGTAAGCCGGGCTGTTTGGCCAACAAGGCGCGGTAGCCTTCGCGGACGATGGCGTGATCGTCGACCAGTAAGATGCCGATCATGTTCTCGCCTCGGTGATGGCCGCCAGCGGCAGCCGGGCTTCGACGATCAAGCCGTGGGGCTGGGCTATCGCCAAGCGCAGTTGCCCGTGCAAGGCGTTGACGCGTTCGCGGATGCCTAATAGGCCTATGCCGGCGACATCGGCAAACGGTAGTTGCCTAGCGATGCCATCGTCTTTGATATTCAAAACCGCCTCCTCATCGATTGTCAGGCTAATGCCAACGCTGGATGCCATCGCATGTTTGGCGATATTGGTCAGGCATTCCTGAGCGATCCGAAACAAGGCCACCGCCTGCGCCTCCGGCAATGAAGCGCAATCGCCGACTATGCTCAAATGATAGCGAGTCTTGCCGGCCTTGCGTCCATTCCAGCCGGCGACCAGGCTGTTGAGGCTGGCCGCCAAGCCCAATTCGTCGAATTCGGCCGGGCGCAAACGGCCGAGCAAGTCGCGTACGCCTTCCAGCATATGCCCGGTGATGCGGCCGATGCGATCGGCGTCATCGACCAAGTCCGGGCATTGTTGTGCCGCCGTTTGCTTGATGGAAACAGCCACGGCATTGATGGCCGCCAGACATTGGCCGAATTCGTCGTGCAACTCTCTGGCCAAATAACGGCGCTCCTGTTCCTGGAGGTCGATCAATTTCACCGCTAGTTTTTGGCGTTCCTCCAGCAGTTGCTGCTGGCTGGCCGCCAGTTGGTTGATGGCCGAGGCAATGCGTTGCCATTCGTCCAGTTCAAACAACGGCAGGCGAAAATCAAGATGACCCGATTCCAGGTCTTCCAATCCGGCGACTATGGTTCCGGCCGGCCGTAGGGCGCGGCTGATGCTCAGATACACCAGCAGGCAAACCGCGGAAACCGTGACGCTGGACAACTCCATCAGGCTACGGGTCTTATTCCAGGCATCGGCTATTTCCAGCTCGGCGCTGGGTGTGACGGTTAGCGACCCATAAACCCGGCCGTTCAAGGTAACAGACCGCAGCGCTTGCCATCCGGGGCTGAAAATCCGCCGATAAATATTTTCAAAACCCTCCGGCCAATCGGCATCCAGTGGTTTGGTGCCATTGCAGAGACTGCGCGACATCGGACTATCGGCGGCCGTATAAGTAATGCAGATGCCGGGCTGAGCGCCTGATTGTTTCCAAAACTCGAAGTCCGGAAACGAGTTGCTTAGGCCGATGCCGGCGTTGATCAGCAATAGCTGCGATTCCAATTGTTTGGCCAAGGACTCGGCGATTTGCCGGGTACTTTGTTCGGCCTGGTGATGGCTTTGGTACAGCGCATAGGAGGCGGTCGCCAGCAAACACAGCAAGGCAAGCACCGCGATACGCGACAGCAAATGCAGTTGTAGATTCATGGCATGCCTGTGTGGATGAAATCCGGGATAGCGGCATTCTAAGAGCCAAGCACTCAATATCCAAGCCAAGGTCCGGCACGCGGGCAAATTGCCCGAACTTGCCGGGCAAATATCGGCTTACGGCGAGCCGGGCATTGCATAAGTTGTAGTCGTCCGACAGGTAAAAACATCGCACTCACACATTCAATAACGAGGAATCCCCATGCCCAAGCATTTTTTCGACGACAGCCACATTCAATGGCAAACCTTATCCGGCTTCGATCACTTGCAATATTCGATTCTGGACATCGACGAATCCAACAAAATCGTCGACGTGTTGTTCAAGTTTGCCGCCCGCCAACAGATCGTCCTGCACGGGCATAAAGCCTTGAACAAAACCTTTGTGATCCAGGGCGAGCATAGGCTTTACCACGCCGACGGCAGCCTCAAGGAAATCCGGCCGGTCGGCCGTTACACCTCCAGCCAGCCCAGCGACGAACCGCATCGCGAAGGCGGCGGCGACGTGGATGTCATCGTGTTTTTCAGCATCCGCGGCACTGACGGCGTGTTCTATCAGATTCTCGACGACGAGTTGCAGGTGATTGCCGAACTCGGCATGCGGGATTTTATCGACTTGTACAAAAACCAAGTTGGGGAAACGTCATGACCCGACTGACCCGCATCGCCTTTTTGCTATTGCTGATCCAGCTGTCCAGCGGTGCCTATGCCGCGCAACGCATCGCCGTTTTAAATTTTGAGCTGAACGATATTACTTCCCTGCCCGGCACCCCGGCCGAACTGCAACGAACCGCATCGATGGCGCCCTTGTTAATCCAGGCGCTAAGCCAGGCGGGCGACTACGAAATCGTTGCTGTCGACGCCAACACCCAAAAAGCCGCCAATGCCGGCTTCGGTTATCTGTTTCGTTTCCACGATCAGGCCGCGCAACTCGGCCAACAACTGGGCGCCGACTGGATCATCGTCAGCCAGCACAGCAAACCCAGCTTCCTGGAATCCTACTTGATAGCACATTTGATCCGGGTAAAAACCCAAACTCTTACCGCCCGCTACGATATAGCGCTAAAGGGCAATCACCAAAAAGTCACCCAACACGGGGTTAATCGGCTTGCCGATAAGATTCGTTTATTGATTGACCGGTAGCTCCGCACTCATCATCGAATGACCGGTACGACCGGCGGGCGAATAAAACAACTTTGTCTTTATTCTTCTCCACCGACCCTCTCCAGCAGGAGAGGGAGATTTTTCCTGAACTTAACGGCATTGCCTAGTGAGGGGAATCCGGGAGCGCATAGTATTCCGTGAAGAATTCGGAACGTCAGCGGAGATAAGTAATCAAGCCGCTTTATCGAGCTACTCTCGACTTCCACGCCGCCACGGCCACCAGTATCACGGCAGTAAGAAATCCAACCGTGGTCAGCGTAAAACTAATCCCGGCCTGAAGCGGAAAATGCGGTTCGACAGCTATGGCTGCATCCGGCTTCGCCGTCAGGCCTCTAATCAGAAAAGCCAATGGGTTAAAAAAGGCGCCGAAACAACAGGCGGCAACGACCCAAAACGGCGGCACGATGGCATATTGGCGAAACAGCAAAAAGAAGATGAACAGGAATTGAGCCATCATCAAATAATCGATATGAGCCCGGATAACGTCGGCACGCTCGACGAGGCAACCGGCCAGTACGCCGTCGGGAAAAAACAGCGTGATGCCCAGCACCCAGGCGATGCCCAGCGCGATGGCCAGGCAGAATATGGCAAACGCTAGTAAAATGACGTTAGGCATTGCGGTCGACGGCTGCTGCTGATGTTGTTGATTGATCATGATTTTCCTCTTGGTTGATGACGGGGCGTTGAACCCCATTGTTGAACATCGCTAACGTTGAAGGCCCTCTATCCGGCGTTGCCGATAACGGACAGCTTGACTAGACTGCATGCCAAAAATCGCCATCCAAGCCGGATAAAAGAAACCATGGGAAGCATAAACAATGACAGATAAGCCTCGCTTGTATGATCGTGCTGCGGCCGGCGGCAATCCGTTCGATGCGCTGTGGGACATCAGCGGCGGACGCACCTTTTTCACCGGGCCGCTGTATTACAACGCCAGCCATCAACACGGCGCCCCGGTATTTCTGGCCGGCATTTATGGGAAGTTTCGATTGAAATTACGGGGCGGCGACTGGCTGTCCTGCCGCACGGCGGTGATTCCGGCAGGCGTGTTACATGAACTGGATGTCGGCGGCGATCCGCTGACGGTGTTTTACATCGAACCGACCATCGCCGGTGTCGAGGCCCTGATGCCCTTAACCCGCAATACCCGCGAAGTAAACGGCGCATTGGTCGGCAGCGGCGGCGAGATCGCCTTCATGCGCGACCTTTACGAAGACCGCTACAATCCGAATTGGACCGCACAGCCCTTAGTCGATCTGCTGGATTTTTCCAAACGGCGGGCGAAAGCCGAATTGATCGACCCGCGCGTATCCCGAATCGTCGAGTTTTTATTCGAACAGGGCGACGACCTTACCTCGGTAACGACGCTGGCCGCTCAAGTAGGGCTATCCCATTCCCGGTTTCAGCATCTGTTTACCCAACAAATCGGCGTGCCGTTTCGACGCTACCGTGGCTGGAACCGGATGCGCCAGGCGATACGCGAAATCATCAAAGGCAACAACTTCACTCTCGCCGCCCATGCCACCGGCTTTTCGGATTCCGCCCATTTCAGCCACGAATTCCGCAAAACCTTCGGCGCCCCGCCCACGGTAGGGCTGCATAGGCTAGCGCGATTGCAGCGCTAAGGCTAAAAACGCCTGGTTGGCAGCGCGCCCAGCCGCTAAAATAAGGCATCGACCGGCATTTGGCCTCACTTCAACTCGGAATCATCCTATGAAAATCATTTCCTGGAACGTCAACGGCATACGCGCGGCCCAAGGCAAGGGCTTTAGCGAGACGCTGGCCCATCTCGACGCCGACTGCATCCTGCTGCAGGAAACCAAGGCGCAGGACGATCAGGTCGAAAAGGCGCTGGACAACATCGACCACTACCATATCTATAGCAACTCCGCCGAACGCAAGGGCTATTCCGGGGTGGCAATATTGACCAGACAGCAACCACTACGGGTTTTCCGCGACATCGGCATGGCCGAGCATGACACGGAAGGCCGGGTGATCGTCGCCGAGTTCGAAAACTTTTTCCTACTCAACGTCTATGTGCCCAATTCCGGCGATCAATTGGCGCGGCTGGGTTATCGGCAGACTTGGGATCTGGAGTTTTTGGCATTCATGCAGCAACTGCAAAGCCAAAAACCGCTGATCGCCTGCGGGGACTTTAACGTCGCCCACCAAGCCATCGACATCGCCCGCCCCAAGGCCAACTACAATAAATCGGCCGGTTATACCCAGGTCGAGATCGATGGCTTCAGCCGTTTCGTCGATGCCGGACTGGTCGACAGCTTTAGGCATCTGCATCCCGACACCGTCGCCTATAGCTGGTGGAGTTACCGCGCCAACGCCCGCGAAAAAAACATCGGTTGGCGGATCGATTATGTGCTGGCCAGCAAGCCGCTGATCGAGCGCGTCAAGGATGCCTTCATCCTGCCCGACATTACGGGTTCCGATCATTGCCCGGTGGGCGTCACCATCGATTTTTGACTTCGAACCGAAAGCCTAAGAACACGCAGGTTTTTGATAACCGCGTCACAAAACCCCTGCTATACTCAAAATCCGTTAGCTGGCTGAATCGAAAGCATTAAAGCCCTCTCTCAATCCAATGCCACCGGTGCCGGGGAGAGGGCCTGAATACACGGCAAAATCGAACAAACCGCCACTTTCGTTTCACCAAATCCAAAACAGAAAATCATACAATTGAATTTACTCGCTTAATTTCACGACTTAACGAGGGTGAGCCATGCAACAAACGTCCGGAATTTTAGATGTCGCCATCGGTTTGATCTTTATTTATCTGCTTCTCAGCCTGATTTGCTCGGCACTCACCGAATCGGTGGAAAAATGGATTTTCAAATACCGAGGCAAAAAGCTTTCCGAAGGCTTGCTGGAACTGTTCGGCGGCTCCGATCACGGTCTTGCCTTCCTCAACGATTTTTATAAAAATCCGCTGATTTACGGCCTGTACAAGGGCAATGTGGACATCAGCCGCAAAAACTCGGGTCTGACCTCCTCCAACGATTTACCGTCCTACATACCGCCAAAAACCTTTTCGTTGGCACTGATTAACCACCTTTTGGACGGTCAACCGGTCAGCCTGGATGCGCTTAAAAGCTCGCTGGCCACTACTTCCCTGCCGGACAATCTGAAAAGTTCGCTGCAAGTTCTGGTAGGTACCGCCGGCAACGACATTAATCAGGCCCTGGGCAATATCGAAAACTGGTATTCGGCAATGGGCGACCGGGTGGGCGGCTGGTACAAAAGGCACACTCAACTCGTGGCGTTTGTGGTGGCTTTTGGCCTGACGCTGATCGGCAATTTCGATACGCTGAACATCGCCAACAGCCTGATGATCAACAGCAGCTTGCGCGAACAGGTGGTCGGCGCGGCCGGCCAAGCCAGCCTTTGCAAATCGCCGGACGCCGACGCAGAACAATGTTATCAACAGCAAAAACAGAAACTGGAAAGTCTGGGCCTGCCGATAGGCTGGAAAGACTCCGATAGCATCCCTGCCATCGAGTGGTCCAAAGCGGCCATCGGCGCCTGGATAGAAAAAATCTTCGGCCTGTTTATCACGGCTATCGCCATCTCGCTGGGCGCTCCGTTCTGGTTCGATATTTTGAATAAATTTATGAACGTCAGGGCCACGCTGAAACCACAACCGGAAAAACGGCCAAGCGATGAAAAAACCGTCGGCGCCGGTTAAAAATTCGCCTTTCCCCATTTATCCAACATACCCGGAGCAAGCATCATGGCAAGACAAGTCAATACCGCCGGCATAAAACTGGTACAGCAATTCGAAGGCTTGAAACTTGAAGCCTATACCTGCCCGGCCGGCATCTGGACCATCGGTTACGGCCATACCAAAGGCGTAAAACGAGACGACAAAATCACCGCTGCGGAAGCCGAGACCATACTGGCGCAGGATTTGATGCAATCGGGCGGCCAAGTGGAAAAATACGTGCGGGTTCCACTACACGATAATCAATTCGCGGCATTAGCCAGCTTCGTGTTTAACGCCGGCATCGGCAGCCTGACCGCCAGCACCTTGCTGCGCCGCCTGAACAACGGCGATTACGATTGCGTGCCTACCGAGCTGGCCAAATGGGTGAAAGCCGCCAATCCGGCCACCGGGCAGAAAGTCACGCTGCCGGGATTGGTCAAGCGCCGGGCGGCGGAAGGCCAGTTGTGGCTGGACACCGGCAGCAGCGATCCCTTCCTGACCAGCACCGACATGCCGCAACAGATTCACGCCGACGATGCTCGCATTTCTTACAGCGTTGCCGCCCGCGATGGTTTGAGAGTCCGCGCCGGCGCCGGCGCCGGTTTCGAGGTATTGAAGACGCTTGCCAAGGACAGCCAGGTATTTGTGGTCAGGGAAAAAGACGGCTGGGCGGCTATCGATGTGGAAGGCGACGGCGCTATAGACGGCTGGGTATCCATGGATTTTCTGAAAATCCGTCAGGGATAAATTTTAAGAAGCGGTTAAATAGAATCGGGAAGTCGTTTTTCACTTCCCTTTGTTTTCATCGACAGCATTAAATGAAATCCGCCCACCCAAACTAGGGAGTTATTCCCGAGGCGGAGTGCCAGTCGCGGTTGATAATGCCGGTTTTATCCAAACACGGTATTTCTATGCGACATCTTATTTTTACCCTCGGTGTTTTGCTGTTCTGTTTACAAGCCCAAGCGCACGGCCCGACGCCGCAAAAGGCCAAGGAATCGATTGCCATTCATGCCCCGCTCGCCAAGGTATGGGCCGCTATCAAAAATTTCGACGATATAGGCCTGTGGCATCCCGACCTGAAAAACAGCGTAGGCGACGGCAAAAATCAATCGGGCGGCATCCGCACCCTAACCTTCCGCAACGATGCCACACTGGTTGAAGAACTGGATTATTACAACGAGCAGGAACATGAATACAGCTACCGGCTTAAAACCGAAAACACCCTGGCCTTTCCGACCAGTTCCTATACGGTCGACATAAAAATTGGCCCGGGCGAAACGCCCGACAGCAGCGTGGTAACCCTGAAAAGCCGCTTTTACCGTGGCGATACCGGCAACACCCCGCCGGATAATCTCAACGACGAAGCCGCCGTCAAAGCCATGAATCAATTCCTTAAAAACGCTTTGAACGGCCTGAAGAGTAAGCTCGAATAACGGATTTGCATGACGCAAGACCGGCAATGCCGTAATTGCCGAGCCGAAAAATCGCCGGCCTGGTATTGCGTCCCCGACCGCCACTGTCGGTAAATCCAGCCGCAATTTAGATTTAGCGACTGCACCACAACTATCGGAAAAGGATTTTTGATTGTCATGCGCTTGTCATAAATACAGATAACAATACGCCTGTCCCACACGTACTAACCTTTGGCGTTTGTTTATGAATACCCCTTATAGAACGATATGGATTTCCGACCTTCACATCGGCTCGACGCAGTGTCAGGCCGATACCCTGCTTGATTTCCTAAAACACAACGACAGCGAAAAGCTGTATCTGGTCGGCGACATCATTGATTTCTGGGCTCTTTCCAAAAAAATGTACTGGCCTCGCGATCACAATACCATCATCCAAAAAATCCTCAGAAAGGCCCGCCACGGCACCCAGATCATTTATGTGCCGGGCAATCACGACGAAAACGTCAGGGATTACGACGATTACGTGTTCGGCGACATTATCGTCAAAAAATCGGACATCCATACCACTAAGCTTGGCAAACGCTTCCTGGTCGTCCACGGCGACGAGTACGATACCATCGCCCAACACCATCAATGGATGGCCAGACTGGGGAGTGTCGGTTACGATTGGCTGATCGAAATCAACCGCGTCCTGCGGATGGTCAGACGGCTGCTGGGCATACAATCGCATTTTTCTCTGGCTGCTTTTGTAAAGTTCAAGGTCAAGAATGTGGTGCAGTTCATTTCCCATTACGAAGAAAGCATCGTCCGCACCCTTAAAAACGAAGGCCTGGACGGCGTGATTTGCGGACACATCCACCATGCCGAAATCAAGGATATCGAAGGCTTTTTATACGTGAATACCGGCGATTTCGTCGAAAGCTGCACGGCCATCGTCGAACATCACGACGGCAGTTTGGAGCTGTTGAAGTGGCGAAAACAAGAGACTGAATTACTGACTCATCAAATGGAACCGGTATTGCCGGACATCGGCTAATGGCCGGTTCGCCCCAAGTTCCGGGTACTTGCTGCCCATCGCCCTCCCCCGCCAAAATAGCCCGATTATCCGGCGACTGAGATTTTGCCAGCGCTTGAAATGCCGGATTTCCAAGCCGCGAGTCCATGAATACCGCTAGCGGCTGTCAACTTTTCACGCCGTTTTACACTACTGTTGCCGTAATCATCGATCACGGCAGTCTCTACGTTCACATTCCGGTTCCGGATCGATAGCGTCATCACGCTGACAAAAAAATCATCGCGATTGTCCAGTTTGCAAAAGCTGAAACGTCCTTAAGGGGTCACATTTAACAAGGACCCTAAAATGAAACAACTCGCCTTGCCGTTAATCGCCAGCCTGATCTGTTGCCAGGATGCACTTGCCGAACAGAAGCTGCGTATCGACATACCCTCTCAACCCCTGGCCGCCGCATTGGAACAATTCGAACAACAAACCGGCGTGCAAATTCTCTACGCCGCCGATGCCATGGCCGGTAAAACATCGCCGCAACTTGCCGGACAGTACACAGCGGAACAAGCGCTGCAAATGCTGCTGAACGATTCCGGGCTTGGCTACCGGTTCACCGACGAGCACACCGTCGCCGTCAAACCAGGCGACTCCAGCCGCGCCGAGGAACTTACCGGCAATAAAAAAAACAACGCGACTAGGTTGGACGCGGTCGTGGTAACCGCCACCAAAACCGAACACCTGATGTCGGAAGTACCCGCCACCATGGCGGTTATCGACGATCGGCAGATAAGCAACATGTATAACCGCGACACCAGCGACGTGTTGACCCGCGCCGCCGGGGTGGATGTGATGCGGATGGGCACCAACGGCATCGCTTCGATCAACATGCGCGGCCTGGGTTATGGCCGCAGCTCGACGCTGATCAACGGCCAATTCGCCGACTTTCTCGATAGAGGCATCGGCAACCGTTCGGCAATTCAGACCATAGACTGGGACAATGTCGAACGGGTCGAAATAGTGCGCGGCGCCGGCTCGGCCCTGCATGGCCCCAATGCCATGGGTGGCGTGGTCAACATCATTACCAAGGAAGCACCGGAAGGCCCCAATGTCGCCAAACCCTTCTTTCTGTTCGATTCGCTACCCACCTACGGCGGAGGTTTTACCACTGGCGGAACACAGAACAAAGTCGGCTATTTCCTGGATTTCAAACACCTGAGTTCGGACGGCTATAAATCGTCGCCCAATCCGGCGTTTTCGCCGGGCGCAACCGGCACCATGATACATTCGCTGGAAAACGGCGGCTGGAACAAAACCATGGCCGGCGGCAAATTGAAATGGGATATTTCCGATGTCGCCGACCTGAAACTCGGCTTCAACTACATGGACGATCACAACAGCGCTTTCGATCGCCCCAATACCCTATCCAACGGCCAGTACGGCCAATACAGCCTGGACTATAGCCATTGGCTGGCCAAGAACGATCAACTGACCGTCAACCTCAGTTACCGGGACCACCTCACCGATCTTAGCTTCGACAGTTATTACTATCCCTATTCCTACAATACCAATCCACAGTTTCTACTGAAGGAAGACGCCAAAAAGCTCAGCGGCGAAATCCGCAACCGCTGGGACATCGCCGACGGTCATACCCTGCTGGTCGGTTTCTACGGCAGCCAGGACTGGGCTCAACGCGAAACCCTGGAAATCGCCAGCCAGTCGCTGGTCGATCAACCTCGCAACGACATTGGCAATTACGCCCTCTACGGCCAATACGAACTCGCGCTGTGGAATCGCTTGTTCGTCACCATGGGCGGACGCGGCGACTGGTTCGAATACGACCTCGCCAACCCTAGCACCGGCCGAACCGTGCAACAGTCTTACGCGGTATTCAATCCGCGCGGCGGGGTGCGCCTCAAGGTCAACGACGAAATATCGCTACGCACCTCGGTCGGCACCGGCTTTCGCCAGCCCGATCCCTACAGCCTGACCGGCGCGCAAAACACCGCCTATTACGAGGTCAAACCCAACCCCGATCTCAAGCCGGAAACCTCCGACAGTTTCGACCTCGGTATCGATCTGACCACCCCGATCGGCTCGAAAATCTCCGCCACCGCTTATTACAACAAGCTGACCGACTATCAACTGCAATCCATGTATAGCGAAGCCGGCAAAATGATTTACCAGACCCGCAATCTGGGCAAAGTGACCACTTACGGTACCGAAGTGGAAATTCAGCAACCTGTCACCCAGCAACTGGGCCTGTTCGTCAACTACACCTACACCATCGCCGAGGCGGCCAGCCAGTCGGCAGCCGGTGTCAGCGGCTTGCCGGACAAAGGCCGGCAATTGCCCTTGACGCCGCGCAACAAGGCGGCTTTCGGCCTGATATTCGAATCCGAACGAATTAGCGGCCGCCTGGAAGGCCGCTACGTCGATCGCCAGTTTATTTTCGGCGATACCGTCAACAATCCGGCCTTTGCCTTGACTTCGTATGTCACCGCGGACTTCCGGCTGACTTACCGCCAGCCGATAGGCAACAAGAAAACCCTGGATCTGTCCGGCGGTGTGCGCAATTTGTTCGACCGCCGATACGAAACCCGTTTCATCGATACCTTCGCCGAACCGAGGGTGGGATTCGTTCAGGTTGGGCTGGAGTTTTGATGCCGAGATTCCAAGTTGCCGCGGCAGGAAGCCGCGACGGTGGGCACCGTCTCCAGGCTGCCCGCAAAACGAAAAGCAGCCCCTGCTTTTCAGCCGAAAACTCGAAGGATGCGGCATTTTCGGCATTTCTATCCTTAACGCCCTGTTGGGCAGGAGCTAACTATGCTACGTGAAATCGAAATCGTGGAACTGGATGTCATCTATGCCGGCTATGCCGAAACCTCCATGTGCAGCAATCCCGGCCCCATGTGCCCTCCGGGTCAAACCCACTAAGGCTTTGATCTAAACGAGAGGGTCCTCCGGGACTCTCTCACTATCGTTTTTGCAGCGTCATGAGGGAATCGACAATGAATGCTATCAACAAAGATTTTCACCTGCTAGCCACGGAGCTTGGGCCGGTGGTTTTTCATAGCCCATCGTACCGGCTGTTTCAGGTAGACGAAGAAACCTCCGGTCGGGTCAACGCCTTGAAACACCCGGCCGGCGTTTATCGGTCTATTAATGACGAAGAAATGCTAAGTCTGCAAACCACCCTACTCGGTCAAACCGACAAGCAGCCGTTCCGCTTGAAAACCAGCCTGTTGGGCGAGCATAGCCAATTGAACGGTTTCTATCTGTTTGTCAGTCAGGAATGTAATCTGGCCTGTACCTATTGCTATGGCGACGGCGGCGAATATCGGAAAAGCAAACGTAACATGGATGAAACCACCGCCCGCAATTTTGTCGATAAATTTCTGACCGGCGACAGCCCAACTTATTCCGTCAATTTTTTCGGCGGCGAACCCTTTCTTAATTTCAACCTGATGCAAAAAGTCGTGGCCTATGCCAAGGAAAAGGGCGCGGAACGGGGATTCACAGTATCGTTCAAGGTCACCACCAACGGCACGGTCTGGAGCGACAGAATTAAAAAATTCGTCGACGAGGAAATCGACAATCTGACCGTCAGTCTGGACGGGCCTCAGGAAATCAACGACGCGCAACGGCCGCCGCTGGGCAATTATTCCTCGTATCAAAAAACCATCGGCACCATAGACGAACTCAAGGCCATCAAGGATAAACGCTACACCATCCGCACCATCCTGACCAAGCAGAGCTGCGAACAGCTGGATGAAGTCTATAGCCACAATAGCGCACTGGTATCGCCCGGCGGCGTGGGGATGACCATAGTCGATGTCGATGACGACAACCCATTGGCTTTGTCCGACGACGATTACCGCAAGGTTACCGACGGCATCATCCGCAAAAACACCGAGAGCCTTAAGTCGCTGGCGGAAAGCAATACCCCGACTTTCAACGAATACACCTACCAGCTTTGCGAATTGCTGCTATTTAGAAAGTACCGCCCCAACCCCTGTAATGCCGGTAGAACGGTGATTGCCATCGCCGCCGATGGCGATATTTATCCTTGCCACCGCTTCGTCGGTTACGACGAATTCCGGGTCGGCAACGTCAACGACGAGCAACCGTTGAACGACGACTATTTTCAAGTAACGAAAACCTTCAAGGAAACCTCGGTAGATGCCAACGAGCACTGTTCCGGCTGTTGGGCCAGATACCTGTGCGGCGGCAACTGCTATGTCATTTCCTGGCTGCGCGAAGGCGACGTGTTTAAACCGCCGCAACGCGACTGCGAATCCCGCAAGCGGATTTATGAAAAACTTTTGGCGGAGTTCACCGAGATCATGGCCGACCCCGAGCGCAAAGACAGGTTTGTGCAAAACGTCACGACTTTCTACAAGCAAGCCGGCGGTTCGGCCTAGCGCCGGCGGTTGCTCCGACTGCTATGGTCCGCGCCGGCTGGCACGGAGTGGACAGGCAGCGGCTCATTTTCGTATTTCATTTTCGACATTAACGGATCGCCATGAAAACCCTACTCTACTGGATGCTGTCCGCCATCTTGATGCTGGCGGCCAATCGAGCGCAGGCCGCCGCTTGCGGGCCGGTTTACGGTGCCGACGGTATCGCCGTCGATAGCGCCGGCCATATCTGGACCACCCACTACGAAGACATTCGCCTCGGCAAACTGGACGCGAAAAGCGGGCGCTTCGAGGAATATCTGCCCGCCACCACGGCCAATCCGCTGATCTTGAACCGCGATACCTGGAGCAAGGAACAGGGCTTCGATTACGGTTACGACTTCGGCTTCTACGGCATTGCCCTCGACGATAGCCGCGATCTGGCCTGGTTTCTACGTTTCAATACCGACAAAGTCGTGCGCTTTTCCCGCCAGGATAAGCGTTTCAATGAAATCGCCTTGCCGGGGCGTATTTCCGGCCGTTTCGATCTGCCCCTAGACCAAAACGGTTATCTCTGGCTGTTGGTTAACGACAGTAACGGCGACACCCGCTTAGCGCGGATCGCGCCCGATGGCAGCCAAAACGACTACCCATTGCCGGTGAAGCAGGCGGCCAACCTGAATGTGGCGGCCGGCAAGCCCGGCACGGTCTGGTTGTCTTTCACAGCGAACGGCGAGCAGCGCGCGGCTTTGTATCGATTTCAGGACGGACGTTTCGAAGCAGAGGCCTTACCCGGCGAAGTCGGTCTGTATCTGACTCGCCTGCATGTCGATAAGCAGGGCGATTTATGGTTTGCCGCCGGCAACGACATCTGGCGCTTGCAGGGTCGCGAATTCAGGCGCCACGCCATTCCCACCGCCAATGCCCATCCGGCGGTATTGGCCAGCGATGCGCGCGGCAACCTGTGGTTTACCGAATGGTTCGGCAACAAAATCGGCCGCATCGCCGCCGACGGCACGCTGAGCGAATACCCCATACCTCCCGAAGAGGAAATGCCGATGGCCCTCGCCACCGATGCCGACGGCAAAATCTGGTTTTCGGTCGGTTTCAATTACGACCTGTTTCGGCTTGACCCCGACAGCGGCAAGATAGAGCAATTCCCATTGCCGGTTCCCGCCAATTGGTCGAAGAATGCCGCGGAAGGCCTGAGCGCCTGCGTGATCAAAGCCAAGGATGCCATGACCCGGGATGCCGCGGTAAAAACTCTTGCCATGCAATCATCCGCCACCGAACAAATGGTGCATCTCGAAGCCATCCGCCATCCGATTGCTTATCCGGACGATAGCGATGCCGTGGCCTTCGAACGCAATTGCCATACCGCCTGCCATACCTGGTACCGGATGGATAAAGCCGCCAATCGGCGTAGCGATTGGGCGCCAACGGTGGACCGCATGATCGTCTTCAACAAAGCAGCCATAGACCCTCCCAACCGCGATGCCATCGTCCGCTATCTGAACCGCCATTACACGATGGGAAAATAGCGATGACGCACTTATCGAATCGTCCGCTGCCCACATCGAAATAATGAGGCGATTTGGCAAATACTCGCCGCTACAGCGGCAGATGCTGCTATGCCTGGTGCTAAGCTTGGCCGATCCGGCTCGCGCCGACGGCGACCGCGAAGTCATCACCGCCGAGGAGATTGAGGTGCAAAAGCCGGCCAATCTGATGGAACTTCTGAACCGGCAAGTGGGCTTGGGCAATGGCGGCAACCAGTTGAGCCTGCGCGGCGTGCCGGGCGTGGCCGTTTATGTGGACGGTTTTTCGCGCGGCAGTGCTGCGGCGGAAATCGACAAGGTCAAACCACAGGACGTGCTGCGTATCGAAATTCTGCGCGGCGCCGCCTCCGCCCGTTACGGCGCCGAGGCGCTCGGCGGCGCGGTGGTCATCACCACCCGCCAGGGCGTCAAATCCTGGGAGGTGGATGCGGTACAGGGTTACAACAGTTTCGACAGCCGCTACAGCCGGGTCATCGGCAGCGGCAGTTTCGACGAGGTCGGCATCCGCCTGAGTTTCGAAGACAGTCTGAGTAACAAGACGTCGGTGATGGACACCGGCAATAACCCGCTGATTTCACAGACTTATGTTCAGGACGCCTTCGAGACCAAGCGCGAGGGCGACGTCAAGGCCAATTACCGTCACGGCTGGCTACACAGCGCCGTCAACCTAACCTACCTCGAACAACTGCGCAATTACGGCCGCCCCAACTCTTACAACGATTACGCCACCCTGCGCGGCAAGTGGCTAACGGAGGCCGATTTCGGCAAACTCAAGTTCAGCGCCAATCTGCTTTACGAACAAAACGGCATCGATGTGTTCCGCGATGGTGGCGGTACCGACGCCAGCGGTTTGGCGCTTTATCTTCAGGGCCCCGAGCGCACCGATACCTTCAGAGGCGAATTCCAGGCCAATTACGGCGACTTCAATATCGGCCTGATGCACAGCAACGACTGGGAGACCATAGACCAATACCTGATCGCCGATGGCAGCCGATTATTCGGCTTAAAAGACAGTGTCGAACAGCTCGGTATTTTTGCCGCTTACGGCCTGAGCTTTTTCGACGACTGGCGCATCGATGCCAGCGGCCGTTACGACCGCTACGATTATTACGATGTCAGCGTTTATTCCTCCGGACATCTCAGTCAGGAACCGTCCACCAGCCTGGACACCTTCAATCCCAAGATCAGCCTGTCCTGGCAGGCCTTATCCTGGTTGAGTCTGCGCGCTTCCGCCGCGACCGGCTTCATCCCGCCGTCGCCATCGACCCGCTATTACCGCCGCGAACAACCAACCTATATCGTCGTCGCCAATCCCGATTTGAAACCGGAACAATCGGAAACCCTGGATTTCGGCGTCCAGGCCGCCTGGCAAGACACCAAGGCCGGATTGACTTTATTTTACACACGCTGGACAGACAAGCTGGAACGCCTGACAACGTCCGGCACCCCGGCGATTCAGACCCTGAAAAACCTCGGCCAGTCGACATCCAAAGGCGCCGAATTTTCGCTGAGCCGGCAGTTCGGCAAAGATTTAAGCGCTTCGCTGAATTACACCCTCAACCTGACCGAAATCATCGAAGCGGCGGATACGGCTTATATCGGCAATCGCCTGGCCTTTCAGCCCATGCACCGGCTGAATGCGGTGCTGGAGTATCGGGGATTTTGGGATAGCACCACCCGCGTCAACCTGCATTACGAATCGGAGCAATACATGGATTACCGCAACATCGTCCGCGATCGGCAAGGCTACTCCTGGCTCAACGACGACTATTTCGCCGTCGATCTGCTGGCCTCGCGCAAATTCAAGTTCCGCTCGTCGTCCGTCGATCTGACCTTCGGCATCAACAATCTGCTCGACAATCGCTACGCCAAGAATTTTTTCCAGGTCGATCCCGGCCGCGTGGTTCGCGGCGAAATAAGCCTGCATTTTTGATCGCGATGAATCTGCGTACAACAAGCTTTAACATGCTCGATGTCGACGATATAGCCAAACGCTATGCCAACGGCCGGCAGGCACTGGACTCGGTAAATTTTCAGGTGGCGGCCGGCACGGTCTTCGGTCTGCTGGGCAAGAACGGCGCCGGCAAAACGACCTTGATCAAGATATTGTGCGGCCTGCTGCGGCCGACCCAAGGCCGTTTGCGGGTGCTGGGTTGCGATGCGCCCCCCTTGCCCCGGCAGGTCAAACGTCAGCTGGGCGTAGTGTCGCAAGACATCAACCTGGATCAGCCGCTATCGGTCCGCCAAAACCTGAGGTTTCACTGCCGGTATTTTTCCATACCGGATCGGCAGGCCAGGCATCGCATCGAGGAGTGGCTCGAAGTACTGGGCTTGCATGACTATGCCGATGTACCGATCCATCAATTATCCGGCGGCAATAAGCGCAAGGCGATGATTGCCCGCGCCTTTGTGACCGAACCCCGCTTACTGATTCTCGATGAACCGACCGCGGCGCTAGATCCCATCGTTCGCGCCCTGCTTTGGGAAAAGATAAGCGCGTTTGCATCGGCTGGCGGGACAGTGGTGCTATCCACGCATTATTTCGAAGAAGCCGAAAAACTCTGCCATCGGGTGGGATTGATTCATGACGGCAAACTGTTGGCTCTGGATAGGGCCGACTGCCTGGAACAGCGTTTCCGGGCGGTAACCGGGCGGTACGGCGGCGACACTGTTGTGGAAGAACAGGCATGAGAGCCTTCTCGGGGTTTGCACTGCGGGCCTGTCATGAAAGTATGCAGGATTGGCCGCATACGCTTTTTAGAATGGTCTTTCAGCCTTTGGTTTATCTGTTGGTATTCGGCAAAGTCTTAAGCCCGGTTTTTCCGGGGGGCGGTTATGCAGCGGTGGTTGCACCCGGCATTTTATCGATACTCGTCATGAATGCCGCTTTGGGTAGCGTCGGTAGCGTCCTGAGTCGGGGCTATTATTTTCGCAGCATGGAGGGATGGTTGTTGGCGCCGTTGAGCCTGACCTGGTTGATGCTGTCCTGGGTGACAGGCACGATACTGGCTGCCGCGATTGCCGGTCTGTCTGGAGCGCTCTTAGTCTACCTGATGCTAGGACTGGTGCCGCCATCCCCAGGGCTAGCGTTGCTCTGTACCATATACGGTGCGGCGGCTTTCGCGCTGCTCGGCGTCATCGGTTACACCCTGCCGCAAACGCCGGCCAAGGCTCAGGATGCCTTGTCGTTTTTGTTATTGCCCATGATGTATCTCGGCTGCACCTTCTTCAGCTATGCCATGTTGCCGCAACCTTGGAACGTCGTGGCCTTGCTGCTGCCGACCACCTACCTCAGCGAAGCCTTACGCATGGCTTATGGATCGACGCCTTCCAGCCTCGATGTTCCAATTCTGATGTCGGGTGGACTTTGTGCGCTGCTGCTGTTATTCGCCATTGCCGACTGGTCGTTTAAGCGGCGGTTTCGGGATTTTCTCTGGTAACCGAAGCCGTGTTACTGATCAAAGACTTTGGCATTGCGGCCCGGAAACGATCTGACGAATTTCTGCAAAAATAAGCCATATCAACTACTTTGCGGGTTTTCACGCAGAAAAACAGCCTGCCAAAGCCATTAACCCTTTGAATTATATGTTTTATAAAACTGGCTCGCATCCTGCTTTACTAGTTTCAATGTTATGCCGACAAAGGATGCCCTCTCGTGACTGGAAATATATCCCACAACCTATTGCAGCTTTGGTTTCAACGCTATTCGTATGATCTTCAAATCTTTTTTTGCCGAAAAGTTGGCGAACCGGATGCCCCCGATCTGGTTCAGGAAGTGTATTTGCGGGCAATGACCTATCCAACCCGCTCAACCATCATCAAGCCGCGCGCCTTTTTGTTCCGCATCGCCGCCAATCTGGTCGTCGATCACGTCCGCAAACAAAGTTACCGCCAATACGATAATTACGAAGAAATTGAAGACAGGACCATTACCAGCATGCTGGGACCGGAGGATACCTTGTACGGCAGGGAGCGATTGAACAAATTCCGCGATGCGCTTGCGCAATTGCCTAACGATCAGCGCCAGGCATTTTTGCTGAATCGTTTCGACGGATTGTCGCATTCGGAAATCGCCCAATTCATGGGCATATCCGACAAAACAGTCCAACGTTACGTGGCAAAAGCCTTCGACCACTGCCTGAACTGCCTTGATTTTTAATGGTTTCGACTATTTGTAATAGTATCGCGGTAAACCGGGTCCGGCCAATAACCTCGCCTAACTTGTACTATGTATCGCTAACCTGACAAAATGCCGTCCAATCGTCGATGTATCATAAAACCATTGGAACCCGGCAACACCTTGGGTTTTGCCAATTCCAACCGGAATCCGGTCTTGCGAACGACTTTACCGGCTTCCAGATCGGGCCGGTCTTTTTAAACGGCTTTCAGCGAGCACGCATTCGGTTTACCGAATAATAACGACTTATGACAGAACAACCGCATTCCAGCATGATCCGCAAGCAAGCCATTGCCTGGTTGATACGCAAACAGTCGGGGAGGTTTTCAGCCGCGGACCAGGAAAAATTCGAACAATGGCTGGTTGCCGACCCGCAGCATCTCGACATCTACCGGCAAATAGAACGGATCTGGGAAAGCTTGCCGCCTCCGCCAGCCGAATTGTCGGCCGCGCGCAAAAAAACCAGATGGCGATTCCTGAAGCAGCCTATTGCCTGGGCCAGCGCCGCCAGTTTGTTGCTTGCGGCCGGACTCGGCATCGGCGAAGGCTGGCCGCTGGTCGACGACAGCGTATTCCATACCGCGAAAGGCGAATTGCGGCAAATAACCCTGGCCGACGGTTCCGTGGTTGAATTGAACTCGGATAGCGAACTGGCTATTCATTACGGCTGGCAAACTCGCTCGCTGGAGCTGGTACGCGGCGAAGCCTTGTTCAGCGTGGCGCCCGGCAAGCTGCGGCCGTTTCAGGTATCGGCCGGCGGCGGACTGCTGCGGGATATAGGCACCCGCTTCGATGTGGCGCTGGGCTCTGCGGCAAACCGGATTTCGGTGTTGGAGGGAGCCATCGACCTGCGCTTATCGACGACGGACGAGCGGCGCCAAACCCCAGCCGGTCAGAGCATGACCTACAATGCCGCCACCGTGCTTTCCGATCCGGCCGCCGCCGATGTAGAGGCTATCGTCGCCTGGCGGACTCACAAACTGATATTCCGCAACACGCAGTTGTCCGAAGCGATCAAGGATCTGGAGCGTTATCATCCGGTTCATTTCCGTCTTGCCGACCCATCCCTGGCCCGGCTGACGCTAGGCGGCGTGTTCGACAACCAGGATCTGGAGCGTTTTCTGCTTACCTTGGAAGCGGTTTTGCCGGTTGAGATCAAACGCGGCAAAAACGGCGACGTATTGATCGACCGCCGCCGCTCGTGATGCTTGCAAAGCCTGGAAAATCGTAACCATTCAGCGTCTTATCATACGCTGCTGGTTTGGCTCCCTCTCCTGCTGGAGAGGGCTGGGGTGAGGAGATTTAATAGGCAAAACACCTTATTTTGATTCTCCTCACCCTTCCCTCTCCAACAAGAGAGGGATTTTGCGCTTCGCGCTGAATAGTTACGGAAAATCTAGGTTTCCGCCATTTTGATAATGCCCTGCCGGCTGGCCATCAAGGTCAGCTCCGACATGGTTTTAACCTCCAGTTTATCCTTGATGGCCGTGCCGTGATTGCAGACGGTTTTATAACTTAAACAAAGTTTTTCCGCGGCTTCCCGGCTGGTTAAGCCGTTCGCCAGCAGACAGAAAATATCGAACTCGCGCGGCGACAACGATTTGATCTTGACCGTTTCATCCTGGTCGACCGCCATATTCACCGCCAATTGCTGGGCCAGTTCCGGATCGACGTAAGTACCGCCTTCGGCGATGGTGCATACCGCTGAAACCAGCGTCTCCGGCGCATTGTTCTTGCTGATATAACCCTTGGCGCCAGCCTTGATCGCCCTGGTAACATAGACCAGCTCGTTATGGATGCTGAACACCAGAATCTTACACTGGCTATGCCGGCCTATCAGCCTGCGTATGCTTTCAAATCCGCCCAGTCCGGGCATCGATAAATCCATCACCACAATATCCGGCCCATGCCGCGAATAAAGCTGACAGGCGGTTTCGCCGCGATCCGCTTCGTAAATTTCGCCTATCCGTTCGGATAGCGAGAGATAGGTCTTATAACCGGTTCGGACCACGGCATGATCGTCCACCAGTAAAACGCTGATTTTGTTCGACACTCAATAATTCCCCATCAGGTCATTGATATTAAAAGACATCCAGGTTAACCCCGCTGTTTTGAATATTGTTCACCGCCTTATTCCATGATGCTCTCTTTCCGGCGCGGAAACTATGGGAGCTTTTCCCATTCGTAGTGCCTATCGCGCCTATGCGCCGGGAATTTTTCCATGGTTTTTTTCGGTATTTTCCCAGGGTTTTCATGGATTATTCCGTAACGCCGAACCTACCGGTTTCTTTAACATGCGCCGCAGTGCGTGGCGTTGCCGGCCGGTAACCTGTGATGCGGTTATGATCAAGAAATGCTGTTTTAAAACAACTGCTTTCGGTTGACGACGCCACGCCTCTTTTAAAGCGATAAAAATCCTGGAGGAATCATGCAACAACAAGATTTGCGCGGACTAAGGAGGACTGCGGCTTTAGTGGCCGGCGGTGTCTTGGCTATGTCGCAACCGGCGCAGGCGAATAAGGAACTGGAACAACTGTCCAAGCAGAATACCAACTGGGTAATGCAGACCAAGGATTATGGTTCGACGCATTTCAGCGAGATGATCGACATCAACGCCAACAACGTCAAAAACCTGAAAGTGGCCTGGTCGTTTTCGACCGGCGTCTTGAACGGGCATGAGGGCGGTCCTCTGGTGGTGGATGGCATCATGTATGTACATACCCCCTATCCGAATAATGTGTTTGCATTGGATTTGAACAATCCGGACAAGATTTTCTGGCAGTTCAAGCCCAAGCAAAATCCGGCGGCCAGGGCTGTTGCCTGTTGCGATGTCGTCAACCGGGGCTTGGCTTACGCGCCGGCCGGCAAGGATTATCCGGCCACGATCTTCCTGAATCAGTTGGACGGCCACATCGTCGCCTTGAATGCCAAGACCGGCGAAGTGTTATGGAAAATGGAAAACTCGGATATTGCCATGGGTTCGACCTTGACCATGGCACCGTTCGTCGTCAAGGATAAAGTCATCGTCGGTTCCGCCGGGGCCGAGTTGGGCGTGCGCGGTTATGCCACGGCCTACAATATCAAGGACGGCAAGCAAGCCTGGCGGGTCTACGCCACCGGTCCCGATGAGGATCTGAAACTGTCCAAGGACTTTAATAGCGCCAATCCGCATTACGGCCAGTTCGGACTGGGGCAAAAAACCTGGGAAGGCGATGCCTGGAAAATCGGCGGCGGCACCAACTGGGGTTGGTATGCCTACGACAGCGACCTGGAGATGCTGTATTACGGTTCCGGCAACCCGGCGCCGTGGAACGAAACCATGCGTCCCGGCGACAACAAATGGACCATGACCATCTGGGGCCGCGACGTCAACACCGGCGAAGCCAAGTTCGGTTACCAGAAAACCCCGCACGACGAGTGGGACTATGCCGGCGTCAACTATATGGGCTTGTCCGAGCAGATGGTCAACGGCAAAAAAACCAAGTTGTTGACCCACCCCGATCGTAACGGTCTGGTCTACACCTTGAACCGTGAAAACGGCGATCTGGTCAATGCCTTCAAGATCGACGACACCGTCAACTGGGTAAAAAAAGTCGACCTGCAAACCGGCTTACCGATCCGCGATCCGGAATATTCGACACACATGGACCATCAAGCCACCGGCATCTGCCCGTCGGCGATGGGTTACCACAACCAGGGTATCGAGTCTTACGACCCGAACAAGCAATTGTTCTTCATGGGCACCAACCATATCTGCATGGATTGGGAACCGTTCATGTTGCCTTACCGGGCCGGCCAGTTCTTCGTCGGCGCGACCCTGAACATGTATCCGGGTCCTAAAGGCACCCTGGGCCAAGTCAAGGCCATGAACTCGGTCACCGGCAAAATGGAATGGGAAGTTCAGGAGAAATTCGCGGTCTGGGGTGGAACCACCGCGACGGCCGGCGACTTGGTGTTCTACGGCACCTTGGATGGTTACATCAAGGCCCGTCATTCCAAAACCGGCGAGGAGCTGTGGAAGTTCAAGCTGCCTTCCGGCGTCATCGGTCACCCGATTACATATAAGCACAACAACAAACAGTATGTGGCGATTTATTACGGTGTCGGTGGCTGGCCCGGCGTCGGTCTGGTGTTCGACTTGGCCGACCCGACCGCCGGTCTGGGCGCGGTGGGCGCATTCAAGGAATTGGCGCATTTCACCCAAATGGGCGGCGGCGTGATGGTGTTTTCGCTGTAAAGCAAGAGCCCCCAAAATCGTAGGGTGGGCACAATGTGCCCACCGTTTTCGCCACCAGGTGGGCACGGCGTGCCCACCCTACGTTGAACCGAAATTCATGAAAACACCAATACGCATATTAACCGCGCTGGCCTTGGGCCTGGGTTTGGCATCCGCGCAGGCCGAGCAAGCGACTCTGAAAGTCTGCTCGGCCGAAAACGAAATGCCTTATTCCAACAAGGACGGCGAAGGTTTCGAGAATAAGCTGGCGCAATACATCGCCCAGCAAATGGGCCGCAAGCTGGAAATCGTCGCCTGGACCGACCCGCGCTATTTCATCCGCGACTATGTCGACAAGGGCTTGTGCGACGTGGTGATGGGCGTCGATCACGGCGACCCCAGGCTGTATACCACCGTGCCTTACTACCGTTCCGGCTATGTGTTCGTCAGCCGGGAGAAGGATGGTCTGGACCTGAAAAACTGGGACAGCGAAACCTTGAAGAAAGCCCAACGCATCGCCTTCGTGCCCGGCACCCCGGCGGAAACCATGCTCCGGAGCATAGGCCGTTACAACGACATGTTCAATTATCAACACGAATTGACCGGCTTCAAGTCCAAGCGCAACCAGTACGTCAAATACGAAAACGACAAACTGGTCAACGAAGTCGCCTCGGGTAAGGCCGAAGTGGCGGTGTTGTGGGGGCCGGCGGCGGCTCGTTACGTGAAATCGGCTTCCACGCCGCTGACCATGACGGTGATTCCCGATAACAACAAGCGTTCCGACGGCGAGAAAGTCGGTTTCCATTACAGCACGGCGATAGGCGTGCGTAAGGGCGAGGTGGCCTTGCTGGAACAGTTGAACAAATTGATCAGAGATAAACGGGACGAGATCGCGGAACTCCTGGAAGCGGAAGGCATTCCGCTGCTGGACGAACCCGAAACCGCCTTGTCCATGAACTAACAGGAACAATCGAGCAATGAAATTAAAGACATTTGTAAAGGGCGCGGCGATTAGCTTGGCGGTCGCGGCGGTTTCGTCCGCCCAGGCCGACATTACCCTGCGTCACGCCTTGACCGGCGAAACTCTGGACTTGAGTTTCGCCAAGAAGGGCGGCAATACCGACAAGTTCAAGCAATTCATGCAAACCGGTAAAAACCCTTACAACGGCGACGCCGAAGCGGTCAAGAAGGGCGAAAGCCTGTACATGACCGGCTGCTCCGGCTGCCATGGCCACGAGGCGGAAGGCAAACTGGGGCCAGGCCTGGCCGACGACTATTGGACTTATCCGCGCAACGCCAGCGACGTGGGCTTGTTCGAGGTACTGTTCGGCGGCGCCAACGGCATGATGGGGCCGCAGTATGTCGCTTTCAACACCGACGAGATGCTGCACATCATGGCGTTTATTCGGCACATCTATAAAGGCGATCCCAAGAAAGCCGAATGGTTGAAATAAGCGCCCTCACCCCAACCCCTCTCCCGGTGGGAGAGGGACTTTGGTCTGTCTTATTTAAAGCAATTAATGATATGTACAGGCCTACCTCCCTCTCCCTCCGGGAGAGGGCTGGGGTGAGGGAAATTTACCTAATTGATTTATAAGGAGATCAACATGAAACAGATATTAAGCTTATGCATGGCCGTTCTGGCGGCCGGATTGTCGTTTTCTGCGGCTGCCTACGACGGCACCAAATGCAAGGAACCCGGCGTCTGCTGGGAACCAAAACCCGGCTATCCGGAAAAAGTGGCTGGCAGCAAATACGACCCCAAACACGATCCCAACGAGCTGAACAAACAGGCCCAATCGATCAAGGAAATGGAAGCCCGCAACGCCAAGCGCACGGAAGTACTGAGCAAGACCGGCAAGTTTGTGTACGACGTGGAAGCTAACTAATGATTCGGTTGGAAACGATTTCCCTGAATTCATTGTAGGGGCGATTTTAATCGCCCAGGTCGAATTAATTCGACCCTACCGGTTTCCGCCGAGGATGGCGGAAACCAAAATATAAGCCGCATACATTCGACTTATGTTCCTCCCGGCATCTGAGACAACGGAGCTTGTTCTCGGATGCCACCCCTTAAGACTAAGAGACCTCAACACTCCGGCAAAGCGATGCGCCGGAGTTTTTTTATGAGCATGAATACAGAACATCAACTCGGCGATTGGCGCGACAAGGCGCTTCGTTTCGAGCAACAGATCAACCGCACCGTGATCGGTCAGCGCCAAGCCGTGCGCGACCTGCTGCTGGCGGTCTTCGCCCGTGGCCACGTGTTGCTGGAAGGCCAGGTCGGCGTCGGCAAGACCACCTTGCTGCGGGCGATGGCGCAAGGCTTGGGCGGTCAATATCAGCGCATCGAAGGCACCATAGACCTGATGCCGTCCGATCTCGTTTATTACACCTATTTGAACAGCGACGGCCGGCCCTGTGTCGATCCGGGGCCCTTGCTGAAACAGGGCGAGAAGCTATCGATTTTCTTCTTCAACGAAATCAACCGCGCCCGGCCGCAGGTGCATTCCCTGCTGCTGAGGGTGATGGCCGAACGCAGCGTCAGCGCCTTCAACCGCGACTACCAAATGCCGCATGTACAGGTATTCGCCGACCGCAACCGTGTGGAAAAGGAAGAAACCTTCGAACTGCCCGCGGCGGCGCGCGACCGCTTCATGATGGAAATCAGCATCGATACCCCGGAAGAAGACGCCGTGCTGGACGCGCTGATGTTCGATCCTAAATTTCACGATGTCGATGCGCTGGTGGCGGGTGTCGACTGTGACATCATCGCTTATTACCGGCTCAACGAACTGGCGGCGCTGATTCAGCAAAACATCCAAACCAGCCCCACATTGCACCGTTATGCCCTGGAGTTATGGAAAGCCAGCAGCCGGCCCGAGCAATACGGCATTCGTTTGAGCGATGTCGAGATGGGGCAACTGATACAAGCTGGCGCCAGCCCCAGGGGCATGAGTTACTTCATCCGCGCCGCCAAGGTCAGGGCTTGGCTGGAAGGCCGGGAAATGTTGTTGCCGGAGGACATGCAGGCGGTTTTTCAAGTGACGATGGCGCACAGGATATTTTTGAATCCGATTTATGGGTATCGGAAGGAGGAGTTGATGCCGGGGTTGGTGAAAGGGATTTTGGAGGGGATAGCGGCGCCTTGATTGTAGTGTCGCTACCGCGACGGGTTGTTTGTAAGTCGGGTCTCGGCCCGACAGCCGAGGTACTTTTCTTTGCTTGTCCAAAGAAAAGTACCCAAAAGAAAAGACACCCCGATGCCGCTTTGATCCTGCGCTCCGAGGTATTTGAACGGGGTTGTCTGAAGGGGCTTCCCAGCCCCTGCATACAACGCGATGCATCCCTGCATCGCCCCTGTCGGGCTAATCCGTTCAAACACCTCGGTGCTCGGCGCGGCATAAGGGGATAAACCCCGTCCGCTGAGGTGACGGTTTGTTTGTAACGACAGGTCGTATGTTTTTCTCGTTCCCAAACTCCAGTTTGGGAACGCCATCTTGGAAGCTGTTGCTTCCTATGTTTAGGAAGCTAGAGCTTTCAAGGTTGGGGTAACCAAGCTGGAGCTTGGTTACCAGAGGGAAAGTATTTTTATATCGAAACGATATGACCGTTAAATGTGGTGTGGTTTTCTTCCCCTGATGCCGCGCCGAGCACCGGAATGTTTGGCGGGATTTGCCCGAAGGGGTGCGGCAAGGATGCCGCACGTTGCTTGCAGGGGCTGGGATGCCCCTTCAAGCCCCCCCCTCCAAACGTTTCGGAGCGCAGGATCAAAGCGGCATCGGGGCCGCCTTTTCTTTGGTGACTTTCTTTTGGCGGAGCAAAAGAAAGTCACTCGGCTGTCGGGCCGAGACCCGACTTAAATAACGTCGCGATAGCGACACCAAATAAAAACAATCAAATGAGCCCAAAACTCATGAACATCAAAAACCTATTACAACAAATCATCCCCAAATCCGGCCCTAGCCACTACGCCGAAACCTATTTGACCTGGGCCAGCGTCGGCCTGATCGGCTCCTTCGTCGCTACGTCGCTGGACGGCCAGGCGGAACTGGCTTATGCCGCTTACTACACCAACGCGATCAACGACGCGGTCGGTTACAACTTCTGGATCTTATTGGCGGTGATCGGCTTGCTGCTGTTTTGCATCAGCCTGCCGGCGATTTATCTGTCGCTGCACCTGCCGCAAGCGCAGTGGCTGGCCAATCAACTAAGACGACTCAGCTACACCTTTTTCCTGGTCGCCTTCGACGAGGGCGGTTTGATGATAGGCATATTGATCGCCAATTTTCTGCATACCAGTGACAAGATGGCCTTGCTGGCGGACAAGTCGTTCCTGTTCAGCGACGTCGGCCTGTTCTCGATTTTAGCTCTGGCCTTCGTGAATTCCTTTTTATGGCTGCTGGGCGAATCGATTCATAACCGCGACGACAAAAGCTATTCCGGCGTGGTCAGCCTGCTGATGAATGCGCCGATCAAATATCTGGCACCCGGCTATCTGAGCGTCGGCGGCATCGTGTTGTATCTGGTCGTCAATCAATAAGGCCATGACCCAAGCCATCGAATCGTTTCATTACCGGCTGGCGCATCCGGGTTACAGCGTTTTTCCCGGCGCCCATCCCGGGCAAATGGTCGGTAGTGGCCAGTTGTTCAAGCGCCACGAACCCTTGCTGGCCAGCCCCGATCCGCGCCGTATCGACCTGCGCGCCAGCCTGCTCGATCCCTTCAATGGCTATCGGGTGCGGGTGTTTCAACAGCACAGCAAGCTGACGGTGACCGTGATTGCCGACCTGTCGGCGTCGATGACCGTCAGGCTGCCGATGCTCGCCGATTTCCTGCTGTCAGCCGCGCAATCGGCCTTGCAACTGGGCGATAGTTTCGGCTTCATCGGCTGCGGACCCAGCCTGGATCACCGCTGGCTGTTGCCGGCCGGACCGGCCATGGAGCCGGTGCGCGAAATGTCCAGGCGTTTAACAAGCTTGCGAGCACACGGTTCCGCCGACAGCCTGGAGCGGATCGCGCCCTTATTGCCCAAGCGGCGATCCTTGTTGTTCTTGGTGTCCGATTGCCATTTTTCGTTGACCAGGCTGCGGCAAATCCTGCAACCCTTGGCGTCACATGCCGTGGTGCCTCTGGTATGGTGGGACGCGGCCGAATACCAGGGCTTGCCGGAATGGGGCTTGGTCAGATTCCAGGACACAGAAAACCGGCGCGCCACAACCTTGCTGATGCGGCCGGACTTGAAGCAACGCATTATTCAAGGCTTCGAACAACGCCAGGCCGCGTTGAGGCAGACCTTTCGCTCGTTCGGCATGGAGCCCTTGTTTTTGAGCGGTGCTTATCGGGCGGAGTCGATGACGCAATATTTTCAACAGCACGCCTTATGAAAAGCCGGTTACCAATTTTGTTGTTTTGCGCCTTGTCGATAGGTTGTTCCGGTTTCTCGCGTCAACCCATCAGCCGTTTCGAGCTGCAAACCCCGCGTCCTTTCGGTTATCTGATCGGCGATGAAATCCGCCACCGGGTGGTCGTCGAAACCGGCAAGGACATGAGCCTGAACCTGAACAGCGTTCCCAAACAAGGCGAAGTCAACCGCTGGTTGAATCTGAATATGGTGAAGATCGAGACCGATGGCGAGACCGGCGATACGGTCATCGACTTGGTGTACCAGGTTTTTTACGCCCCCAACGAAGTCAAGATGCTGGCAGTTCCCGGCTTTAATCTGCAATTCAATCAGGACGGCAAGAGCGTCGAGCAAGCGGTGCCGGCCTGGAATTTCACCTTGTCGCCGATCAAGGAGTTGGCGGTTAGAAAGGACGAGGACGGTCTGAACTATATGCGTCCGGATGCCTTGCCTATGGCCTTGCCGACTCAAAACCAGCAGTTGGGAATCTATGCGAGCCTGACGCTGGTGCTGTTCACCGGCGGCTATCTGGCCTATTTGTATGGCTATTTCCCGGCCTGGCCGAAACGGCGCATTTTCAAGCGCGCGGCCGGCGAATTGTCGCGGCTGTCCGAGCGCGAGCTGGAGCGCGGCCTGGCCGTGATGCATCACGCCTTGAATACCCTGAACGGCCGGCCCTTGTTCAAACACAAGCTGAGCGAGTTTTACCAAGCGCATCCCGAATATCGCGGCGCCGTCGAATCCATGGATTGGTTCTTCAATTTCTCCAACCAGGTGCTGTTCGCCGGCAAGCAGGATTTCGACAGTCAAGATTGGCGCAAGCTGAACGACTTATGCCGGCTGTGCCGGGAAATCGAGTGCGGCAGGCTATGAATAATCTGGCATTCGAAACGCCCTGGGCATTATCGGGCTTGCTGTTGATGCTGGTGCCTCTGCTGCGCAGCGGCATGCGGACCACGCCGTATCCGTGGCTGGAGATGCTGCCGGCCGATCCCTTGTCGCAAGCAGTGATGATATTGATACGTTTGCTGGGCATGGCGGCGATGGCCGCGCTGTTCTTGGGGCTGTCCGGCCTGTATCTGAAGGAGCAGAAAATCGAACGCATAGGCCACGGCGCCAATATCGTGTTGTTGCTGGATAGAAGCAATAGCATGGACAACAGCTTCGCCGGTAAGGCGCCGAGCGGCACAGAACAATCCAAGGCCGATGCGGCGCGCCGGCTGCTGAACGAGTTCGTCGATCATCGGCCGCACGATTTGATCGGTGTCGCCGAATACAGTACTTCGCCACTATTCGTGATGCCCTTGACCGAGAACAAACAGGCGATACGCGCCGCCATCGATGCCACGGCCAATCCCGCGCTGGCCTACACCAACATCAGCAAGGGTTTGGGGCTGGCCTTGTCGTTTTTCGATCATCAAGTGCTGAGCGGTTCGCGCATTATTTTATTGGTATCGGATGGTGCGGCGGTGATAGACCCGGACAGCGAAGCGGCCTTGCGGGTGTTGTTCAAACAGCAGCAAGTGCGTCTGTACTGGCTGTTCCTGAGGACAGACAACAGCCCCGGCATCTTCACCGAACCCGAAGACAGCCGCGACGACAATGCCCAGGCTATGCCGGAACTTTACCTGCATCGCTTCTTTTCCAGCCTGAGCATTCCCTACCAAGCCTACGAAGCCGAAAACCCAGGGGCAATGCAAAAAGCCATAGACGACATCAATCGCCTGGAGCAACTGCCCCTGCATTATCAAGAAGCCATCCCCAAACGCGATTTATCGGGGCTGTGCTACGGCTGGCTGGCTGGCTTGATCGCCTTGTTGCTGGGTTTGAAATTATGCGAGGTCGGAAGCGGATGAGAGCCTTGAAACATCGAATGATTTGGTTGCTGCTGTTGGCGAGTATGTCGCTGGGCGTTTTTCAATGCTGGAGTCTGTATCGCGTTCATCGGGAGAATCAATGGATGGCCGAGTTGAGCGCGGGCCATGACATCGCCATCGACAAACTAGTGACGGCCGCGCCGGAGGTGCGTCTGGCCCGCGCGGCATATTTGCGGCAAAAGCAGCGTTATAACGAGGCGCTGGACACCTTGAGCCTGATCGTCGGGCGGGGCGGCAACCGCCTGCAGTCTCAAAGCCGCTACAACCTGGGTAACGTCTATCTGACTCAAGCCATGGCGGAAGTCGAAGCCGGCCGTATCAATCAGGCCATGCCGCTGCTGACGCTGGCTAAGCAGGCCTACCAGCAGGCGCTGGCCCTGGACAGCGGCTTCTGGGATGCCAAATACAACCTGGAACTGGCAATGCGCCTGTTGCCGGGGTTAGACCGTATCAGCCCAGCCGAGCCCGACGACGATGCCTCCAAGCCGTCGCAGTTATGGACCACCGTGCCGGGGTTTCCAAGGGGATTACCATAACCGACAGCCTATCGTTCCGACACTTGGCGCCACCTATGGCTCCCACGCTCTCCGGCGTGGGAGCCGGAATTGAGACGCTCCAGCGTCCCGAACCGCAGAGCGGTTCAAGATGCGTTCCCACGCCGGAGCGTGGGAACTATGGTATTCATTTTTTCGCCTTTTTCTCTTGATCTAACGCCATGAATTTCAGCGCCTTATTAAAAGACTACCGCTTCTGGTGCCTGAGCCTATCGCTATTAGCATTGCTGACCATGGCTCTGTATCCGACACAAATACAAAAACAGCCGGTTTATAAGCTGACCTTCATCGTCGACATCACCCGCAGCATGAATGCCGAGGACTACCGCCTAGCCGGCCAACCGGTCAGTCGGCTGGCATTCGTCAAACACAACCTACGCGATTTAATCGGCCGTCTGCCCTGCCAGTCCCAAGTCGGTCTCGGTGTGTTCACCGAACGCCGTTCGACGATATTGTTCGATCCGATCGAAGTCTGTTCCGACTATGCCGAACTGGATAAAAGCATAGACTCGCTGGATTGGCGCATGGCCTGGGCGGCGGATAGCCGCATCGCCGGCGGTTTGTTGAATGCGATGTCTTTACTGAAAGACAAGGACACTGCATTGGTATTCATCAGCGACGGCCAGGAAGCGCCGCCGTTAAATTCGCGTTACCTCACCGATTTTGCCGAGGTCAAGGGTAAGCTCAAGGGCCTGATCATCGGTGCCGGCGGCTTGCAGCCGGTGGCGATTCCAAAATTCGACGCCAAGGGACAACGCATAGGCGTGTATGGTCCGGATGACGTTCCGCATCGCTCCAGCTTCGGCGAGTCCGATCTCAATCCGGAAAAGATCGAAGGTTACGATGCCCGCAACGCGCCGTTCGGCCGGGCAGCGGCTACAGGCAACGAACATCAATCGGCCTTGCAGGAAAGTTATCTTCAACAATTAGCCGGAGAATCCGGCTTGGATTATCAACGTCTTCCGGACGGCGAAACGCTCGATAGCGCCCTATTACAGCATTCGAATCTTGCACTGAAACAGGAAGTGGCCACGGATATCCGCTGGCGGTTTGCGACTGCGGTGCTGCTTTTTCTACTATGCGTCTATCTGTAAGCGACTTAACCACAGCCGATATTCAGCAATAAGACAGGCTGAAGCAGCGATTATCGTCGCCGCCCCAGCCCCGATTGATGCTACTTGCCGCCACCCAATAACGCCAGCATGTCTTCGCGCTGAATGACTTCTTTTTCTTGCAGCAATTCGGCCAGCTTATCCAGTTGGCCCCGCTTCGAGGTCAGTATCTTGTGGGCACGTTGCTGGGCGTCTTCGATCAATTCCTTGATTTCGGCATCGACGATGCGCGCGGTTTCTTCGCTGTAGTTGCGTTGTTCGGAAAAGTCGCCGCTTAAGAACTGCAATTGCTGGCGTTGACCGTAAATCAACGGCCCCAGTTTTTTGCTCATGCCCAGATAGCAGACCATGTTGCGGGCAATTTCGCTGGCTTTTTCCAGGTCGTTCTGCGCGCCGGTGGAGACGCTGTTCAGCGCCAGTTGTTCGGCTACCCGCCCGCCCAGCAAGATCGCCAATTGGTCTTTAAGCTCGGGTTCGGTGGACAGATATTTTTCCTCGACCGGCAATTGCAAGGTAAAGCCCAGTGCCGATACCCCGCGCGGAATAATGGAAATTTTATGCACCGGCTCGCCGGTCGGTACGTTTTCCGCCACCAGCGCATGGCCGGCTTCATGAAAGGCCACCCGGCGTTTTTCCTCGGGACCGAGTACGCGGTTTTTCTTCTCCGGGCCGGCCATCACCCGGTCGATGGCTGCTTCGAAATCGGCCATCGTTACAGTGTCTCGCCCGCCCCGCGCCGCCATGATGGCCGCCTCGTTGGCGATATTCGACAGATCGGCGCCAACGAAGCCCGGTGTGCGCTTGGCGACCGTGGACAAATCGATGTCCTTGTCCAATTGCATGGCTTTGCAATGCAGCTTGAGTATCGCGACGCGATCGACCAAATCCGGCTTGTCGACCACGATTTGCCGGTCGAAACGCCCGGCGCGCAGCAGAGCCTTATCGAGAATTTCCGGCCGGTTGGTGGCGGCCATCACCACCACGCCGGAGGTGGGGTCGAAGCCGTCCATTTCGGTCAGCAACTGGTTGAGGGTTTGCTCGCGTTCGTCGTTGCCGCCCATGATGGCCGGGCCGCCGCGGGAACGGCCGATGGCGTCCAACTCGTCGATGAAGATGATGCAAGGAGCTTTTTGCCGGGCCTGTTCGAACAGATCGCGCACCCGCGCCGCGCCGATGCCGACGAACATTTCGATAAATTCGGAGGCGCTGATGTTGAAGAACGGCACCCCGGCTTCGCCCGAAACCGCACGGGCCAGCAGAGTTTTTCCGGTACCTGGCGAACCGACCAGCAACACGCCTTTAGGCATGCGCCCGCCCAGCTTCTGCAGCTTTTCGGGGGATTTTAAAAAGTCTATGGTTTCCTTCAATTCCTGCTTGGCACTTTCCGCGCCGGCCACGTCATCGAAGGTGGTTTTGGAGGTTTCCTGTTGAATACGGATTTTATTGCCGATATTCAGGAACGACCGCCCTGCCCCGCCGGTCATGCGCGGCAACAGCCACATCCAGATGCCGGCGAAAATCGCGATGGGTATGATCCAGTTGAAGAGAATATTGCTGAGCCAGTTGTCGCCGCTCCTGACCACATATTCGACCTTATGATCCTGCAGGTTTTTGGTCAACGCTTCGTCCCACAACGGAATGGTGAAAAACTCCTTGCCGATTTTTTTGTCTTCTTCCTTGAGACTGCCGTTGATAAAGTGCTGAGTAACGACGGCCTTATCGACCTTGTTGTCGTTGACCAGACTCAGAAATTGACTGTAGGGAATTTCCCGGCCCTGGATTTTTTCGCCGCCGGCCAGCAGCGAGAGGATGAAAATGCCGAGAACGACATATAACAGCAATCGTCCCGGCGCGGGAGGCTGGCTATCGGCGGCGTCGGCTTTGCCGTCGCCGGGCTTCTGTTCCCGCTTCAGCAAGGTATCCAGAGTCGATTTAAGCCAGCTAAAGGCCACACATAACCAATCAACCACAGTTTTGTAGATTTCGGTCAGTTTTTGCTTGTCTATCATGACGCTTTGCCTCCGATGAAAAAAGATTTAAGCCATCCGCCTCTCTAGCTCAGTTTTACCAGATTTTAGCGACTAAGCAACCGACAATTGCCGATAAGCACCGTTGTAATACAGCAGCGGCTCGCCGGAGCGGCACACGACCTTTTGCACTTCGCCTATCACGATCCAATGAGTACCGGCTTGCACCTGCTGCACCACTTTGCATTCCAGACTGGCCAAAGCCTCGCTCAGAAGCGGTGCACCGTTTTCACCGGCCTCCCAGGCGACACCGGCAAAACGCTGTTCCTGGCTGCCGCCACCGGCAAACTGGTTGGAAACATCCTGTTGCTCGTCGCCGAGAATGTTAACCGCAAACTGTTGTTGATCCAGCACCAAGGCACCGGTATCGGTAGACTGATTCAGACACACCAGAATCTGCGGCGGATCGACCGAGACACTGCTGAAGGAAGTAGCAGTCATCCCTTTGGGTCCCTGCTGTTCGGATTGAGCGGTCACCACGGTGACGCCGCTGGCCCATAATTTCAGGGCGTTTTTAAATTGACTTGCATCCACACTCATATAATTCTCTTGAATAACCCTTATGACATTACGCTTTCAATAACTTCTTCAAATCGTAATGATAAATAAACCCCGGCAACGCAAACACCACAAACAGACACAGCGTGGCGACATAAAATTCCCACTGCTGCGAATAGTTGCCGCCAGTGACCTTGTTCTCCATCGCCATGGCCAACGTCCCGGTAAGAAAATACCAAACCAGCCATTCCAGCCAACGCCACCAAGCGTTTTTATTAAGATGAAACGCCAACAGGAAGCGCTCGCTTAACCAGGGCAGATTGGCGGCCATCACCGCCAACACCAGCAAGACGCTGTAAATGCCCGACGGCGCCATCAGTTTTTGGGGCGCATATGCGGAAACAGTAGCACATCGCGGATGCTTGGCGAGTTGGTGAACAGCATCACCAGCCGGTCTATGCCTATGCCCTCGCCGGCGGTCGGCGGCATGCCGTGCTCCAGCGCGGTGATGTAATCGGCATCGAAATGCATGGCTTCGTTGTCGCCGGCTTCTTTTTCTTCGACCTGTTTCTGGAAGCGTTCGGCCTGATCTTCGGCATCGTTCAACTCGGTGAAGCCATTGGCGATCTCGCGGCCGCCGACGAAGAATTCGAAACGGTCGGTGACGTGCGGATCGTTGTCGTTACGCCGTGCCAGTGGCGACACTTCTACCGGATAGGCGGTGATGAAGGTCGGGTTCATCAAGCGGTGTTCGACGGTTTTTTCGAAAATCTCGATCTGCACCTTGCCCAGACCATAGCTGTCTTTCACCGGAATTTTCAGATTCTCGGCGACTTTCACCGCCGCTTCGCGAGTCGACAAATCGGCCAGGGTCAGTTCGGGATTGAAATGCAGGATGGACTCCAGCACCGTCATCCGCGCAAACGGCTTGCCGAAATCGTATTGATCGCCCTGATATTCGATGATGCTATTGCCGACCACATCTTCGGCGATGCCTTTCAGCAAGGCTTCGGTCAAGTCCATCAAGTCGCCGTATTCGGCATAGGCTTGATAGAACTCCATCATCGTGAATTCGGGATTGTGGCGGGTCGACAAACCTTCGTTGCGGAAGTTACGGTTGATCTCGAACACCCGCTCGAAACCGCCGACCACCAGCCGTTTCAGATACAGTTCCGGCGCGATGCGCAGATACAGCTCCATATCCAGCGCATTGTGGAAGGTCGTGAATGGCCGGGCGGTGGCGCCGCCGGGGATGACCTGCATCATCGGCGTCTCCACTTCCAGGAAATCGCGCGCGATCAAGAACTCGCGGATGTAATTGACGATCTTCGAACGCATCAGGAAGGTTTTGCGCGTCTCGTCACTCATGATCAAATCCAGGTAACGCTGGCGGTATTTGATCTCCTGGTCAGCTATGCCGTGGAATTTTTCCGGCAGAGGCCGCAGGGCTTTGGTCAGCAGACGAATATCATCCAGCCTGACGCTGAGTTCGCCGACCTTGGTTTTGAACAATGTACCTTCGGCACCGACGATGTCGCCAATATCCCACTTTTTGAACTGATCGTTGTAAACGCCTTCCGGCAGATTGTCGCGGGCCACGTAAACCTGAATCTGCCCGGACATATCCTGCAAATGGCAAAAACTGGCCTTGCCCATGATGCGGCGAGTCATCATCCGCCCGGCGATTTTCACGCGAATCGGCTCGGCTAATAGTTCTTCCTCGGTCTTTTCGCCGTATTCGGCCAGCAGTTCACCGGCCACCACGTTGCGGCGGAAATCAGTCGGGAAAGCAATCCCTTCCTCGCGCAGGCCGTTCAATTTTTCGCGGCGTTGTTTGATCTGTTCTTGTTCGTCGTGTTCGAGTTCTGACATTTTCTTAAATAAATTTCTAATGCTTAATAAATAATTCGGTTATGCCAATAACCTTAATTTCTCAACAAAATATTTGGCACTTGGGCAATTAGGGTGTTCCGCGGCTCGGGCCACGTTGAATTTATGGAGATTGATAAATTTATCAGCAAATGAAATTTTGCTGCTTCCAGTACCCCGACCAATGGTTTGCAAACCAATTTCCTTTAAACGCTCCCAAGGCATGGAAGGTGTTTTCTCTGGATATTCTTCAAAAAAACGACTTTGCCTAGTCCAACTTTTCATCGCCTCTGTGTCAGCCAAAAACCAAGACTCCATTGCTTTTCGCGCAATAATCACTAAATCGATATTATCGTTACCGATAATTTCTTTGCGTTTGGTGATGCATGGGGCACATTTTTCAGGATCTAAATCGGCTAGAACGACAATCTTATCTGGATTATGTTGTTTCTTTAATAAATTCACATATAACGAGATATTACGAGAACAAAGATTGCCGTTACCTTGAACATCAATAACGTGATCAATAACTTGCAATTGATAATCTTGTTTTAACCAGTCGCGGAAAGACTGACTTTCAACAAGTTTTTTATCAGAAGCTCCCTCAACAACGAATCCAACCGTTACCAAGGCAAACCTCCATCGAGCAGATTAGACAGCCAAGCCTTATCTAATCCTAGAGGCGCTAAATCTTCGTCCGTCAAACCTTGCTCGACGGCATTTCTCATCCGGGTTTTGCCTTCCTGTTTATCGACCAACCATAATTCCTTGAGCTGCAAGGCTCGCACCACGGCTTCGCTATGTGTCGACATCCAAATCGCCGATCCAGGCCGGCTATATTCCCGAATGAGCCCCACTAGCTCGTTAATGGCCTTAGGATGCAGACCTCTTTCCGGCTCTTCTACCAAAGTGAGACCATATTCCGGGCTATCCAATACGGCAACCAACAAACACAATGCGTAAATAGTTCCATCGGAAACCATATTCGCCGGGAAGAGCCGTCTGGTGCCGAGTTCTTTGAATAGAATAGCGGTTTTACTGTCCAGTTTTTGTCTTTCGGTATTAATACTCTCTATGCCAGGGATTATTGTTTCCATCCATTCCAAAATAACGCCTCGAAACTTTTCGTCTCTTTCTAATCGTCCCAAGACGCTGGCAAGATTATCACCCTTGCTATTCAATATAGTAGGGTCTTGATCAGAACTATTCGGCTCTTTTGAACTGATTGGATCAATTCTATAAAGGCGTATATTTTTTAGAAACCCCCCTATTGGAGTTTCAGAAAATAAAAGTAATGCAGAATAATCGACGGGAAAGCCTTTTACTTCCAAAGCTCCATAACTTCCTTCAACAGCTATTAACTCCGCCTTGCCATTTTTATAATCTTGTATTAATACAGGAAAGTCACTCCTCATCCGCCTCAACAAAGGTGTGCTATCTAAATACAAATCTTCCGTAATCGATGGGTTTTTATCAAACCCATCAATACTCAATACATACTTGAAACGGACTGTATTACCCTGATCTTTTAAGCTAATATCAATTTCGAAATCAAAACAACGAGCTTTTGATTTACGACGCTTTTGTGAATGGACATGCTCATAGCCACCATATTTTCTCAGTGCATCATGAATACCGTTTCTGACAAACAAACTAACGAAATTCAACGCATCGAAAAAATTACTTTTTCCACATCCATTAGCCCCCGCAAATACCGAAAACGGCTGGACATTTTCCAGCACCAAAGAATCGATACTTTTAAAGTTGGTAATCTTCAGATGGTGGATAAAGTAAGAAGCCACTATTACAACCCGCTCTTCAAACTAGCCTCGATAAACTGATCCAGCGCCCCATCCAACACCGCCTGGGTGTTGCCGGTTTCGACGTTGGTGCGTAGATCTTTGATGCGGGATTGGTCCAGCACGTAGGAGCGAATTTGGCTGCCCCAGCCGATGTCGGACTTGGAGTCTTCAATCGCCTGCAAACCTTCGTTGCGTTTCAGCATTTCCATCTCGTAGAGCTTGGCTTTCAATTGTTTCATCGCCGTGTCTTTGTTCTTGTGCTGCGAACGGTCGCTTTGGCACTGGGTGACGATGCCGCTGGGATTGTGAGTAATCCGCACCGCCGATTCGGTTCTATTGACATGCTGACCGCCGGCGCCGCTGGCCCGATAAACGTCGATCCGCAAGTCGGCTGGATTGATGTCGATTTCGATGTCATCGTCGATTTCCGGCGAAACGAATACTGACGAAAACGAGGTATGACGGCGATTGCCAGAGTCGAACGGCGATTTGCGCACCAGTCGGTGCACGCCGGTTTCGGTACGTAGCCAGCCGAAAGCATATGGCCCTTCGAATTTAATGGTGGCGCTCTTGATGCCAGCCACGTCGCCCGGCGATTCCTCGATCAGCTCGGTCTTGAAACCCTTGGCCTCGCCCCAGCGCAAATACATGCGCTCTATCATCGACGCCCAATCCTGGGCTTCGGTACCGCCTGAACCGGCTTGGATGTCCAAAAAAGCATTATTGGCGTCCATTTCGCCGGAGAACATTCTTTGAAATTCGAGATTGGCGACTTGTTTTTCGTATTGCTCAAGATCGGCGGCCACGGTATCGACGGTTTCCTCGTCGTTTTCTTCCACCGCCATCAACAGTAGTTCTTCCGCATCGGAAAGGCCTTGCTCCAATTCCAGGATGGTGTTGACGATGCCTTCCAGCATGGCGCGTTCCTTGCCCATTGCCTGCGCCAGCTCCGGCTTGTTCCAGATTGCCGGATCTTCCAGTTCGCGCAACACTTCCACCAGCCGTTCGCTTTTGGTATCGAAATCCAGATAGCTTTTTAGCCCGGCGCCACGCTCGCGCAAATCCGCTATTTTGTATTTAATCGGGTTAATTTCTTGCATGAACCTTTTCCAACCGCAAAACCGGAACCATTCCGGACATCAAAAGGTGCAATTATAAACGATTACACGGCGGGATTGGCCCGGTAGTTTTTCAGCGACCAGTAAACGCAAGCGATCCCGGCCACGATGAACGGAATGCTCAACAATTGTCCGGTGGTAAACGGCAAATTGCTGGAATACATGGCCTGTTCAGTTTTGAAGAATTCCAATAAAAAACGTACCAGAAATATCAGGGCGATATCCAGACCGAAAATCAGGCCTTTAATCGGTTTGTCATAAGTCTTTTTATAGACAGCCAGCAACGCGAAGAAAATCGCCGCATAGCAAAATGCCTCGTAAAGCTGCACCGGATGCCGTGGCAGATCGTCGATACGGGAAAACACGATTCCCCAGGGCTGGTCAGTGACGGTCCCCAGAATTTCCGAATTGAAGAAATTGCCGATCCGGATCAACGCCCCGCTCATCGCGCAGGGGAACGCCAGACGATCCAACAACCACAGGTAGGAGTCCTGGGTGCCGCGCTTATACAAATACATGGCGATGAAAATGCCCAGCGTGCCGCCGTGACTGGCCAGGCCGCCTTCCCAAATCGCCAGGATTTTAAGCGGATGCGAAAGGTAAAAGGCAGGATCGTAAAACAGAGTATGGCCCAGCCTAGCACCGACCACGATACCTATCGCCAGATACCACAACATCCGGTCCAAATCTTCGACATTCTTGCCTTCTTTGTTGTACATCCATTGCATCATGCTGTAGCTGAAAACGAACGCCGAGGCAAACATCACGCCATACCAGCGGATTTTCAAGACGCCGAAGTCGATGAAGATAGGGTCAATGTTCCAGATGAGGTGTTCCATGATTTTCCGGGATTGTTGAGGTGTTAAAGACGAAGAATTTTAGCGCCGGTTCGGTTTTTTCGCCTTTTATCTTTCGTCTTGCATCTTTTTTATCTTTGATCCGATACTTGAATCCTACCCTCAACCACTCGCACCGGAAAGGTGGCGAGATTCTCATAAGCCGGGGCGCATTTAACTTCGCCGGTCTTGACGCAAAACCGGGCTCCGTGGCGCGGGCAGACGATTTCATCGCCTTCGAGTTCGCCGCTGGCGACTTCGGCGCCGTCGTGAGTGCAAACATCTTCGATTGCATAGCATTGGCCATCGATTTTGAATACCGCCACATCGATGCCGTCGACATCCACCACCACATGCTCGCCATTTGCCAGCGCTTGTTCGGCTATTACATCTATCCAATCCGTCATATTCGTCTCTTTTTTTATTTAGGTACAAGCTTCAGGGCACAAGGTACAAAACCGGAATGAAAAAACCGCCTTGAACCTTATTTTAGATAAACATCATACCTGAGCAACTTGCCCTGATAGCTTTCGCTGGGCTTTCCGCCCATGGGCTCGGCGTAGTCCGGACTCTTCACCACCAGCCGCTTGCCGGTGGCCTGCCAGGCCGAGGCGAATAAGTCCGCCCTATCCTCGTCGTCGCCGAGAATATCGCGCAACACCGCCATGGATTTACGCGTTGCCGCCGATTGTTTGCGCTTTTGGGGGAACATCGGGTCCAGATAAATGCAATCCGGTGCCTCCGGTAACGAAGCCAACAATTCGATGGCATTGCCGACCAGCAATTTCGGCGGCGTCAATTCGCGCTTAACGACCCAGTCTTTTTGCGACAGACGATTAAAACCGTCCCGGACCAACTCGGCCATCACCGGCGAGCGTTCGATGCAAGTGACTTCGTACCCCATCCGAAACAAGGCCAGACTATCCTGCGCCCAGCCGGTGGTGGCGTCGACGATGGTATGCGTTTTTTTGCCGACGGCCTGAGCCAACAGGTCTTTCTTAGGCGCGGGATAGGAATGCTGTTCGCCGGGACGCGGCTCTATGTCTACCGCCAAGCCGCCTTTTTTCAAAGTTTGCTTGTCCAGCAGCTTGAGACAGCCGTCGCGATAGCAGAGGAAAAAATCTTGCGGCAGTTCGGCAGGCAAAGGCTGACTTTCCAGCACCGGTACGAACAAGTGTTCAGCCAGCGCCTGACTGGCGGTTAACATCGTCTGTTCGGCGACGATAACCGCCAAATTTTCAGAAAAACCGGACACTCGCTCGTTATTCGGTGGAAATCGATTGCGCTTCGTTTTTCAGCGCCGCATCCAGCGTATGCCAGGCCAAGGTCGCGCATTTTACCCGTGCCGGATATTCGCGCACGCCGGCCAACACCGCCAGCTTGCCTATCGCTTCCAGGTTGATTTCTTCCGATTTACCGGTGGTCATTTCGTGGAATTGTTTGAACAGGGCATCGGCCTCGGCTTCGGTCTTGCCCTTGACGATTTCGGTCATCAACGACACCGATGCGGTGGAAATCGCACAACCCGAGCCTTGGAAGCTGGCGTCGCTGATCACATGATCGTCGATTTTCAAATACAAGGTCAGCCTGTCGCCGCACAAGGGATTAAAGCCTTCCACCTGGCGATTGGCATTTTCCATCACCCGGAAATTGCGGGGATTGCGGTTATGATCGAATATCACTTCCTGATACAGATCGCGTAAATCTTCAAACATTAGCCAAACACCTCTATTAAGGATTTGATGCCTTGCATCAACACATCGATTTCTTCGCGGGTATTGTACATCGCAAACGAGGCGCGCGCCGTGGCCGGCACACCGTAAAAGTCCATTACCGGCATCGCACAGTGGTGACCTGCCCTGATCGCAATACCCAAGCTATCGAGCATGGTGCCGATGTCGTGCGGATGAATGCGGTCCAGCGTGAACGACAAGATGCCGCCTTTATGCGCAGCTTGGCCGATGATGTTCAATCCTTTGATCTGCTGCGCTTGCTCTGTCGCGTATTCCAACAACGCGGCTTCGTAAGCGGCAATATTCTCCATACCGATGGCTGTGACGTAATCGATCGCCGCGCCCAGACCGATAATCTCGGCTATCGCCGGCGTGCCGGCTTCGAATTTTTGCGGCAAACCGGCGTATTCGGTTTCGGCAAAAGTCACCTTGCGTATCATATCGCCACCACCCTGATACGGCGGCATCGCTTCCAGCAAGGCCTGTTTGCCGTACAACACGCCGACGCCGGATGGTCCGTAGAGTTTATGGCTCGAAAACACGTAAAAATCGCAGCCCAAGGCTTGCACATCGACACTCATGTGCGGAATCGCCTGAGCACCATCCAACAGCACCGGAATGTTTTTCGCATGTGCCGCGGCGACGATTTTTTCCACCGGATTGATGGTTCCCAAGGCGTTGGACATGTGGGTGATCGCCACCAGCTTGGTTTTACCGTTTAATAACTGTTCGAACTCATCGAAAAGCAGTTCGCCTTGCCGACTCATAGGCGCCACTTTCAATACCGTTCCGGTTTGCTGGCAAAGCATTTGCCAAGGCACGATGTTGGCGTGATGCTCCATCGCGCTGATCACGATCTCATCGCCCGCCTTGAATTGCGGCCGGCCGTAACTCTGAGCAACCAGGTTGATCGCCTCGGTCGCGCCGCGCACGAAAACGATTTCCTTAGTGCTGGCGGCATTGATAAACGCCCTAACCTTTTCCCGCGCGCCTTCGAACTTGTCGGTGGCCTTGACGCTCAAGGTATGCACGCCGCGATGAATGTTGGCGTATTCGTGACTATAGGTGTGCACGATGCTGTCGATGACCGCTTGCGGCTTCTGGCAACTGGCGGCATTGTCCAAATAAACCAGGGGCTTATTGCGGATTTTTTCGCCGAGGATGGGGAAATCGGCGCGGATTTTTTCAATCGGAAATGTCGTCATGTCTTACTGGTTGGGTGCGTTGTCGTTATTGGAGTCCAAGGTAACCGAAACCGATTCCCCTTTTAAAGATTGATCGCCGGAAAATGCGCCAGCACCTGTTCAACCAACAGCGCTTTCAAGCCTTCGTTTTCCACCTTATCCACCATCTCGTTGGCAAACGCAAAGGTCAGGATGTTTCTAGCCGCCGCTTCGTCGAGGCCGCGCGATTGCAGATAAAACACCGATTTTTCCTCCAATTGCCCCACCGTCACGCCGTGCGAGCATTTCACATCGTCCGCGTAAATCTCCAGCTGCGGCTTGGTATCGACTTCCGCATCTCTGGACAACAACAAGTTGCGATTATTCATCTGCGAATCGGTCTGTTGAGCGTCCTCGCTGACGATCACCCGGCCTTGAAACACGCCTCGCGCCCGCTGATCCAGCACGCCTTTATAGAACTCGCGGCTGATGCCGTGCGGCTTCAAGTGATTGATACGGGTGTGATTGTCGATATGCTGGCGGTTACCGCCCAGATACAAACCGTTCAAGCTGCATTCCGAGGCTTTATCCAGATCGCTGTGGATGTCGCTACGCGCCAGCAAAGCGCCGAAGGCAAAATTATGATGCATAAAACGGCTATCCGGCGCTTGTTTAAGGTAAGTGCCGCCAAAATGCTGGGCCTTGTCCGCTTCGGCCTGAACTTTATATAGCGTCAATCCGGCATTGCTACCGAGAAAACACTCGGCTACCGCCGCAGTAAAGTAACTGGTCGCGCTGCCGACGAAAGTTTCGATGACTTCCGCTTCGGCCTGATCGCCGATCACCAGCAAATTGCGGGTTGCCGCCAAGGCGTCGGCTTCGGTTACCACATGCAGAATCTGAATCGGCTGGTCCAAAACCTGTTTGGCGGCCACTTCGATTAGCACACCATCGCTGAACCAGGCAGTGTTGAACGCCACCAAACTATGTTCGCTGTCGGCAACGGCCTGCCCCAAGTAGTCCTGCAGCCAAGCAGGCCGGTCCAGCAACGCCTGTTTCAGGCTGGTCACCGTCACCGCTTCCGGCAAACCGGCCAGATTCGACAAATCAACCGAAAACCGGCCATTGACCAACACCACGCTCCAGGCATCTTCCAGACGCCAAGCCTTCAGCCATTCGGCATCGACGGTCTGATGCTCTGTCGGCGCAAACAGGGTCTTATTCAAGGCCGCCAGATTGGTGTAACGCCATTCTTCTTCGCGGGTGTTCGGGAAACCGTGCTCGGCAAAAGCCTGCAAACCGGCGCTTCTAACCTGCTGCAACCAAGGCAAGTCGCTGCCCGGCAACGCGGCTGGGTAAGCCGCTAAATAAGCATTGTCCGCCGCCATCACGCCGCCTGCCCTTCCAGCCAGCTGTATCCTTTTTCTTCCAGCTCCAGTGCCAGTTCCGGCCCGCCGGACTTGACGATCTTGCCGTCGGCCAACACATGCACCACGTCGGGTTTGACGTAATCCAGCAGGCGCTGGTAATGAGTAATCATCAGAAAGGACCGTTCGGCGTTGCGCAAGGAATTGACGCCATCGGAGACGATGCGCAAGGCGTCGATGTCCAGACCGGAATCGGTTTCGTCGAGGATGCACAACTTCGGTTCCAAAACCGCCGCCTGCAGGATTTCGTTACGTTTCTTCTCGCCGCCGGAAAAGCCTTCGTTGACGGCGCGGTACAAAAACTTCTCGTCCATTTGCAACAGTTTGACCTTGTCTTTAACTAAGGTCAGGAAATCCATCGCGTCAACTTCCGGCAAGCCGTGATGCCTGCGCATTGCATTCAACGCGGCTTTCAATAAATAGATGTTGCTGACGCCGGGGATTTCCACCGGGTATTGGAACGCCAGAAACACGCCTTCGCGGGCGCGGATTTCCGGGGCCATGTCCAGCAAGTCTTTGCCTTGATAAGTCACGCTGCCTTCGGTCACCGTGTAACCGGATTTTCCGGACAGCACGTGCGACAAGGTGCTTTTGCCGGCGCCGTTGGGACCCATGATGGCATGGACTTCGCCGGGGTTTATATCCAGGCTAAGGCCTTTGAGGATGGGTTTGTCGTTGATGGAGACGTGGAGATTTTTTATGCTGAGCATAGTTTTACCTGAGTTTTTTCAAAATGTAGGCTGGGTAGAACAAAGTGAAACCCAGCATTAAATCTTCAATTTTGTTTCGCTATCGCGAAGTTAATTTAATGTCGGTCCGCGAACCGACTTCAAATCAACCCGTCGCGATAGCGACACCTTAAACAACTATCATCGAAAGCAATGAAAGCTAGAGCTTTCAAGACTACGTTCCCAAGCCGGAGCTTGGGAACCAGCAAATCAGCAAAAATCACTCATTAACTATCAACCGAGTGATCGGCCAGAATCGCGGCATTACTCCTGATCCCCTCGCAAATCATCTCCAACGGCAGATGACTCAAATTCTGTTCCGAAAACGGATTTTGCAATTCCCACCCTATTCTATCCAACGACAACAACGGATAAGCCACCAGCAAGGCGATAAACGCCGACATCAAGCCGGCTTCGGCAATCAGGGAAAACGGCAACAGCAACAGATAAATCAATATGAAGCGCCGGGTCTTGATCGCATACACCAAGGGCATCGGCGTCTTCAAGATACGTTCGCAGCCGCCGAGATGATCGATCAATAGGCCGCGCTGTTCTTCAAATTGGCTAAACACGATCACTTCGATCCAATGCCGAGCCCGGGCCTGTTCCAGCAAAGCCGCGATCTTGCCGCTGATCAACATCGGCATGTGCCGAGCTTGGCGTAACTCGGCGATCTCGGCGTCGGTCAGCAACGGCTTCAGATCATCGAGATTTTTTTGCTGGCGCAAGGCTTCCTTCAACGCGAAGGCAAATGCCACGATCCATTTATTCATGTCTTGCCGCCACTGCCTGTCGTCGGGCCCATAATGCCAGGCCATCAACAGCAGATTCCGGCTTTGGTTGACGATGCCGCCCCATAATTTTCTTGCTTCCCACCAGCGCTCGTGACCGGCATTGGTCCGAAACACCAGCACCAGACCCAAGACCGCGCCGGTATATTCGAACGGCGTCACGGCAAGTTCTGGCAGCGTGTAAAAATGTAGATCGATCAACGCCAATAGCAGCGTGTAACAGGCTACGACCAATACGCCGGGCAAGATTCGCGGGGTTACCGAGCCGTGCCAAGCTAACGCGCCACGCAGAAAGCCCGGAGACTCTTGCTGATTGCTGAATTCGTCGCTGGGCTTGGCCTGTAAATCTCGTAATGGCATGGTTATGCGACCCTAACCGACCGCCCCTTCCAGACTAATGCCAAGCAAGGCCTGTGCCTCCACCGCAAACTCCATCGGCAGTTCCTTGAACACTTCCTTGCAAAAACCGTTGACGATCATCGATACCGCGTCTTCGGCGGATAGGCCGCGCTGCTGGCAAAAGAACAATTGATCCTCGCTGATTTTGGAAGTGGTCGCTTCGTGCTCGACCTGCGCCGACGGCTGCTTCACCTCCACATACGGAAAAGTATGCGCACCGCATTTATCGCCGACCAACAGCGAGTCGCACTGGGTATGGTTGCGGGCATTTTCGGCGGATTTGGCGACCTTGACCAAACCGCGATAAGTGTTCTGGGCTCGGCCGGCAGAAATGCCTTTCGACACTATCGTGCTGCGGGTGTTTTTGCCGATGTGTATCATCTTGGTGCCGGTGTCGGCCTGTTGCAAATTGTTGGTCAAGGCCACCGAATAAAACTCGCCGACCGAATCGTCGCCCAACAACACACAGCTCGGGTACTTCCAGGTGATTGCCGAACCGGTTTCCACCTGGGTCCACGACACTTTGGAATTTCGCCCCCGGCACTCGGCGCGCTTGGTGACGAAATTGTAGATGCCGCCTTTGCCTTCCTTGTCGCCCGGATACCAGTTTTGCACCGTCGAATATTTAATAGTCGCATTGTCCAGCGCCACCAGTTCCACGACCGCCGCATGCAGCTGATTTTCGTCGCGCATCGGCGCGGTGCAGCCTTCCAAATAGGAAACATGCGAACCTTCGTCGGCGATGATCAAGGTGCGCTCGAACTGGCCGGTGTTGGCGGCATTGATTCTAAAATAGGTTGAAAGCTCCATCGGGCAACGCACGCCCTTGGGTATGTAAACGAAGGAACCATCGGTAAACACCGCCGAATTCAACGCGGCGAAGAAATTGTCGCCTGGCGGCACCACGGTGCCGAGATACTGCTGCACCAGTTCGGGATATTCCTGCAAGGCTTCGGAAATCGGGCAGAAAATCACCCCGGCATCCTTGAGCTTACCTTTAAAGGTAGTGGCAACCGAGACGCTGTCGAATACCGCATCGACGGCGATACCGGCCAAGCGCTCCTGCTCGTCCAGTGGAATACCCAGCTTTTTATAGGTATCCAACAATTGCGGATCGACCTCGTCCAGACTCTTGGGGCCCGCTTTTTTCGACTTGGGCGCAGAGTAATAGCTGATGGCTTGATAGTCGATGGGATCGACCTTGACTTGCGCCCAGTTCGGCGGCGTCATGGTTTGCCAATGCCGGAAGGCTTTCAGGCGGTATTCCAGCATGAACTCCGGCTCGTTCTTGACTTTCGACAGCTTACGTATCACCTCTTCGTCCAAGCCGGGCGGAAAAGTATCGACTTCCAGTTCGGTGACGAAGCCTTGTTTATATTCCTGACGGATCAGATTTTCGATTTCTTGTGCGGATGTGGACATAAAGGTTCCGAAGCAATTAGCGGAATAAGCGGCTGACGGGAATGGTGATTTCTTGCGGCGACTTACTGGGCAAGATCATGTCCGCCAAAGTCACGGATTCCAAAGCCTGGGATATTTTTTGATTGATGATGTGCCAGTTGCCTTGAATTCGGCAGCCCGTGGCTTGATCGCAGCCTTTATGCGAGACCGTGCATTCGGTCAACGCAATCGGCCCCTCCAAGGCGCTGATCACACTGGCTACCGTGATTTTTTCCGGTTCCCTGGCCAGCGCATAACCGCCCTTGGCGCCGCGCGTGGATGCCAAAACCCTGGCTTTGACCAATATTTTCAATATTTTGCTGGCCGTGGGCTGAGCAATACCTGTCGCCTCGGCAATCTCCAAAGCACCGTGCACGCGGGCCTTGTCCTTAGCCATATAGCTCAAGATCACCGTCGCGTAATCGGTCAATTTGCTCAGTCTTAACATCGCCATCCTCAATAATTGGCACCATTTTAGTCCTATTTAATTACCGAGTAAAGCAGTCGGTTATTTATTCTCCAAATTGCCTAGCAAATGCAGAGCACTTCCCGTCTGATTTTTCGAACACTTCTGACTCAAGATATCAATTAATTAACTCATAACAGCCTTGCCTAATCCATAACCGCTTAACGTAATGATAATGGTTTGCATTAGCACATCAAGTTGAATATACTCGCTCCCAATCCAAAACGATCCTGAGGCTACCAAATATGCAAGCAAACCATCTAAAGAGGACGACACTTTCACTGGCAACATCCATTAGCTTAGCGTTGGGTACCGCGCACGCCGCCCAACCAATACCAAGCACCATGGAAGAAATGTGGAAAATTATTCAGCAACAGCAGAAGGAAATCGAAACGCTAAAAGCCAAGTCCGCTCAAAGCGAGACACTTCAGCAAGAAGTCAGTACCTTGAAGGAAGCTCAAAAGGAGCAAAGCAAAGCTATTCAACAAACCAGCACTACCCCACAGACCCCGTCAGGTGCAGGCAAAGGTGAACTAGAACGCAAGACCGATGTGCTGGCGAATGAAGTAGAAAACCTGAAAACCCAATTATTCATCCCGGAATCGCGCGAATATAAAAGCCAATACGGCTTGGGCCCTGCCGCATCACATGTCTATAGCGTCAATCGCGGCATTTCCATCGGCGGCTATGGCGAAATGATGTACACCAACTACGCCAACCCACGGGGTGACAGCACCACGAACAAAGACACCGCCGATTTGGAAAGAGCGGTCATTTATCTGGGTTACAAATTCAATGACTGGATCATTCTGAATAACGAAATCGAATTCGAACATGCATCCACCGGCGAAGGAAGCGAATCAAAAGGCGAAGTATCGGTGGAGTTTTCTCAACTGGATTTCCTGCTGAACCCTAAATACAACATTCGTGCCGGCCTGATGCTGGTACCGATGGGCTTCATCAACGAAATGCACGAACCCACTACCTACCATGGCAACCACCGTCCGGACGTAGAGCGCTATATCATTCCATCAACCTGGCGGGAAATGGGGGCGGGTTTATTCGGTGAAATTCTGCCGGGTCTGCAATACAGAATGTACGCCATGAACGGCCTGAATGCCGGAGGATTTACCAACAGCGGCATTAGAGAAGGCCGCCAAGGCGGCAGCAACGCCAAAGCCGAGGATTTTGCTTTCACCGGCCGCCTCGATTACTCGCCGAGCGTTGTGCCTGGCTTGATGGTTGGAGCATCTACTTTCCTCGGCAATAGCGGACAAAAAGATGCCGTAAACTTCGATGATCGGAAAGTCGATGTTTTCACTCAGCTCTATGAAGGCCACATTCAGTACAAATACAGAGGCCTGGAATTGCGGGCACTGGGAGCCTGGAGCAAGATCAACAATACCGAGTATCTCAACGTGCCATTAGGTGCCGACGGTCCAGTAGGCAAAGAAAGCTTCGGTTGGTATGTAGAAGCCGCGCACGACATCATGCCGTTTGTCTGGAAAGAAAGTAATCAATACCTGGCACCGTTCTTCCGCGTCGAACGTTACGATACGCTGGCTTCCGTCGCCAGAAACCCTGACACTGGAGAAGCATTCGACAAGAGTACAGGCCTGGATCGGTGGATTTATCAAGCCGGCCTAAGCTACAAACCGATCGACAACATTGTCATCAAAGCCGATTACCGCAATATCCGTGATCGGAAGCTCCTCCCGGCAGGCATTCCATTCGGCGACGAATTTAACCTGGGTGTTGGCTTCATATATTAAGTATCCATTGCCCGGTTAACTCCGGGCACCCCCAAACAACAGGCTTAACCATGAAATCAACGTTATCTTTGATTGTTGTTTTTGCGTCCGGAATATCTGCTCTGCCGGCTTCCGCAGCCGTACCGATTTTAGCCGGCAGCCAGAATCTGAGTCAGAAAGAACAGTTGGGACAACAGTTATTCTTCGACACCAACTTGTCTCAACCGGCCGGCCAGGCATGCAGCACCTGTCATAACCCATCGACCGCCTTCACCGATGCGGACAAATCCAAACCCACATCGAAGGGCGTGATCTCCGGGCTGTTCGGCAACCGCAATACGCCAACGGCCATGTATGCCGCTTATTCGCCGGCTTTTCATTTCGACAGAAGTTCCGGACTGTACATCGGCGGGCAATTTCTGGACGGCCGAGCCTCGACTTTGGCCGACCAGGCCAAGGGGCCTTTCGTCAACCCGATTGAAATGGCCAACACCAACGCGGCAATGGTTGTCAATAAAGTCAAAATCGCCAGTTACGCGTCGCTGTTTAATACTGTCTACGGCGCAGGCGCACTGAACAACACCACTCAAGCCTATAATCGCATCGCCGATGCGATTGCCGCCTTCGAACGCAGTCCGGTTCTGAATCGCTTTTCGTCGAAATACGACTTCTATCTATTCGGCAAAGCCAAGCTCACCACGCAGGAAAGACGGGGCCTGACAATTTTCGAAGCCGGCAACAAAGGCAACTGTGCCGCCTGCCATCCCAACCGCCCCATCAATGGCACGCCACCGTTATTTACCGACCATAGTTACGATAATCTTGGCGCCCCCAAAAATCCGGAAAATCCGTTTTATAACCTAGCCAGCCAATTCAACCCCGACGGCGCTTATTTTGTTGACCTTGGCTTGGGCGGCAGCCTGGACATGCCTTCAGAAGACGGCAAGATCAAAGTTCCGACCTTGCGCAATGTCGCCGTCACCGCGCCTTACATGCACAATGGTTACTTCAAGACCCTGCGCGGCGTCGTCGAGTTTTACAGCAATCGCGACCTCAAACGGCGTTGCCGGAATTCGCTGACCACCGAAGTAAATGCTCGGGCACAGAACTGCTGGCCATCGGCAGAGACCCAAGCCAACGTCAACCATACGGAACTCGGCTCGTTGAAGCTCAGTGCACAAGAAATCGACGACTTGGTGGCCTTCCTGAATACATTGAGCGACGGCTATAAAACCGACTCGCCTTGGCGCTATAAAGCACCATAAACCCCTCCCGCGGGGACCTAGCATATATTTTTAAAAAACCGGAGCGCTGTGAAAACATGCCCTGACAGCGCTCCTGGCTATGCCAACAAACGCGCCATCAATTGCAGGCTAAATAGGAATAAACCCATCTGGCCCGCATCAACATTCATGACACTTCTGCCGGATATGAAGTATCTATTAAAATACCTCGCTGAAAATCGCTTCATTTTTGACTGCTTGATTACAAGCAATTGAATCTACGCCTTTATTTTTTTTACATCCCATAGCTGTTAAAATCTGCCAAGCGCGGCGAGTAAGACGCATGCTCTGCCCTACTCCGGATATCTTCTTAACAACACGACAAATCGATGACCACAAAACCCAGCTCGGACCTGACTACTTTCGAAAACCCCAAACCCGCGCGTGACTTCACGATACGCATCGATATTCCCGAATTCACCTGCTTGTGCCCGATGACCGGTCAGCCCGATTTTGCCAAGCTAACCATCGAATATGTGCCCAATAAACTCTGCGTAGAGCTGAAATCGTTAAAACTTTACATGTGGACATTCCGCGAACGCGGCGCATTTCATGAAGCCGTGACCAACGAAATTCTCGACCACATTGCCGCCGCCATTTCGCCTAATTTCATGCGCTTGCGGGCCGAGTTCAATGTCCGCGGCGGCATTTATACGACCGTGGTCGCAGAACACCGCAATCCGGACTGGCAGGCGCCTGAACTGGTTAATCTGCCTTGATTGCGGACACACCAAAACTTGAACGCGCCACCTGCCTGTCCCTATCGGGACCGGAAACATATTGATGTGCGCGGCGTAAACGCATGAGCGGCAGAACCTTTTACAACAGCGACATTGCCGTCGCCCTGCAATACGACGGCAAGAATGCACCCAAAGTCACCGCCAAAGGCGAAGGTTTTACCGCTCAGCAAATTCTGGCGATTGCCGAAAAACACGGCGTGCCCCTGCAAAACGAGCCCGAGCTGGCGCGTGTTCTGGCACAAGTACCGCTCGGCGAGGAAATCCCCCAGCAACTCTATATCGCCGTCGCCGAAGTTATCGCCTTCGCTTATTTCATTAGCGGTAAAACACCCGAATCCCAACCATGACCCTAAAAGAAATTTTCACCGTACTGCCTCAATACGTATTGCCACATCATGCCTTATCGGGATTGATGTCCAGACTTACACACTGCGAAAACAAACTTTGGAAAAACCTGTTCATCCGACTCATCATTCGCCTGTATGGCGTGAATATGGCCGAAGCCAAGTTTCAGGAGCTTGATCGATACGCCAGCTTCAACCGTTTTTTCACCCGAGAACTGAAAGACGGCGCCCGCCCCATCGCCGCCGCCGCCGATGCCATAGCCTGTCCGGCCGACGGTGCCGTCAGCCAGGCCGGACCCATTAGCGAGGGCCGAATTTTTCAAGCCAAAGGTCACGACTACACGGCACTGGAATTACTGGGTGGCGATGTCGAGCGCGCCTCGGCCTTTGAAAACGGCTCATTTGCCACCATATATCTCTCGCCCAAGGACTATCACCGCCTGCATATGCCCTTTACCGGCACATTAAAAGAGATGGTGCATATTCCCGGCCGATTGTTCAGCGTCAATGCCGCGACCGTCGGCGCGGTACCGAATCTGTTCGCCCGCAACGAACGGGTGGCCTGTATTTTCGAGACCGAAGCCGGGCCTATGGCGTTGATTTTGGTCGGAGCGATTTTCGTTTCCAGCGTCGAAACGGTTTGGCACGGCGTGGTAACGCCTCCTACGGTTAGCGAAACCAGAACCTGGCAATATCAGGACAATGCGCCGACCTTGGAAAAAGGCGCCGAGATGGGCCGGTTCAACATGGGTTCGACCATCATTGTATTGTTCGGCCAGGACAAAACCGCCTGGAATGCCGATTTTCTTGCCGGAAAGCCGGTTAAACTGGGAGAAACCATAGGCCGCTGCCTACCCCAATCCGGCGTGTAAATCATGCCCGGATACGACAAGCACTTCTTGTGTGGCATAATGCACCGGTTTTCCGGCTTGCGGCCGGACTCATACAATATAACGACATAATAAATAGAGGATCACAATGAGTTTTTTTATCTCTGATGCGTTAGCGCAAACCGCACCGGCTGCCCAACAACAACTTGGCATGGAAGGCATGATCTTCCCGCTGGGTATTTTGGTGTTCTTCTATTTTCTGTTTATCCGTCCGCAATCGAAACGCACCAAGGAACAAAAACAAATGCTGGCCGCATTGAACAAAGGCACCGAAGTCGTTACCGCCGGCGGCATTTTGGGCAAGGTCGTCGATCTCGACGATAACTTCGTCAAACTTGAAGTATCGGAAAACAGTTTTATTCAGGTACAACGTCATGCCATTGCCAACATGATGCCTAAAGGCACTTACAAAGCATTAAGCAACAAGAAACCTAAAGTTTAAGTTTTTTCTTTCCCTTGACACTGTAAAACGCTCCCCGAGTTTATTCGTAACAGCCCGGCTGTCACTGCTTTTAATGGAATAACCATGCAAAATCATTTCCCTGTCTGGAAAAACATTCTGGTCCTGACCGTTCTGGTTATCGGCATTATTTATTCGTTACCCAATTTATACGGCAACGACCCTGCAGTACAGTTGGCCTCGCCCAGCGCCACCCCGTTGCAGCAAAGTCAAGCCGATGAGGTGGCGGCCGCCATTCAGGCAGCCGGCTTTACCGTCAAAACCTTCGAATTTACCGACGGTAAAATTCTGGCGCGCTTCAACAATACCGACGATCAACTAAAAGTCGCCGACATGTTGAGAGATAAAATGTCCGGCAAAGCCACGGTAGCATTGAATCTGGCGCCATCGACACCGGCATGGTTGAGCGCATTGGGCGCAGAACCGATGCACCTGGGCCTGGATTTGCGCGGCGGCGTGCATTTCACGCTTGAAGTGGACATGGATAGCGCCCTCAAACAAGCCGAGGAACGCTACACCAACGACATCCGCACCGCATTCAGGGATACCAAGATCCGTTATCAATCGGTATCCAAGGAAGCAGAAGGCATCAAAGTCGTTCTTCCGAATGAGGAAGCCAAGGTTGCCGCGGTCGAGGTGTTGAATAAAGACTTCCGCAACCTGGATCTTGCGGAAACCGGCACTAATGAATTTGTCCTGACGATTCCGGATCGCGACCTCAGAGAGATCAAGAAATCCGCGCTTGGCCAAAACATCACCACGTTACGCAACCGGGTTAACGAGTTGGGCGTCGCCGAGCCTATCGTCCAGCAGCAAGGCGAGAACCGCATCGTTGTGCAGTTGCCGGGAATACAAGACACCACCCGCGCCAAAGAATTGCTGGGCACCACCGCGACCCTGGAATACCGACTGGTCGATGTCGAACACGACGTGCAATCGGCAGTGAGCGGCCATGAACCGGTCGGCAGCCGTCTTTACAAAGATAAAAACGGCAACCCGGTATTGCTGAAACGGGCTGTGATCGTCACCGGCGACCAAATCACCGACGCTTCGTCCGGTCTGGATCAGGACGGCTCGCCCGCCGTATTCATTACCCTGGATAACGCCGGCGCCAAGAAAATGGGCAAAATGACCCAGGACAACATCGGCAAGCCAATGGCGGTGGTATTCATCGAATTCAAATCGGAAACCAAAGTCGTCGACGGCCAAAAAGTTCAACATAAGGAAAAAGTCGAGAAAGTCATCAGCGTCGCCACCATCCGCGACTCCTTCAGCAAGCGCTTCCAGACTACCGGCCTGGACAACACCCAGGAAGCCCGCACCCTGGCGCTATTGTTAAGGGCAGGCGCCCTGGCGGCACCTGTTGAAATCGTCGAAGAACGCACCGTCGGCCCCAGCTTGGGCCAGGAAAATATCGACCAAGGCATGACATCCATCGAAGTCGGCTTCCTGTTGGTGGTATTTTTTATGATCGTTTATTACCGGGGATTCGGTCTGATCGCCAATTTCGCACTGATTTTCAACGTGTTATTGCTGATTGCCATCATGTCCATGCTGCAGGCAACGCTGACTTTGCCCGGTATGGCCGGTATCGTACTGACCGTGGGCATGGCGGTGGACGCCAACGTCCTAATCAACGAACGTATCCGCGAAGAGCTGCGCCATGGCGGTAGTCCGCAAGCCAGTATTTTTGTGGGCTATGAAAAAGCCTTCGCCACGATTCTCGACTCTAACGTGACTCACTTTATCGTTGCCGTGTTGCTATTCGGTTTCGGCACAGGCCCTGTCAAAGGCTTTGCGTTGGTATTATGCGTCGGTATCGTCACATCCTTGTTTACCTCTATCACCGGCACCCGGATGTTGGTCAACTGGATCTACGGCAGCCATCGTCAAGTCGAAAAACTGTCCATCTAAACAAGTTATAATGCACCAATCTTTTTATCATTAACCCTCTGGAGTTTAAACAATGGCAATCGAACGTACTTTCTCAATCATCAAGCCTGATGCAGTCGCTAAAAACGTGATTGGGGAAATTGTCAGCCGTTTCGAAAAAAACGGTCTGCGCATCGTTGCATCTAAAATGCTGCAATTGAGCCAAGAACAAGCCGAAGGCTTTTATGCCGAGCATAAAGAACGCGGTTTCTTCAAAGACTTGGTCAGCTTCATGACTTCCGGCCCCGTCGTTGTACAAGTGCTGGAAGGCGAAAATGCGGTACTGAAAAACCGCGAACTGATGGGCGCCACCAATCCTAAAGAAGCCGCACCAGGCACCATTCGCGCCGACTTCGCGGTCAGCATCGACGAAAATGCCGTTCACGGTTCCGATGCTCCGGAATCAGCTGCAAGAGAAATCGCTTACTTCTTCTCCGCTGATGAACTCTGCGACCGCATCCGCTAAGCCAGCATTGATCAATCTGCTGGATTTCGACAGAAAAGGCCTGCAAGCCTTTTTTGTCGGTCTCGGCGAAAAACCGTTTCGGGCAACCCAGTTGCTGAAATGGATTTACCAGGAAGGCGTCACCGATTTCGAGGAGATGACCAACCTGAGCAAATCGCTGCGCAATTATTTAATGGAAAATTGCCGGATTGCTCCGCCGCAGATCGTCGCCGAGCAATTGGCCTCTGACGGCACCTGCAAGTGGGCGGTGCAGATGCATTGCGGCAACCGGGTGGAAACCGTTTACATCCCGGAAGAAAGACGCGCCACCTTGTGCGTATCCTCGCAAGTCGGTTGTGCGCTGGCCTGCAGCTTCTGCTCCACCGCTCAACAAGGTTTCAACCGCAATCTGTCGGTCGGCGAGATTATCGGCCAATTGTATCTGGCACAACAACGCCTCGGCCCGGAACGTCGCATCACCAACGTGGTAATGATGGGCATGGGCGAACCCTTATTGAATTTCGACAACGTCGTCGCGGCGATGAATCTGATGATGGACGATTTCGGTTATGGCCTCTCCAAACGCCGCGTCACCGTCAGCACTTCGGGCGTGGTGCCGGCCATGAATCGTCTCAACGAAGTTTGCGACGTCAGCATGGCGGTATCCCTGCACGCGCCTAACGACGAACTGCGCAATCAGCTGGTACCGATCAACGTCAAATATCCGTTATATCAACTGATGGACGCCTGCCGCGAGTATGCAAAGACCGGCCCCCGTAAACATATTACCTTTGAATACGTGATGCTGGACGGCATCAACGATACGATACAAGACGCCCATACCCTAGTTAAGCTGTTGAAAAACGTACCGTCAAAAGTCAATTTGATTCCGTTCAACCCGTTTCCGCAATCGAATTATCGCTGTTCCAGCAGTGCCAATATCTTGAAGTTCCGGGATGTGCTGCATAACGCCGGCATCGTCACCACCATCCGCAAAACCCGCGGCGAAGACATCGATGCCGCTTGCGGCCAGTTGGTGGGTCAGGTTCAAGACAAAAGCCGCCGTCATTTGAAGCTGAAAATAGCCGGATCTGCGCATGTCAATTAAACATCTCGGCAAAATCGGCTGTTTTCTGGTAGTGGCTGGGATTAGTAACGGCTGCGGCCTAATCCCCGATTTTGGTCAGAATTCGATGAGCAATGCCGAAAATGCGGTGCTGAACATGGAAATGGGTACCCGTTATCTGGAAATGGGCATGCTGGATGTAGCCAAGGAAAAGCTGGAACTGGCATTGGATCTCGATTCCGGCAACGGCGATATTCATAATGCCATGGGGGTATTCGAGGAACGTATCAAAAATTACGAAGCGGCGAACGATCACTACGAATCGGCTGTCAGCAAAGCGCCGGACAATTTCGGCATCAAAAGCAACTATGGCCGTTTTCTGTGCGACAGGGGCGATTATAAAAAAGGCATGGCAATCTTGCAGCAGGCGCTCGACGCACCGATGAATAACCGGCAATGGTTTGCGTTGACCGGCCTGGGCATTTGCTACGTCAAGCAAAACGATCTGCAACATGGCGAAAACTATTTGCGTCAAGCCCTGCAGATCCAAGCCGATTACCCTCCTGCCCTGCTGGAAATGCAAAAAATCAGCTATCAGAATCGGCAATTTATGTCGGCTCGGGCATTTTTAGAACGCTATCTGAGCGTCGCCAAGCACACTCCCGAATCGCTGTGGATCGCCTTTCAAACCGAACGTTCGCTAGGCAACAGCAAAATAGCGGAAGAATATGCCGAGCAGTTGCAAAACGCATTTCCTTCCTCCAAGGAAGCACAACAAATCAAAACCGTGATCGGCAAATAATCCGACATCGATAGAAACACAATATGGCAAAACAACAACAGGCTATTCAAGCCATCCGCGGGATGCACGACATCCTGCCCGAACAATCGCCCTACTGGCAATGGTTGGAAAGCAAGGCCCGGCAAGTATTGGGCGCCTACGGCTATCAGGAAATACGGCTGCCCATCGTCGAAAAAACCGAACTGTTCAAGCGCTCGATAGGCGAAGTCACCGACATCGTCGAAAAAGAAATGTACACCTTCGACGACAGGAACGGCGATTCGCTGACCCTGCGCCCGGAAGGCACAGCCGGTTGTCTGCGGGCCTGCCTGGAGCATGGTTTGTTACACAATCAAACCCATCGCCTGTGGTATTACGGACCGATGTTTAGGCACGAACGCCCGCAGAAAGGCCGTTACCGGCAGTTTTACCAGTTAGGCGTGGAAACCTACGGCATGCCAGGTCCGGATGTCGATGCGGAAATGATTCTGCTGACCGACCGTCTGTGGAAGAAACTCGGCATTCGCGACAAGGTAGAGCTGCAACTCAACTCGCTGGGAACCACCGAGGAACGCGCCGCCTATCGCAGCACGCTGGTCACCTATTTCAAGCAGCATATCGATGTGCTCGACGACGACAGCCTGCGCCGTTTGGAAACCAATCCGCTACGGATTCTGGACAGCAAGAATCCCGACATGCAGTCCATGCTACAAGAAGCGCCGGTATTGCTTGAACATCTGGGCGAAGACAGCCTCAATCATTTCAATAGCTTAAAAACGACGCTGGACGATTTGGGCATAGCCTATCAACTCAACACCCGGCTAGTGCGAGGCCTGGATTATTACGGCAAGACCGTGTTCGAATGGGTGACCGACGAATTGGGCTCGCAAGGCACCATCTGTGCCGGCGGCCGCTACGACGGCCTGATCGAACAACTGGGCGGCAAGGCCAATCACGCCATCGGTTTCGCGATGGGCATGGAGCGCATCCTGGCGCTGGTGGAACTGCTCGACGATGTGGCCATAGAGCCCGGCGTTGACGTCTATATGATACGGGTAGGCGCAGAGGCGGAAAAAGCCGGCATGGTCTTGGCCGAACGTATCCGCGACAGCATCGACGGCCTGAAGCTGCAGGTTAACTGCGGCGGCGGCAGCTTTAAAAGCCAGTTCAAGAAAGCCGATAAATCCGGCGCCGCTTATGCGATTATTCTCGGCGACGACGAAGCCCTGCGCGGCGAAGCGGCGCTGAAATCGTTACGGATCGAGCAGGAGCAAACCACGCTCAGCCATGCCGATCTGCTGCAAACCTTGCATAACCTGTATTCCAACAAATCCCTTTAACTCAGCGTAATCAAAATCGACATGGCAATTTACGATACCGAAGAAGAACAGCTCGAACAGTTGAAAAAATGGTGGGAAAGCAATAACAGCTCCTTGCTGGCCGGCATCGTCGGCGCCATCGTGGTGATTACCGCCGTGAATTTCTGGCATAAATACCAGTCCGACCAACGCACCCAGGCTTCGCAGATGTACCAGGAATTACTGGAAAGCGCCGCGAAGAATAATAGCGAGTCGGTCGAAAAGCTAGCCGAAAAAATCACTAACGAACACGGATCGACCGCTTATGCCAACTATGCGGCTCTGCAACTGGCTAAAACCAAAGCCCAAAAGGGCGATCTGGAAGCCGCTAAAGCCATCCTGCAAAAAGAAATTAAAACTGCCGACGGCGCCGAACTGCAACATGTTGCCCGTTTGCGCCTGGTCCAGTTGATGCTGGCCAGCAAACAGTACGAACAAGGCTTGCAGCTGATTGCCGAAGTAGACCCCGCCTCGACCGAAGGCTTTGCCGCCAGTTACGACGAATTGCAGGGCGATTTGTATGTGGCGATGGACAGGCTGGACGAGGCCCGTAACGCCTACCAAAGTGCGATCAGAACCGGCCAGGCCACTCCGCTGGTGCAATTCAAGCTGGACGACGTCGCCGCACCAGCGTTAAGTGAAAGCATTACCAAATAACATGCGATCAACTAACTTTACATCATCATGCCAATGATCCGGACCCACCGCCTTACGCTTGTTCCAGTCGTGTTTGCCGGCCTTACCCTGCTGACAGGTTGCGCAGGCCTGGATGCCGGGCGCGATTTGATTTCGGGCTTGACCGAATACATCACCGGCGACGACGATAACGCCGATCCGCCGGCAACATTACAGGAATATCAACCCGAAATTCAGGCTGAAGTACTCTGGAAAGAATCGGTAGGCAGCGGTGCCGACGAAAAATTCCTGAAGCTGATTCCGGCGCTACGGGACGGCAGAATCTATGCCGCCGACTACAACGGCCGACTGCAAGCACGCTCTGCCGCCAACGGCGATCTCGCCTGGGAAACCAAAACCGATTACACCTTTGCCGCCGGTCCGGGCCTGGGCTTACAAACCGTTGTTATGGGCACCAGTCACGGTGAAGTAGTCGCTTTCGACAATGGTAGCGGCGAACAAAAATGGAGTACCCCGGTACCCAGCGAAGTGTTGGCGGTACCGGTGATCGCCAAAGGCAAGGTGATCGTCCGCACCACCGACGGCAAAATCATCGCCCTCAGGGAAGACAGCGGCGCGGTTATGTGGACTGCCGAACACAGCGTGCCGGCCTTGAGCATCAGAGGCACCGGCACGCCGGTTGTGGTGGAAGACACCGTGGTTGCAGGTGCCGCCAACGGTAAATTGATGGCCTTGCAAATGGCCGACGGCAAAATTTTGTGGGAAGCCACCATCGCCATCCCCAGTGGCCGTTCCGAAGTCGAGAGGCTGGTCGATCTCGATGTCGACCCGGTCGATGCCCGCGGCGCGATTTATATCGCCAGCTACCAGGGCGGCACCTCATCGGTATCGGAAGTCGACGGCGATGTGATTTGGCGCAACGAGAACGTTTCGTCCTATACCGGACTCAGCGCGGATTATCGCTATCTCTACATCAGCGACACCCATGGCGAAGTCTGGCAGCTGGATCAACGCAACGGCGCCTCGCTGTGGAAGCAAAAAGATCTGCACAACCGCCAACTTAGCGCTGCCGTCGCTTACGACAACTATGTAGTGGTCGGCGATTTCGAAGGTTATGTACACTGGCTGTCCAACAGCGACGGCAGGCAGCTCGGCCGCGTGCAGGTTGCCAAGGCCCCGATAGAAACCAAACCCGTCGTTATCGACGGCACCGTTTACGTTTACGCAAAAGACGGCACTCTCGCTGCCTTGAAAGCGAGATAAATTATGCTACCTGTTATTGCCCTGGTCGGCCGCCCTAACGTCGGCAAATCCACTCTTTTCAATTATCTGACCCGCAGCCGCGAGGCGCTGGTCGCCGACTATCCGGGCCTGACCCGCGACCGTCAATACGGCCGCGTCAAACGCGGCGAACGCGACTGCCTGGTGGTCGACACCGGCGGCATCACTGACGACCAAGAAGGCATAGACGCGTTTTCCAAGAAGCAGGTGGAAATAGCCCTGCAGGAAGCCGACGTGGTGTTTTTCATGGTCGACGCCCGCGACGGCCTCAACGCCAGCGACGAAGCCATCGCCGACTCGCTGCGCAAACTCGGCAAACCCGTAGTGCTGGTCGTCAACAAGATCGACGGTATCAACAGCGACACCGTCGCCAACGACTTTTACAGCCTGGCGCTTGGCGAGCCGGTTGCGATTGCAGCCACTCACGGCCGCAATGTTCACGACTTGCTGGATCGCATCGATGAACTGTTGCCGGAGCAAGCCGACGAATTCGAAGAACAGGATCCGGGCATCGCCATCGCCATCGTCGGCCGCCCCAACGTCGGCAAATCCACGCTGGTCAACCGTCTGCTCGGCGAGGAACGCGTCGTGGTATTCGACGAAGCCGGCACCACCCGCGACACCATTTACGTGCCGTTCGAGCGCAACGGCCAGAAGTTCACGCTGATCGATACCGCCGGCATGCGCCGCCGCGCCAAGGTTTCATTGGTGGTCGAAAAATTCAGCATCATCAAGTCGCTGCAAGCCATTGAAAAAGCCCACGTGGTGATTTATCTGATCGACGCCAAAGAAGGCGTCACCGACCAGGATGCCCACATCCTCGGCCTGGTGCTGGAAGCCGGCCGGGCGCTGATTATCGGCCTGAACAAATGGGATGGCTTGACCGCCGAACATCGCGACTTCGTCAAGAAACAAATCGAGATCAAGCTGTCGTTCCTGGAGTTCGCCGAAAAACATCCGATCTCGGCATTGCACGGCAGCGGCGTCGGCAAGCTGTTCGACGTGGTGCATAGCCTGTACGACTCGGCGATGATAGACATGTCGACGCCGCTGTTGACCCGAATTCTCAACGATGCGGTCGCGGCGCACCAACCGCCGCTGGTCGGCGGCCGCCGCATCAAGCTGAAATACGCCCACCAGGGCGGACGCAATCCACCGGTGGTGGTGATACACGGCGTGCAGACCGATGTGCTGCCCGGCGCGTACAAGCGTTATCTGATGAACTATTATCGCGACCAGTTGCAACTGAAGGGCACGCCGGTACGGCTGGTATTCAAGTCGCCGGAAAATCCGTTTCAGGGTCAAAAGAACAAGTTGACCGAGCGTCAGGTTAAGAAGCGCAAACGTTTGGTGGACTTCAGCAAACGTAAAAAATAATTTGTAACTGTTTCGCTTCCCCCTTTGAAAAAAGGCGGAGTTTAGCAAGCCTACGGAAATTCAAGGTTGTTGCTTAATTTTGAAATACGCTGAATAGTAACAATAATTTTTAGGTGTAAGGCATAATTCAAGCGCGCATTCGGCGGATGTATCGCTAAAAGTACGGTTTTTCGGCGCGCCGTAACCTACCGGCTGTTTTATACCTTGTACCCACACAAAAAAATCAACCAGGGAGACAGACATGGCAACCATCACATTTCAAGGTAAACCGATCAACACCGTCGGCGACTTGCCGACCGTCGGCTCGACCGCACCGCAGTTCAAACTCACCAACCGCAAGATGCAGGATGTCGGTCTGGCCGAATTCGCAGGCAAACGCAAGGTACTGAACATCGTTCCCAGCCTGGACACCCCAACCTGCGCCACCTCAACCCGCAAATTCAACGAAAAGGCTGCGCATCTGCACGACACCGTGGTGCTGGTCGTCTCCGCCGACCTGCCTTTCGCCCAGGCCCGGTTTTGCGAAATCGAAGGCATCAAGCATGTGATAGCGCTGTCCACCTTCCGTTCCAGCTTCGGCCACGATTATGGCATCGAGTTGCTGGACAGCATCCTGGCCGGCCTGACCGCCCGCGCGGTGCTGGTGATCGACGAAAACGACAAGGTGATTTACTCGCAACTGGTAGCGGAAATCGCCGATGAACCGGATTACACCAGCGCATTAGCCGCGCTAGCCAACGATGTTGGCAATCACCACGGCTAGGCGGCGACAAACTCTGAATTCCGGCTGTTTCCATGAGCCGGAATAGACCCCGTCATTCCGAATTATGGCGACCGAACCAAGATGAAGCCCGCCGCCGTTTCCACTTGTCGCGGCTGTGGAACCAAGCTGACGATTTTGCAAAGCGTGCGGGGGCTGTGCGACGATCCGGAGTGCCGGCGTAAGGACGTTGCCTACCAGGAAGGGCTACGACACCTTCACACATTGACGCAGATTCGCGAGTCGATTCCCAAATCATGGCATCCGAATGCCGCGCTGGCTTTTCTGCCTCGCAACCAACAGCCCCTGGTTCCACTTACCAGCGAACGCATCAAGGCCCACCGCCGGTATCTGGAGCAAATCGTGCAAGAGGCGGCAGAACTGCACGATACCGATGGCATGGTGGCACCGGAAACCAGCGCCACCACCAACGGAATTTCGCCCATTGAGGCCGAGTTTCCCGTTTTGGGCGCCGCTTGCGGGCTTTGTGGCGGTTACTGCTGCAATACCGGAGGCAATACCGCCTGGTTGGAGCCCGCCACCATCTTCCGGTTGCTCAGGCAATCTCCTCCCGTCGCCGAGGACGGCATTGTCGAAAATTACCTTAAGTATCTGCCGGAAATCAGCTACGAGAACAGCTGCATTTATCATGCTGAAAACGGCTGCAGCTTGCCTAAAAATATCCGCTCCAACGTCTGCAACCAGTACCTGTGCCGCGGCTTGGGCGAACTGGCGCGTGCCGTGTCTTCCGCGCCTTACCGATGTGTCGCTACCACGATGGCTGGCAACAGGGTAGATGAGATGGCATTAATGGATGCCCGGGGTATCTTGGATAGATCGAAAGTTGATGTGGCGCGCTAGCTATATTTCATGGAATGAATGGAATCATTGGTTTATCGCTGTTTCTGGTTCAAAAAGCCAGGCGTTTCGTATTGGAACCTATGCATCCGCCTTACTTTGCTTGATCATGCCGTCGAAGTACAAACCCGCAAACCGGCCTAGCGTTAACCGCTGGTTCCGGAACCTCTGAATTTGCCTGAGGTACGCCTATGCAAACGCAAGGCGAGCTTATTGGCCTATTTAGGATACGGCGACACCCTTATCATTTTGGTTCAACGCCGCTACCGCTTCCAGACATTTCCAGGCCGGCACCGGGGTTTCGCAATGCGGTTTGGGGATGGAGCCGACGCTTCAACCAACACCATCTTGTGAATATAGCGCGGCCAGGGCCAGAGGATGGGCTGAACGAAGTAAAGCGCATCGCGGTCGCGAGCGATGCGTATCCAAACGCCGGCTACACCCTATTAAGCGCACTTTATCGCGTTGTCGAACATCAGGGCTGCTTTAAAACAAATCAATAAACCACCTCCCAACCCCCTGCAGCGTTCTTCACGACCACCAGTTGCGGCGGATAAACCACGGATAGAACCATGCCCGCGCACATTTGCGCCTCTTCGCCCTTGATCTTGGCGAAGTCTTTTTCGTTGAACGGATAAAGACTGTCTGCTTTGCCTTTGATAACCACTTCCGGATTGCCCGACAACACAAAATCCACGTCGGCAGCGCTACGTGTAGCAACCCGCACCCCGGCTACATAAGCTTTGTTCAAACAACCTTCCTTGCGCAATCTTGCCAAGTCGAATTCGATGCCTGGGCGAGGAATCTCCAGAAATTTATAGATGCCATCGAATTTCGGTTGGAACAGCGCCGTGCGATCATTGACCAGTTTCAACAATTCTTGTTTATCCGCGTCGCTTAAGGCGGTTACCGGCGGGTAATGATGCCATGGCAAGTCCGCGGCAAAATCGGCAACGAAGTCTTTTTCCATGACCACCTTGCCTTGAGCCTCCTTAGATTCCTTGCCTTCGCCGGATTGATTACTGGATTTAAAGCCGCCCTCGGCGGACTGTTCGGTACTTTCGTCGTTGACTTCGGCCCAGCTTAGTTGCGCGCGAAATGCCGTAGTGGCGTCGGCGGGCTCGAATTCGATTCGCAGCGTGTTTTTGCCTTTACGCAGCGAAGGGCCGACGGACGCCGCCGGCACCCAGACTGAAGGACCCACTTCGCGTTCATCGAAAAGCACGGGCGCGTCATGCGCATCCACATCCTGTTCCGCGATGGAAACATTGTTAAGAAACACCCGCGCCTTTCCGGACACGGTTTTTACATGATCGGCCGTTGCCGGATCGCCAACAAACGGCGTGAATTTAAGTTCAAAATTAATGACCTTGGCCATGGCGGCGGATGACCACAGTACGAGCAGCAGTAAGAAGGCGTTTTTCATGGGAATGTACCTCTATGGGTTGCTGGAAAATCTCTGACGATTGGTATTTGTGCGGGATGAACGTGTTGCATTGAGCCGATTAACAAAGTCCTAATATACGCGGTGCCTTTTGATTTGCAAACAGCCTTCATACTGCTGTGGTGACGGGCCTTGCCGCTATTTGCGGTTCAACGCCGCGGCCGCATCCTGTTCGTTACCGGCCAGATGTGCGTCACGGGGCGGCAAGACGTCTGCTACCGCTTCCAGACGTTTCCAGGCCGGCACCGGGGTTTCGCAATGCGGTTTGGGGACGAATGCCGATTCCTCAACCAACACCATCTTGTGAATATAGCGCGGACAGTTGGGAAACATTTCCCGCAACTTAACCCGCAACACCATCTCCGCTTCCGGCCAATGGCTCAGCAAGGGATCGTCGTCCAGCACGAAAGCACTGCCGTTCAAACGCACTCTGGCCTGACGCTGAAAGTCCATGAACAACAAGCTGACATGCGGGTTGACCAACATATTGCCGGCCGACAGATACATGCCGTTGCCGTCGTAAAGCGGAAACGCCAGCGTGACTTCGTCGACGACCTTGACCAAGCCCACGCCGCCGCCTTTGTAGGAGCAGTTGGGCCGTCCTTCCTTGTCGACGGTAGCCAGGAAAAACATATTCTGTTCCTCGATAAAAGCCTTGTCTTCCGGACTGATCTTGTCGCTGATGATCGCTTCGACCAAGCGGTCGGCCATGGGCCGGGTCTCAAAACGGTCTTGCAGTTGTCGGCTGCCTTCATGAAAAAAATCGTTCATCGCCCCTCCGGGGAGTTATTTGGTTTGCAAAATTGTGCCGGGAACGCCGGCCAAACTTCCCTCTATAAGAATAATCGCCGCCCGTTTAGCCTGTTCGGCGGCGCCGGAATGCCGTTTCATCTGTTCCGAGACAATAGCGCCTTCTACCAGCAGGCTTAATTGCAAGGCCAGACTTTCCGGCGATCCACAGCCGCATTGTGCGGCCAGATCGCAGATATAGTTTCGGAAACCGTCGTAAAACTCGGCGGACACCTGATGTACGGGGTTGCCTTCCAGCGGAAATTCGGCGGCGGCGTTGATAAAGGCGCAACCGCGAAATTCCGGAATGTCCATCCATTCGCCTATCACATCGAACACCGCCAGTAACTTGGCCTTGGGCGTATCCGCCTTGCCGTTAACCTGATCGACGAACCAGGCTCGAAAATCCTCGTCCCGTTTACGCAAAAAAGCCAGCACCAGCTCGTCCTTGGACGGAAAGTATTTGTACAAGCTCATTTTGGTGGTGTTGGCGGCCTTGACGATGGCATCGACGCCGGTCGCCCTGATGCCCTGGCTGTAAAACAGTTCGGCGGCGGCTTGCAGGATTTTTTCTTGCAGAGTTAAAGACATGAGCACGCAACGGGAAACGGGTTGGTTGCGACTATACCGATCGGTATAGTATTATGTCAACAGACTGACCGGTCTGTATTTTTTATAATCGACAATCAATGAGGACAACACTATGGAAATATTGCTAGTTGGCGCGGTACTGATGTTTTTTGCAGTTTTGGCGTCGGCCTGGCTGATGACGTTCGCCAGATGGTTCCCCATCAAAGGCATCGACGGCGAATTTCTAAAAGACTATAAAACCCTGATCAGGGCCCATATCGACTTTGCCTTAATGGCGTTGTTCTGCCTGGGGTTTTACGCGGTCAAGGTGCCGCTGTCGGTAACCGCCTGCTGGCTGGTGGTGATCGGCGGCATCAGCAATCCTTGCGTATTTGTTATCGCCGCATTCGATCCGGACTTTTGGCAGAAACCAATGTGGCGCGTCTACTCGGCGGTCAGTTTCGTCATCACGACCATAGGCTTCGGCTGGATTGGGCTTAGTTTACTGAACTACGCTTTGTAGCTAATTTCGCAGGCCGCGGTTAACCATGCCACTTAAGCATACTTACCTTTTTTCAGGATTAATGATAAAAGCCGATGCAGTAAAGGATGCCAACGCATAATCGGGAGGATAATTTCTTACGTTAATTTTATGGAATCTCCGACAACTTGATTCCTCCTGAGTCTATCCGAATGGCTAGCCACACGGATGGTCGTCCATCCCGAGCCTGTCGACTTCATCAGAATTTCTAAATGAAATCACACAGATACGGCTATTTTTAGCAAGCCCGAGGTAATACCAATGACTATCGATTTTCTCAATTGTCTCTCCCGCTTTCGCTTGCTCGCCGTGTTGATAAGCGCGCTTTGTTTACGTTCGGGCTGGGTATCGGCACAAGAACATAGCGCCGACGTGCTGATTGTCGGTGCCGGTCTGTCCGGCTTAAGCGCGGCCTATCACTTAAAAAAATCCGGCAAAACGGCTGTTATTCTGGAAATGAGTCCTCATATCGGCGGCCGCATCCGCACTGCATCCTATGCCGATAACGCTCATGCCGAGATAGGACTGGAAGAGTTTTGGGAAAACAACCCAGCCATCGAAATCCTACAGGAACTTAATATTCCGCTGGAAACCTCGTATACCAGTTTTTCCAGTTTTTACTATCAAGGCAAACTCTACCCTTTTATCCATGACAGCAATTTGCAATTTCTGGCCTCATTCATAGGCGCCGATGAAATGCAGGCCTACAAAAAGTGGGATCAAAAAATGGCTGATTTTTATCGCCAGCTTGATAACCGTCCGTTACCTGAGCCGTTATTGGCATTAAAAGAACTATCGTTTGCCGATTGGATAAAAAACACCAGCGGCCTATCGCAGAAAACCCAAGATTTCGTACGCATCGAAACCGAGCCGGAGTATGCCACCTCCTGGCAAAAAATCAGTGCGCTGGACGGCATAGCGGAATGGCATTTGTTTTCAGGCGAGGGTCTGGCGCCCAGACATGTGGTCGGCGGCAACCAACGGGCCGCGCAAGCAATTGCCGAGTTTGTCGGCATGGATAATATCCGCCTTAACCAGCTTGTCACACACATCAAGTCTAGCGAATCCGGCGTCGAAGTGACGGCCACCGATCAGGCCAGCTTTCGGCAGCAAACATTCCGCGCCCAATATGTGATTACCGCGATACCACTGTTCAGACTGAGCGATATTCAATTTTCGCCGCCGCTGTCCGACGACAGGCGGCAAGCAATACAAACACAGTCGGGTGGCGCCTACTTTACCGCGCACGTGGTCGTGGACAGAAAAGCCAGCCGCTTTTGGATGCAGGATAACGAAAGCCTATTGCCGATTCTGTCCGACGGCCCTTTGGGGGTGATCTACGAAGGCAGATCCGATGCCAACCATGATGCCATTTTGAACTTGCTGGTAAGCGGCGTTTACGCCGAGCGCTTCAATGCCAGAGTGAGTACGCCGGACGAAATTCAGGAAAGCCTGACCGAAGCCTTTGAAAAACAATGGCCCGGATTTAGACCATTGCTCAAACAAATGACTTTTTACCGCTACCACCCGCGCGCCATTGCTTCCTGGCCGGTAGGCAGATCGCGCTTCGACCATCTTTCAGAATCTTTAAGACAACCCCAAGGCAGAGTCTATTTTGCCGGAGACTTCACCGAAGACACTCATTCCAACGGCGCCGCATCGTCTGCAATACGGGCCGTTAAAGACATTTTGCAGAAATTTGATTGAAGCAAATGCGGGCTCCGGCTCTCCTCGGCAATATCCTCAGATCGGGAAATTAATAGGTAGGGACTTAACGTAAAACCGCCACCTAATTCGATTTTTGCTAATCCCGTTTCAAGGTCAAGTTGTAACTCACTAAATTAGCCGCAAGTCCGGTTCAATCCTACGTTCCCGTGCATACCCTAAAGGTGCTTGCAGAAACCAATTTGCTGTTATTAACGAAGTCTGCCTGCGATAGCAAAATGAGCTCTTCGCAATGATCCCGATTAACGAGCAAGCACCCATTTTTGAATTCTATTTAAATCTGAAACCGGCACAGTAGCGTGATCTTTAAATGATTTGGACGAATGCGCGTGGACAACTCCTATAGCAAAAATTTCCTTAACAACCGAACCTTCACTGTCGATGCCATGGTAAGTAAGCGCAATTCGCCTATCGAAAGAAGTGTTGTTAATAGCGGTGACTTCATAGCTAATCCACTGCTCGCCATTAGTCACAGTCGACTCCTTATCGACGGATATATCCTTTAATTCAAAACTTTTTTCGAATTTAAGCCCATCGTATATCTGCGCTTTCCCAAGTTTTTCTTTGGAAAAGCGCTCTTGCCTTAGCTGAGGCTCACATGGACTGGATTGGTAAGACACCATCCATTTCCCGGTACATTTATACAAGGCCGAAGCATCGGTCGACAACAGTACCAATAGCGCAAGGAATATGCTTTTTATACTTTTCATACCGCCTCCAAGGAAAACAATCCGGATAGAATCTGGCATTCCGGGAAGAAATGCAACCCAGAGCACAGCTCACATGTTGGCGCTATCGTCAAACTTCTCTGATGAATAGACAGCCTATAGCGGAGAATGGTCGTCGAAGAACCTAATCGAATCAGCTGCGATTTCGCCTCGAACAAATAATTGTCTAGTATTTTACTTGGTAATAGGAACTTCATTTTTTCCCAAAAGTCTCATGGGAAATTGTGGATTTGGCCTGTCGTTAACCCCGCTCATACGCTAGAGGAGAGACACTATGAACTTGCGTTACGCAAATATGAAAAGCGCTCTGGAGTTTTTACATGCTCCCACAGTAAGCTTATCGATTGTCGAATCGTGGAATGAGCAGGAGTTTGATGAAGTATTGGATTGGATTGAACAAATGACTCGCAGGAATTGGCATCGAATATTTCGGAAACCAGAAGTATCCGTGCGACAAAGACCGGATGTTTTAAATGTACTAGACGTTTAAGGATTTGGCTAAAAATAAAACTTCCCGAAATAACCGTTGCTCGCCAAACCGTTCGTGCTGAGCTTGTCGAAGCATGAACGGTTTGCGCGGTGAGGCCCTGATTTTCCCGCCCATCCTTCGACAGGCTCAGGACGAACGGGAAAATCCTAAATATAACGGCGCAGCAACGCTGCGAACGTTTTTTGCAAAAGGCCGATAGCCTAAAGCCACGCCTGGCAATGCTCGGGTGGGGTGACGAGATTTCGCTCATCACCTCTCCCAACTATTCCAGACATGCCATTTTCCGTATCCGGCGTTTGGCCTTAAAACCTCATTACTCTTCGATCCAAATCAACTCGACACGACGGTTTTCAGACTTACCTGCTTCCGTATCGTTATCGGCAATAGGTTGAGTCTCGCCGTAACCTTTTGAAACCAGTTGGTTGGTAACACCTTTCATTTTAAGGTACTCAACCACTGAGTGCGCACGCCGTTGCGACAGCTTCATATTATATTCGTTGCTGCCTTCGCTGCTGGTGTGTCCCTGAACCTCAATAGCCTTTTTCTCGGGATCATTTTTTAATTCCTGCGAGAGACCATCCAAAATTTCCTTGGCATTCAAACCTAACTCGGCCGAATCGTATTTGAAGTGCTGACCATTGAGTACAAGTTTGACGGGGCAACCATTAGCATCGACCTTACCGCCTTTGAATGCTTTTTTTCCATGACAGGGGTCGGGTGGAGTTGGGGCTGCTACAACCGGGGCCGGCGCTATACGGGTCTCGGCTCTCGCCACGGACTTTGGCTTTTCACCAAACGGAATCACAACACCGAGGTTGACCGTCATGTCATGAAATTCGTCTGTACCCGGCTGAACCTGAGCGTTGAGATTATTATTGTAGCGATAGCGCACATCGCTACGAATCAACAAGTTGTCATTAACCTCGTAGCTTACACCCACACCGGCTTCGCCAATAAAGCCGACACCGCAGTTAGCGGAAGCACAAGTGTTCATTGCGCCTAAGCCGACGACAGCATAAGGCGAGAATTTATCGCGGAAGAAATAATACTGTATGTCGGCAGTGCCGCCAGCCAGATCCCAAGGACCGTTAGTGCCGCCAAAATCTTGATAAAAGCCTCTCAACTCCGCATTGAAGTGTTTATCGATGATCTTGCCAACACCCAAACCGCCGCCCCAGCCATCAGCGGCTTTGCGGTCGCCGCCGGTGTTAACATACGAAGCAAAGGGCGCCACATACCAACGATCGTCTTGAAATTGATCGGCTGCCTGCGCCAGCGGGATAAAACCCATGCCGATTAAGGAGGCATTGATGAGTAAATTCTTTTTGAGCATAGTCTTTCCTTTATGATTTAAAAAACAGAATCGGCGAAATACTTGCACTGTGTCGGCATGTTCAAAAAAGTGGGTTCTCAGAAATTAGCCAAACCAAGACAGTTAATTTGTTGTTTAAAAACTTTCATCAGTAGCTTAATGGCAACAGCAACCGCCAGTCTGTTCGGTAGCACACGTAGCAGTGCATAGGCGCAGAATATCTGCATGAATCGTTATCAAGATTAGTGTCGTCACACTCTCTATTTTCAACGTCACAATTCCCCGACCTTTATGTGCGTTAGCGTACCGATTTCGCCCATTTTCGCTGCTAGAGTGCATGCAAGGGTTTAAGTCTCGATTCAAAAAAAGCCTAATGAGGATTTATCCAATATTGGTCACGCTCGTTTCTTTACATCAGGAGAATCCATAATGGATCAAACGCCCCACACGCCTTCGGAACACGCCATGCAAGCCTGTATAGCGGCTTGTTGCCATTGTCATCAAATATGCCTACGGACAGCCATGACCAACAGCCTCGACAGCGATGAAAATCACGTTGATACAAAACTGTTTCGGCTTCTGATTAGCTGCGCCGAAATATGCCAGGTATCAGCCAATTTTCAGCTCGGCGGCTCTGACTTTAAACATCGTCTTTGCGAGCTCTGCGCCGAAATCTGCGAGGCCTGCGCGGCGAAATGCGAGAAGGTTGGCGGTTTGGAAGAATGTGTCGAAGCTTGCCGAGCTTGCGCCAAAAGTTGTGAGCAAATGGGGAGTATTCAAGACTAAGGATTCAGCCGCTAGATGTTTGAATGCCAACAATTTGAACTTGCTAAAACCTCAGTCAGGTTCGGTCGGGACTGAGTTAAAGCGTCAGAAGCCTGATCAACATTTATCTGCTTAACCTGAAATATAGAAGGGCTAATAACCTGCAAGGACAGGCTATGAATAGAAGCCCAAGCCGTTAAATTTCTTTATCCATTTTTTTCCGCATTATTGGAGATGTAGTCATGAACAAGCTTATCAGATTTTTTTCCGCCGCTTTTTTGGCCCTGTCGTTAATGACTGCTGCCGGCTGCGCTTCGACATCAAAGCATGAAGGAACCGGAGAATATGTCGACGACAGCGTTATCACCACTAAAGTCAAAGCAATGTTATTCGATGAGCCTAACCTCAGATCCGGTCAGATCAATGTCGAAACCTTCAAGGGTGTTGTGCAATTAAGTGGCTTCGTAGGCACACGTGCCGATATCAACAGAGCCGTTGAAATTGCTCGCAGCGTCAAGGGCGTAGAGTCTGTAAAAAATGACATGCTACTTAAATAAAGGGGTAAACCATCATGGAAACCATAGAAAAAGCATCGAATTTCGCCCATGAAACCGTCGATAAGATCGCCAATGCAACCAGTCAGGCTGTGGAAGCGATTGACGAAAGAGGCGAAAAACTGAAACAGACCGAGCAGCTTTTGCTGAAGAATTGCCAAGGCTATATCCGTGACAATCCGCTAACCTCGCTGGGTATCGCGGCCGCAGCCGGCTTTCTGCTGAGTCGTTTGCTGAGCGGCCGTTAGACCGCAACACATTATGGACCCAGACCTTATAAAAGATCAGACGACTGGGCAAACCATCAACAACGGTGACTCGCTAAGCGAGCCCGGCCTATTGGCAGATGCCCAGTTGTTATGGCATGAATTGCATGCCTTAAGTGTCGATCGTATCCGCCTCGCTGCTCTGGAAACGCAGCGTGCTGGCGACAGTTTGGTGTCCATGATCATCGCGGCAGTCATGATTGCCGTCTTGCTGATAACTGCGTGGCTGGGGCTCCTGGCCACTGCAGTATTAGTCCTCATCGAAAATGGTTTCGTCGCCAGCAACGTCATCTTGCTTGCCGTGGCAGCCACTCTACTACTGGCGCTGATCCTGATTGGGTTGACACGTCGGAAGAGTCGGTTTTTACAATTTCCCTCGACTCTCCGCAGTCTTCAGCCCTTAACGCCGGAGCGTCAGGATGCGGAGACGTCATGAGGGCATTTTTTCTAAATATTCGTGAATCTAAGTCTCTGGCATCCCAAATCAGAACGATGGAACAACAGATATTAGAACATCGACAGGCTATACCTATTCATAGCGATAGCTTGGTTCGAAAGATTCGTCTACGGATGATCGCACCTGGCACGCTGCTGCTGGCGAGCGGCATTGGTTTTATCTTCGGCGAACTCACCAAACGCCAATCCCCTCGACCAGGTGACTCAGCCGACAAGTCGAAAGCGGCCGAAACTTCGCCATTTATAACCGCGCTAAGCCTCATCACCACTGCCCGCGCTTTGTATATGGCATTGCCGATAGGCTGGATAATGAAATCCTCCAAGCAACGGCGGTATCGCCGGGTAACGGCTGCTAAAAGAGGTAGACGGCTGCCTTCAAAAGTCAAGGCAACAACTGACTGCGTTTAATCTTACGCGCTGGAATTAGGTTGTTGCTTTAACGCATTAACAATCGCCGGCAACGGGTTGCTGTTCATGCTCTTGCACCAAGGACACTATGACCAAGCATTTCGAACAGTCTACCTATGGTCGGGATTAACTTGTTTCAGGGATAACCTAACGTCAAAACTTTAATGCTTAAGTAACAGAGCAGGTTCTGCCATCGTTATGTTTTGCTGACGACGAAAACACGCTGCGCTGGTAAAGCTGTATTGACGTTAGGTTGTCTAAGCTGTCGGCGGCTAGCTTTTCTTGCTCGCAAAAATCAGCAGTCCACCGCCGGCCACTATCGCTGCCACACCCGCCCAGACAGGGACAATAACCGTTTCGGTATCTTTAACCGACAATTCCAATGGGCCAAGCTTGGCTTCCTGAGTTTCCCGCGTATAGCTGAAACGCCCATACGCTAATCCCAATAGACCCGCTATGATTAGCGCGATTGCCACGATTTTGAGTGCGCTCATCTCGTCTCTCCCTTAAATGATGGCGTTGACTTCAGAACACCGAGATAACAACACCCCACCCAACTAAAGTACGCGTCGGCCCTGAATAATCCGCAGTACGACTACGATGACTGCGATAACCAATAACAAGTGAATGAAGCCGCCGAGCGTGTATGAGGAAACCAAACCCAGCACCCAGAGGATAACTAGAAGGAGCGCTATAGTTTCAAGCATGAGTTTTTCTCCGAATAGGGTCGTCGATTAACGACGATAAAAACGGGAGATAAACAAATGAAGTACTGCCGAAGATCAAAGTCTTGCCCGACAGAGAACCGGTAATTTTCATGTTCATCTCCTACTAAAAAGCTAACGGCCGGGGTTATGAACCCCGAGCCTCTTACATTAGAAGGTGCAGTTTATTGCGCGGCTTTCAGATGCGTTACGGCTTCTTCCGCGGATTTCTTCGCCAAATCGGCGTGGCCCTGTTTACCATGTTCAATGGCCGCATCCAGGCTCGTGGCGCCCGCTTTCAAGTGTTCTTCGGCGATTGTCACATGGCTTTTCGCTGTTTCCGCATGTTCGGCTATAACCTTTGCATCTGTGGCTTTGGCCGCGGCTTCCGCGTGCTTGAGCGATTGCGCCATGTGGCTTTCCGCCGCAAACGCGCCAAACGAGCAAAAGCTTAAAACGATGCCAGCCAATAAGCCGGTTAATTTCAGGTTGGTAACTTTCATATTGATTTCCTCTGATAAAGTATTTAAGTGCATCTAATCGCGATTACGCTGCCAGCCATGCTTGGGATTCGGCCGCACAATCCGACAGTGCTGGTTCTAGTTATTTTTTTTAATATCCTGCTTGAGATCGCCAAAGCCCGACTGGACTTTGCCGACATTCTTTTGGATATTGCCTTCGATCTCCATCCCTTTGTCATCCAGTATCACGCCGGCGGCTTCCTTGATTTTTCCTTTGACTTCTTCGACTCTGCCTTTTACTTGATCTTTATTCATGGGTGTCTCCTGATGTGTTAGCCATGGCCAGTTAGCCATGCCCTAAGCGAGGAATGATGTTTCCGATCGCTCAAATGCAACGATACGCGCAAAACCCAATAAGGTCGGTGCGGCAACGTACATAGAGCAAGCATTAACCAAGCAACACTCGCACGTAATGCCGTTCTTCATCATCCAACAACTCAATGCCATTGCCATGTGGCTGCGGTACCCCATCGACTTCTATCATGGCAATGCCGCGAGCGACAGCGTCCGGGTTTTCAACGCTGATGTCGTAACGGCTGTTTTTGTGCAGGTAAACAATGCTGTAGCCTCGCCATCCACACGGGATGCACGGATCAAACAATAATCTATCGCCACGCACCTGCAGCCCCAGAATCGATTCCAATCCGACCCGGTAAAACCAGCCCGCCGCGCCGGTGTACCAAGTCCAGCCGCCGCGCCGCGCATGGGGCGATTCGGCATAGATGTCGGCCGCCAGCACATAGGGTTCTACTTTATAGGCGTAAACGCCGGTACGGCTGGCCGTACGCTTGATCGGATTCAGCATCCTCAGCAACTCCACGGCCTGATCGCCTTCGCCCAGCATGGCATAGGCAATCACCGACCAGATGGCCGCATGGGTATACTGGCCGCCGTTCTCCCGCACACCCGGCGGATAACTCTTGATATAACCGGGGTCGCGCTCTGTCTTGTCGAACGGCGGAGTAAACAGCAACACCAAGTCATCGCCATAGCGAACCAGATATTCCCGCACCGAATTCATCGCCCGCTGCGCGCGTTCCGTTTCGGCGGCAGCGGATATCACCCCCCAACTCTGCGCGATCGAGTCGATGCGGCACTCGGCGTTGGCGGCCGATCCCAGCGGCGTGCCGTCGTCGAAATAGGCGCGCCGGTACCAGGCGCCGTCCCAACCTTCCGCTTCGACAGCAATCCTCAATTGCTCGGCATGTTCCCGCCAACGGCTTGCCCGTTCGGTTTCTCCGCGTTTCCCGGCGACATCGGCAAATTCCGTCAATGTAGCGATCAGGAACCAGGCCAGCCAAACGCTCTCGCCCTGGCCCCGGTTGCCGACCCGGTTCATGCCGTCGTTCCAATCGCCGCTACCGATCAGCGGTAAACCATGCGCGCCGGTTGCCAGACTCAGCTCCAAGGCCCGCGCGCAATGCTCGAACAGGCTGGCCTGCTGCAACGACTCAGTGGGATGGAAATAAGCATCATCCTGCTCCTCCGCCAGCACGGCCCCGTCCAGAAACGGCACGGATTCATCCAGCACATCGAAATCGCCGCTCACTTTCAGGTAATGTGCTAAGACATAGGGCAGCCAGATCCGGTCGTCGGAAAAACGGGTGCGCACGCCGCGACCCGTAGGCGGATGCCACCAATGCTGCACATCGCCCTCTTGAAACTGACGCGCGGCGGCGCGCAACAAATGGGCACGAGTCAAATCGGGCCGAGTAACAACCAAGGCCATGCTGTCCTGCAGTTGGTCGCGAAATCCGAATGCCCCGCCCACCTGATAGAAAGCCGCCCTCGCCCACATCCGGCAACTCAGGGTTTGATACAGCAACCAGCTGTTCAACAGCAGATCAAGCTCCCTATCCGGGGTTTTAACTTGAACCTTACCCAACACCTGCTGCCAGGCATGCGCTACCTGGGCAAAAGTCGTGGCCACCTCGGCGGCGCGATAACGGCGAATCAACTCGCCGGCATGCGCCCTATCGCTGCCTTGTCCCAACAAAAACACGATCTCGATGCGTTCATTGGGTTGCAGTTCGATGGTCGTTTGCAAAGCCGCGCAAGGATCCAGACCGGCACCGACCCGGTTTTTCAGAGGCTTAGGGTTCAACAAACCGGCCGGTGCATCCAGGCTACCGTTACGGCCGATGAATTCGGTGCGATTGGCTGTCCAGGCACGCTGGCGGCCGCCCATATCCGCAAAGGCGATGCGTCCGCCAAACTCCTGATCCCAGGGGTTACAAGCAAACAAGGCGCCGGTTTCCGAATCCAGCTCGGTGATAATATGCGGTGCGGTGACGCTGCGCGAAGCACCCAACACCCACTCAACATAAGCAGTAACCGTCAGCCGCCGGCTGCGCCCGGAAATATTGGTCAACATTAACGAGGAAATTTTGACGGGATCGTCCGGACTGACGAATTGCAACAGTTCGCTATGAATCCCATGGGAAGCATGCTCGAAACAGCTATAACCCTGGCCGTGACGAATCAAATAACTGGCATTTTCAACCCGGACCGGTAACGCGGTCGGCGTCCATATTTCGCTGGTTTCATCGTCGCGCAAATAAAATACCTCGCCCGACGGATCGCTGACCGGATCGTTCGACCAGGGCGTTAATTGGTTCTCGCGGCTATTGCCGCACCAGGTGCAGCCACTGCCCGACTCGGAAACCATAAAACCGAATTCGGCATTGGCGATCACATTGATCCATGGCGCCGGCGTCCACTGGCCTTTGTCGAGCACGATCGCATATTCGCGGCCATCTTCGGCAAAGCCGCCGAGGCCGTTGAAAAATTCCAGCGGCGGCAGCACCAATGCCGGTGAATCGACCAGTTGAACCGAAGCGGCTTTCGCAGTGACGAACACCAAGGCTGGTCTGAAATGTCTCAACAATTGCTCGGCCAAGGTGCCGCGATTGCCGACCAATATCGCCCGCGCCGCCGTTTGCAACAAGCGCCGTTCTTCCATGGATAATTGGCTGGCCTGCATCACAAAAATCGAACCCTGGTTTCCATGCTCTTGCGAAGCCGAACGCGCCTGATTTTCCCGCACCAGGCTTTCCAGCATATTCTGCAAGTCCTCGACGTAAGATAGCTCCTTCTCGTTGAGGATCAGCAAATCCACGGCAAGGCCCTTGATGCGCCAATATTCGTGCGCGCGCAGCAATTGTTCGACGATGCCTCTATCCTCGGGTTCGCTGACCCGCAGCAACACGATTGGCCTGTCGCCGGATATACCGTACCGCCACAGTCCGGTGACATTCAGAGTATTCATCTGCATCAGCTTGCCGGACGGCCGTAGCGAAGGATCGGCATAGATCAAACGATTGGCCAACATCTGAAATAACTGCGCCTCGTCCGGCTTGGTGCGCAAATGATGCAGTTGCACATGGGCATGGGTCCAGGCCAAGGCCGACACCCGCTCCCAGGCCGTGAGGTTATGGTATTTATCGGCCAGATCCGCCGCCGCCTGCCGCGAGCCGGCAACCAGTGTGGTAAAGGTCAAATGCTCGGTCGCGCCGGCGGCCACTTTAATCCGGGTACGCAAACTGAATATCGGATCGAGCACAGCTCCCACCGTGTTGCTCAATGGCCGGCCATCCATTACCGCCAACGGCTCCCGCAAGCTTTGTCCGCGGCCGATAAAACGCGCCCGATCGGTTTCGTATTGCAAGCCGTCGCCGGTTTGCCGGTCGGCCAGCACATGGGCCGCCCAAATGTTGGAATCGCCGGCATCGCGCTGCCGCCTATGCGCGAGCAACGCCCGAGTCTGCGGCAAATACTCGGTTTGGACGAACAGATTGGAAAAAGCCGGATGGGCGATGTCGGCAGGCATGGCCGCCAGCACAATCTCGGCATAGGACGTCACTTCGATTTCCCGCTCGTACTCGCTGTTATTGGTCAAACTCAGCCGCCGGATTTCCGCATCGTCTTCCGGCGAAACCACGATTTCCAGGGTGGTGACCATCGCACCGTCGGTGCGGGTGATACGGGCTCTATCCTCGACAAACACCACTTCGTAATGATCGGGGGTTGCCGCCGTGGGTTGGTAACCCGCGGACCAGACATTGCCGGCGGCGACATCGCGCAGATAGAGGTAACTGCCCCAGGTATCCCGCGTCACATCTTCCCGCCAGCGCGTCACCGCCAGATTCCGCCACAAGCTGTAACCGGAGCCGGCGGCGGTGATCATCAGCGCGTAACGGCCATTGGACAACAAATGCGAGGAAGGCACCGCCGACATCGGCGAAGGCACCCGGCGAACCGGCGGCTGCACGGTTTCCTTGATCTCGGAAACGGCCTGCAGTATAGGCAGGCTGCTGGATTCCGCGCCATGAGGGATGCGTTCCTGCAACAACAAATCCGCCGACTGAATCAGCGCCGCGCGATGGAATCGATGCCGCATCACGCCATCGTGGACCACATTGGCAAACGCCACCAAGGACATGCCTTGATGATGCGCCATATAGCATTTCACCATCGCCACTCGCTGACCTTCCGCCAAGCGTATCGGTGTGAAATCCAGGGCTTCGTAAAATCCGTATTGCCCCAGCGCGCCTTCCCGTTCCAGGCGCACGAAGTTCTCCACGGCGGCATGCGGCAAATACATCGCCGCCAAAGCCGTGGCGTAAGGGGCAATCACCAGTTCTTCGCCCAGCCCGCGTTTCATGCCCAGGCCGGGAACCCCAAACGCGGAATATTGATAGGTCAGATACAGGTCTCGGCCGTTGAAAGCCGACTCCGAAACCCCCCAGGGCACGCCGCGTTCCTGACCGTATTCGATCTGCCGCTTGATCACCAATCGGCAGGTTTGATCGAGCAGGCTGTAACGCGGGGTAAAGGTTACCAATGAAGGCATCAGATACTCGAACATCGATCCCGACCATGACAGCAACACCGTACCATGCGCCGCACGCGTCACTCGGCGGCCGAGATGGAACCAGTGGGTGCTCGGCACATCGCGCTTGGCGATGGCGACGAAACTGGACAGCCGCGCCTCCGAGGCCAGCAGATCGTAATAGCTGGGGTCGATGGCGCCTTCCGCCACCCGGTAGCCTATGGCGAACATATGCCGATCCGGATCGAACAGAAAGCGAAAATCCATTTCGTGGAATAAACCATCCAACTGTGCGGCTATGGTTTTCAGGCGCTGGGTCAGCGCTTCGGCCTGAGCTGCGGCACGGCGCAGCTGTGGTGCCAGGGCATTCCGCCCGGGATTCTCCACCACGGACTTCGACGACTCCTCGGAATCGGCCCAAGCCGCATAGCAGCCTGCAAGATCGCACAGCGGCGTTTCCAGCGTGGGGTGTTTACTGAATTCAGCGTCAGATTCCGCTCGGGCTTTCAGACTATCCGAAAAGTGAATCCACGGAATCAGGCTACCGACATCGCGAGCGTGTGAACGAATGTCGTCGCACAGCAGCCCGGCCCAATCCAGCACTTCGCTGTTATTGCTATCGCCGCGTTCGGCGGCATGAGCGCTGGCAAGATCGTGCAAGGCATTGGCGCAGGCCGTTAATTGCCGCCACTGGCTACTCGCTGCCGCCGCATCGCCGGGATGGCTTGCCAGTAAATCGCCAAGAATTTCGCCTTTTTGCCGCAGCTCTTTTAAGGTCACCGTCAAGGTACGGCGGTTATCGCTAATATTGTCTACTGCATTCATCAATAATCGATGCGTATCGGCCAGCCCCGTCAAGGCATTGGATAAGGCCAGTGGCCGATTCCGCATATCCTCGCAGGCCTGAATCAGCGTTAGCATATGGCCGGCCAGATTACCGCTATCCACGGTAGAAACGTAGCGTGGTTCCAGCACCTGCAAATCGCGAGTGTCGTACCAGTTATAAAAATGGCCGTGCAAACGCGGCAACGCCGACAGAGTCGCCAACGTGGCCTCAAGCCGTTCCACGCTGTCCATCAAACCCAGCCAGCCAAAATCCCTGGCAGCCACCACCGACAACAGATAAAGACCGAAATTGGTCGGCGAACTGCGATGGGCGATGACCGGTTCCGGGTCTTCCTGAAAATTATCCGGCGGCAAATAATGTTCTTCCGCCGTCACGAAGGTGGAAAAAAACCGCCAGATACGCCTGCCGATCAAGCGTAATTGCGCGCTATCTTCCGGCAATAGCGCTTCGGCGCTATCCAGTTTTGGCGGCAGGCTCAAGGCTCGCGCCGCCACCGGCGCCAGCCACCACAACAACAGGAACGGCGCGGCAAATTTGATGGCGAGCGGATTGAACAGCAGCACCAAGGCACCGGCCCCCATCACTACCGTCGAAGAATGGCTGAGCGGCCGGATCAAATTCTTTAATGCGTGCCCTGCCCCGGCCTTGGCCTGAAGCGCGGTCACCCACTTCAGCAGCTTCCGGCGAGTAATGAACAGCCGCACCAGGGTGGTGACTATCGCATCGGTCATCAACCAGGCTTGTTGCGCAAGCAGGGTTAGCGCCACCAGACTATTACACAGAGCCCAAAACACATTCTCTGCCGCTCCTCGCAGATGAGTAGCCAACGATGTGCCGCGCCGGGGCGTGCTAAAGCCGGCGCCAAGCGCCAAAATCGCCGGAAAAGCCAAAGCCGTCAGCACAAAACCGATCAGCAGCAATAAGGGCGCATCCGGGATTGCCCAACTCAGCACCAGCGCCGAAAAGGCGGCCGGAGCGGATAGCGAGCGGCGCAGATTGTCCAGCATTTTCCAGCGGCCTATCATCGGCATCCCCTTGCCGAGAACGCCGAAAATCCAGGGTATCAATTGCCAATCGCCTCGCACCCAACGGTGTTCCCGCGATGCCGCGACTTCGGTATGCGACGGAAATTCTTCAAAAAACTCGATATCGCTGACTAATCCGCAACGCACATAAACGCTCTCGAATAAATCGTGACTGAGCTGGGTATTGTCCGGCACCCGACCGGCCAGTGCGGCCTCGAAACTGTCGACGTGGTATAAGCCCTTGCCACTATAAGTGCCAAGTGTGAAAAGATCCTGATAAACTTCGGATACCGAGCTGGAATAGGCATCGGTGCCGGAGGCGCCGGCAAAGATTTGGTGAAACATCGAGCGTTCCTGACGTTGCGGCAAGGTCGGCGTTACCCGCGGTTGCAGGATACCGTAGCCTTCGACAATGGTCTGACTGTCCGCATCGAACACCGGCTGATTCAGCGGATGGGCGGCCACTCCCACCAATTGCGCAACCACGCCCATCGGCAGCTTGGTATCGGCGTCCAGGGTAATCACATAACAGATACTGGAAGGCGCGGCGGCAGGCTGACCGGCTATCGGCAGAAAAGACGTATCGGTGGCGCCACGTAACAGTCGATTGAATTCATGCAGCTTGCCGCGCTTGCGTTCCCAGCCCATCCACTTGCCTTCGCTGGCATTCCATAAGCGTTTGCGGTGAAACACAAAAAAGCGCTGAATGCCGTACTTGGCATTCAGGGTATTCACAGCATCGACGGCGACGCTCAATAACCGGTCGTCGTTGTCCAGGGTTTCCAGCTCGGCATCCACCCAATCGGACAACAAGGCAAAACGCACTTCGCCGTCCGGATTGGCCAGATAACGGATTTCCATTTGCTCGACTTGCAGCTTGACCCCCGCCTCGCTGACGAACATGGTCGGCACCACTACAAAGGTGCTCAGCGCCTCGGGCACCCCGTCCTTTAGCTCCAATCGCGGCAAATGACAGGGCGGCAGGCCGGCAACGATAAACTGATTCATCAAGCCGACGGCAATATCCGATGCCGGAAACATAAAGACCAAGGCCAACAGGCTGAGTTGAAAGCCGCTCAGCCCGGCACCGATAGCTGCGGTCAACAACAGCGACATTAGCAATAGCGTCAATAACCCCAGGCTGCCCACATAAGCCAGCCCGGCGTGGCTGACATAGCTCCGCAGAAGCCGTTGTTTGAACGGCGGCCGATACCCCAGTTTCGCTTCGAACTCATAGCGGCCGGCGCCGATCAGGTAGTAACCGGGTTCCAATAACCGCTGGTCGCCGGTGTCTTGATCCCTGGCTATCCGAACCTCCGCTATCGCCCGCCGAGCGACCTCCACTTCCGATACCGGCGAGCGCTTGGCCAGTTCTTCAATGGCGTGACGATAGCGGTCGCGGGTCAGAAAATCCATCGCCATGTAACCGTCATGCGCACGCAGACAGGCATCCACCAGGCTGACTTCCTCGACGAACTTCGGCCAATCGAAGGCGGAAATGGCCCGCATGCTGGTGATGATGTTACGCACCGTCAGATTGTCGGCAATTTGCGCGGCGTGTTCACTGTGCACAAGGTCGTCAAGATTGAGACCTTGCTCGCTTAACCACTTATTCAGGAAATTCAGGGACAGGGCTACCGTGGGATGCGGGTCGTGCGAGCGTTGCAAAATTTGCACCGCATAGGCCTGGCGCAAGGGTTCCGCCGGCAAAATCCCTTCGGGAATCGGCGGGTCCGGCCTGTCGCTGCCGGCGACGATTTGTTCGGCTCTATCGACAAACTCGTCGGCCAGGCGGCGGCCGTTTTGGGATCGCATGATACTGACCGCCAAACGGCGCAGATTCTCGACCAGCAGTACCCGCAAGGTAATTGGTATTGCCCAAAGTTCGCCTAGCGTGAGCGGTTCGACGTTTTGATAGGCTTTGACGAACAGCGTCAGCAAATCCGGGGCAAACCGGCTGTCTGTATGAGCGACCAATGCCCAAGCAATGCCGTAGACGCGCGGATAGCCAGCCAATACACCTTCGGCCAGTTTGGGCAGTTCCCGCGAATAACTTTCCGGCAGATCGACATGAATGTCGCTGACCTGCTCTTCGATGACATGAAAATTATCCAGTAGCCATTCCGCGGCCGGGGTGATGGCATGTTGCTCACGGACCGCCTCGGCCACGGCTTTATAGGCTTCCAGCAATACCAGGGCATTCTCGTGTACACGGGGAATCAGTTTACGGCCTTTTTTCAGAGCGCTAATTTTTTGGGCTTGCGCAAGACTGGCTGCATGCTGCTCCAGCCGTTCCGTATTGAATAATTCAAAGCGTATAGGCGCTTCCTCGCCTCCCGGATGTTCGCTTCTAACATGCCGTCTTTGTTCTCGCCGCTTGGCCATGGATTAATGCTCCGACTCTAAATAGTTGTCGCGCATCGAATGTCGGCGACTTTGAATTCTTTTCTGCGTATAGGCCGTCATAAAAGCTTGGGCTATGCAATGAAGCCCAAGCTTTTATGGGAGAGAGATGTGGCTAGACCTTGCCGAGTATTAGCAGAACCAATAAGACGGTCAATATCAACCCTAAGCCGCCGCTGGGTCCATACCCCCACGCCCGGCTGTGCGGCCAGACGGGAAAGACGCCAAGCAGCATCAGGATAAGAATGACGAGTAATATTGTGCCAATTGACATGATGGTGCTCCCGGTAAATAAAAATGTTGAATTAAAAACCATTCAAAGTCCGCATAACCTAGGTCATTGGATCATCCCTCTCAACGGTGGATAAGTCCCAAAACACCCACCACGATCAAGTACACCGCCACGAAATAATTCAAAAACCGGGGTATAACCAAAATTAATATGCCTATGATCAGGGCCAAAAGCGGTTCGATTGCGAGATTCATGGGGGCCTCCCTCAAATGGATGAGATCAGAGCTTAACGTCAAGACCGGACACAGTCTGTACGCTAACGCACACACCTCCGGGCCTTGGCTGTCATCCCTCTTCCAGCCTGATTTCCAGTTAACCCGAATTGGTCGAAAATGGCTCGCTTATCGGCGCCGATGACTAAGGAAAAGCTTTATCCGCCTCTAGTCGTGGTCTGAAACCTCTCCCACAGCTATTACTTCAAAGCCTTGACCGGGCGGGTAGCGATTGGTGGCGTGGAGCAATCGGGGGAAGAATTGTTCGATCGATAAGCAGTTGATAGACGGCTATTTGCACTGCTCGCACCGAATATTCGACGGTAAAAACCACATCCCCCGGAATTTCGACGAACCGGCTGATGAAGCCGAGATCCCTGTAGCCGTGCGGCACCGGTCTATCTTTGTCGTTGCGGGACATACTGGCAATATAAGGCATCCGGCAAGGGATGCAGAGCGGCCGGCCGGCGAAATCCGCATCGGTGCGACAAACGCCTCAACACAGAATATGTATCCGTACCGAGGCTTTACGGAAAACTCGACGTTGAAACTGGCCGGGTGCCTCATGACCAAGCCGTCTGTTAGTGCGACCTTGAATAAGGCCGTAGCTGGTATCACTTGAATTTGGAAACCGCACTGGCCAAACCCGTCCTCAGGTCATGCCAAACCGTGTCCGCCGTCTCTTTCAGTTCTTCCCAGGCTTCTCCCCTGTTCGCCTCAAGCTCTTTCATTTTTTCAACGGCTGCCTGCTGTTTGGCGCGTAAGGCTTCCAGCTCTTCGAAATAATTGAGTTTCACCGTCGCCGCGGCATTCTCGGTTTTGGCCGTCAACTCGTCGATTTCCGTACTCAATTCTCTGAGTTCGGTGGCTAGAATCTCGATATACTCGTTTTTAGATTTCATGGCTGTCTCTTGGTTGCGCTGGGAAATTTAATACTGGATCTCTCTAACGTTAGTGAAATTAGTTTTCCTATTACTCAGGCCAGGTGAACGAAAGCGATGCCTGCTGTTTTCCGTCAATATTTGCGGATTTATCGACTATCTGTCCGTCTCTATCCACGCTGACGATGTAACGGCCAGGCTTGAGCCTGGCAAAAAACATGGGGCCATCGGCCACCGTTTCCAGCAAGTTGTTGCCGCCGGCATCCTTGATGCAAATCTTGACGTCACTGAGATACTCTCCGGTACCCGCCACCGAAAACAACAGATGCAAGTTGTAATCGCTTCGCACGGCCCGCATCGCATCGCGTTCGTCTCCACCGACCCCACCGCTGACGAAGCTGACTTCGCCTTGGGTTTGCTGTTGGAGTGCCGGCTCTTCGGCAAATACCAAAAAGCTCAACATTGCCCAAGGGGCTATAAATCTGAATTTCATAAACACGGCTCCTCGCTCGCAAGATACGAGCATCGGTCCAGCTTACAGGAGCCAGCATTTTTGTCTGTACGCTAGCGCACTGACCGGGAGATCCGTATGGAGAAAATACGCACAAACTCATGCTCAAGGCCGATACTCCAAACAGGACTACCCGGCAAAACATTCGCTCCCGATAGCACTGATGCCGGTGTGGTCGAACCATGATTCGTTATCTAAATTTTTTGCACCCTATTAAAAGCCGAATGATACGATTGGAAAACAAGCGGTTGGGGAACCTTCGGGAATGATTGGCCCCTTGCCGCAAACCAACACAGTTCGCTGGCGTACATGGGCTTTAGTATGCGAGAAATTGAGTTAAATCCGGATCAGCGTGTTGGCAGCACAATTGATTGACTATTATTTGCTTTGAAAACACCGAATATTGGCGACACATCGTCTGAAGGAAAATACAGCATGAACCAAAAGTGGGATGGGATCGAAAGGCGTAAGTCTCTGAGAAGGAATGCCGAATCCATGGTTGCCAGTTTATCGCCCGATAAAATGAAAACCCAGCCAGCCGAAATGCTGCTGCATGAACTTCTGGTACACAAGATCGAGCTGGAAATGCAGAATGACGAGCTGCAAAGAGCCCAGACCGCATTGGAGGATGCTCGAAATCGCTATCAGGATCTCTATGAGTTTGCCCCCGTCGGCTACCTCACCCTGAACCGGGAAGACCGGATCAGCGAAATCAATCTGACCGGGGCCACATTACTGGGGGTTGAACGCGATAAGCTGATCGATCTTCGGTTCTCGCAGTTTATCGCTCCCGAATACCGCGACCATTGGCATCACCAGTTCCACAGCATGATGGAGGCTGAATATGCCGAGAAACAGGCCCTTGATTTAGAAATTTCACGTCCCGATGGCCTGCTGTTTCGCGCCCAACTCGACTGCCGGCGTCGGGAGACTGCTGCGGATACTCCGCCCATGCTACTGATTGCCCTGACAGATATAGGTAAAACCAAGCAAGAATTGGCTATGGCCCGATAGATTAGTTATTCAACCTCATCGCGATACAGGCTTTCAATCAACCTTATTTCTTCTTGGGTAAGCAATATTCGGGAATATTTCTGTCCCGAAAGAGTCTGTTCGGCATGTTGTTTCGGCCGCCGATCAGGCATGCGCCTTTCATCCCTGCGTCTTTCATCCCGGCGCCTGTTCGCCTCGCGACGGTCGAATTTCGGCCAGGCCAGATAAGAATTTTTGATATTTTTCACCCACTCGGCCGAACCAAATGCATAGGGCACACTGCGTCTATCGGCTAACCGCCGAATCATCGACGTCCGGCGTGGGTTTCTTCGCAGTTCATGGCTATTCATTTTTCCATTCCCCCTATAATTTTTTAATAAAGGCTCTTAGGCCTCAATCAGACTTGCCAGCCTAAACCTTAGTTCACGTTTTTAAACCGGAATAACATATCGGATGCGTTTCAAGACCACATCGGACATCCACTTTAAGTTCCATTATGTCAACGTCTAACCGGCCAAGTCTGTTCGGCATAACACATTGCATGTTCTAAACGGGTTATGAATTCTACCGGCATACCCACGAGGGCATATTGGATTGAAAAGCGGGGCGATGCATTCGGCAGTTGGTGCGCTAGCGTACAGACTTTATCAAGCAGTTCTGGTCATACTCGTACTAACCCACATCAGGACAACGACTATGCGCCTTCCTCCATGGATTTTTGGTTTTCCACATGTCGTATTGATCGGCACATTGGCGGTATCCGGCTGTAGCTCCGATCATTCGGCCCAGCAAGACGAGCCAAAACCTGATTCAAGCCCTGCCGCCAATCAAACCATACACAAAGAAGTCGGCGAGGCGTCCTGGTACGGACCGGGGTTCCACGGCAAGGAAACCGCTAGCGGCGAGACCTTCGACGCCAAAAAACTGACCGCCGCCCATCCGAGTTTGCCGTTGGGAACCAAAGCCGTTGTCACTAACCTCGATAATGGCAAAAAAGTCGAGGTCACCATTAACGATCGCGGACCCGCCGCTAAGGAAGATAGAGCCATCGACCTTTCCAGCGGTGCGGCTAACAAACTCGATATGAAAAAAGATGGCACGGCCCAGGTCAAGATCGAGACTAAAGCCACCAAGAAAAAGCGCGCCACTAAAGACAATCCAAAACTCGCAACAGCCCGATAATACCGAGAATTTGCGTTATGACTGTGCCAGAAAATACCACAACGGGGCAAGCAACCCAGCGCCCGCGACCACACCCAACAACCAAACCAACATTCTTCCGAACACCCTGACCAGAAACCCGACACCTTCCCGGTCGGTTGGAAAATAGACCATTGGAATACAGGTTTTGAGCTGTCTAGGGACAAAACTCCTGACGTCGATCACGAATACCACTACTGTCAGCAAAAAGTAAATCACAAAAAACGACACCAGCTGCGGGTTATCAATACCATAGCGTCTGACAACGCTGGCGTTAAGAATCGCCAGCGTTGTCAGCGGTGCCGATAACGACACGCCGGCTATGAAAGCAGTATTCCGGGTCGCGCTTGGAAATGGCATGGGAGGTTTAGGTGGCGAAGATTATGCGGGATGAAAACATCTATCAACCCATAACGAGCGGCGTTTCATACGCCGGCAAGTTGCTCATTACGATAACGGCCCAATGCCCAAAGCGGGAAAAATTTATCGTATCCGTGATATTTCAGATAAAAAAACTTCGGGAAACCCGGCGCGTTAAAGCATTCGTCTTGCCACATGCCATTAAGCTTCTGATTTTTTAGTAGATAATGCACGCCGGCCTCGATTTCGGCACAGCCTATTTCTCCGGCCGCCAACAAGGCCAACAGCGCCAACGCGGTATGAAACGCCGTACTGGTATCGAATTCGCCGCGGATATTGGTCTCGTGATAACTGATATTACCTTCGCCCCAGCCGCCATCGGCGCGTTGCTTGGATTTCAGCCAAACAACAGCCTGGCGGACGCCAGGGTCGTTCCGGTCCACACCGGCAGCTTCAAAGCCCAACAAAACCGACCAGGTGCCATAAATATAATTGGTGCCCCAGCGCCCGAACCACGAGCCATCGGCCTCCTGCTGCTTGCGCAAATAAGCGATGCAGCTGTCGATAACATCCCGGTACTCCAGATGCCGAATGGCAAGTTTGCCCAGCAACATGATACAGCGGCCGCTGACGTCGGCGGTGGGCGGGTCCAGCAACGCACCATGGTCGGCAAACGGAATCTGGTTAAGATAATAATAGGTATTGTCCGCATCGAAAGCGCCGTAACCGCCATTACAGGATTGCATGCCGGCAATCCACCCTGCTGCTCGCCGGATATTCTCGGTAAATTCCGGCGTTTCAGTCTGAAGCATCGCATAAGCCACCACGGCGGTATCGTCGACATCGGGATAATAGCTGTTGCCGAACTGAAAGGCCCAGCCCCCACCCTGCAAATCGGGACGCTGGACTTGCCAGTCGCCGGGTTCATCCTTCAACTGCTTGTCAGCCAACCAATGCAAGGCGGTTGTCACCGCTTGCCGGCTATGCGGATCGCTGTCATGGCGATCGGCTTCCTGTAGCGCCAGCACGGCAAGACCGGTATCCCAGACCGGCGACACGCAGGGCTGGCAGTAGGCAATATCCTCTTTCACTACCAATAATCTATCGATAGCGTCTCTGGCGATTCGCCGCTGTTCGTTATCGGCTGGGATACCCAAAAAATCCATCGCTTCATAGGCATTGACCATCGCGGTAAAAATCGCGCCTAGTCCGTCGTAGCCGTTCAATCGGGCCATGAACCAGGCTTGCGCCTTGGCGGTAGCCTTGCGGCGAACGAAGCCCGGAATCAAAGGTTCCGCCAACCGGCCAAGGCGATCCAGTACCAAAATGATTTTGCCTAGCGGGGTTTTGACGTGAGAAAAATAGTCTTTTTCCCGATCCGCCGGGATGACGAATAGTTCGGGGATGCCGACCTTATGCGGATTGAGGGCCTGGACCTTGTACGTGCAGAGAATGGCTAACGGCACCATCACGGTACGCGACCAATAAGACACTTTGTCGATGTGAAATGGAAACCACTTGGGCAGCAGCATGATTTCCACCGGAATAAACGGTATGCCACGCCAAGGGATTTGCTGGAACATGGCCAGCATAATGCGAGTGAAAACATTGGCTTTGGCGGCACCGCCCTGAGCCAGTATCCAATCTCGGGCCGTCAGCATGTGCGGAGCATCCATAGCATCGCCGGCCATTTTCATCGCGTAATAGGCTTTGATAGTGCAACTAATGTCGCCGGCACCGCCTTTATACAGAGGGTAACTACCGTCCGTACTTTGTTGACTACGTAAAAAATTGGCAATTTTGGCCTGCAGCACCGCATCGATTTCGGCCATATAGTGCATCATCAGGATGTACTCGGCGGGAATGGTGCAATCCGCTTCCAGTTCGAATACCCAATACCCTGCCTGGTTTTGAAACCCCAAAAGCTGAGCCTTGGCTAACGCAATGGCTTTGTCCAGGCTTACCGGAGCATGACCAGAAACGATGTTGCCGGAATCCGCACCGGACGACAGTGAAGCGTTTTCTGTTAGCATGATTTAGTTCTCTGATTTCACTGGTCTGGTAGGGCTTTCTGTCGGCATACGGCACGATCCAAAGACTGGTCAAAAAAAACCGCCGCAACAGGGAGAACCGTTGCTGCGGCGAGTGGCACACATGGTCGTGAAGACTGCCTGGAAATTGAAGATCGATCCTAGAGAATGAGGCAAAAGCGCCCCACACTGTTTGAATCGCTAATTTGCAGCATAGCTGCCGGCTCACTGACGGTCTGTACGCTACCGAACATATAGCTGATTTTTCGATTCAGGCCTTTACCCGCCGCTAGCATGGGAGACCAAGCCACTCTGTGCTATAGCGAACAGAGTGAAATTTTATTACCCAATAGAATTACGGTTTACACTAGCCACGATTGATGGAGTCAATCTATTTTGTCTGATAAAAACGAAGGCAGCTTATGACCGACCTCGACAATCCCCAAAAAAACCATTTGCTAAACGCTTTACCGGCAAGCGAATTCGAACGGCTGTTGCCGCATTGGAACCAGTGGAAATGCCGCTGGGAGAGGTGATTTACGAATCCGGCGGCGAATTGCGTTACGTCTATTTCCCGACGAATTGCATCGTTTCGTTACTTTATGTTATGGAGAACGGCGCGTCGGCGGAAATTGCCGTGGTCGGCAACGACGGCATCATCGGTCTGGCATTGTTCATGGGCGGCGGCAGCATGCCCAACCGGGCCGTGGTGCAAAGCGCCGGTTCCGCTTATCGCTTGCGTGGACACGTGCTGATGCAGGAGTTCAACCGCTACGAGGCATTGCTGCACTTGCTACTGCGTTACACGCAGGCTTTGATCACCCAAATGGCACAGACGGCGGTCTGCAATCGGCATCATTCGGTGGACCAACAACTCTGCCGCTGGCTGTTGCTGAGTCTGGACCGCCTGCCTTCGAACGAATTAGCCATGACCCAGGAATTGATCGCCAATATGCTGGGCGTCCGCCGCGAGGGCGTCACCGAAGCCGCCGGCAAACTACAACAAGCCGGATTGATTCACTATAGCCGCGGCCGTATCACGGTACTGGATCGGCCTGGCCTGGAAGCCCGCGTCTGCGAATGCTATCACGTGGTTAAAACCGAATCCGACCGACTTCTCCCCCCCCCCCCCCCCCCCCCCCCATATCTGACTGATAACGAAAATGTGGGAAGTGGTGATTCAGAAAGACTTGAAGATTGACCGGCAATTTAAGTCAAAAAAAAGCCGGTTGATACCGGCTTTACTGATGTATTTACAAAATAGTCCTTTATTTTTTAGCGATTTCCTATTGCCCGTTGACCTTTTCCAATTGCATTTCCACGATGCCTTTTTCAACTTCGGCGATGCCTTCTTGCAGATTGCCGGCTTTAGCCGCTTTCAATGCGGCTTTTAGCTTGGCGTTAGCCCGTTGCAGACGAATAGAGCTGCCTTTCTCGTTTTGTGCTTTTAATGCTTCCCAAGCGACATTGGTGCTGTCGATGAAACTCTGGGTATCGCCTTTCTTGCCTATCTCAATCGCGTCATTGGATAAGGCGATCAACCTGGTAAAGTTTTCATTCATCGGGCTACCGGCCGCATGCGCGGTCAGCGAAACAAAAGCCAAAAGCAATGCCATTAAAAAGTATCTCGTTTTCATAAATTTACCCTGTGTGTATATTCTAAAGGAGCAAAATGCCAAATTCTGGTGGCTTACTTACTACTAAAAAGCTTCTCAAGATATTGCATAGTGCTTTAAAACCGTCATGATTAAACTGATGCGGCTGATGTGTTAACACACTAAGCCTTTGTTTCCATTTTCGGTTGCTAGGAGGGGATTCCACCTAAGCTGCAGACAGGGTACGGCAATGCTTGACTAAAGTCTGTACGCTAGGGCACATAGGCTGGTTCAACCGAAAATTATTATCGAGCGATGCCGGCAACTCACTTTTCAACCTTGCCCTCTCTAAGCGGATACTGCCGCCTAAGTGCGCTAGCATACAGACAGCCAATGCTTTAGCCGTTAATCTGGCTCCCTATCCAGCGGGCGTCTTGCCGCTGGCAACCGCCGACATCGCGATTTGCACCGTCTCATCACTTTAATGCCTGTCGGGCTTCCTCAACACTTAGCCGGAGAATGCCCTTTGTCGTCTATACCTGCAGTCCCGGTGGCCAATCGCCTCATCGCTGCCCTCCCCTGCACGGATCGCCAGCATCTGCTTGAACATTGCGAACCGGTCGATCTGCTATTTACCGAAGTGCTTTACCTTGCCGGGGAACGGATTCAGCATGTTTATTTCCCAACCGAGAGCTTTATTTCCTTGGTAACCCCGGTGGATGGCAATAGCGGCTTGGAAGTGGGTTTGATCGGTAACGAAGGCATGCTGGGCATTACTCTGATGCTGGGAGTAGACATCGCGCCATTTCAAGCGCTGGTGCAAGGAGCCGGCACCGCGCTGCGGATAACGGTGCCATTGTTTTTGCGTGAGCTGGAACGAAGCCAAGCATTACAGCTGGAACTGAATCGCTATATGTATGTATCGATGAGCCAACTGGCGCAAACAGCGGCCTGCAATCGCTATCATCTGGTGGAGGCGCGTCTGGCGCGCTGGCTGCTGATGACTCACGACCGGGCTCATGCCGATACCTTCCATGTTACTCACATCTTCCTGGCCTATATCTTAGGTGTGCGGCGAGTCGGCATCACCAAAGCGGCGCTTTCACTACAGCAGCAAAAGTTGATCAGTTACCGGCGCGGAGATATTACGATTCTGGATCGCGCCGGCCTGGAAGCCGCTGCTTGCGAATGTTATAAAACCGAAACCGATACCTACCGACGCATACTGGGCTGTGGGAGTGACGGCAGCATTGAATCAAGCCTTTCGCAGAGTTTGTCCTGAACACAATCAAAGACACGGAATCGAAGCCAACTTTATTGATCGGCTTCGGCTCGTCATCTGCTCTTTGGCCGAAATTCGGTTAAATCAGCTGCCTCAGAACGGTGTCCGCCAAACCGCAATTTCGAACGAATATCAATTCATATCCTTGATGATGGCTTTATCGGAAGTCAATGTGGTCCAGCCGATAACGATTCTGTATATCAGCAATAACAGTGTCGGAATCAAAACGATCAAGCTCATTTGAATGCTCAGCATCAAAACTAACCCGGCGAGAGCAAAACCAGCCAGGGTTACCCAGACGGTCTTGATTTGCCAGTTAAAATGCGATTCCAGCCAAGTGCCTTTAGCATCGTTTCGATACAAGAAATTAATAGCGACACCGACCAATAATGGCAGCCCTGCAAACGCAAAGGTTAAAACCTGGCAAATATAGACTGTCGCCGTCAATTTCTTGAGTGTCGCCAAATCCTCGATGGTTTTTGCATGGGTAATTGAACTATTCATAACTAGGTACCTCTTTTTTTGTAAAAATTTACTTGTCGCAACATCAAAATTTCAGACAACACTAACTTCAAAATGATTCGTTGTCGGTACGCTACCGTACACAACCAGCATGCCCGTTCAGACTAAAATCAGCTTACATCAGTCAATGGCACACCGGACTTCGGCGCTGCATTTCGACTTTGGTGCGTTAGCGAACAGACTAGCCACTAAGGATTGTAAATACTCGCAGCCTACTGTCTCTACCCTATAAAATCTTAATGAACTCACCTAGGGAATCGAACCAAAGCAGCAAAGCCGACGGCGCAACCTGGTGGCTTCATGCAGCGTCGGCAAACGATACGGCCGGCTTATCCAGTGCCGAAGCCCGTGCCAAGCTCGCCGAATTTGGCCCCAATCTGTTCCGCGATCGCCAGCAACAATCGTTGCTGCTGCAATTTTTGTCCCGCTTCAAAAACCCGTTGGTAATTCTGTTGCTGGTAGCCAGCGCGATTTCGGCATTTACCGGCGAGATCACCAATTTTGTGATCATTTCAGTCATGGTATTGTTCAGCGTCACCTTGGATTTCGTCCAGGAACACCGGGCCGGCAAGGCAGCGGAAAGCCTGCGGCACTCGGTTTCGGTCAAGGCTAAGGTCATGCGCGACGGCAAGCCGCTGGAAGTGCCAGTAACTGAAGTGGTACCCGGCGACGTCGCCCTGCTCTCCGCAGGCGACATGGTGCCGGCGGACGGCTTGCTAATGGAGGCCTGCGATCTATTCGTCAAACAGGCATTGCTCACTGGCGAAGCCTACCCTATCGAAAAACATCCTGGCGAATTGCCGGCCACCGCCACCGATTTGCAGGATGCTACCAATGCGGTATTTATGGGTACTACCGTGATTAGCGGCAGCGCCAAAATACAGGTAATAAAAACCGGCACTGGCACCGCGATAGGCGCCATTGCCGACAGCCTGACCCGCCAACCGCCACCGACAGCCTTCGAGATTGGCACCCACCGCTTCGGCCTGCTGATCATGCGTCTCACCGTGTTACTGGTGCTGTTCGTGCTGTTGGTAAATGCGCTACAAGGCAAGCCCTGGCTGGAGTCATTTCTGTTTGCGGTGGCATTGGCGGTGGGCCTGACGCCGGAACTGCTGCCGATGGTGGTATCGGTCACCCTGTCGCGCGGGGCCATGCACATGGCCAAGAAACGGGTAATCGTCAAACGCCTGGCAGCCATCCAAAATCTGGGCTCGATGGACGTGCTATGCACCGACAAGACTGGCACGCTGACCGAGGCCAAGATCAGACTGGAACAGCATGTCGACCCACAAGGCCAGCCCAGTGCCCGGGTGCTGGAGCTGGCTTATCTGAACAGTTTCTTCGAAACCGGCCTGAAAAGCCCGCTCGACGAAGCTATCCTGGCCCATGAAACCATCGACGTCAGCGCCTGGAAAAAGATCGACGAAGTGCCGTTCGATTTCGAGCGGCGGCGGGTGTCGGTGCTGCTGGATAAAGGCAACGGCCGCTTGCTGGTGGTGAAAGGCGCGTCCGAGGAAATCATCACCCTCTGCACCCGCTATGAGCAACAAGGCAGCGACGCTCAGCTTCCGCTCGACAAGGACAACCGAGCCCGGATACATGAGCAACACAATGCCCTGGAAAGAGAGGGCTTCTGGGTCTTGGGCATCGCCTGGCGCGAAGTGCCGCTGGATCATCCGCACGCGGTGGTTAGCGACGAAAGCGAACTGATCTTCGCCGGTTTTGCCGGTTTTCTCGATCCACCCAAGCAAAGCGCCGGCGCAGCTCTGGCCGCGCTGAAGGATAGCGGCGTGACGGTGAAAATCGTCACCGGCGATAGCGACCTGGTGACCCGGCATGTCTGCGCACAATTGAACATCCCGGTCACCGGCGTGCTGACCGGCAAGGACATCGCCGAGATGGACGACCACGCCTTGCGCATCCGCGTGGAAAAAGCCAATCTGTTTTGCCGGGTCAACCCGTCGCAGAAAGACCGGGTGATTCTGGCACTCAAGGCTCGCGGCCATGTCGTCGGCTATTTGGGTGACGGCATCAACGATGCGCCGTCGCTACATTCGGCGGATGTCGGATTATCGGTGGAATCGGCGGTCGATGTCGCCAAGGAAGCAGCCGATATGATTCTGCTGGATCAGGATTTACAGGTCTTGCACGACGGCGTATTGGAGGGCCGGCGCACCTTCGGCAATATCCTCAAGTACATCATGATGGGCACCAGTTCCAACTTCGGCAATATGTTCAGCATGGCCGGCGCCGCGCTGTTTCTGCCCTTCCTGCCGATGCTGCCGACGCAGATTCTGCTCAACAACATACTGTATGACGTTTCCGAAGTGCCGATCCCCTTGGACCAGGTCGACCCGGAAGAACTGCGCAAACCGCGGGTCTTGGATATGGACTTCATCCGCAATTTCATGCTGGTGATCGGCCCGATCAGTTCGGCGTTCGATTTTTTGACCTTTTACATTCTGTTGACAGTATTGAAAGCCGACGAAGCCTTGTTCCAGACCGGCTGGTTCGTCGAATCGCTGTGCACCCAGGTACTGGTGATCTTCATCATCCGCACCCGCGGCAACCCGTTCAAAAGCCGCGCGCATCCAGTGTTGGTCGCCACCTCGCTGTCGATTGCGCTTATCGGCGCCATTTTGCCATTTACCCCGCTAGGACACTATTTCGGCTTCGTGCCGCCACCCGCCCAGTTTTATTTCATACTGGCGGCGATGGCAGTGTCGTATCTATTTGTGGTAGAACTGGCCAAAAAAGGTTTTTACAGCTGGCATAAAAGACACGGCAAATCCCAGAGATTTGGCCTAAGATCTATTTAAAAACCGCAACCGGATATGCCCTATGAACAAGAAAGATACTCGAAAAGAGGCAAAACAGGACTACAAAAACACTTTGCAAAAATTGCAGGTAGAACTGGTCAAGCTACAGAACCACATCATCAAGCATGACGACAAGATTCTTGTCATCTTTGAAGGCCGCGATGCCGGCGGCAAAGACGGCACCATCAAGCGCATCATTCAGCACCTTAGTCCGCGTGAAACGCGAGTGGTGGCATTAGGCAAACCCTCCGACCGCGACCTCAGCACCTGGTATTTTCAACGTTACACCTCGCATTTACCCGCCGCACAAGAGCTGGTGTTGTTTAACCGCAGCTGGTACAACCGCGCCGGCGTGGAACGTGTAATGGGCTACTGCAGCGATAGCGAATATCACGAATTCATCGAAACCGTTTCGCATTATGAGCAATTACTGGTGCGATCAGGCATCCAGCTTTTGAAATATTATCTCGACATCAGTAAAAACGAGCAGAAGAAACGCTTAAAGGAGCGTCAGCAAGATCCGTTAAAGCAATGGAAAGTCAGCCCTATCGATAAAGCGGCGCAGAAGCATTGGCATGAATACAGCGAAACTCGAAATATCATGTTTGCCCGTACCCATCATTTAGCCGCGCCGTGGACGGTAGTCCGGGCCGACGATAAACAGGCAGCCCGAATCAATATCATCAAGGATATGTTGTTTCGGCTCGGTTACAAGAATAAGGAAGAAGCACTGATATTGCCGGACAGCAACGTCGTTTTTAACTATGAGGAAACCTATCTGCATAACGGCATGATCGCGCCTTAAGCGCCAGTAACGCTAAAAAAGTTTCGCCATTATTCCACCTCCGAACAAAAATATTCCGAGCCTGGATACTAACCAATTGATTTGAATGGCCTTGCGAGCCGTGTCCCCAGTAATAAAGTGATTACAGGATTTTTACGACCTTGGCATGAGGGCAATTTTGGCTTCGCGCTGGACCGTTACACAACAATAAACGCTTACGAGGAGTAAATCATGTCACATGGTCATCAAGAACTTCAGTCCCTCCCGCCCAAACGCCACTTCAGTATCGAAGAAACCGTGTTCATTCTGCTGATGATTTTATCGGTATTGGGCATCGTCGTAACCGACTTTTCGCAGCACGATGGCTACGGCTATTGGATGTTCATGGTGCTGGTGTTTGGCATGCTTTCCATGTTCGTTTCCTGGCTGCAAGCCAAAACCAACGAAAACGACATCCAGGAAATCATCAGGAGACAAGGCTTGCACTGGTTGCAAACCTTACTCATCGTCGGCGCATCGTCCTTGTTAAATAAGTCGGGAAACCTATCGGAAATCAGCGCCAGCCTGGTGATTTTGTTGATATTGGCACTAGCGACCATGCTTGACGGCATGCGCATCGGCTGGCAATTCAGCCTGCTGGGCTTCTACCTTGCCGCCTGCGCCATTATCGTTGCCTATGTGGAAGCATTCATCTGGGCTTGCAGCGCTCTCGCCATTTTGGTGGTGATAGGCACCCTGCTTTGGGGATATTGGCTGTCTGCAGCCAGATTGATCGTAAGGAAAATTAGATCCAAGCCCTCGCTATAAACCCGGCGGCAGGGCTGTTTTTGCTAAGGCCATCATTTGCGAAGACAGCGCAGCAAAACTTCTTGCCCTAAAAATTTGTAGGCGATTGCTTGGCTCAGGCAGCTCCTCGCGAGATTTAACTGTCAATCAATGTGCGTTGACGCACCGACCGTGTTTAGCATTGCGAGTATGGTTTGATCCGAGCGCGGAACAACATCAGAATTTGCTCGAGCCTTCACTAAAACAAAACCGGGTATCATCATGAACAAAAATCAAGCAAAAGGCCGCATCCAAGAAACCAAAGGTAAAGTCAAGCAAATCGCTGTAAGGATATTAGATGACGAAGACATGGAACTAGAAGGCAGGGTTCGGAAAAACGTCGGTAAAGTTCAATCGGGCTTTGGCAACCTTAAAGAGAATCTCAAAAAGGTTGTGGAAGATTAGCAATACCGAGTGGTAACACGCATGCTTCCACGCTCCGCCTTATTATTCACGCTGATGGCGATAGCGCTATCGGCCTGCGGCGAATCGGCGCGGCTACCGATTTCGGCCGGCATCGGCCCTCATCCCCAACTACCGCCGCCCAATCCAACCTGGATTCCAACGGTAAACATCGCCCAGGCCATCGGTTGGCAGGCAAATTCTAAACCGGTAGCGGCACCAGGTATGGCGGTCAATGCCTTTGCCGACAATCTCGATCATCCGCGCTGGCTTTATGTGCTGCCCAATGGCGATGTACTCGTGGCCGAAACCAATGCTCCGCAACGGCCTGACGATGGATGGAGCATCAAAGGCTGGTTGATGAAGTGGGCCATGAACAAGGCTGGCGCCGGCATGCCCAGCGCCAATCGCATCACCTTGCTGCGGGATAGCGATGGCGACGGCGTAGCGGAAACGCGCACGGCGTTTATCGAGGGGCTCAACTCGCCGTTTGGCATGGCACTAATCGGCCACGATTTCTACGTGGCCAACACCGATGCAGTCGTGAAATTTCACTATAACGATGGCGAAACCCAAATCGCTCAACCGGGAATCAAAGTGATTGACCTGCCGGCAGGCCCAATCAATCACCACTGGACCAAAAACATTTTGGCCAGCCGGGACGGCTCACGGCTCTATGTGACGGTGGGATCGAACAGTAATGTCGCCGAGAATGGCATCGAACAAGAATTCGAACGTGCCGCTATTTGGGAGGTCGATCCTCGAAAAGGCAGCTACCGCGTTTACGCTTCCGGCCTACGCAACCCCAATGGCCTTGCCTGGGAACCGGACGGCGGAGCACTTTGGACCGTGGTCAACGAGCGCGATGAAATTGGCAGCGATCTGGTCCCGGATTACCTGACATCGGTACCCGACGGCAGTTTCTTCGGCTGGCCTTACAGCTATTATGGCCAGCACGAGGATGCGCGTGTACAACCTCAGCAAGCCGATCTGGTCGCCGCAGCCAGGGTACCGGATTACGCCTTGGGGCCGCATACCGCGTCGCTCGGTTTGGTTTATTCCCAGAGTGCCGCATGGCCGGCGCCGTTCGACAACGGGGTTTTCATCGGTCAGCACGGTTCGTGGAACCGCGAGCCTCGCAGTGGCTACCGGGTTATCTTTGTGCCTTTCAGCGCAGGCAAACCTTCCGGAGAACCTATCGATGTATTGACGGGTTTTGTCAGCGAAGCTGGTGAAGCCTTCGGCAGACCCGTGGGCGTCGCTCTGGACAAACAAGCTGCGCTGCTGGTCGCCGATGATGCGGGTAACACTGTCTGGCGCGTGACGGCTGCTACCGCCAGCTCCTGGTCGGCCCCTGACACAGCCAACAGAAATTTACTCAGCAAAATCAGTTGCCGTGCCTACCGGTATCAATCTTTCTGCTGATGCGGCACGGCTGGCCTATGCGACTATCGATGGCGACAGGGTTGACTCCACGACATCCCGCACATTGCACCGTTCGAAGAGCGCTCAGAGTTGACTGCGCCGAAAGCCAAGGCCGAAATATGCGGAGGCGTTTTGCTCTCGGTATTCCGGCACTTTTAAGCTTAGCCCCTAAAAATGATAATGCGCCCCCAAGCCGACGTATTCCACTTTATCTTTATAGAACTGGCCGCTAGGCGAATAACCGTTAAAGTACTCGACCATGATCTGCAGCTTGCGGCCTAATACTTTCGAATTATCGAACTCGACGCCGGCTCTGGCCGATATATCGGTACTCCAGTTATTTTCATCGTAATTTTTAATATCGGCGGCAATGATGGGCCGCATCGAAGCGAAATCCAACCGCCAAGGGCTTCTAAACTCGATACCGTATTGCGCCGACCACTTTTTCAACGCGGAAGGTTCTCTGTGAAACAAACCGCCGCCACCGCCATATATCCTAACGCCGTAGGGGAGCTCATACGATAACTTCAAATCCACGCCTTCGTAACTGAGGTTTATGCGCTCGAATTTGGTGTTGACCTTGCGCAGTAAAAACTCGTCGCCCAAATGCGAACTCTGGTGATAAAGCCGGCCGAAGGCAGAAAACTGCCCGACGCGAGCACTGGAATAGATTGAGGCGATGAAATCGGTATTGACCAGATCGGACGATGAGGCATCCAGGTTGAAGTCGCTAAACACACCGGCCTGCAACCCTGCTTCCCATTGCGCCGTAGATCGTCCGAAATTGGCGCGATAAAACGGTATGGTTTCGCCGAAACTCACCGAGGCTATGTCTCTACCGTCGAAATTATTGCTTTGGTAGTTGCGGTAAGCTGCGGAGAAATGAGCCCAGCGCGGATCGGCCAATAACGCTTTGAACAAATGGCCTGTCGGCAGCAACCCGGTCGGCAAGACCAAGGTATCCGCGGCCGTCAGCGTCGTCGCTTCACCCTTTATCAAAGCGGCCTCCCTGGATTGCACGCTGCTGGTTTCCACAATTTTGACTGCACTCACACCGGGAATCTCCGCCAATATCCTGGTCGCTTCGGCGCGCTCCGGGTTTGACAAGTTAGCGGCCGGCAAGGTAATCACGCCATCCTTTACCGCCAATGCCGGCATATTAATCTTTAGATCGTGCTTCAACGAGGCAGCGGCGTAACCGGCGATATACGCGTCATCCGCAGTCGTAGCCTGTGCAGCCGATGCGGAAACCAGCAAAACGCCTAGTAAGGTTATCGGTCGACGACAAGTTATCATTGTTTACTCGGCACGTTGGCTTTGATCGTCAGTTGGTTTTGCACCGACTTGACATGCTCCTGGCTATTCGCCAAGCCGATTGCTCTGCCGACCAATTGTTCGGAATCGACGGTGCCGCTCAAGGTCACCACGCCATTCACCGTCGTTACTTCAATCGGCGAGAGCTTGAGGAAATCATCGTTTAACAGTGCCGTTTTCAGCTTGGCGGTGATCATCGAGTCATCAAGATATTCGCCGGTTTCTTTGCCGGTACCGACGACCGCGTCCTTGGCGGCTTCGATGCGTTTTTCGCTATTGTCGATGGCCTGGTCGATTTGTTTCCCGGCTTTTTCCAACGCGTCGCTAGAGGCTTCGGCCGATTTATCAATGTAGGCATCGGTTTTTACAGCCTGTTGCTCGACGGCTTCTTTGGCTGCGTCGATTTTTTGACCGGCCTTCTCGGTCATTTGCCCCATACTTTGGTTGGCATTTTCAACGGCTTTATCGACTTTTTGCCCGGCTTTTTCCGCCGAGCCCTCCGGTTGGCAAGCCGTAAGTCCTAAAGCCGCGACGATAATACAAGCCATGGCAAGTAATCTGTTTTGCTGGTGCTGATAGATGGTTTTCATGGGATACCTTTTAGATTGTGTTTTTAAAAGCACGCCAAGCTGGCGCAAAAAACACTGCCGTCAGATAAGAACCTTGGTGGAAACGCAGTTGGCAGTGCACCGAAAATTTATTGCTATTTTAAGTACGGGACCGAGTAGCGTCTGTACGGTATCGCACATAGGATCACCGCCCCTGCCACCCCTAATGCCATGAATTAATTAAGTTTGACCGCCATGCTTGGGGTTACTTATAGTGAACTCGAAACGACATTTATGAGGGCACGTTTATGCTGAAACTTAAGCATGGATCGCCGCTCGGAGTCATTACCCAACAGGAGTCAATGCCATGAAGTTTCTTGCCGTTCATCCCAGTCCGTTGATGTATACCAAGGTGTTCTTACGCCTTGAACCGCTGGGTTTGGAGCTGGTCGCCGACACCGCCCGCCGATCCGGTTGCCAGACACGCCTGATCGATTTGCAGGTGGAGTCGCATCAGGATCTATACCGTCTGCTGGATGACTGGCAACCGGATATTGTGGCTTTTTCATTGAATTATCTGGCGAATGTGCCGGAGGTGATCGACTTGGCCAAGGCCGCTAAAGACCGCTTGCCGAATGGCTTTGTGTTTATCGGCGGCCATAGTGCCTCGTTTACCGCCGAGGAATTGTTGGAACACGGCGAAGGCAAAATCGATGCCGTTCTCAAGGGCGAAGGCGAATCGGGTCTACCGTTGTTGCTGCGGGCCCTGAAAGAAGACCGGACCAATCTTCATAGCGTACCGGGTGTGGTGACCATGAAAGGCAGCGGTGGACAACCGACGTTCATCCCTAATCTGGACGATCTCTCCCCAGCCCGGGATTTGATCAAACATCGCAAAAAATATTTTCTGGGCATGCTCGACCCTTGCGCGTCGATCGAGTTTTCCCGAGGCTGCCCCTGGGACTGCTCGTTCTGCAGTGCCTGGACCTTTTACGGCCGCAGCTATCGGGTGATGAGCCCGGACAAAGTCGTCGAGGAAATGCAGCGTATCCGCGAGCAGGGGGTTTTTATCGTCGACGACGTTGCCTTCATCCAGGAAAAAATGGGCTTTGAAATTGGCGAAGCGCTGATCCGAAAAGGCATCCGCAAAAGATATTATCTGGAAACCCGCGGCGATGTGCTGTTGCGCAATAAGGAGGTGTTCAAGCTTTGGAAACAACTCGGGATGAGCTATCTGTTTTTGGGTATCGAATCGATAGACGAAGGCGGGCTGGAAAAATACCGCAAACGCATCGATTTGAGCCGCAATTTCGAAGCCTTGGAATTCGCCCGCTCCCTGGATATTCAGGTCGCGATCAACATTATCGCCGACACGGATTGGGATCAAGAACGTTTCAGGGTCATCCGGGAATGGTGCAAGGAAGTGCCGGAAATCGTCAATATCAGTATCAATACGCCCTACCCCGGCACCGAAAGCTGGCTGACCGAATCGCGTAATCTCACCAGCCGCGATTACCGGCTGTTTGACATACAACATGCGGTACTGCCGACGCGGATGTCGCTGGAAGAGTTTTATGCCGAATTGATCGAAACCCAACGCGTAATGTTTACCAAACACATGGGCTGGACGGCCATGAAGAAACTGTCAAAAGTCATCGGCGGCAACATTCTGCGCGGCCAAACCAATTTCGTCGGCAATTTGTGGAAGTTCGATAAGGTCTACAACCCCGCACTGCAACTGGCCGATCATAAAATGCCGGTCAAATATCAAATGAAACCGCCGGTTCGCGACAAGCAATTCGCCAATGCCAAGGCGCTTTCCCAGTCGCTTTATATCCATCAACCGCTAGGACGCGCCAGTCGGCAACTGGACGATGAAACCGAGAAATTTGTCGACGAAAGTCGGGGAGCTTGAATCATTCGTCCTAACGATTTCGAAGCCGGCGCTAGCCGTTCACACCAAGCAGCGCCTCAAACGCCTCTACGGTCAGCGGTTTTGAGAACAGGTAGCCTTGTCCATAATCGCAGCCCGCTTGCAGCAGCAAGTCGCGCTGCTCCGTTGTCTCGATGCCTTCGGCGATGACCTTCATACCCAAGGTGTGCGCCATCAGGATAATGGCTTGGCATAAGATCATATCGCTGGAATCGGGGATCAGGTTGGAAACAAAGGTGCGGTCTATTTTCAAGAAATCGATGTGGTATTTCTTCAGATACGATAGCGACGAATAGCCGGTACCGAAATTGTCGAGCGAAGTCTGCAGACCGGCATTTTTAAAGGCCAACAACTTTTCCGAGACGATAGCGGACTCATCCAGCAATAGCGCCTCGGTAATTTCCACCGCGATGCAACCGCCGGGCAGACCCAGGCTCTGTAAATGCTCAAAACAATCGGTCAGCTTATCGGCACTGTTGTGAAACTGTGCCGGGGATTTATTGATACTGATCTGGAACAACGGGTAATAATTGGCGCGCCACAGGGCTACTTGTTTTGCCACCTGATGAAATAACCAGGCGCTTAGTTCGGTACTCAGCCCGGAGTCTTCGGCGACAGGGATAAATTCAGTGGGGCTGACCGGTCCCCGATCAGGATGTTGCCAACGAATCAGAGCCTCGGCTTTATGAATTGCGCCGCTTGCCAGCTCCACAATCGGCTGATACGCCACCCAGATTTGATTGTCGGCCAGCGCATGGCGCAAATCATTGCTCATCCGCAATCGGCTCTGTGCGGCTTCCTGCATCACCGGCATGAAAAAACTAAACCGGCCGCGCCCCTCATCCTTGGCGGCATACATGGCCTGATCGGCTTTCTTCAGCAAATCCTCCAGGTTATCGGCATCATCCGGGTACAAAGCAATGCCGATACTAACCGATACATAGCAGCTTTCGCCTTTTAGTTGAAACGGCATCATCATGGCCTGCACCATTGCCTGAGCGACGCGCTCTATGCTTTTGGCATCGTGCAATTCGCCCATAATCAGCGTGAACTCGTCGCCGCCCGGACGCGCCAGGGTATCGGTTTCGCGAATACAGCCCATCAAGCGTTGAGTGGCCTCCTTGAGCAATCGATCGCCCATATCATGGCCCAGCGTATCGTTGATATCCTTGAAATGATCCAGATCGAGGAACATCAGCGCCAGTTTCTGATGTCCGCGGTGGGTTTTGTTGATGGCCCGCTGCAAGCGGTCGAGAAACATGCGGCGGTTAGGCAATTCGGTCAGGGGGTCGATGTTGGCCTGTTTGTACAAGACTTCTTCGACCCGTTTTTTTTCGGTGATGTCGGAACTGGTAACAACCCGCCGGATGACCTCGCCGTTCTTACCGTACACGGTGTTAATGGATAAGCGCGCCAGGTATTCATCGCCATTTTTACGCCGGTTCCATATCTCGCCTTGCCATTGCCCGGAGGTATTCAGCTTGCCCCACATCTCCTGATAAAAGGCATTATCCTGACGTCCTGACTTAAGCAGCGACATGGGCCGACCAATGGCCTCTTCTGCCGTGTATCCCGTCAATTGGGTAAAAGCCGGGTTAATGGCAATGATTCGGTTGTTTTCGTCAGTCACCGCAATGGCTTCTTCCAGCGTCAAATACACGGTCGCCGCCAATTGCAATTCTTGTTCGCTCTGCTTGCGTTCGCTGATGTCCAGTACCGTCGCAAGGCAGCTTTGGCGGCTTTCATCCGCACAGGCCTCGATGCTTATCCAGCAAGGATTTTTATCGGACCTAAGGGTTAACTCGCAGCTCTGTGCGCCTTCGTGGGTAAACACATTTTCCAGAAAGCGATTGAAGAAAGGCTGATATTCGCTGGAAATGCTTTGCACAAAATGACGCCCGGCTAACAAGGCCCGCTCGCTACCCAGCAATTGTTCGCCACGAAAATTCGTCTGCTGAATAATGCCGTCCCGCCCTAGGCTAAAATAAGCAATGGGCGCAAAATCGAACAGTTCCGAAAAGCGTTCCAATGCCGTTTCAGCGGCCGTGCGTGCTTCGATCAACGCCTCGTTCTGCATTTCCAGCTCAATCTGATGCACTTGCAATTCGTGCACCAGCCGTTGTTGGGCTACCGGTTTGTCCGCCGCGAGCTCGGGCTTTGAGGCAAGCTGCCGTTCCGCGAGTTGGCGTAGCGCCATGGCATTCTCGGTCTCGTCAGGTCGATTGATCATGAGTGCCCCTTAATTTCGCTTCCAGCCGCTTGGTTTCGGAGATATCGATAAAGGTAATGACGACGCCGTCAATCAAGTTTTCCTGGGTACGGTATGGCATGATACGCACCTTAAACCAACGCGCATCGCGGGCTGTGACCTGTTTTTCGGAAAAGACCAGAGTACGCAGTACCTCCTGCGCATCTTCTTGCAATTGCGGATACTCCAGGTCGGTGACGATGTCGGAGAGTGGCCGTCCCACATCGGCCATAATCAGTTTAAACAGATGGGTGATATGGCTGGTGAAGCGGCGGATATTCAGGGCATTGTCCAGAAATACCGTGGCGATTTCCATGCTATTGAGCAAGTTGTTCATGTCGTTGCTAACCCGCGACAAATCCTCTACTTTTACCTGTAGTTCGGCATTCACGGTTTGCAGTTCCTCGTTTAAGGACTGCATTTCTTCCTTGGACGTCGTCAACTCCTCATTGGAAGACTGTAATTCTTCATTGGTCGATTGCAACTCTTCATTGGCCGATCTGAGTTCTTCCTGCGAGCTCTGCATTTCTTCACGCAAGGTATGCAGCTCGTCGCGCGCTTGTTGTAACTCGGCCTGCAATGATTTCTGAGCGGCGGTCGATGATCTACGGGAAGCCCGGATGAGTGCCGGCGTGGCTACATCGGTAAAGACCACGATCAACATGCCGTTTAAGGCTTCGGGTTTTGTGACTGCCTGAACGGTGAGGTTGATGATTTGGGTTCCGCCATTGGTACCTACCGTCAAACTTGGCAGGTTAACCGCTTCGGCCTGGTGTTGCGCTTTGCGTAGGGCGCTGGCGAGCACATGGCGTAGCCCATCGCGAGCCATGGCGTGAATATTCCAATTGGCTTTACCGGCAGCCGGCTCCAGGTATTTGCCGGTGCGGCCGCTGATGTAAAGAATATCGCCATCGGCATTGACCAATACCGCCGCCGGCGAAAAATGTTGCAGCAGCAACTGATCCGCCAGCGTTTGCAGATTATCGATAGGATTGGTTTGAGTGCTGGTTGCTTGAGTCAAGGATGTTGCCGGAAAATATTTGGTGGGAAAATCGATGCCTATCGGGAAAGAATGTCCAATACGCTGGTAAAGCCTGGCTTTGCTATCGACAACGCTGAATAAATGCGCAAAACCGCTAACCGTTTCGGCGCTGCCGAGCAACAGGATGCCGTGGCTGGTCAGCGAATAGTGAAACAGCGTGATAAGTTTCTTCTGCAATTCCGGGCTGAGATAAATCAGCAGATTGCGGCAGGACAGAAAGTCCAGCTTGGTAAACGGCGGATCCATAATCACATTTTGCGGCGCAAAAATAATCATCTCGCGAATTTCTTTATTGATTCGGTAACCACTGCCATCGACGCTAAAGAACCGGCTAAGACGTTCCGCTGAAACATCCCCGGCAATATTGGCCGGAAAGTAGCCTTGACGCGCTTTGTCTATGGCATCCTGATCGAGATCGGTGGCAAAAAGTTGCAAGGTAAACCGTTGTTGGAGCTGGCTTTGCATCAATGCTTCCTTGAATACAATAGCCAGAGAATAAGCTTCTTCGCCTGTCGAGCAAGCCGGTATCCAGGCCCGTAACGCCTTGCCGGTTGGAGATTCGGCAAACAACGCGGGGATGACCTGGGTTTTTAATCTCTCCCAGACGTCCGGATCGCGAAAAAAATTAGTGACGCCGATCAGCAGTTCCTTGAACAACAGATCCAGTTCCTGCGGATTCTCGCGGAGATAGCGCACGTATTTGGCTATGGTGTCGACCTGGTGCAAACCCATGCGCCGTTCGATTCGGCGGTAGATAGTGTTCTTTTTGTAAAGCGAGAAATCGTTACCGGTTCGTTCGCGCAGCAGGATCACAATTTGTTCCAGGGCGCTTTGCGATTTAAGCTCCAGGATGGGTTCATGGACGGCATGCAAGCCGCGTGGGCTGTGTTTAAGATAGGTGGAAATCCGCTCCCACATTTCTTGTGGCGACGCAACGATATCGGCCAGTCCGGCATCGATCGCACTACGCGGCATCGAATCGAACTTGGCCGATTCCGGGGACTGCACCAAAGACAAGCCGGCATTTTCCTTGATGGCGCGCAGCCCCAACGTGCCATCGGAGCCCATCCCGGAGAGTATTACGCCGATAGCCTGTTCGTGCTGGTCGTCGGCCAGTGCCCGGAAAAATGCATCGATGGGCAGGCGCAATCCTCTTGGTGTCATCGGTTCAAGCAAATGTAGTTTGCCGTGCAGGATAGACAGATCTTTATTGGGGGGTATCACGTAGACCCAATCCGGCTTTACTTTCACGCGGTCGCTCACCTGGGCGACCTTCATCGGCGTGACCCGTTGCAACAATTCCGGCAGGATACCTTGGTAATTTGGATCGAGGTGCTGAATCACGACAAAGCCCGCGCCGCAATTCGACGGGACATGAGCAAAAAACTGCTCTAATGCCTCCAGTCCGCCTGCCGATGCGCCTATGCCAATAATCGGCGGGGTATTTTCCGGTTTGACGCCCGGCTTGCTGGCTGCTGTAGACTCGGGCACGTTGCCATGTTGATCGGCAGCTTCCAACGGAACTGAATTAAGTGTTGCGGGGAGAGATTTAACCATTATTCAGCTCGATTGGATTCAGATGAAGGTTGGCAAACTTTACACCATATTACCTCTCTATAGGGCTATGCCTTGCGAAGTCAAAGGGCTCATCTCAGTAGTCGATTGCCTCCGTTCGTTGTCGGAATCGTAAACGCAACACCCGAAACGGTCAGTACGGTAGCGCACATAAATAGTTGCAATCCTGTTGGTAAATCCTCTATTCAGAATGCCCCATAAATCAGAAGTCCCGAGACATCTACTCCCGGTTCCGACAATCGGGAGGCCTTTGCGGCGGCTACCCTTAATTGAAGCTGGCGAGGGTCGCCCAAGCGGGGCACTGGAGCAACGCTAGTTAATAAATAGCATTCGCTGTGGTTTCAGGTTTACGAAAGCGCAGCGTCATTCGATCGCTTTCGCCAATGGCGGTGTATTTATCTCTATCCTTGTCTCCAAGACTCAGTGTCGGCGGCAGACTCCACACGCCGGCCTCATGGTTCTTGGTATCCGCCGGGTTGGCATTTATCTCGCTCGAATCCTCCAGCACAAAGCCCGCTGCGTTGGCCCAAGCAATTAACTGATTCTGGCCGACGTAGCCCGAGGCATCGTCTTTGGCGACATCGCTACTTGCCCGATGCTCGACCAAGCCAAGCGTGCCGCCTGGTTTAAGAACTTCGAAGAAACCCTGAAACATGGCGTCGACGGTACCCAAACTGTGCCAGTTATGGACATTGCGGAAAGTCAGCACCAAATCGGCAGAACCGGGGGGGCCAAATACGGGCTTGGCGACATTGAAGCGGCAAATCTCCGCTGTGCCATAGACGCTTGGTGCGGCCGCCAACTTCCGCTTGAGCGCAGCGATCTGTTTCGCATAATAGCTCTTGGCGCCGTCACTGGTGGCACTATCCGGGTCCATTACCGCGGCAATGTAATGCCCGTTTTCACGCAGCAAAGGCGCCAGAATCTCGGTATACCAGCCTCCGCCCGGCATGATTTCGATGACGGTCTGATTTGGATTCACTCCGAAGAATGCCAGGGTTTGCAGCGGATGCCGCCAGATGTCGCGGGCGACATTGGCCGGATCGCGCCAGCTGCCTGCAATCGCTGTTTCCAGCGGCAACAGCGCTGGATCGGCATTCGTTGCGGTGCCTTTTATTTTGGCTTTGGCGCCGGCATTGGATTCATCGGGCGGCGTACAGGCAGCGAGTGCGGCGATGATGGCCAGGGCAAAGGTAACTCGGATCACGGCAGTCTCATTCCACACGGTTGTCGTTTTCTGTTTAGCGTAATTCAAGACATGGGCTTCGGTCGATCAAAACCTGCCAGTTAATGGCGTTCGAGTTTGAAAATAAATCTGTCCGCGTTGCGACCGGTGAAAAGGGTCTGCGTTCAATACAGCCCCCGGCGAACCGCAAGAAATGACCGCCCTAGAACAAGGCTTATATTTCATTCCTGGTAGAGCCGAAAGTGTTGCCGCTGTCGAAAAAAGCCTTGACGTGCAGTTCGTAAATATCGGCGTCTTGATACCAACCCAGGTTTTCCATTCATTGAGAGCCATCGACGAGCGTGGCTTCTATCTTGTTGACTTTTGTTTTTTCATGGCGCCCTCTCATAGAAAGTAGTCGAAGTCGCGTTCGGTACGCACCCGCCGGCGCAATTTGAAAATATGGGCCGGCGCTACCTGCGGATTGATTTCAACGTAGTTATAGGCGCCATTCCATAAATAACGGGCGCCGGTCAGTTGATCGTGTACCTGGTAAGGGCGGGCATCCAGGCCAAGCACATCCAGCGGCAGCGTGAGCCAACCGGACTGGGTATGGTGGGGGTCCAGGTTGGCGACCACCAGTATGATTTCGGCGTTATCCGCCGTGGTTTTGGCGTAACAAAGCAGACACTCGTTTTCCACCGCAAAAAAGTGCAATCGATGATCCTGTTGCAAGGCCGGGCTCTCCCGACGGATGCGGTTCACCCTGGCGATAAAATCCTTCAGGCTGTCCGCGCGGTCAAGCGGCCAGTGGCGCACCTGGTATTTCTCCGAATCGAGATATTCTTCGCCGCCCGCCTCGCCGGGGACTACCTCCATCAACTCGTACGCCGGCCCGTAAATACCGTAGTTCGCCCCCAGCGTGGCCGCCAATACCAGGCGCAACATGAACGCCGGACGGCCGCCGAACTGCAAATATTCGGTGAGGATGTCGGGGGTATTCGGCCACAGATTCGGCCGCAAATACTCGCGTATTTCAGTCTGGGTAAGTTCGGTGAAATAACTTTCCAGTTCGCTTTTGGTATTGCGCCACGGAAAATAATTGTAGGACTGGCTGAAACCCAGCTTGGCGAGACGGTTAATGATCTTCGGACGGGTAAAGGCTTCGGCCAGGAAGATCGTTTCGGGATGCGCTCGCTTGACTTCGCCTATCAACCATTCCCAAAACGGAAACGGTTTGGTGTGCGGGTTGTCGACCCGGAATATTTTTACCCCCAGACCAATCCAGAACAGGAACACATCCAGCAATTCCTGCCATAGGGCCTGCCAGGTGTCGGTTTCGAAGTTGAAGGGGACAATGTCTTCGTATTTTTTAGGTGGATTCTCGGCATACTGGATGCTGCCGTCCGCCCGCCGGCGGAACCATTCCGGATGTTCGGAGAGGTAAGGATGATCCGGGGAACATTGAAAAGCGATGTCCAGGGCGATATCGATACCCAGTTGGCGCGCTTTGCTTAGCAGATGCCGGAAGTCGTCCAGCGAGCCTAATCGCGGATGAATCGATTTATGGCCGCCCTCCGCCGCGCCGATCGCCCACGGACTGCCGACATCGGCCTCGGTCGCTACCAGCGAGTTATTCGCCCCCTTGCGTTTGCTCAGTCCGATCGGATGAATCGGCGGTAAATACACCACGTCAAACCCCATTGCCGCCACATACGGCAAGCGTTTTTCGCATGCCGCGAAGCTGCCGTGAGCCATGTCGCCGTTTACGCAAGAGCGCGGGAAAAATTCATACCAGGTGCTGTAGCGGGCTTTGACCGGCTCCGCCCATACGCTTAGCGTAGCGGGATAATCCGTCGCCAGACAGCGGTCCGGATATTGCCGCATCAGGCTAGCCAGGGTTTCGGAAAGCGCCAGTTCCGAAACGGCATCGGTTTTGGCGCTTCGCAATGCTTCGGCAAACTGCCGGAGCCGCAACTGATCTTCGCCGGTGGCGCGTGCCGCGGCTTCCATCACCAGCAGCGCGCCGGCCTGCAACGCCACGACAATATCCTCGGCATCGCTGCGCCGCACCAATTCCTGCCGCCAGGAAAAAAAACCGTCTATCCAGGCAGTAATGCTGTAGAGATAGCGGCCAAGTTCGCTGATAGTGAACGATGCGGCCCAACGATCGCCGCCCAGTGGTGACATGGCGACTTCATGCCAGGCGCTTTCCGATTCGTGCCGGTAGCGCAGTAAACATGTCAGCGCATCCTGCTTGTCGGTGAAAATATCCGCTTCCACGTTCACGTCCTCACCAACGACGCGCTTGATCGGAAACCGCCCGCAATCGATTGCCGGTTGCACATTCTCGATCACTGCCCGGCGTCTGCCGTCCGGATTTTGGATGGCGGTCATGAGCCTTCTCCGCGCTTAAGAAACAGTACGCCGAGCGGCGGAAGGCGTAATATCAATGAATGATACATGTCGCCGCTGGCCACGGGTGCCGCTTCGACGCCGCCGAAATTGCCCACGCCGCTGCCGCCGTACAGTTCGGCATCGCTGTTCAGTAACTCCCGCCAATAGCCGCCGTTTGGCACGCCAACCCGATAGTTCTCGCGTATGACAGGGGTAAAATTGCATACCACCAACAGCGTATCGTCCGGGTTGTAGCCACGGCGCACGAAGCTCAGCACGCTTTTTTCCGCGTCCTTGAAATCCATCCATTGAAAGCCGTCGCCACTGAAGTCTTGCTGATAGAGCGCGGCTTCACTGCGGTAAAAACGGTTGAGATCCTCGACCCAGCGCCGCAATGCGGCATGATGCGGGTATTGCAACACCCACCATTCCAGGCTGCCTTCATGTTGCCATTCACATTTTTGCCCGAATTCGCAACCCATGAACACCAGCTTCTTGCCCGGATGGCCCCACATATAGCCATACAATAAGCGCAGGTTGGCGAATTGCCGCCATTCGTCGCCCGGCATTTTTCCGATCAGCGAACCCTTGCCGTACACCACTTCGTCGTGTGAAATAGGCAGCACGAAGTTTTCCGAGAAGGCATACCAAAGGCTGAATATAAGCTGTGCCTGGTGATATTTCCGGTAAACCGGATCGTTTGAGAAATAGGTCAGGGTGTCATGCATCCAGCCCATGTTCCACTTCAGGCCAAACCCCAGGCCGCCCAGATAAACGGGACGCGAGACCATCGGCCAGGCAGTCGATTCTTCCGCGAAAGTTTGAGTGTCGGGGTAATCGCGATAGATAGCCTCGTTCAGGTTGCGGAGGAAAGTAATCGCATCCAGGTTCTCCCTGCCGCCATGGCGATTGGGAATCCATTCGCCTGCCTTGCGTCCATAATCCAGGTAAAGCATCGATGCCACGGCATCGATGCGCAATCCGTCAATATGATATTTATCAAGCCAGAATAACGCGCTGCTGCCCAGAAATGCGCGCACTTCGTGGCGGCCGTAATTGAAAATCGAACTATGCCATTCCGGCTGAAAGCCCTGGCGCGGATCGGCATGCTCGAAAAGATGGGTGCCGTCGAAATAACCGAGGCCATGGGCATCGCTTGGAAAATGCGATGGCACCCAATCAAGGATCACGCCGATACCATATTGATGTAAGGCATCCACCAGAAACATGAAATCCTGCGGAGTGCCGTAACGTGCCGTCGGCGCGAAATAACCGGTGGTCTGGTAGCCCCACGAGCCGTAAAAGGGGTGTTCCGTCAGCGGCATGAATTCGACATGGGTAAAGTTCATATCCGCGACATAACGCGGCAACCATTCCGCCATCTCGCGGTAGTTAAGAGAACGGTTACCGTCTTCCGGCACCCGGCGCCAGGAACCCAGGTGTACCTCGTAAATGGAACAAGGCGCGTTCAGCCGGTTTTTCTCCGCGCGCCATGACATCCAATCGGCATCGTTCCAGACATAATCCAACGCCCAAATCCTGGAAGCGGTTAGCGGCGGAATCTCCCAGTAGCGCGCAAAAGGATCGCCCTTATCGGCAATTTTTCCATCGCGGGAAACGATGCGGTATTTATAGCTTGCGCCGTCTCTAACGTCAGCAATGAATCCTTCCCATATACCCGATTCGTCTTCACGAAGATGCAGCGCATTCAATGTTGCATCCCAATCATTGAACTCACCAATCACCGAGATGGCAGAAGCATTGGGCGCCCAGACAGCAAACCAGCGACCCTCTACGCCATCAATGGTGATGGCGTGTGAGCCTAGTTTTTCATACAGCCGGAAATGACTGCCTTGCTTAAACAAATAAATATCATGATCCGTAAGCAAGCTGCCGTGAAATGCTGATGCCACCGGAAAATTCGCTGACGTGGACATATGCTTACCCTCGTTAGGCGGGTTCCCAAACTGGAACAGGAGCCGGCGAAAAAAGAAATAAAAGCTTGGCGCAAAAATAAGGCCTTGTCGGTACGCTGCCGCACACAATCCACCTGCTTGTATCGCGACAGATTCCTGAAAAAAATAAAACCCGCGTCGAAAGCGGGTTTTATGGTTTATAGCGTTAAAAAAATTCGGACCTTCCTGGACTTCACTCTTCCAGCCAGATCAATTCGACACGGCGGTTTTCTGATCTGCCCGCTTCCGTGCTGTTATCGGCGATAGGCTGCCTTTCGCCATAACCTTTTGAAATCAGTTTGTTGGTAACGCCTTTCGATTGGAGGTATTCGACGACCGAATGCGATCGGCGTAGCGAAAGCTTCATGTTATAAGCATCGGTGCCTTCGCTGCTGGCGTGGCCTTGGACTTCAATATCATTTTTCTGCGGATAGGAAATCAGGTTTTTCGCCACGCCGTCCAGAATGTCCATGGCCACTGGCATCAACTCGGCCGAGTCGTATTTAAATTTGACACCCTTTACCACCAGTTGAACTAAGCAACCGTTAGCGTCAACCTTGCTGCCTTTGATGGTTCCCGGACACTTATCCAGGCAATCGTTAACCCCGTCCGCATCCGAGTCGCGGCTGGAACAATCCGTGGTATCAGACTTACTCGCCACATATTTCGGCTTGTCGCCAAACGGAATCACAAACCCGAGATTCACCGTCATGTCGTGAAATTCGTCGGTACCCGGCTGTACCTGGGCGTTGAGATTGTTATTGTAGCGATAGCGCACGTCGCTCCGGATCAGGAAATGATCGTCAAGCTCGTAGCTAAAACCGACACCGGCTTCGCCAATCAAGCCTACGCCGCAATTGGCGGAAGCGCAGGTATTCATTGCCCCCAGGCCGACCACCGCATAGGGGGAGAATTTATCGCGGAAGAAATAATACTGCACATCGGCGGTGCCGCCAGCCAGATCCCATGGACCGTTTGCACCACCAAATCCTTCGTAAAAACCTCTCAACTCCGCATTGAAGTGTTGGTCGATGATTTTGCCGACACCTAAACCGCCGCCCCAACCATCGGCGGCTTTGCGATCGCCACCGGTTTGTAGGTAAGAAGCAAACGGCGCTACATACCAACGGTCATCTTGAAATTGATCGGCCGCTTGAGCCATCGGCACGAAGCTGGCGCCTATCAATGCGGTAACGGCGAATAAATTGTTTTTCAGCATAAAGTTTCCTTCAATCGTTTGGAATCTAAGAAAACACCTCATTGCGTCGCCAAATTCAAAGCGTATTCTTGATTCTTTTACTTTTTAATGGGTAGGCATCCCGTAGCCTGTAGTGTCGTTAAAAAATCTCAAACGTAGCTTATCCGCAACATTTATGGATCGTCTGTACGCTATCGCACATAACCATTCATCAAACAAAATCATCCGATTAGAAAGCGCAGGTATTTCTGATACGAAGCCCTTGAGGAGACCGCTCAACACTGTGTTGGAATCATGAATTTTGGGCTGAAGGAAGCGGCCCGACACGACTGGCAACACACCAAGGCCAATGTTTTATTCTTACTGCCGGGCTGATGAGTTCTGAATATGCGATGGGGTGTAGCATATTCAATATTACTTGAATGGAGCCGCAGCCGGGTTGGTTGCGACTCCGTTCAATGGATGTCTATATCTCCGCCACCGAAAAACGGCCAGACTAACGAGGTACGACACCGCCCTTGTCGTTGGAGAGGATGATTTCCACCCGCCGATTCATTTGCCGGCCGGCGGACGTGCTATTGCTGGCAATCGGAAACGCATCCGCGTAACCGCGCGTCGAGATACGGGCGCTATCTACATTCATCTCGATTAAAGCCGTCTGCACGGCATCGGCTCGCCGCTCCGATAAGTCCTGATTGTTATCTCGACTGCCGACGTTATCGGTATGGCCTTCAACCATTACACGGTAATCCGGGTGTTGATCCAAAAAGTCGGCCAGTTTTTCCACGCTACGCAAGCCGCCGGGTTCAAGTTGTGCCTTGCCGGTCCTGAACAATACGTCACCTAGGGTAATCATCAAACCACGTTCGTTTTGCTGGGCATGTAACTCCTCGAGCTGCCGCTTGGCTGCGTCGGCTTCCGCGGTTCTCGCTTCGAGGCGGATTTGGTCGCGCACAGCCGTGGCGTTGGTGACCGCTAATTCGGCACTTTTCTGCCTGGCGGTTTCCTGGGCAATGGCCACTTGCTGTTTGGCGATATAGGCCAGTTGATCCACGGCGTCCTCGCTTTCACCTTCTTTCAACGCGGCATCGGCCTTATTCAAAGTCTCGCTGGCTTGTTTCAATTCAACCGCCGCCAAATTCGTGACATCCGGGGTAGCGAGTGCGCTGTTATAGCTATTATGAGCATCCGTGAGCGCGGCGGTTTGCGACATGGTACTGCAGCCGGAAACCATGGCGGCAGCGATCAGTGTGACCGGAAAGTATCGATTGGTTTTCATATTAGGCTCCATTGCTGCTTATTGGGTTTTACGGTCGAGTTCCAACCGTAACACTCGATTATCTTCCTGCAAGGCTCTTGCCGCTTTCTGCGCTTTGGCGGTACGCGCTGTCGCCGTGGCTAGCTGAGCGTCGATCTCCGCTTGTTCCGCCATCCACCGGGCGCGTTGATAATCCTCATCCCTCATAGCTCGTTGAGCGGCATCCATCTTGTCTATGGCCGACTTAAGCAGCACCGGCGCAAACTCGCCGCCTCCGGCGCTGGCGGCATTGGTTACCGCCGCCTTGGACTGCTCTATTTGTTCCGTGGGAGCCCTAATGCTTGCGCATCCGGCGACAAAAATTACGGTGACAAGGCTGACGCCAATACCGCGCATCAATTGATAAGATCCAGATTGGTAAAGTTTTTTCATGGTTTTTATCCTTCTCAGTTAAATTTCGAACATAACCGTTTCGATCGGAGTGAATGCGATGGCAACGATTTCCGGTTTTTCCCGCGCGATTTGACGGAAGTTGACAAAAACATCAGATTTTTTCCTCCTTAATACCGCCGAAGTATTTTGGCTACATCAAACTATTTATTTTGATTCCTACTGAGAAACAACGTTGAATATTGATATACCTATCCGGATGGCCGCGCAATCAGTATGAACACCTATCGGATTGGCCCGGCAACTCTCAATTGACCGGCGGCAATACCCCAAATAAGCTCTATTTTTCCGGCCGGATGGTTTTACGGTGCAGGCTTCAGTATTCAAATTGATATATCACCCCAATACTGTTGGTTGAGGAACTGCCGGAAGAGGACGTTCCGCCTGCTCCGCCGACGCTGCCGACGGTACTTTCCAATTTGAGCCCTCTCAAAACGTCGATCTGGATTATCGCCTGAGGATTGCCGCCCGACACGCCCTGTTTGGCCCCCAGATATACGCCTGGCGCGATATAACGGCCGCCCTCCACGCTCGGATTGGCACCGCCCGCCGATAAGCGGTCGAGACCGAGCCGCTTGCGCGCGCTTTCCAGCGGATCCTCGCCGCCGGAAGTCACGCCGGTCAGCGACGCCAACGTCGAAGCTATCTGCACCATTTCCAGCGGGCTAAGGCTGGCCGTACCCTTGCCGAACAACAGGTTTGCCAGTATCTCGTCCTGTGGCAGTTGCGGCGTGCTGCTCAGTGTAATTTTAGGTTGCAAGGCACTACCGCCCACGGTTAGCGATGCGGCGATATTGTTACGGCTGGTCGTGGCAACGAAATTCAGCGACGGATTGGTTAGGCTACCGCTATCGAAACCGACTTCCCCCTGGTTAAACACCAGGGTTTGTCCGGCCAGCGAGAATTCGCCGCGCCTTAAATGAAATGCCCCTTCGGGCCGAAGCGCCTTTAAGGTACCGGCAACATGCACCGTGCCGCCAAGTTCGGCATCCAGCCCTCGGCCGCGCACGAAGATTTCCCTGGGCGCGGCTATCGTCAAATCCAACGCCATATCGCCTTTTGCCTCGGACGGAGGAGGAGGCGGCGCGGCGGGGTTATTCAGCTTCAGCACCGCGATACTGGTCGGCATTCGTTCCGGGATGCGAATATCCGCGCGATGGATGCGGATACGCCCACCGACGTTCAACAGTTCGGCGGCGAGTCCGCGCACCGAGAGATCGGCATCGAGGTTGGCCGTCAAGCGGTCGCTAGCCAATGGTTTGGCATTGCGGGCGGTAACCGTCAAATCGACCGGCAAACCCGCCGTCGATAAACCGACGCTGCCGGTGGCGGCGAGCGTTCCGTCCCCTGCCTTGCCCTGTAGCTTAACGATACGCAAGGTTCCGTTTTCGGCTTGCAATTCCGCTGCAATATCCTTGATGCCGACGCCAGCGACCTGGTCTTGCCAATCGCCGCCATCGAGGCGGGCATTTGCGGTGACAAGCGGTGACGGCAGAGTACCGGTAATATTGGCAGCGGCTCGCAGTTGGCCGCGCACTCGCCGCCCGTCGGCACTCAAAATGGGATTTAGCTGCTTTAAATCCAGGGCGGCCTCACCATGCAAAGCCAATGGTCCGGTCTGCGTCATGGGTATCTGTCCCAAGACCTGAAAACGCATGTCGTTGCCGGCGCTGAGCTTGGCATCCAAATCGGCAATTTCGCCATGCAGAGCAGCACTGGCGTCAATCCGGGCTGGTGGTAGCCCTCTGCCGGAACCCTGTTTCATTTGCAGCTTGTCGGCCTGGAACCGAATCAAACCTGTGGGCTGTGCCAGGCTGCCAGCCAGTTTGGCATCGGCATGCAGTGTGCCGCTCATCGCCAAGCCAGACGCAAACAGGCTTATCAGCTCGGCAGGCGTCTCGTGCAACTCGGCGTTAAGCGCTAATTCGGGCGTGAACTTCCCGGCGATTTCCAGTTCCGCCTGCCGTAAACCCAGCCGCAGCCGATCGACGCTCAGACCATCGGCAAACAACACTTTAGTTGGCGCCAGAAGTCGTACGGTTTGTTGCCGCCAGCTCGCCTGTATTGCATTCACCGCCAGCGCACCGCCCGCGGCGTTGAGTTGGGCGGCGGCGCTTAGTTGCGCCGCGCTGCCGTTCAGATCGGGCGAGCTTGCCGACAACCCCAAGTGAAGGCTATCCATCGGCCCATCCATATTGAGCCGCGCCGAACCGTTCACCTTGCCGGCATTAATACCGTTTAGGGTCAATAAACCGTCCAGTCTGGCGTTCGCGGCGGGATCGCTGACGGTAAGCGCCAGCGTGGCGCTTTCAACCATCGCCGCTCCCTGAAGGCCGGCATTTCGGGCTTCAAGCCCTAACTTTGCCAGCGGCTGGCCGCCACGTTCACCCATTTCCAGCGTCGCATCGGCACTGCCGGACAAAGGCTGACCGAGCAACGGCCGAAAATCGGTCAGCCGATTTATTTTCATGACAATTTTTCCAGCCGGCGGCGAATTATCCCGCGTCAGCGTTAACCCGCCACTGGCACGAGCGCTTTTCCAGGCCGCCTGTTCGATGTCAAGCCGAATGGCTTTGCCCTCGGGGCTATCTACGGCCAATCGCACGTCGACCGGCGAACCAATCAGTTCCCCGCTCAGATCAATTCGGCCGTCGGGAGCATCCGGTAAATGCTGTAACTGAAGATTGGCGTCGATGGGACCGCCGGGATAACCCTGGCTGGTCAGAATGCCATTCAGCTCGGTTTCCAGCGTCAAATCATTGGGCTCCCCGTTCAGGCTGCCTTGTATGGCCAGTTTTCCCGAAGCCGTATCGGCGATTACCGACATATCGTTGAGTTGCGCCTGCCACTCGAAGTCGGCATTGCCGGATTCCAGTTCGCCATGGGCCGATAGGCTTAAGGCCTTGCCATCCAGTTGCAGCCTCGACAGGGTCATATCCTCATCCTTGCCTGCCATGGAAACATCGAACTTCGCGGACTCGCCCAACAACTTGGCCCAACGGGAACCGCCGCTGAGTCCCAATAGTCCGGCCATTTCCAATTTGCTGTCAGCGGCTTGGCGGGCAGCCTTCAGCGTCAGCATGCCGTGGCCATCCAATTGCATACCGTTCGCGGCGGCCAGGGGGCGAAGATCGGGCAAATTTAACGCTAATTCCGCACGCATCCCCTTGTCCTCCAGGCGAGTCCGTCCGGAAGCATCAATCAGCGGATGTTTCAAGACAAATTCGACCGGATAATCCGGCGTATCCAAACCGATTTGGACCTGAAACGCCAACGGCGTTGCCTGCAACAGATCGGTTTTCGAAGACGGCGGCCGCAGATCCGCCAGTTCGCCGTCCAGATCGATCCGCCCGCCGCTGCCCTGTAATTTGACGGCTATGCTGCCGATAGCGGTTTGCGCGGCATGTAAGCCATCGATATGCAGACCGCCGTTGACACCAAGCTCCTTTAACGCCCCACGCAGTTGCAGATTCAGCGCCAGTGCCCGCCAGGTCAAATCAGGCCGTAATTGCATGGCCGGGGCGGATGCCGTGAGGGACAAATCGGCGCCCGGCTGGACAAAGTCGATGCTGCCGCCGAGCCGCGCCTGTAATTCATCCAGCTTCAGGTCCATGCGACTGACAACCGCGGATAACGGGCCTTCCAGTGATGCCTCCAAACTCAGCGCCTCGCGGTCATCCAGGCCGACTAGCAATGCCAGCGGCCCTTGCGCGGCTTCATGCAGGGACAGGCGGGCTTGCAGCGTATCGTTCGTCAGTCCGGCCTGCACGCTGTAAGCGCCCTTCCCGTCCAACTGCTTTGCGTTAAGTTCCATCGCTCCGCGGAGAGCGGTGCTTAATGCTAGCCTTCCGCCTACGCTTAGGTTGATAGCCTTGCCGGCAAGCGGCGGCGCCATCTTGACATGCTCGACTAACAGGTTGTTCAGATTAACATCCAGCGGCAACGATAAGCCGCCGGACGCCTCCGGCTCGGTGGCGCTTGACACAGGCTGGCGGGCGATGGCGATTTGCCGGGCTTGCAAACGTTCTACGGCAAACTCGCCAACAAGCAGTTTGACCGGCAGCCAGTCCAGTATCAACTCGTCTATCGTCAACCAAGACCCACCGCTGTCATGCAGTTCGATGCGTTTAACGGTCAGTCGCGAGGGTAAATCGCCGCCGAGTCCGTTCAAGACAATTTGGCTTTCGGTCAACACCGACACAGCCCGTTCTATCTCGGCAAGGCCGGTTGGGGTATTTGCAGCCCGCATCAACAACGCCAGCGCGAGCAGCGGCAGGGCCAACAATCCGACAAAGCCCCACAATAACCAGCGGTTTCGCCGTTGCATTAGAATGCCTGCCCCAGGCCGATGTAGACTTCGAACGAGCCGCTGCCCGGCTGAGGATTAACCGGAAACGCCAGATCGAGCCTGATCGGACCGAATGAGGTGTAGTAGCGCAAGCCAGCACCGGCGCCGATTTGCCAGCTTCCGGAAAAAGGCAAACTATCGACGCTAACCTGGCCGGCGTCTGCAAACAGCACCACGCCGTAGTCGTCTAAAATCCGTTGCCGCAATTCCACGGTTCCGGCGGCTATCGCCGTGCCGCCCTGCGGTTTGTGATCGGCAAACGCCGGGCCGATAGATTGATATTTATAGCCGCGCACCGTCGCGCTACCGCCAGCATAAAAACGTTTGTCCGGCGGCAAGTCGAATTGGCCCGCGCCTTCGGTATCGCCAATCAAGCCGCGCAGGGCCAGCACGCTGCGGCCCGGTTTACCCAAATCCAGATAGGTCGAACCGGAAACCTGCATCGTCACGAACGGCTTGCTGCCTCCGGCCAGCGATTCGGTCGGCGTCACCGAAATGGTGGCGATACTGCCTTCGGTCGGATCCAGCGGACTGTTGCTGCTATCGTATTTCAGCGTCAATGGCAAACTCAGCAAGGTATAGTCGCGTGTCACGCCTTGTTGGGTGATACGCGATTGTTGCGCGGCGATACCGTAACTGCCGTGCCAATATTGGGACAACTTGCGGTTCAACAGCAACTCGGCCAGAATCGTTTTCAGGTCGTAGGCGTCCAGGCTCTGTTTGATCGCATCCAGGCCAATCTGCAGCGATTGATCGCGCTGTAAAAAATCCGGTTTACTGAAGGCGGCTCCTCCTTTGTAGCCGATGCCGGTGGCGCTGTTGCCGCCGAGTTGCATCACGGCCGCACTCAGATTGAGCTGTTCGGCATTGCCGAACAGATTGCGGTGCAACCAGGCACCCGAGAAACTGGCGCCAAGGTCGGTGGAATAGGCGGCGCCGAGATTGACGGCATGGCGTTGACGTTCTGCGACGTCGAAATTGACCGGTATACGGCCTTCGCTATCCAGCTGCTTACCGGCCTGAGCGCTAACCGAGGAAAAAACCCCAAGCGCCGCCAAGTTCTGTCGAGCGGTTTCGATGACGGACGGTCGAAACGGCTGGCCGGGACTCATTAAAAGGTGGCGGCGAACAAAGGCTTCGTTCAGATCCTTCAAGCCATTGACGGCAATATCCCCGACGACCGCCTTGGGGCCGCTGTCGACTCGAAACAGGATGTCGACACTGTCGGTATCTTCCCGTAACGTGGCGACAGGTTCGTCGACTTTCGCCAACGCATGGCCTTGCTCGCGCAGTTCGTTCAACAGACGCTCTTGCGCCGCCAATACTTCGTCGGCCAGTGCAACATCGCCCGTTTTCAACTTCAGCGCGTCGCGCGCCTGCTGGGAAATATCGCCCTCTATCTTGATCTCTCCCCAATGAAACTGCGAACCAAGCTCGAACGCAGCAGCGACCGTCACCGGAGGATAGTCCGGCGCATCGCTTAGCCAATCGATGAGTTCCGGATCGTCCAGCATACGGCCTGCTATTCGTAGCGACACCTTGCCCTCGTAATAGCCCAAAGCGTGCAACGCCGCCATAAAGCGCTCCTGATCTTGTTTGCTGCGGGTGATCAAGGCGAATGGACCCACCTCGGCGCTTTGCCGGAGACTAATCAATGTCGAAGCATCCTGAAGCAACTGATCCAAGCGGGCGCTGCCGGTCTTGTCGAGATTGACGTTATAAGGTTGGGGATCGGCGGCATGGGAAACCGCCGTGATTAAACACATGGCGACGGCCATCAGCAGCACTACCGCCGCTAGGGATGAATCGGCCGATTTACGCGTTCCGGACATGATGTTTGAATGCGGGAACGCTGAGGGGCCAATTCAGCGCGATACTCAACTTTGTGAGCCGATGATAATCCGATTCATTTGAGTCGTTTACCAATGAAATGAATATTGGTTTCCTCATCATTAACGGCCTTTTGATTTCCGAATTGAGCTAAGAGGCGTGAACCGCCTGAAAATTCCATATTTGACCGCTTAATAGTGTTTTGGCTAATAGTCGCTATCAAACGGATGCTGTCCGGGCCGATAAGACGGCAATACACGCTCAAAGTGCCGCTATTATCCAAACCCGACAGCACATAGGTATTCGTACTTATTGCGTTTTATTTTTGGCTTTGTATTCTATAGTCATGTTCGGCTGGAATAGAAAACATATAGAGCACTAACTTTGTGCTTTAAATATTTATTTTTCATGCGAATTTATTTACATTAATTCACATTCTTTAATCGCTGGAGTTGATTATTCCGGCATTATTTAATTACATCATAGCAATATATCTTATTATTATCGGCATACCGGGCTTAATCAGATAAATCTTAGCAAAGCCATGCCACCGAACGATGAATATGGCATCCAGTTATTAACCGGCGATTCAATATAGAAACATCGGCCATACCTAACAACCAGCCTATAAAGAAAGGCCGCTATCCGGCAACACGCAGTAAGCAGTCAATAACATTAAAGATAAACCATTCAATATAAAAAATAGAACACCCTGAGTTAGCGTTGTAGGTCGGATATTCAATACCAAAAAGGCCGGCATTCCTATTGCTTCGATCCCGATCATCACACCGGCTATCCGGCAATGGTATACGGTCCGAATATTCCTGGCATGGGCAACGCTATTTTTCACTGAAAGCGGAAAGAAACTTCCGTCAAGCTCCAACAGATGATTCGGAGGAAAAACGTTATGAATAAAAAAGAAGCTTATCAAGAAAAATTCGAGGCTCAACTGCGGGAGTGGGCCGCCAAAATCGATGAATTAAAGGCCAAAGCCGACGTGGCGACAGCAGAAGCCAAAATCGAGTATTTCGAGCAGATTGAGGAGTTACACGCCAAACAGACGGCCGCCCAATCAAAATTGCACGAGTTGCGTGCGTCCGGAGAACAGGCATGGGATGAGCTCAAGCCAGGATTGGAACATGCTTGGCATGACCTTAAAACCGCCGTCGAAAATGCAATTGCCAAGATTAAATAGAATTTCCGCCAGCCCGTTGGCTGCGTTTCAAAAGATTTGCCCTCCCAACGTCATCGTGTTTTGTAAAAGGAGAATCCATCATGTCGAACCATAATCATCCCCGTCGAATGTTATTGCGCGGCTTACTCGCTAGCGGATGCGCACTGTGCCTACCTCGTTTCAGCTTTGCCGAGGCCGGCAAGATGAATAAAACGCAAGCAAAATACCAGGATAAACCAAAAGGCGATCAGAAGTGCGCAAACTGCATGCACTTTATAGCACCCAATACCTGCATGGTCGTGGAGGGAAATATCAGCCCAGACGCCTGGTGCAGCCTCTGGGTTAAGAAGCCCGTTGAAGACCCCATCGGCAAAATTTGACGGCCCATAGCCGCGCCGCGCATCGGCCAGGATGAGCCTTTACGCTTTTCCAGTCTGCAAACCGAGGATAATCCCATGAGAATAAACCTGTCCTTAAGCAATGTGGAACCGCTCTTTGCCTTGATTTCCGGCATTCTCATTTTGATTATGCCCGAGCTTTTAAATCTTATCGTGGCTGTTTACCTGATCGTGATTGGTACCCTGGGGTTGCGCTCCAAATTTTGAAACTATTTTGTCATTCAGGAGCTGAATATGAAAACCGGATACTGGGCTATTTTGATTTTTTCATTAATTAGTTTCACGGCGATAGCGGATGATACGGAACAAACTTCGGATGCCTGGCTGAAAGCGAAAATCGTCACCACTTACGCCTTGAGCGAGCATCTGAACCCTTTCACCCTAGACGTCGATGTCATTGATGGCGTGGTTCTTTTGACCGGCACGGTGGAAAATGACATCGAACGCGACTTGGCCGAGGAAATTGCGAAAGGCATCAATGGCGTCAAGAATGTCAGAAACAAGTTGAATGTCAGCGCGGATGCCAAACATGACGCGGAACGAGGTTCGTTCCTACATTTCGTGGACAATGCCAATATTACCGCCAGAGTGAAATCCCAACTTTTGTTGAACCCGAACACTCATGGCCTGAACATTCATGTAAAAACCAAAAATGGCGTCGTATTCCTTGAGGGGCAACTAAGTTCTGAGATTGAGGCTGATTTGGTTCGCCAAATTGTCCGTAATACGAAAGGCGTCATGGATATCGAGGACAAACTGACAATCGCGGAAAAACAGCCGGCCAAACCATGAGGTTATCGTCAACACCGGATTCCAACCACGGATTCAGCGAAAGCTGCCGCATGGCGCGGTGAACTGAGACCGGCACATGTCTAGAGTGCCTCGCTCGCCCCCATGCCTTTCAGTCCGGATACTGGAGACGGCAGGATCAATTTCCGTTTGTGGACGCCTGGAGCGGATAAGGTCGAATTTGCCTGCAAGGTTGCGCGACCGAAGTCAGGTTATCCATGGCGGCGGAAGACGACCATAATGCCACCCACTATTTGAACCGCGAGCCATCCGGGCCGTGAAATGGTTTAATGAAACCGCACACTTCTAAAGACAGACTTTGTGCTGTCAGTGGGGTGAGCATAACGAACGGCAAAACACATAAACGGCCTAAATACAGTCTGGAATTCGAACCAGATGCAGCCAAGCTAGTTCTTCGGCTAAACCGCAAAACGGCTGATCGACATCGCTAGACTTCGCGCCGCAGCTTCCAATTCTCTGGCTGCCCGAGCCGATTCGCCGGCGATCTGGCTATTTTGAACCGCGGTGTGCGAGATAATATCGATATTCTCCGCGACGTTCTGACTGGCAATGCTTTGCTCGTGCATGGCCTTGCTGATGTCGGTGATCATCCTGGCCACATCGCTGACACTATTTTGAATCCGCTCGATGGCGCCACCGGCTTCTCCGGCCAGCGCCACGCCTTCGTTGACTTGCTGCACGCCTGATTCCATGGCTCCCGAGGCATTTTTCATGCCGGCCTGGATCTCGCCGATTACCTGAGTGATTTCTTCGGTCGCCACAGCCGTGCGCTGGGCAAGATTGCGCACCTCGTCGGCGACCACCGCAAAGCCTCTGCCATATTCGCCGGCACGGGCGGCTTCGATTGCCGCGTTGAGCGCCAACAGATTAGTCTGATCGGCGATGCTGTGTATCACCTGCACCACCGAAGCGATCTTGCCGGATTGCTCGCCCAGCTTACCGACGGTCGCAGCGGTATTGTGCACCGTACCGGCAATGTTTTGCATGCTGGCTACCGCCTCGCGGATCACGCCGGCACCTTGCCGACAGACATCGCCGGATTCCAGAGAAATCGCCATTGCCTGATCGACATTACCGGCAACCTGGGCGATATTGGCCTTCATCTGCACGGTACTGCTGGCGATATTGGCCGCGGACTCGCTGGAATCGCTGGCAACGTTTTGCACCCTGACCGATGCCGAAGCCAGTTGACCGGCGCCGCCGGCCACCGCATCGGCGTCGCGTTGTATCCCGGCCAACAGCTGCTGTAATTTCCCTTGCATCAAGGTTATCGATTCCAACAGACTGTTTTTCTTTATTTTTTGATCCTGAACCAAAGGTCCCAGATTCCCCACGGCAATATGCCGGGTAATTTCGGCGGCATAACCCGGTTCGCCGCCCAATTGTTTAATCAATCGCCGTACGATGAACCCGCCCAATAGGCTGACCAGCAACGTCACCAGCAAGGTCAACAACCCCAGAAAACTGTAACGCTGTTGGATATAGCCGGCCGCATGGGTTTCGTCGGCCTTATTACGGACATTGGCGAGCTTGACGATTTCGTCGATGGCCTTGCGATGGCTCTCGTAACTGGCTCGCAAAGCCGGCATCAGACTTTCCGCTTGCTGTTTATCGCCCTGTAACAAGGCCGGAATCAATTGCTTATCGCGCACATCGAGGAAGGCCAACGCCGGCTGGTGAGCATCGTCCATCATCAAGTCCTTAAGGCGACCCGCCTCCAGATGATCCCGCCAATACAGATAACGGGCTTCGTAATCGCTGCGCAGCTGTTTGCTATAATTGATCAATTTGGGCAAATCTTCAGCCGGCGCCTGGCTCATTTCCAGCGTCGTCAACCAGGACTCGACCAGATACGCCGGCGGCGGCAAAATATCCGCAATCAAATCCTTGCCTTGAATCACCCGCCCATAAATCGGACCGTTGACCTTGACCTGCTCCAGCACGTTAAAAGTCATATAACCGGCCACAACAACACTGACTACAAAAGCCGCGACCATCGTCGACAACTGCCCGCCCACCGTCGCCTGGCTCAGCCGCCAGAAAGGGTTAAGCCTCATCAGCCGGTTGCGCGGCACCCGCTTGCCTTCCCGAAGCGTCCAATGGCTGCGCCCTTGCCGCATATCGCGGTAAAAGGTCTCGGCCGCGCGAATTTGCTCGGCATCGGCCTTGATCCGCGACGATACATAACCGACCGCTACGCCGTTGTCGTTGATCGGCGCCACGTAGGCGTTTACCCAGTAATAATCGCCGTTTTTGCAGCGATTCTTGACCAGCCCGTTCCATGGCTTGCCGCGTTTCAGGGTAGCCCATAGGTCCTTGAATGCCTCCTTGGGCATATCCGGATGCCGCACGATGTTATGCGGTTTACCGGCCAATTCCTCTAGCGGATAACCGCTGATCCGGCAAAAATCCTCATTGGCATAGACGATATGACCGCTGATATCGGTCTTGGTAACGATGATTTGCCCATCCGATAACTGTACTTCCCGATCGGTAACAACAGAATTTCTACTCATAAATTTCGCATTTCTAGCTGTGAACCGTATTGGCCGGCTTGGCGCCAACAAGACAGTTCATGATTCATCGGCCTCAATACCGAAATGGGCAACATTGCACCATTATCTAGCAATCAAGCAAGATGCATGCCCAAGTTTGCACAACTACAGATCCGACATTATCGGGTTTTTAAGAAGGCCTATCTTTGTTTACGCACCAGGTCATGACAAATGATGCCTGCTTTGGTGCGACAAGCAACAAACTGGATGCCGACCAAGCGACGAGATTACAATGCACATTCACCGACTACTCATTTTGCCCGTTTGCCCATGATTGCCGTCGACAAACTGATTTTCGAATACCCCGGCCTGCGGGCTTTGGACGATGTTTCCTTCCGGATTGCCCAAGGCAGCATCACCGCATTGGTCGGCCCCAACGGCGCCGGCAAGACCACCCTGCTGCGTTGCATGGCAGCACTGGAACAACCGGTCAGTGGCGCCATCCGTATCGACGGCATCGACGTACTGGAACAACCACGGGCTTGCCACCGCATCATCGGTTATTTATCGGACTTTTTCGGGCTGTATCAGCGCCTGACGGTTCGGCAATGCCTATATTATGTGGCCCGCGCCCAAGGCATGGCCGACGAGGCCTGCGACACGGCCATCGCCGATGTCGTCCGCCGCCTGCATATCGAAGACCGGTTGGAGATGCGGCCAAGCGAACTGTCGCGCGGCCTAAGGCAACGGGTGGCAATCGCCCAGGCAATCATTCACAAACCGGGCGTGGTATTACTGGACGAACCGGCTTCCGGCCTGGACCCGGAAGCTCGCCACGAACTGGAAGCCTTATTTCTGGATTTGCAAAGTCAAGGCATGACGCTGCTGGTATCGTCGCACATCCTTGCCGAACTGGAGACTTATTGCAGCGATATGCTGATCCTGCGGCAAGGACGCATCGTCGAACAGGTTGCGGTAAAAAGCCGGACGCAGACTAAACCTTATAAACTGGTGCTGACACACCCCGTCGAAAATCTCGCCAGCCTATTGCAGACGCTACCCGACATCGGCGTATTAAAAATCGAAAACAACCGGCAGGCGCTGCTGCAAATCCCCGACGACGCCCAGCAACAACATATCGTATTGAAAGCCTTACTGGCCCTGGAGCTGCCGGTCTGCGAATTCGCGCCGGCCGCAAGCAATCTGCAAGACGCTTATCTGCAAACCCTCAGGCACCTTTCATGAACCTCAATCCCGAATTTCAACGCCAACTCTATCTGGAATGCTCGCAAGCCCGGCTGATCGGCGTGCCGCTGGTACTGTGGATCGTTTTTACCTTCAGTTATTTTATCGACGATTACAGCCTGGGCGGCGCTACAGCCAAAGCCGCGCTGACGTTGTTCATGCTAATCACGCTGCTATGGGGCGCCCGGCAAACCGTGGACAGCATCGTCGAGGAATATCGCGACCGCACCTGGGATACGCAACGCCTGTCAGCCTTGGGCCCCTGGGAAATGACCTGGGGCAAGCTGTTCGGCAGCACCGTGATGGTCTGGTATGCCGGACTGATCTGTCTTGCGGTTTATAGCCTGTCGACAAATAACACCGCCACTCTGCCCTTGCTGGCGTTTTACTGCATCTGCGCCGCGCTGTTGGTGCAAAGCGGCAGCCTGCTGCTGGGACTGCTGGCCGTGCAGCGCGGACAAAACAAAAGCGGCTCGATATTCATACTGGCCATTGTCGGCTTTGTGTCCATCGCACCGTGGCTGACGGATTTAGCCGAGATGTCGCCGGCTAATGTCGGCTACTTAGCCCCCTCATTTTTCACCACTTGGTACGGCATCGCCATCACCAGCCAGCTTTTCCATCAACTGAGTCTGTTACTGGCCTTGTTTTGGTGCGGCGTCGGCAATTACCGGTTGATGACGCAGGAACTGGGCATCCGCACCCTGCCCTGGGTCTGGCTGGGATTCAGTGTGTTCCTTGTGGTTTATCTGGGCGGATTCATCCCTGGCTCGACTTACTCGTTTTCCCTGGCCGCATTTCTGGTATGCGGCGGCATGACCTATGTTGGCGTCATGATAGAACGCAACGATGCGATGCGGATCAAGCGCTTGCTGACCTATTTCGGGCAAAGCAACTGGCGCCGCGCCGCCGAGGAAACGCCGATCTGGTGGCTAAGCTTTATTTTGACCCTGCCTTTTGCGTTGCTGCTCAGCGTGTCCGAGCATCCTTTTCGCAGCCTGGGAACGGCGTTTCATTTTTATCCCATCGCCATCATGCTGCTGCTGTTACGCGATTGCGCCGTGTATCTGTATTTCTGCTACGGCAAGAATCCGCAACGCGCCTTCAGCCTGACATTGCTGACCGGCGTACTGCTGTACGGCATTATTCCCGGCATCTTCACCGCCGCCGGGCAATCCTCGCTGGCGGCGCTGTTCTTCCCGCTATGGGCCGATTCGACGGGCGGTGCGCTGATATGCGCCGCTTTGCAATGCGCATTGGTTTTGCGTTTGCTTTACCAACGTTGGCGGCAAAGCGTTTAAATCTGCCACCCCGGCCTGCCTGTTAGCATTTAAATATTGCACCAGCCCTCAACAACAGCGAGAATGCGCTAAATCCTAAAATAATAATAATTTCTAGCTATCGGAAAAACTGACGCGACCAAGCCGCGCCGCCAATCCGCTCAGCTACGACAGGGATCAGCGGCATGCGCAGACCAAACCCATTCCTAGATCATCTTTCCGCCAAGGCGTTTTTCCGCGAACCCAGCGCAAATAACCCGCGCCGGCGTTGGTTCGAATCGAGCAATGCTCTCAGTCCGGCCAAATTATTTGGCATTCCCCATTTCGACGACGAGACCGAACGGCAATTCTGGCAAGAACGTTATCTGGTTCTGCTAACCCCATTGAAATCGGCCTTGGCCTTGGGCGCCGGCGCTTTCCTTGCGTATATTCTGTTGGACGTTTACACCGGCAGCATCTCATTCGCCGAAGCGCTGCCAAGACTGCCCATCGTCCTGGTGCTATTCGGCCTATTCAGATATTTGCATGTCAACCCGCAAGCCGTAGGCCACATCAATACCATCGCCAAGCTCAGCGCCGGTCTGTCCGCCGCGGACTTGATCGCGGTGCTGCTGATCGACGGCAACCCCGGCTATTATCCGGAAACTTGGCCCGGCCTACTGCCCATGTATTTTTTCAGTTACGGGCAAATGTTCATGTCGCTACGCGCCACCATAAGCTTCGGCTGGACTACCGCCCTGCTCATGCCGTTGAGCGGCTATTGGATAGGCGTGGAAGCCGTCGCACTGATTCCATCGATACTGAATCTGTTGATCGTCAACCTATTCGGCCTCTGTACCCGCTGCCAACTGGAAGCCTATTCGCGCAAATCCTTCCACGAAAAACGCAAAGCGGAAAGCAATGCCGAAGATAAAACCCGGTTTCTGCACCAGCTCAGCCACAACCTGCGCCAACCGCTGCAAGCCTTGAGCTGCTATTCCTCGGTACTGGATACGGCGTGCGCAGAGCAAGCCGAGCATCGTTTGCAGTATGTCGCCGGCCGGATGGGCCTAGCAATAGACGAATTGAATAATGCCTTCAATCATGTACTGGATATTGCCAACCTGGAAACCGGCAAGCAAATCCCACTGCTCACAATAGTCGACATCAACCTGCTGTTGGCGGCCTTGGAAAATCAGTTTGCACCACAAGCCACCAAACGAGGGCTGAAACTAAAAATTTGCCAACGCCGCCGTCCGCCCTACAACGTGTATAGCGACGTCAGCATTCTTAACCAAATCCTCGGCAATCTAATCGACAACGCCATCAAATACACCGATAGCGGCTGGGTAGTCGTCGCGGCGGTAAAAATTAGCCAAGACCGTCTCAAAGTGCATGTCTACGACAGTGGAACGGGCATTGCCGACAATATGCAAGAGGATATTTTCAAGGAATTCTTCCGCAGTTACCGGCGGCAAACAGACGGCGAAACCCAGGGCTTGGGCATAGGCTTGGCTTATGTCTCCACAGCTGCCAAATGTTTGCCTGAACATAGCGTGCGGTTGTGCTCCAGACTGGGACGCGGCAGCGACTTTCAGCTCCATCTGCCGATCGCCGCCGCCATGCCGACAGCCAACTGCGTCATGCCGTTGGGATTTGGCTTTGCCGGTAGTTTTGTATTCGTGGTGGACGACGACCTTGAAGTGCTGGATGCCATGGCCAAACAACTCACGGCCTGGGGCTGCCTAGTCCAACACGCCTCATCCAAATCGGAAACGTTGGCGGCATTGGCGGAAAACCTGAGAATCCCTGATTTATTGATCACCGACTTCTACCTGGGCAACCGGGAAACCGCCCTCGACATCATCGCCACCGTCCACGCCGACTGCGGCCCGGTGCCGACACTGATACTATCCGCTCGCGCAATCCCGGATCAGGAAAAAACCGAACTGCCGGCAAATACTCTATTGCTGCGCAAACCGGCCGGCGCGGCGAAATTGATGGAGACCATGGCAAAGGCGATGGAAAAATAGGCAATCAATTTCCTACTCCCGGCTTCCCGAACACAATACCCTGCTCGAACACCTTCACCAGTAACTCCGCCCGCCTCGCCACGCCGAATTTCTGAAAAATCGGCCGTAGATGATTTCTGACGGTTTGCTCCTCTATCCCTAATTGTCGGGCAATCTCCTTGTTGCACTTACCCTGCACCACCCAGCTCAACACTTCGAACTCGCGCGGCGTCAAACCCAGACTAGCCGGATCGGATACTAAACGCACTCCGGCATCGGTAGTCATGGAAGGAATAACTGCTGGCTGAGGCCCAACCGCCGAAGCCGGCAAATACACCTTACCGGATAGCACATCCCGCAACGCTTCGACGAACACCTGCCGCGACACGGTCTTGACGATAAAACCCATCGCTCCTAGCCGCAAGGCCTCAAACACCAACTCTCTGTCGTCCAACCCGGAAAACATCACCACGCACAAATCAGGAAAAGCCACTTTCAACTCAGCCAAGCCTGTCAGTCCATCTTTACCCGGCAACTGCACATCCAGCAAAACCAGATTTAACGGCGTTTGCTTCGCCAATGCCAATCCATTGTTGAAGTTCTCCGCTTCGAATACTTGTAATTCCGGAATGATTTGTTTCAACAAACACGCCACGCCCTCGCGGGCGCAGAAGTGGTCGTCTATGAGGAGGACGTTCATCTATTAATTGCCTGACAGGTTTGCACGCTTTCGGATTGTATCCCTAAACAGCTGAGTAATTATCCAGTACGTTTGTACCAGTACGAAAAGCGACTGGATAACAGGCGTTAGTTACTGGAGAATCAGAGCGCAGTTAATCAACACCACCATATTTAAACAGCCACATCAAAACACTATAAATAGAGGGTACAAAAATGTATGAATTTGAAGCCTATGCTGTTCGCAAAGACGAAGTAATCCAAGTCGCACTTTCAGGACTACTTGCGAACTCTTGTTATTCTGCGTCGGTAAAAGACAAATATCCTGGGGGAAATATTGTCTACATTGTTGATCCAGGCACCGCACAGATATTCATAGAAGAAACCATGAAACCAAACAACGGCATATGCCTAATGATGTTAGTACCATGGTTTTCAAGTGCATCCATTCTTGACGCAAATCATAACCATGTCAGCGTATTCATAAATGGTGAATTAGCGATAAAGGTGGATGTTAAAAATGAGCCTACGCAATATCGAGTCATTGCCCTAACTGCTTCACCAGATGGGGCCAATGTTGGCTGCTCTGTTATTCCGTCAGACGCGCCCTATTTGGCTATCTACAGTTCCGTTTATGGACCTGCGTCTAAATCAGAATGCGAACAATGGCGTCAAATTAATTGTACGCCGCGTTAGTAGAATAACTCATAATTTATACTTTTTACCTATCACCCATGGACTAAGCCACTTGCATAATAAATTCATTTGTTTGTCCTTGGGTGAATATTGGTTTCAAATATAATTCTTATTAATAAATGAAATTTAGTACCATTAATTTATATTACGAATTTAAATTAAGGATATATGATATATTTTAAGAATATTGCAGCATTTTACCTAGGCACACTTGCGCTTGCAGTTACAACACCTATCTGTGCTGAGGTTCGCTCCCTTGATCTACCTCAAGTTTTTGGCGAAACAAAAATAGCGCCTTTCATTGTTCGAAGAAGTAAGATTATCGATTCAATTATTCCAGCAGCTAAATCTCCAGATCGAACTCGAGAAGCAATATCACAAATTGCCATTCCAACGGTTAGTGTTGTTCCGGCAGTTTCGTCTGATGCTGATTTGTCAAAAATGGGACTTGGAAAGGGGGTTTATTTGCCAATAGATTTACGTACCCGTAATTCTGTCTATGAGTTACAAAAAGACCAAAGCGTTGTACTTGGACTATTCGTAACCGACCAAGGTGTGTTTGCGAAACGAGTAACTATGCTATCCGAGGGAAAAGTAGACGAAGGCTCACAAATGCGCCTTGAAATAGTAGATCGCGATGGCAAGGCTGTTCAGTCTGGGCAGGGAAAACTTACGTTCATTGATAAAAACAAGGGATACGGAAAGATTGAAGTCAATAATGTTCAACTAATGACCAAGAACATTTGGATCGCTTGGAGTTTTATTGATATTGAAAAATAATCAAGAGCATCGCGCTATTAATACACAAAGCCTTTTATTTGTTAAAAAAACCCATAAACCAATTTCAGCGAAATATTAGCCATGCTAAAACATGAGTTTGAAATAAAAATTCATTTTCAAGAAGGGCTTAATACAGCAGCAGGGTTTGACTTCCTCAAAAACCCAAATGATACAATCGACACCTTCAACGTCGTAAGAGATTTGTATCGGACTGCAAGTATAGAACTACAGTTTACCATAGGCGAAATAAATATTAGGTTAACTAACGAAAACGATGCAAAAAACCTCCTGTATAAATTCAAAAAAAATACAAACTCAGGAAATTTAATGCTGTGCAATAAAAACTTTTTAGATAACAGTCGAGGATTTTTGTACAGCCCCCAAAAAGAAAGAGGTCTTGTATTTATTTTTTTAGAGCAAATAAAAGACTCTGATAAAGCAAATGGCATATTGCAAACCTGCGCACATGAAATTGGCCACCTTCTAAACTTTGACCATATAGTTGACAATATTTCCAGTGATAATGACTATATTAGCACAATGCATGTTTACAATATAAGGTCGAATGAAAACACCATGTCAAACTGGAACGTTGCAACAGCTATTGCCGAAAAGTACAACTATTATGATGGCGCATTTCACAATCCGCGTAACGACATAAAGAATCAATTGTTTCCATTTCCACACCACCGGTTTTATAACACTTTATCACATATTCAAGATGAGAATAATATTAAACCATGGGGTAGCGAATACCATTATAAATTTGACAACGAATAAACCAATTAAAATAAACACAACAACACGAAAATCACATGAACTCTAAACCTAGCGCATCAATATTTTATCGCCTGATAACCCATATAATTGTCTGTATAGTTATTTGTGGATGCTCGGGATTGTCAGGACAGAAAATCAGTGATAATAAAATAACACAACAGAAAAATATTCGTAGGGAGCCAGAGTACGGCGAAATTGGCGGTATTCCTTATAGCTTATCTAAGACGGAATATTTTTTAACAATGAAAGTATCTGAAGATTCAGATGCAGCCGTCAAGTTTACTCTTAGCAGTAAGCAAGAAATTGATTCAACACAATTTTATACACTTAACGTCGATCCTGCAATATTTTCTGATCCTGACTTTACTTTAACATTGAATGAAAACGGCCTTCTCAAGGGAGTTAATGCGAACTTAACAGATCAGATATCTCCAACAATAAACGCAATTGGATCTTTTACAACTAAACTTATCGGCGCAATAAGCTCACTAAAAGCAGGGCTCGCTGCTGACGTGACATCAGTAATTATTGACAATTTAAAACCTGCATTACTCTCCGCCAAAAATTTGCCAGATAAATCCGACGATGCAAAAGCATGTTCATCGGATTCTGCAGCTGCTGCGTTACCAGCAATACCCCCTAAATTAAAAAACAATTCGGTGGCCGATTACATAATTTATAGGACCGTAAACTTAAAAACTGATAAAGACATTAAAGATAAATTTATCTACCTAGATCACAAAGAATACAAATGCCTCAAGGCAGCACTTGATACGAATGGCGAGCTAACAGATTCTATTACAAATAAATTAACTAAATCGGGATACCCTGATAAGTTCGACAATTGGAAGAAAGCTATTGATGATTACAAAAGCAAACATAAGAGGACTAATGATATAGAGTTTATATCAAAATTATATTCGGCTACAATCAACTATGATTTAAAGACACTAGCAGAATTAAAAAGACAAACCAGTGACCTAGAAAAACTGACAATTATTAACAGCTCCGAGCCAATTCAAAATAATATAATACCATTAATAATAACAAAAGATTTTCTATCAAATACTTTAGATTTTGATAGAAATACATGGAAAGCAGAATATATTAAATACCTGGAAGAGCAACTATCACTGATAAATTTAACATATATACAAGGAGGAATAAATCATAATCGTTTTGAAAGACAGTCCAATTTTTTACAACAAAAAATTGCAACCATCATAGACACCCCGGATCTGCTGCATAGAATCCAAATGTTGACACGGTATCTTCAGAAGATTGGCCTTAAAAATAATTCCACACATCCCTCCGACGCAAAAGATTATGCTGCCGCTCGAGCGGAACTTGATGCAGCCATAACTCAATTAACAAACATTAAGGAGCGCATATTAGCCTCAGGCAATCCTCCAAAACCAAAAATTGAGCAGTTTAACGATAAATCTATTGCGGTGGTCAATCAAGAATTCATTGAAAAAAGTCAAAGCGAGCAAGGCTGGGCAGAAAACGAGGGCAAAGATGAAAGTGATTTTGTAATGGTTATGGAGGAAGTAAAATGAAGAAATTAGTTTTATATTCAGCAATTATACTTTTTCTTACTAGCTGTTCGTCCCAACTTGATGTAGCGAAGATTCCAAACAATCTTCCTAGTGGTAGTGAAGTTGATGGAATACCTTTTCGGGTTACAAAGCGGTTCAAGGCGACCGTATATAAGAAAACTCAAATCGGTTATGAAAAGATAACAATGGACGAGCCCTTGTTTATCACTGCCCCTGACCCTTACAATTTATATGTAGTTGGGTTTGATGCGCTAATGTTAGCCGATTCAAGTTTTGCTGTTGATGTTGATCCTGAAAAAAACACGTTGAATAAAATTTCATTAAAGTCAATTGCAAAAGCAGGGCAAGCACTTGACAATGCGGGCACGCAACTCAATGCCGTAGCTCTTGCTCAGGAAAAATCGGATGAAGCGGCAAAAAATAGACGTGACTCTTTAGTTAAAGAAAGGAAAGATGCAGAAACGGCAAATAATACTGATTATGATCTTGTCCTAGCGTCCGATAAGGCAAAACAAGCAGCCGATCTTGCTGAATTACAATACGAAATTGCTAAAAAAGACCCGTCAACACTGGCTGTAGATATCCTCAAGGCCGAACAGTCTGCCAGATCAGCAAAACTTGACGCTAACCGAGCGGCAAGACTTGCGCATAGGCCTCCTTACTTTCCTGATATTATTCCTTGAATTAAATATTTTAAGTATTGACACAAATAAAATCATAGCAATCCTAAACTAATCGGAAAAGCATCATGGGTATTTTCAACGACTCAATTACTGGATTTTTTGATGTTTCAAGTAGTTTGTTTTTGGGTTTATCGTTCGCTGGCGCGATCACCATGGCAACATTGCAAGTCATAAAGGAACTTACACCTGTACGCAGACGTTTCCAGCAAAAATGGTATGAAGATCAATTAAATGTTCAGGCCCAAAAAAGCAATTTAACTGCGCATGAGTTCTCAGAAGCATTGATTCAACTCTATGAGCTATCCGTCGGGGGATTTACAAACGCATTGTATAACTTACCTGCTGAGGGATTAGGAACCCAGATGGGTTACGCCGTGCAAGGCATGCTGGACAATCCTATTGAATACGCAAATTTGATCAAAATAATGGCTTATGGGCTGAATCAAACAGACTTAACAAATCTGGCAAAAGGCATACCTACTGCTCCGGCCCCAACGGATGTTTACTTCGAGTCGAGAAACCGTGTTTCGCGCGCGATTAATAGAAACCTTGAAGGTATTAACTTGTCTTGCAGTAACCGCTGGAAGTTTTGGATGAATTTCTCGTCAATCAGCATGACGATGATTATAGTAGTGATTGCAGTATGTTCCAACGATAAATCCTCATGCGGAGATATAGCGCTCGCCGTATTAATCGGTTTTGTTGGCGGCTACTTGGCACCCATAACGCGCGATCTTTTACAGATTATTCAGAGTTTTAGGAAATAAATAACTTATTGTTCCTGGATGCCTGGTGGTAACGTCGATATTTTGCTTTTTAACGGATTATTCCGATTTTATTGAGGTAGCGGTTTCGATAATTTGAAATCCAACCCGTGTGCGATTCGCCGAATGATGGCTCCACAAATTGGCGGATCACCTATCGGCATCCGCCCTAAACCTTCATCAACACTTTCCGCTTCTAATGTCTGCAACTGAGGATATCTGTTTCAACAAACAGGCCACACCCTCACAAGTGCATGCCTAAGGTGCTGGCTGCATCCGGATTTGGGCAATCAAACCAAGAAAGTCTGGATTTTCAGGAACCACTTCCCCCATCAAATACCGTATCAGTTCGGAATCTTCCAGTTCCAGCAAGTGCAAAAACGCTTGCTGTTCCCGGCTGTCGGCGGCAAGGTAGCGGCTTTCCAGATATCTGACCAGCATCAGATCCAGCTCAAGCGTCCCGCGCCGGCAGCGCCAGCGCAGTTTGTTGAGTTCGCTCACAAGTGTTCGCGCTGCACCAGCAGTTTTTTGATTTCGGCGATGGCTTTGGCCGGATTGAGGCCTTTCGGGCAGGTGTCGGTGCAGTTCATGATGGTGTGGCAGCGATAGAGCTTGAACGATTCGTCCAATTCGTCCAGGCGCTGCTTGTCGTTGTCGTCGCGGCTGTCGGCCAGCCAGCGGTAGGCTTGCAGCAGGATGGCGGGGCCTAGATATTTATCGCTGTTCCACCAGTAACTGGGACAACTGGTGGAACAGCAGGCGCACAGCACGCATTCGTACAGGCCGTCGAGCTTGGCGCGGTCTTCCCGGCTTTGCAGGCGCTCGCCTTGCTCGGGAACCGCTGCTTCGTTAGTCAGCCAAGGCTTGATGGAAGCGTATTGTTCGAAGAAGTGGGTCATGTCCGCCACCAAATCCTTCACCACAGACATGTGCGGCAGCGGGAATATCTTGACGGTGCCCTGGTAATCGTCGATGGCTTTGGTGCAGGCCAGGGTATTTTTGCCGTTGATGTTCATCGCGCAGGAACCGCAAACCCCTTCCCGGCAGGAGCGGCGGAAGGTCAGGCTGCTGTCGATTTCGTTCTTGATTTTAAGGATCGCGTCCAGCACCATCGGCCCGCATTGGTCCATGTCGATTTCGAAAGTGTCGATGCGCGGGTTTTCGCCGGAGTCAGGATCCCAGCGATAGACTTCGAAACGGCGAACATTGGTCGCGCCCTCGGCAGCCTTGAATAGCTTGCCTTTTTGAAGGACCGAATTCTTGGGCAGGGAAAATTCAACCATTAATAGACCCTCTCTTTGGGCGCGACGACATCGACCTCGTCGGTGAGCGTGTACAGGTGGACGGGGCGATAATCGATTTTGACCTTGTTATCCTGGCGCCAGGTCAGGGTGTGTTTCAGCCATTTCTTATCGTCACGTTTCGGAAAATCCTCGCGGGCGTGACCGCCCCGGCTTTCCTGGCGATTGCCGGCGGCGTTGATGGTGACTTGCGCCTGACCCAACAAATTATCCAATTCCAGGGTTTCCACCAGATCGGTGTTCCAGATCAACGATTTATCGCCGACCTTGACATCCTCGAACGACTCGGCGACTTCGGCGATGCGGTCGATGCCTTCCTTCAGCGTGGATGCGGTTCGAAACACCGCCGCCTTGGCCTGCATGGTGGTCTGCATGTCCAGGCGGATTTCGGCGGTTTTGCGGCTGCCGTCGGCATGGCGGATCTTGTCGAAACGTGCCAAAGCCTTATCGCAGGCATCTTTTGCCAACGGTTTCAATGGCATGCCCGGTTTGATCAACTCGGTGCAGCGTATCGCTGCCGCCCGGCCGAACACCACCAAGTCCAGCAAGGAATTGGAGCCCAGGCGATTGGCGCCATGCACCGAAACGCAGGCGGTTTCGCCGATGGCCATCAGGCCCGGCACCACGTAATCCGGATCGCCGTCTTTCAGCGTCACGACTTCGGCCTTGTAGTTGGTGGGAATGCCGCCCATGTTGTAATGCACGGTCGGCAATACCGGAATCGGTTGTTTGGTAACGTCGATACCGCCGAAAATTCGCGAGAGTTCGGCGATACCGGGCAGGCGTTCGTGAATCACGGCCGGATCGAGATGCTCCAGATGTAAATGCACGTAATCCTTTTTCGGGCCTACGCCGCGGCCGGCGTTGATTTCGACGGTAATCGCCCGGCTGACCACATCGCGGGAGGCCAGATCGTGGGCATGCGGCGCATAGCGCGGCATGAAGCGCTCGCCTTCGGAGTTGGTCAGATAACCGCCCTCGCCCCGCGCGCCTTCGGTAATCAGGCAGCCGGAACCGTAGATGCCGGTGGGATGGAATTGCACAAACTCCATATCCTGCAAGGCCAAACCGGCCCGCAACACCATGCCGTTGCCGTCGCCGGTGACGGTATGCGCCGAGGTGCAGGAGAAAAAACTGCGGCCGTAACCGCCGGTCGCCAGTACGGTCTGATGGCCGTGAAACAGATGAATCGATCCGTCGTCCAGGCACCAGGCCAGCACGCCACGGCATTCGCCGTCTTCCATGATCAAATCCAGGGCTATGTATTCAACGAAAAACTCGGCCTTGTGCTTTAGCGCCTGCTGGTAAAGGGTGTGCAGAATGGCATGACCGGTGACGTCGGCCGCCGCGCAGGTACGTTGCGCCTGGCCCTGGCCGTAATGGGTGGACATACCGCCAAAGGCACGTTGATAGATCTTGCCTTCCGGGGTTCTGGAGAAAGGTACCCCGTAGCGTTCCAACTCCAGAACCGCGGGTATCGCTTCGCGGCACATGTATTCGATGGCGTCCTGATCGCCCAGCCAATCCGAGCCTTTGACGGTGTCGTACATATGAAAGCGCCAATCGTCCTCGCCCATGTTGCCCAACGCCGCGCTGATGCCTCCCTGGGCAGCGACGGTATGGCTGCGGGTGGGAAACACCTTGCTGATACAGGCGGTTTTCAGTCCCTTTTCCACCATGCCGAAAGTGGCCCGTAAACCGGCGCCGCCGGCGCCCACCACGACGACATCGTGTTGGTGTTCGATGATGTTATATGCTGAGGCCATGGATTACCTTGCCAGGAGAATGACGATGATGGCGAGCATTGCCGCAACGCCCAAAAATAAAAAAACCAGGTTGGTGACGCGAATCGCCAGATGTCTGACCGGAATGTCGGAAACGTAATCCTCGATCACGACTTGCACGCCCAGCGCGGCATGATAAATCGCCGCCGCTATCCAGCCGAGAATCGCCAGTGTGTTAAACGGTGCCGCCAGCCAATCGACGGTTTCCGCATAGGGCGCATGCAACGCCTTGTTCAGCAACAGCAACAGCCAGATCGACAGCGGCACCAAGGCTGCCGCAGTAACGCGTTGATACCAAAAATGGCCGGTGGGCTTGTTTACCGAGAAAAAATCGGCGGCTTTTTCCAACGATGCTTTGAAATTCATGACTCGTCCTTTTAAGACACGATGAAGGCGATCAGCGTCAGCGCCGCCGAAGCGATCAATTCGTAAACGGCATATTGATCCAGCTTGGCGCGATCGAAGGTCTTGCCGACATCCCACACCAAATGACGGATGCCGTGACACAGATGAAAAAACAAGGCGTAAATAAAACCCCAATACGCCAGCTTGAACAACCAGAACGACATGAAACTCTGCATGGCAAGATAGGCGCCCTCGCCCGACGCAATGGCAAACAGCACATAAACGAAAAGCATCAAGCCCAGCGACAGCAGCACGCCGGTAATACGGTGGGTTATGGAGATCAGGCCGGTAAGCGGTAAGCGATAGACTTGCAGATGAGGGGAAAGCGGTCGATTGTTGGCTGCCATGACTTACCTTGGGTTAGTGATCAATACCGGCGCTCGGTCAAAAATCGACGCAGCGCCCCTTTCTTTCCCAATCGCCGTAGCGAGTGGGTTCAGGCCCCTTGGGACCATTTAGTTCTTCCGTCGCCGGCAAGTCCTGCCCGATTGCCGACTGAGGCCGGATTTGGCCGGCATCGGTCGCTTGAAAGGCATCGCCGTCTAATAGCGGGTCTGTTTCGGTAGTGCTATGCATGTCAGCGGTTGTTGATGGGAATAAAATCCCGTCTGTCCGGCCCGAGATACAACTGTCTGGGTCTGCCGATCGGCGTGGCGGGTTCTTCCATCATCTCCAGCCAATGCGATACCCAACCTGCGGTACGGGCAATCGCGAACATCACTGTGAACATGTCGACCGGGATATTCAAGGCTTTGTAGATAATGCCCGAGTAAAAATCGACGTTGGGATAGAGTTTTTTCTCAATGAAGTACTCGTCCTTCAAGGCATGTTCTTCCAGCACCAGCGCCAGCTCGAACAGAGGATCGTTCTTGTGGGATTTGCTCAGCACCTCATGACAGGTCTTGCGAATGATGGTGGCGCGAGGATCGAAATTTTTGTAAACCCGATGCCCGAAGCCCATCAAGCGGAACGGGTCATCGTGATCCTTGGCCTTGGCTATAAATTTGGGCACATTTTCGGCACTGCCGATTTGCGCCAGCATATTCAAAACCGCTTCATTGGCGCCACCGTGCAGTGGCCCCCACAATGCGGCGATACCGGCTGCGATGCAGGCATAAGGATTGGCGCCGGTACTGCCGACCAGACGTACCGTCGAGGTGCTGGCATTCTGCTCATGATCGGCATGCAGAATAAACAACAGATTCAAGGCTTTAACCAGATTGGGATCGATGTAGTGATCCTGATCGATATAATTTTGCGAGGAACGCGAAAACATCATGTTCAAAAAGTTTTCGCAGTAGCTCAGATCCATACGAGGGTAAACGAACGGCCGGCCAATGGAATGCCGGTAGGATGCCGCGGCGATGGTCGGCATCTTGCCTATCATCCGCGTCGCGCAAATCCGCCGGTTCTCAAGGTCTTTGACATTCAGCTCGCTGTGATAGAACGCCGACAAAGAACCCGTCACACCGACCAGCATCGCCATCGGATGCGCATCGTAGTGGAAACCGTCGAAAAATTTTCTCAGAGCCTCGTGGATGATCGCCCGGTCGCTAATTTCTTCGTTAAAATCGCGCAGCTCGGTAGGATTGGGCAGTTCGCCGTTCATCAGCAAATAGGCGACTTCCATGAAGTCGCAATGCTCGGCTAATTGCTCGATGGGATAACCGCGATACAGCAATATGCCCTTATCGCCGTCGATATAGGTGATTTTGCTTTTGCAGCTGGCGGTGACGATAAACCCCGGATCATAGGTAAAGCAGCCCAGATCTTTATTCAGGTTGCGAATGTCGGCGGTATCGGCACCCAGAGTGCCTTTCAGCAACGGATATTCAACTTCTTTTCCGCTGTTGCCATGTCTTATCAGCAATGTATCGTTTGTCATGATATTCTCGGATTTAAGCTGTTTTCATGCTGGTTGTGGATCAATTTAGCACACCGTTCCCCAATAAGCCAAACCGCTAAGCGTACTGTCCCGCGCACCACCCGGACGACCAAGCCCATTGAAAATTGTAACCGCCCAGCCAGCCCGTCACGTCCAATACTTCGCCGACAAAAAATAAACCCGGCACGGTCAAGCTTTCCATGGTCTTAGACGACACAGCGTCGCAATCGACGCCGCCCAGCGTCACTTCCGCGGTCCGGTAACCCTCGCTGCCATTGGGTTTAATCGTCCATTCCTGAATAGCTTGGACAATCTGTTGCAACTGTTTGTCCGCACAATTGACAGGTGCCATCTCCAGCCATGCCTCGTTCAGCAAGGCATGCAGCAAGCGTTTCGGCAGATACTCGCTCAACACGGTTTGCAGTTTCGCTTTACTGCCCTGGTTGCGTTTATCCTTGAGCAATTGCAACAGATCGACATCCGGCAGCAAGTTAACAACCAAGGCCTCGCCCGGCTGCCAGTAGGACGAAATCTGCAAAATGGCCGGACCGCTGAGGCCGCGATGGGTGAATAACAGGTTTTCCTTGAAGGAACGGCGCCTGTCGCTGACCACGCAAGGCACGGCGATCCCGGTCAGCGGCGTAAACCGTTCCTTGTCGTCCGGCTGCAACGTCAATGGTACCAAGCCGGCGCGAGTCGACCAGACTTTGATGCCGAACTGCTCGGCTATTTTATAGCCCAGCGCCGTTGCCCCCATTTTCGGTATCGACAAGCCGCCGCTGGCGACGACTAGCGATCGGCAATGCATCAGACCTTTGCCGGTGTTTAACGCAAAATCGCCGCCAAGCTGTTTTTCTATCTGCTGCAGCGTACAGTTCAGTTCAATCGTAACGCCATGGTTGCGGCATTCGGCCAGCAACATATCCAGAATATCCTTGGCGCTGTCATCGCAAAACAACTGACCGTGCAGTCGTTCGTGGAACGGAATTTTGTATTTTCCGATCAGCGCCAGAAAGTCCCACTGATTGAAACGGCGTAGCGCCGATTTACAGAAATGCGGATTATGGGAAATGTAGTTTTCCGGCTCGACGCTGTAATTGGTGAAATTGCAGCGCCCGCCACCGGACATCAGAATTTTCTTGCCGGCCTTGTTGGCATGGTCCAGTACCAACACCTTTCGCCCACGTTTGGCGGCTTCAATCGCACACATCAAGCCGGAGGCGCCGGCACCGATGATCACGACATCTTGCTGCCGCTTACCGCCATCGGTCACGACTTGTCCTGAAAGAAGCGATAGGCATTAGCGCCTTGCGCCTTCACTTCGTACAGCGCCTGATCGGCGCGATTGATCAGAGTTTCGACATCGCCGCCATGCTCGGGATATAAGGCAATGCCGACGCTAACCGAAATCGCCGTCTGAATGCCGTCGATAAAATAGGTTTCCGATACCGCGGACAACAGCTTCCCGGCAATGGCCCGCGCATCTTGCCTTTTATTCACCGACTCCAGAATCACCACAAATTCGTCGCCGCCCAAGCGCGCGGCGGTGTCGTCGCTACGCAAGCTTGCCGTCATCCGGCGCGCCACTTCCTGTAACAAGCGATCGCCCACCTGATGTCCCCAGGTATCGTTGACCGGTTTAAATTTATCCAAATCCAGCATCATCACCGCAATACCATCGTTGTGGCGTTTGGCGCGGCGCAGGGCATGTTCCAGACGGGCGTGACACAACAAGCGATTCGGCAGACCGGTTAAGGGGTCGTGATGCGCCATGTATTCGAATTTTTCCTGCGAACTTTTCAAGGAGGTGATATCCGCAAAAACGCCGATATATTTAACCACCCTATTCTCTTCGTCTTTGATAGTGTTGATGGTCAGCCATTCCGCGTAAATATCGCCGCTCTTATGGCGATTCCAGATTTCACCCTGCCAATAGCCGTCCTGTTGCAGGTGCTGCCACATTCGCTGGTAAAAATAGGCATCCTGGCGCCCCGAGCCGAGCATTCGCGGATTCTTGCCCAGGACTTCGGCCTCGTTGTAGCCGGTAATTTTTATAAACGCCGGATTCACGGCCACCATATTGCAAGCGGCGTCGGTCACCATGATGCCGTCCAGGGTATTCTCAAAAATCGACGCGCTTTTCTGTAATGCAAGCAACGCCCGCTTGCGTTCGGTAATATCTTGCAGGGTTTGCACATAACCCAGCATCGTTGAAGCTTCGTTGAGAATCGGCGCAAAATGGCTGCGCAGCACCCGCTCGCCGCCGGCTTGTTTGCGAATTAAGTCAGTCTGATAACGCTGGCCACGTTTCGCGGCCGCTATGCCGTTATGGATATGTTGATCGCCTAGGCCGGCTTGTTTTGCCAGCTCCGCCAGACGCTGGCCTTCCGCTGCGTTCACGTCCGCCCCCAGCAGATTAAGCGCTTCCGGATTCAGATAACGCACCACGCCGTCGACATCGGTCGCCACCAGTCCCATATCCAGCGATTCCCGCAAAATACTGGTCAATACCGCACTATCGTTGAGTTTGTGACGCGCCGCGTTAAGATCGTTGATCTGCCGCTCGATCACGGTCGACAAAAACTCGATATAGCGGTTTTCGATACGTTTAACGGCGTCGTGTTCGGTAAACAGTCCGGCCACTTCGCCTTCCGGATTCACCACCACCAGACGCCGCACACGCTGGCAGCGCATTTGATCGATGGCGTAATAAACTGAACAACCCAATGGAATCGTTAGCACCGGACTCGCCATCGCGTCGGCCAGGGTCATGGCCTCAATATTGGCCTGCGTCAAGCGAATCGCGTCGCGTTCGGTCAAGATGCCAACCGGTTTGTTATCCAGCGAGGCAATGGCGGCCCCGCCTTTTTCGGCCGACATCCGTCGCATCGCATCCTGCAACGGCATTTCCGGCGGCAACAACAATGGCGAGCGGATCATGTCTTGATCGACACTATTTGCATTGGACAGTACATCGACGCCCAGAATGCGCAAAAAATCGCTCTCGCTGGCCAAACCGTATAATTCGCCGCGCTTATCCACCACCACCAAATGCCGGATTTTTCGGCTGGCGCAAAGATGGTATGCTTCGAAAAAATCCAGCTCCATTGATGCGGTAATCGGCGGGCTGGTCATAATATCGGCGGCGACCAAGGTTTCCGAGCGATTGCCCGCTGCCAGCGAGCGCAATACATCGCGTTCGGTCAAAATGCCGATGGGCCGCTTCCCTTCCAATACGACAATACCGGTGACGTTTTCCAACTTCATCATCGCCATCGCCTCGGGCAAAGAGGTCGCTGCCGAAACGGTCACGGGACTCTGGGAAAGAATTTCGATAAGACGAGGTGGTTTAAGCATTATTTTTAAGGAACTACTCTGACTCGAACCTAAAGGATCAGGGAAAAGCCGGCCAAATACATAACCGGCCGGCTTATTTTACCGCACTTTATAGTACGGCAGCATTTCGATACCGTCTTGTAAAACAGCCTAAAAAACTGTAAAAAAGCCGTTAATCGGCTTGGTGTAGCCTCATCAACCGGCATGCACCAGCAAACGCGCCATCCTCATTGCAACCAGACCAACCCTCGAACTCAGTTTTCTGACAAGGACAAACCATGAACCCAAAATACAGTTTCTCATTCGATAAAGGCGACGGCAAAAACAAGGCATTACTGGGCGGCAAAGGCGCCAATCTCTGCGAAATGACGCAACTGGGGCTGAATGTGCCGCCGGGTTTTGTGATCACCACCCAAACCTGTCTGACCTATCTGGAAAACAAGCAGTTGCCCGCCGACTTGATGGAGGAAGTCCGCCAGCAAATCGCCGCGATTGAACAGGCCACCGGCAAGCAATTCGGCGGCGCCAGCGATCCGCTGCTGGTTTCGGTGCGCTCCGGCTCGGCGATTTCAATGCCTGGCATGATGGACACCATCCTCAACCTGGGCCTGAACAAACAAACCTTGGCCGGATTGATCGAAATGACCGACGATTCGCGCTTCGTTTACGACGCCTATCGCCGTTTCATCCAATTGTTCGGCAAGGTTGCGCTGGGCATAGACGACGAAAAATTCGACTTTCACTTCAATAACGTCAAACGCGCCGCCGGCATCAAGGCCGATGTCGCCCTCAGCAGCGACCAGCTCCAGGAAATCAGCGAATTGTTCCTGATGGTGGTCCATGAAGAAACCGGCCGTCCGTTTCCGGAAGACGTTTACCAGCAACTGGAAATCGCCATCAAGGCGGTATTCAACTCATGGCTGGGCCGAAGGGCGATCGATTACCGCCGCGAATTTCACATCACTCCGGAAATCGCCAACGGCACGGCCGTCAACATCGTCACCATGGTGTTCGGCAACATGGGCGACGACTGCGCCACCGGCGTCGGCTTTACCCGCAATCCCGGCACCGGCGACAATGAAATGTACGGCGAATATCTGGTCAATGCCCAAGGCGAAGACGTGGTGGCCGGCATCCGCACCCCGAAACCGGTGCAGGAAATGGCCAAGGAAATGCCTGAGCAATACCGGCAACTGGTGGAACTGCGCAATAAGCTCGAGGCGCATTACCACGAGGTGCAGGACTACGAATACACCATCGAACGCGGCGTGCTCTATTGCCTGCAAACCCGCAACGGCAAAATGAATGCCGCGGCGATGGTCAAGTCTTCCATCGACATGGTCAACGAAGGCCTGATCAGCAAGGAACAGGCTTTACTGCGTATCAACCCCGAAATGCTGGAACAACTGCTGCACCCGCAACTGGCGCCTCATCACGGCCATCAAGCCTTGGCGCAGGGCTTGCCGGCTTCGCCCGGCGCGGCCTGCGGCAAATGCGTATTCGATGCCGACACCGCGGTACGGCTAGGCAAAACCGGCGAAGACATTATTTTGCTGCGCGAAGAAACCAAACCCGAAGACATCCACGGCTTCTTCGCCGCACAGGGCATATTGACCAGCCGTGGCGGCAAAACCTCCCACGCTGCAGTAGTGGCGCGCGGCATGGGTAAAGCCTGCGTGGCCGGCGCCGAAGACATCAAGATCGACGTCAGGACACGCCTGGCCATCGTCGGCGACATTCACATCAAGGAAGGCGACCTGATCACCATCGACGGCAGCAACGGCAATATTTATCTGGGCCGGATTCCCACCATTCCGCCGTCGTTCTCCGAAGAATTGAAAACCTTGTTGAACTGGGCGGACGGCATTGCCCGCTTGCGCGTCCACGCCAACGTAGACACCCCGGCCACCGCACGATTGGCGGTCAGCTATGGCGCCAAAGGCATAGGCTTGTGCCGTACCGAACGCATGTTCAATGCCGCCGACCGTTTGCCGCTGGTGGTCGACATGATATTGGCCCACAACACCGAAGAACGCGAAACGGCGCTGGCTAAATTATTCCCGATTCAGCGTGACGACTTCCAGCAATTGTTCGAGGCCATGTCGCCGCATCCCGTGACCGTGCGCCTGCTCGACCCGCCCATGCACGAATTTTTGCCCAACGAGCATCAACTGCTGGAAGAAATCGACGCCCTTAAACATTATCTGACTATCGTTATAGGTCAGCGCGTCACCCTTGAATCCCTGGCCGGCCACGCCGAATTGCCTTCGCCGCTCAACCAGCTCAATGAAGAAGTGATTTTGGAGGCCATCGCCAAAAAAGAAATGATGCTGGCCAAGGTGCTGGAGCTTTACGAAGTCAACCCTATGCTGGGCCACCGCGGCGTCCGGCTGGGCATGAGCTATCCGGAAATCTACAAAATGCAGATCCGTTCCATCCTGGAGGCCGCCGCGCGTTGCTTGAAACAAAAGATTCCGGTCGAACCGGAAATTATGGTGCCGCAAGTTATCACCTTGCAGGAATTGAAAAAAGTTAAACAGTTCGTCGATGAAATTCAGGCCGAAGTCGAAGATCAATACCGCCTGAAACTCAACTTTAAATTCGGCACCATGATCGAAACCGTGCGCGCCTGTACCCGTGCCGACCATCTGGCGGAAATCGCCCACTTCTTCTCGTTCGGCACCAACGACCTGACTCAGGCCACCTTTTCTTTTTCAAGGGAAGATGCGGAAAACAAGTTTCTACCGCTGTACGAAGATGCCGGCCTGTTGCAGGACAACCCGTTTGAAACCCTGGATATACTAGGCTTGGGCAAGCTGATGAAAATGGCGGTGGAGCTGGGCCGGTCGCAACGCCCGGATTTACGGGTCGGCATTTGCGGCGAACACGGCGGTCATCCGCGCTCGATTCGCTTCTGCCACGGACTGGGTTTGGATTACGTTTCCTGCTCGGCACCGCGTATTCCGGTGGCTCGCCTTGCGGCGGCCCATGCAAAATTATTGGAAAATAAAGCGTTATAAACTCATAGCCTGGCGGGCTGAGTCTACCCGCCAGGCTATATCCACCCTTGCCTATATGGCTTATTTGGCGGACAGGTCGCGTCATTTCCAAAGCTAGAAGCAATGCCATTGAGCCAGCCATTACCATCAAGTCTGAGCCAGCCATTACCATCAAGTCTGAGCCAGCAGCGGCAATTTCATAAGGATTTAATCAACTTCGCACGGTAAAGTATTCCGCATTAAACAAAAAACGATCCATCGACCAATAATAAAATTAACCATATCGTTGCTTAAGCCAGAGCGGCTTGCACAACGATATGCAACGAGGATAAGCAAACAAAATGGATGAAGTGTTTCACGCCGATTTTCACGGCTTTGTCATTGACAGCGGACAAGGACTTAGTTTTGCGGGTAAACCTGTCAACATGCATCCCAAGGAACTGGGTGTGCTGGTGCTGCTGGTACGAAACGCCGGCAAAAGAATTTCCAAGGAAGACTTGATATCGACAGTCTGGAAAGGAGCGCCGACCTCCGATGAAAGCATTTCGCGCAGCATTTCTGTCATCAAGGCCCACTTACGCCAAGCCAGTCCGGGTGCCGAAAGCCTGATCAAAACCGAATACGGCCAGGGCTACCGTTTTATCGGTCAAGTCGGCAAGCCGGCCAGCTATGTCAATGAAGAAAATTTCTTCATGCTGATCAATGTATCGCGCAATTTTATAGCCTTGAAAGACGGCGAAGGCCGCTGGCAAATCGTCAATCGTTTCGGCCTGGATCTCTATGAATTGGCGGATAAGCCCTGGCAAGGCAAGACCGACCTGGAACTGGCCGAGTTAAGCGACGCTTGCTACAAGGAATCTTTCGAATGGAACCGGCAATCGGACGAACAGGTATGGCAATTCGGCCAACCGCAACAATTAACCGAAACTATTCTGCAAAGCAACGCTAAAAAGCGCATTTTCGATATTACCAAGACCCCGCTGTTCGACGTAGATGGCAGCAGACGCGCATTAGTCGTATTCGGCGAGGATGTCACCGAAACGCTGGAAGCGGACCGTCAAATCCGCCTCGTCAACCGGGTTCTGGCCGATAGCGACGAGGCGGTGCTGATCAGCGATGCCGACAACAACATCATTTTCGTCAACGAGGCTTTTACAAAGATCACCGGCTTCACAATGAAGGAAGCCATCGGCCAAAACCCGCGTATTCTGGCATCCGGCCGGCAAACCAAGGCGTTTTACGCCGAAATGTGGCAAAACTTACTGACCGAAGGCAGTTGGCACGGCGAGATTTGGGATAGGCGCAAAAACGGTGAAATTTACCCGAAATGGCTGAACATCAGTTGCGTACACGACAACAACGGCACTATCAGCAATTATGTCGGCATCTTTACCGACATTTCCAAGCGCAAGGCGGATGAAGCCTTGCTGACTTTTCTGGCTTATCACGATCCATTGACCAAACTGCCTAACCGCCTGCTGCTTAGGGACCGCTTCGATCAGGCGGTCGGCCTCACTTCCAGAGGCAACAACGGCATGGTGGCCTTATTGTTTCTCGATCTCGACCAATTCAAAAACATCAACGACTCTTTGGGCCACGGCATAGGCGACCGCTTACTGGTTGCAGTGGCCAAACGCTTGCAATCCTGTGTCCGGGAAGTCGATACCGTCAGCCGGCCCGGCGGCGATGAGTTTGTAATCGTGCTGACCGACTTGACCGATCTCAATATCGTATCGGTGATTGCTCAAAAAATACTCGAGCATATTGCCCAAGACTTTGAAATCGATGAGTATTGCCTAAGCATTTCAACCAGCATAGGCATAGCGCTGTATCCGGAGGACGGCTACGACTTCGACACCATTCTGAAACTGGCCGATACCGCGCTGTATCATGCCAAGAGTAGCGGACGAAACACCTACCGGTTTTACACCGAACGTATGAACGTCGATGCGATGGAACGTCTGCACATGCGCAACGATCTGGCGCGAGCGCTTACCAACAACGAATTCGTTCTGCATTACCAACCGCAATTCGATCTGGTCAACGGCCGGCTTCTGGGTGTCGAGGCCTTAATTCGCTGGGAAAAACCCGACAGCGGCCTGGTACCACCGGTTAAATTCATTTCCATCGCCGAGGAAACCGGGCAAATCGTCCCTATTGGCGAATGGGTGATACGTGAAGCCTGCCGGCAGGCCCAAGCCTGGCAGCAGCAGGGTTACGCCCCGGTTAGGGTGGCGGTCAACCTGTCGTCCCTGCAATTCAAGCGCGGCGATGTGATTGAGATGATTACCGATCTAGCCAATGAAGCCGGCCTGGATCCGCAATGGTTGGAACTGGAACTGACCGAGACCATCATGCTGCAGGATGTGGAATATATTTTGGAAGTGGTCGAACGCCTGAAATCCTTGAGTTTTACCTTATCGATAGACGATTTCGGCACCGGTTATTCCAATCTGAGTTATCTGAAACGCTTTAGGGTCGATAAACTCAAGATAGACCAGTCGTTTGTGCGCAACATGGAAGTGGATCGCCACGATGTCGCGATTATTCGCGCCATTATCCAATTGGCGAGCGGCCTCGATCTTCGCACCATCGCCGAAGGCGTGGAGACCGAAGGACAACTGGAATTATTGCGTTCCGAAGGCTGCGACGAAGCGCAAGGCTATTACTTCAGCCATCCTTTGCCGGCCAATGAAGTCGTAGGCTTTATGAACAAACCCGAAGACTAAAATTCAAACCCGGCAGAATCAGGCGTCGTATTTTTGAACCCGGTTCCTGCCGCTTTCCTTGGCCCGGTACAGGCTCTGATCGGCCCTGTGCAACAGTTCTTCAAACTCCATTGCATCGGTAGGCACCACGGTGGCGGTGCCTAAACTAATCGTGACAAATTCCGAGATTTTCGAGCCGGGATGCGGTAACTGCATGTCTTCCACGGCTTTTCTGAGTATTTCCGCCAATTGCGTAATCTGTTCGGCATCGCAAGCCGCCACTACGCAAAATTCCTCGCCGCCGTAACGGGCAATCAAATCCCCGGCACGTCTGAAATACCTTCTCAAAGTTTTAGCCACTTGCTGCAAACAACGGTCGCCCTGAATATGCCCCAGATTGTCGTTGTAAATCTTGAAGTAATCGATATCGATCATAATCATCGATAAGGGATAACTTTGCCGCATGGCCCGCTTCCATTCCCTATTGACAAAAAAATCGTAATAACGGCGATTCGGCAACTGGGTCAGCACATCCAGGTAAGCCAGCTGTAAATGGCGCTTGGCCTTATCGAGCCGCCGATTCATTTTTTGATTCGCAAGATAAGACAGCAGCAACGCAACCAATCCGGTCAATGCGATGACAATATGCGTAATACCCAGTTGCCGCAGGCGTGCTTCAACAAAGCCGTCGACATTGGAGGCAGGGATACTGACACTGATGCCTCCGTAATTACCGCCTGGCTTTACGTCTTGTTGCGCATGGCATTTCATGCAACTGTCGTCTACCGATAACGGCGCCATGTAGCGGTAATAAGATTCGCCGTCGACACTGACAACATCGCTAAAACTGGTTTCCCCTTTTGCGAAGCCCTGTAATGCCGACGACTCCCAAGTATCGGACTTGTTTTCGGGATTTAACGGATTGAGGCTCGAGAGATGGAAGCGAATGCCGGATTTACTGTATACCATTTCCGCAAACTGCCGGGTCATATAGGCTGGATTGATCAGCGTCAGCTTACGGCCATCCTTGGTTTCCAGGTCTCGTTCGGGAATTTGCAGATAAGGATTGGGCTGATTTTGCTCCGTTACCGGCGCATAAACGCCGCCATGCAAGGAGTTCCACTGCCGCATCAGAACGATATGATCGAAAAACATTTCTGCTTGTCTGGTTGCTATGTCATGCGCATAGTTTTTTGTTTCCGCCATTTGCTGATAGAAGGTCGAAGCGATCATCAACAGCCAAAGCACGGCGTAAATCAGAAATGTATGCTTCCTCACTCGTCCCTCCCATAGATACTTGCAGCAATTTTGCCCATGCTTACATTACCATTACGATATTAGTACAAATTCCTGCGGCCACGCTCTGTGGCACTGAAAAATACTGCCGACTTTATCATTTTCCGCCTTACTATCGAAGCATCCATTTTATAACCGCACTATAAATCAGGTATGCTTGCAAAATGAATGAACCCGATCACTTTTTTCGATGACCCATAGTACCCTCCCCGAACACGACCATAATCAATGCATCCTCAATGCCATAGCCGCCGCTGAACGGCTTTGCTTGGCGCGCGGTGCGCAATTGACGCCCATTCGCCATAAAATTCTGGAGCTGATCTGGAACAGCCATAAAGCGGTGAAAGCATACGACCTACTCGATCAAATCAGGCCGTTAAACGATGCAGCCAAGCCCTCCACGGTTTACAGGGCGCTGGATTTTTTGCTGGAGCATGGGCTGATTCATCGCGTCGAAAGTTTAAACGCCTTTGTCGGCTGCCATTGTTCCGGCACACAGCACGATCAATTATTGTTGATATGCACGGTTTGCCACAATGTAGAGGAGCGCGCCGCGCTATCCGTGATTCAGTCGCTGGCGGAAGAACTCAGCAACGCCGGCTTTATGCCGCAACGGAAAACCATCGAAATACACGGTTTATGTAAATCTTGCCGCCAAGAGATACCCGCTTCGAATAAAAGCGCATAAACATTGACATGTATCAATGTTTAATTGCTTGTCCTGCCTAGAATATAACCCATGTCAGTCGCTTTCCTACCGTTGACATAATCCTCTTGAAAGATAGATGTTTGGGCGGGCGAGAAATTATTCTCTCCCGCCCTTTTTTTTGGGTCGGTGTTCCCTCATAATCGCCGCCCAACGCTAATCCACCTGTCTTTTCATGCTCACAGCCAGCCAAAAAACGCTTATCCGGCAAGCCGATCTCGATTTCACCGACATCAGCGAAGAGCGCTTTTACGCCTTATGCCGACATGCCGATCGGCTTGCCGATTGTAGCGATGACGAACTCATCGCTTTTTTGCGAATTGCCAATGCCTTGTATCGCGGCGGCGAACCTGTGATCAACGATGCCGATTACGACTTTATTTATCTGACCGAATTAAAACGCCGGCAACCGGACCATCCTTTATTGCACAGTGTCGAACCGGAACCGGTATTTGCCGGCAAAACCGTCGATCTGCCGGTGACCATGCTGTCGACCGACAAGGCTTATAGCCGCGACGAGGTAGAACGCTGGGCAGGGCGAATCGAAAAAGCCGCCGCCGAACTGAGCAAAAACTTCGCCGAAATCGAGTTTAAGGTGACTCCGAAACTGGACGGTTATGCCGCCTACGACGATGGCCTGATGCTCTATACCCGTGGCGATGGCCGCAAAGGCACCGACATTACCCGGGTTTTCGAGCGGGGATTGCAAGTTGCAAATCAAGGGGCGCGTGGCTTGGGAGCCGGCGAAATCGTCGTCAGCCGCAGCTATTTCGACCAACATCTGGCCGACACCTTCGACAACGCTCGCAACTTCCAGGCCAGCGTCATCAAAGAAAAGGAGCTAGAAGCTCACGCCGAACAGGCCATCAAGGATCATGCCGCCGTTTTCTACCCTTTCGCCTTGCTGCCGTCCTGGACGGGATTGTGGAACGAACTGATCGCAGACTTCGAAAACATTGTCAAAAGCATATGGCATCGGCTCGATTACGACGTCGACGGCGTGATTCTGGAGATCGTCGACGAAGACATCAAACAAGCCATGGGAGCCACCCGCCATCATCATCGCTGGCAACTGGCTTACAAGGAAAATCTGGAAACCGCCGAAGTCACGGTACTTCAGGTAATACCGCAAACTTCACGCTCCGGCCGCATCACGCCGGTCGCCGAACTGGAACCGGTCCGGCTCAGCGGCGCGCTGTTATCGCGGGCCACCGCACATCATTACCGGATGGTAGTCGACAAAGGCATAGGCCCCGGCGCACTGATCCGCTTGGCGCGTTCCGGCGAGGTCATTCCCAAAATCGAGCAAGTGATTAAAGCCGCTGAACCGCAAGTTCCCGAACATTGCCCAAGCTGCGGCCACGAACTGATCTGGGACAACGACTTTCTGATTTGCCCCAACAATCTGGCCTGCCCTGCGCAAATCAGTAACAGCATGGAACATTTTTTCCGGGTGTTGAAAAACAACGACGGCTTCGGTGCGGCAAGCATTAAAAAGCTTTATGAATACGGCATCCGCCGCGTCGACCAGATTTATCGACTTTCCGCCGAACAATTCGAAAGCATGGGCTTTGGTCCCAAGCAATCGCAAAACTTGGTCGATCAACTGCAGCGCAGCCGCAGCGAAGCCGTCGAAGATTGGCGTTTTCTGGCCGCCTTCGGCGTATTCCGAATGGGACTTGGCAACTGCGAACGCCTACTGGCGCACTACGCCTTGCCGGATATTTTCAATTTGAGCGAGGCCGATATCATCGCCATCGAAGGTTTCGCCGAAAAAACCGCGGCGGTGATTACCGAAGGCTTCGCCAATATTAAGCCGCTATTCGATACGCTGATGGCGCTGGGTTTCAACCTGCAAGCCACACAAAACCTGGCCTCGGAAAATTCGCATCCTTTGTTCGGCAAATCCCTGGTCTTCACCGGCACGCTGCAATCCGGCTCACGCGACGAACTCAGTAAACAGGCCAAGGCCAAGGGCGCAAAGGTCGGCAGTTCGGTGTCGGCGAAAACCGATTATCTGGTGATAGGCGAAAACGTCGGCGCCAATAAAATCAACGCCGCCCGCGAAAAAAACGTTAGCGTCATCACCGAGCAGGCGTTTCTGAGCCTGCTGAATGGTGAAAGCCTATGAACCGCACTCGCCCCATCGTGCTGTGTTTTTCCGGGCACGATCCCAGCGGCGGCGCAGGCATTCAGGCCGACATCGAGACCATCGTCAGCCACCAATGCCATGCCGCCAGCGTCATCACCGCATTAACCGAACAGGACAGCCGCAACGTCAAAAAGCTGATTCCGCAAAATCCCGGCGACATTGTTAGCCAGGCCGAAACCTTGCTGGCCGACTTTCCGGTTGCCGCTTTCAAAATCGGTCTGATCGGTCATCACGAAACCGCTAGGGCTATTCAAGGAATTTTACGGCAGCATCCCGGAATTCCGGTGGTGCTCGACCCGGTACTGGCCGCCGGCGGCGGCACTGAATTGGCCGACCGGCAATTGCTGGACGCGATAATCGATGGCCTGCTGCCGCTGACCACGGTATTGACCCCCAACAGCGTGGAAGCCCGGCGGCTTGCCGAGCAAGAGGATCTGAGCGATTGCGGCCGCAGCCTGCAAGCCAAAGGCGCCGAATTCGTACTGATTACCGGCAGCCACGAGACATCGGACATCGTGCATAACCGGTTATTCATGGCCGAAAATCAAACCGAAACTTTTAACTGGGAACGTTTGCCGCACAGCTATCACGGTTCCGGCTGCACCTTGGCCAGCGCCATTGCCGCTTTGCTGGCCCAGGGACTGGATGCCTTTACCGCGATTGCCGAAGCCCAGGAATTTACCTGGCAATCGCTGGCTGCGGCTTACCGGCCGGGACTAGGCCAGCATAATCCCAATCGGCTGTTTTGGGTGGAATCGTGAAATTTCCAAAACACGGCCTGTATGCCATCACCCAAACCGAAGGCAAATCCATCGCCAGAATCATTCAGGAGGTGGAAGCCGCCCTGAAAGGCGGCGCCGTGGTGATTCAATATCGCGACAAGACACCGCTGAACGCAAACTATCTCGCCACACAGTTATTACAACTCTGTCACCGCTACCATGCACCGTTATTGATCAATGACAACATCGAACTGGCACTGGCAATCGGCGCCGACGGCGTGCATCTGGGCAGGGACGACGGCGATATTGCCTATGCCCGCCGGCAACTGGGGCCGGAAGCCATCATCGGCATTTCCTGTTACAACGACGTAAAAAAAGCCCAAAGCATGGCCGCCAAGGGCGCCGATTACGTGGCGTTCGGCCGTTTTTTTCCGTCAGGCTCAAAACCGCTGGCCGCGCCGGCGGAGATCAACACTCTCCGGAAAGCCAGACAGCTGTTGGATGTCTCCATCGTCGCCATCGGCGGCATTTTGCCGGAAAACGGTGGACAGTTACTGGCTGCGGGTGCAGACTTACTGGCGGTGATAGGCGGCATCTTCGACAACGAACCGGAAGCCGCGGCGCGTGCCTATCAGGCCCTGTTTACCCAACATAACGAGGTATGACCATGTCCGACCATGTCTACAAAAAAATCGAACTCACCGGATCGTCCAGCGTCGGTCTTCAGCAAGCAATAGAAAATGCCGTCGCCCAAGCCTCGCAATCGATAGACAACATGCGCTGGTTCGAAGTGATTGAAACCCGCGGCCATATCGACGACGGCAAGATTGCTCATTGGCAAGTCACTATCAAGGTCGGCTTTACCCTGCCCAGCTGATTGTTTTGTTTGAGTCTTTACAAGACGATTGCGACGCCTGTTGAGTTGAGCTTATGGACATCACCTCGCTGCTAGATACCAAACTGCAGCAAGCGGTCGGTACGGCTGCCAATAATCCGCTTGATCTTAAGTTAAATCAGGTTTTGGATGCCAAGGTCATCGACACCCAAATCATGCTAAACACTTTGGCGTTAAGCGTGGCCGGCAAAACCGTGCTGGTACAAGCCCGGCAACCTCTGACATTACTACCCGGCCAGCCCCTGCAATTGCAGGTCGTGAAGTTGCTTCCGGTTCCGGAATTCAAGATTGTGCCATCCGCATTGCCGCCGGCAAGCAATCGAACAGCCTCGCCGAACCTCGCCCCCCCCCTACTGAAACTATTGGGCCTGCAAGCACCACCAACCCCCGCCAGTACTTCGCCAAACCTATCCTTGAATCAATTGGCCATCGGTCAACAGTTGCAAGCCGCTATCGTCAATGTCGCCGGCAATAAGCTCACCCTACAATTACTGCCTTCGCCAGCCCAGGCAAGCTCACCCGGCGCCTCCGCACCCGTAACGCCACCGGCACTCAATCCGGCCAACCCCGCTATCCAGGGTAATCCAAGCAATGCGGACCATGTTCTTGTCACCCTTGATGCCAAACAACTGGTTTTTACCGTTCAGGCAAATCCGGGCTCGCCGCCCGCTTCCGCTAAAGCAACGACAGTGCCAATGCCGCTGCAAACGCCCGGCACGCTGATCAACCTGCAGGTCTTGAAAACCGGTAATTCGCCAAGTTTTGCCGTCTCCTTGCCGGCGACCGATATTCAACAAAAAATGGTCGAGGTCTTTAAACAACTGTTACCGATTCAGACTTCTCCCACTCCCTTGCTGAATCATCTGAATCAAGTTTTGCCCAGCCTGGAAAACAATGCCACGGTTGCCGAAACATTGAAGCATCTGGCACGGGACATCCTGACTTCGATCCCGGTCAGGTCTCAATTGACCGAGCCGGCGCTACTGAAACAGACCATCGCTCAGTCTGGCCTGTTTCTGGAAAGCAGACTAGCCGCGTTACTATCGGGCAAGGAAGACGTTTCTTTCCAAAACGATTTCAAGTTAAAACTCAACAAACTGGTGCTGTTGTTGGGCATGGAGATCGAGGCGCAAGTCAAAGCAAAATCGGAAGCGAACAGTGCCGAAATTCTCAAGGAAACACTGCAAAAAACCCAGAGCGCATTAGCCAAACTGACAGTCGATCAACTCAACTCCCTACCCAGGGACGACTCGGTCAAGCAAGGCTGGGTGATGGAACTGCCTTTCTTTCATCGCCATAATGCCGATACCGTGCAGATTGAAATAGAACAGGACAAATCGGGCGACAACGACAACCCGCAAAAAAACTGGGCAGTCAGCATTACCATTACTCCGCCCGAACTTGCTACAATACACTGCAGAATTTCCTGCTACGACGGAGCGGTCAATACCCGCTTTTGGAGCGATTCGGCGGACACCGTCGAAAAAATCAATACCCACCTCGATTATCTGAAGCAACAGTTCGAGCAAAAAGGATTAACAACCGGATTTATGGAAGCGCATCAAGGCAAACCCGCTCAGACTGACACGCAAAAATTGCCCTTCCCAAATCTGCTTAGCGAAAAAGTCTGAAGCCCATTATCCTAGTACCCTGGAACATCGCATGAATACGGAGACAAAAAGCATGTCCGAGCAAGTCACTCTCACCCAGTTCATCATTGAGCAGCAACGCGGCCTGCCCGATGCCTCGGGGACATTCACGCTGTTGCTCAACAACATCGTGACGGCTTGCAAACAGATTTCCCATCGCGTCAACCGCGGCGCGCTGATCGGTGTGCTGGGCAGCGCCGAATCGGAAAACGTGCAGGGCGAAGTGCAGAAAAAACTCGATATCATCACCCACGACATCATGGTCAAAGCTCTGGACTGGGGCGGCCATTTGGGCGGCATGGCCTCGGAAGAAATCACCGACCCGATCAAGATTCCTACCCAGTATCCAAAAGGCAAATACCTGGTGTTGTTCGATCCGCTAGACGGCTCGTCCAATATCGACATCAATCTGACGGTAGGCACCATTTTTTCGATTTTGCGTTGCCGTGAAGGTATAGAGCCTGAAACCGAGGATTTCCTGCGCAAAGGCACCGAGCAGGTTTGCGCCGGTTTCGTGCTGTACGGCCCTTCGACCATGCTGGTGCTGACCACGGGCAACGGCGTCAACGGCTTTACGCTGGATCAGGACATCGGCGAATTTATCCTGACTCATTGCAACATGAAAATTCCCGAGGAAAACAACGAATTTGCCATCAATATGTCCAACCAGCGTTTTTGGGAACCGCCCGTCAAACGCTATATCGACGAATGCGTGGCCGGCGTGGACGGTCCACGCGGCAAAAATTTCAACATGCGTTGGGTGGCATCGCTGGTCGCCGAGGTATACCGGATACTGAACCGCGGCGGGGTTTTCCTTTATCCGCACGATCTGCGGGACCCAGCCAAGCCCGGTAAACTGCGGCTGATGTATGAAGCCAATCCCATGGCTTTCATCATCGAACAAGCCGGTGGCGTATGTAGCACAGGTCGCGAACCAATACTCAGCCTTAAACCGACCAGTATCCATCAACGGGTACCGCTAATTTTAGGCTCGAAAAATGAGGTGGAGAGGATTATCGATTATCACCGCCAACACGACCGGGCGGACGATTAATATGTTTCGTAACCCTGCCTCTGTTTACCAAATAAAGCAAACCATATCGAAGCATAATCAGGTCAGTTGCAACAATTGCGGCTTGGATAATATTTGCTTGCCGCGCGGCCTGTCGCAGGAGGAGATCAACAATATCAGCCAGGTTGTCAAAGCTAAAAAAGTCCTGCAACGCGGCGAGTTCATCTATCACGAAGGCGACAATTTCAGAGGCATACTGGCCATCAAATCCGGCAGCGCGAAATTGGTGGCCAGCGACCAGCACGGCAACGAGCACATACTCAATATCCTGTTACCGGGAGAATTGCTGGGCTTCGATGGCTTGTCGGACGAAAAACATTCCTGCGCCGCGATTGCGCTGGAAACCACCAGTTTCTGCGTGTTGCCGGCCGATAACATGGACGAACTGTTTCAGAATGTACCCAGCCTGACTCGAGAACTGTTCCGCCACACCGGCGAAAAAATGAGCGAGGACAAGAACCAGCTGATCCTCAGCAAACGCCCGGCCGAAGAACGCCTGGCTTATTTTTTGATCAGCCTATCGGAGCGTCTGAAACGCCGCGGCTTTTCTTCGTCGGAATTCAAACTTTCTTTGACGCGTCAGGAAATCGGCAACCATCTGGGACTGGCATTGGAAACCGTCAGCCGCTTATTGAAAAAATTTCAGGACGATAATTTGATCGTGGTGCAAAACCGTTTTATCACCATCACCAATCAGACCGCCTTGAAAAAACTGCTGCAGGTCAGCGAGTAACGGCGTCAGTTCTTAATGCCTATGCCTTTGTGCAGTAACAGCAAGCTGGCGGCGGTGAGCATAACGATAAAACCGGCCGTCATCGCAAACGCCAGCTCGATGTTGACATCGCTAACGCCGATCAAACCGTAGCGAAAGGCATTGATCATATACAAGATCGGGTTGCCCAGCGCCACGGTCTGCCAAATCCCCGGCAGCATCGTCACCGAGTAGAAAACCCCGCCCAGATAGCTCAGCGGCGTCAACACAAAATTGGGGATGATGGAAATGTCGTCGAAACTATCGGCGAATACCGCATTGATAAAGCCCGCCAGCGCAAACAATGTCGCCGTCAACACAAATACCGCCAGGGTAACCCCCCAGTGTTTGACTGAAATCTCGGTAAACAGCGTCGAAATACCGGCAACCACGCAGCCGACCAATATTCCCCTGGCGATGCCGCCGCAAACATAGCCCGCCAATATCACCCAGTTTGGCACTGGCGCCACCAGCAATTCCTCGATATGGCGCTGAAACTTGGTGGAATAAAACGATGACACCACATTCGAATAAGAATGGCTGATCACCGACATCAAGATAATACCGGGGACGATGTAATCCATGTAGGTTTGGCCATGTACGGCGCCGATCCGGTCGCCGATCAGCTTGCCGAAGATCAAAAAATACAGTGCGGTAGTGATAGCCGGCGGCAGCAGGGTTTGCGGCCAAATTCGGGTAAAACGGCGTATTTCCTTGAACAGAATAGTAGTAAAAGCGATGGAGTAATTCATTGCACCAAATCGATAAACAGTTGTTCGAGACGGTTGGATTTGTTTTTCAGGCTTAAAACCCCGATGTCTTGCGCGCTAAGCTGTTGAAACAATTGATTGAGCCCCAGGCTTTTGGGTACCGCGACATTCAGCACCTTGCTGCCGGCCAATTCGATCTCATAGCCGGGAATCGCCGGCACCCGGTCGAGCGCCTTCGCCACGTCCAACACAAAATGATCGACATGGATACGGCTTAACAGACTGCTCATCGCCGATTTTTCGACGATTTGACCGTCGTTAATAATGGCGATGTTGCGGCACAGGCTTTCCGCTTCTTCCAGATAATGGGTCGTCAAGATGATGGTCGTCCCCTGTTGGTTGACATCCTGCATCATCTGCCACATTGCCCGGCGAATCTCTATATCCACCCCGGCGGTCGGTTCGTCGAGAATCAACAAGCGCGGCGCATGCACCATGGCCCTGGCAATCATCAGCCGCCGTTTCATGCCGCCGGACAGCCGCCGGGAAACGCTATCGCGTTTTTCCCATAAATCCATCTGCCGCAGACAATACTCGGTTCGCTGCAAAGCTAGCTTGCGGGGAATACCGTAAAAACCGGCCTGGTTCAGTACCACGTTTTTGACCGTTTCGAATTGGTTGAAGTTGATTTCCTGCGGCACCAAGCCGATGCAGCTTTTAGCCCGCTCATTATCTCTATTCAAATCGTGACCGAACACCTCAACCGTACCGCTGCTCTTGTTGACCAGAGAACTGATAATGCCTATCAGCGTGGATTTGCCCGCGCCATTGGGGCCTAGCAACGCAAAAAAATCGCCGCTTTCCACTTCAAGATCGACGCCTTTCAAGGCTTCGAAGCCGTTGTTATAGGTTTTTTTTAGCTGTTTGATGGATAAGGCCTTCATTCTCTACGTTATAATGTGATGATACTAGACCGGGCGGAAACTGCATTCCGCGACAAATTGGCGAAATTTTATCAGAATTTCCAACCACCCCGCAGATTGAACAGGATTGCAACCTTGCCACATCAAATACCCACCAGCGTTGCCGCCGTCGATCTTGGTTCCAACAGCTTCCATATGATTATTTGCAGTCTGAAAGACGGCAAATTACAGGTCATCGACCGCTTAAAAGAAATGGTGCGCCTGGCCGCCGGCCTGGATCAAAACCGAAATTTGGATCAGGTTACTCAAGAGAGGGCTCTGGCCTGTCTGGAACGTTTCGGTCAAAGAGTCAGCAATTTTCCGCCCCATAGCGTCAGCATCGTCGGCACCAACACCTTGCGGCTCGCTAAGAACTCCCAGCAATTCATCGGCAAGGCGGAGAAAGCCTTGGGCCACCCTATCCATATTATTTCCGGCATCGAAGAGGCGCGTTTGATTTACCAGGGCGTGGCCCACAGCCTGGCCAGCAATGCCAACAACCGTTTCGTGATGGATATCGGCGGCAGCAGCACCGAATACATTATCGGCCAGCACGACACCGCTCACACCAAGGAAAGCCTGAACATGGGTTGCGTGACCGTCAGCCAGAATTTCTTTAAAAAGGGCGCCATTTCCAAGAAGGCCTTCAAAAAAGCCACGCTGTTCGCCGAGCATCATCTGGAACCGTTTCAGGGCAAGTTCAACCGCCGCCATTGGGACGAAGCCATCGGTGCATCCGGCAGCCTGAAAACCGTCAGCAATGTGCTGCAAACCTCGGGTTGGAGCGATAACGGCATTACCATGGCCGGATTGGAGCAACTGGTCGCGCATCTGCTTAAACTGACGCATACCGATCAGATCATTTTTCCGGCGCTCAGCATCGAACGCCGCCCGGTATTCATCGGCGCCGTCGCCATTGTCTATGCCACTTTCAAAACCTTGAACATCGAGCAGATGACCGTTTCCGACGGCGCCTTGCGCGAAGGCTTGGTGTACGACTTGCTGGGCCGCATCTACGATCACGATATCCGCTCCCAGACCAGCCGGATGATCGCGGAACGCTACCACACCGATCAGAAACATTCGGAACAGCTCAAGGAAAGCATACGCTACATGGCACGGCAGTTGGAGGATCACCCTTGTTTTAACGATAATCCGGCCAGCCTGCAATTTCTGGAATGGGCGGCCGAACTGCACGAGATCGGTTTTGAAATCGCCCACAGCCAATATCACAAACATAGCGCTTATATTATCGAGAACGGCGATCTGGCCGGTTTTTCCAAGCAGGATCAACTGGTGCTTTCCAGAGTAGTCCGCAGCCAGCGTAAAAAATTCAGCCTGGCCCGCTTTACGGACTTACACGCACCGTGGCGGCAACACGCGCCGATATTGGCCATCGTCTTTCGGCTGGCCAGGCTGTTGCACCGTAACCGCCACAGCCCGCGCCCCGATTTCAATATCACCATCGACGACGACGATATCGTCTTGAAGTTTCCCGAACAATGGCTGGAACAAGCGCCGTTAACATACGCCGATCTCGAGCAGGAAAGACAATATCTCAAGGATGCCAGATTCAATCTGATCTTCGATAAATGCTGAAATCCTTAAGAAACCGGTTTAAAAATATCGCCGCCCAGGTCAACACCGGACAATTTTCAGGAATACGTTTAAAAATTCCGCAGCGGTTTTCAAGGCCGGCATGGACCGCTTCGCCGACTCTTAAAAAGTTGTTTAAAACTCTGCTATACAGCCTGTTAACCGGCGCGATACTGCTGACCGTACTGCTGCTTTTTGCGCTTGACAACACCCCACAACCTAAAATCCATCAAGGCATGACTCGCGACGATATTCAGCGCGCCAAGCAGTTGTTGCACGTCACGCCCGAAGATCGGCAGAGCGTCAAAACCGTCAGTCTCAATCAAAAAGACCTTAACATTGCGGTGGGTTACCTGCTCAGCCACTTCGTGGAAAACACCACGCTGGTGCAAATCCTCGGCGACCGCATCACGTTCCAGATCGCGGTGTTCGTACCGGAAAATCCTTTGGGCCGCTATCTCGATTTCAGTTTCAGCCTAAGACAGGCCGACGATTCGATTGTGATCAAATCCTTAAAGATCGGCGAGATATCCATTCCCGACCGCGTGGCTAACAGGCTGATTCCTTTTATTGTCCGCAACACGCCATTAAGCCAATATTGGCAGGCGGCTATTCAATACGTCAAAAATGTGCAAATTACCCCGCAAACGCTTGAGATTACCTATCTGGGATCGATTGTGGATACCGCAAAACAGTTGGCCATCAAGAAGCACAAAGATTATCCCAACCTGCATCTGTACCAACAGTTGATCAATGATATTGTCAGCCGACACGACCCCGCCTGGCGGCTATCCCTGAGCGACCTGTTACAGCCGCTGTTTTTATCGGCCTACCAACGTTCCGACGACGATAACGCCATTCAGGAAAATCGCGCCGTTATCATTGCCATTGCCAGCTATGTCTATAAAAACGAATTGCGCCGCTATCTGCCGCTTGGCCTGGTTTATAGCAAGGAATACCCGGTATTCGCCTACAAGCGCATCGACATTCCCCAGCACTTCATTGCTTCGGCGCTGCTGACGGCTGTCGACAACTCGCTATTAAGCGAACAAATGGGCATAGACAAAGAAATTGGCGATGCCCAACAAGGCAGCGGTTTCAGCTTTATCGACCTGAGCGCCGACCGGGCAGGCGTCCGATTCGGCCGGCTGGCCATCGCTTCGCCGCGCCAGGCTCGAGAAGTGCAAAGGATCATGTCGGCAATCAAGGACTATTCGGCGGTGCTTCCCGATATACAAGGCCTACCGGAGCACATGGACGAACCATCCTTCAAGCTTAAATACGGCAGCATCGACAGTCCGGCCTATCGGGAAACGATCCGGCAAATCGATGAACGTATTGCCGCCCTACCCTTGTATCAGGACCGCTAGTTCTGATTTGCCACACAAGGAAAGGATTTTGCTATGAATAACTTCCTTTTTTGGATAGTGGGAAGTTGTATTGTTTGACTTTTCCTATACCAGCTTCTATATGGCTACCGGGCTATTCCTTGCAGCGTCTCAAGCGCCGCCTCGTAGTCAAATTGCTCGATTTGACGAGCAAATTCCGCATATCGGCTGCCCAATACCGCTCTTAGCATATGCGCTGACTCCTGCGTCAAACGACTGGCGCGAGCATTGTTTTCCGCCAACAGATTTTCCAGCTCCGCTAGCGTTTGCTTCAATAAATCCGGATCGATATTGCCTTCGGAGGCATAGTAAGATACTGATTCTTCCGGCAAACTCCGAATAAAGGCCAGCAGTTGCGACAATTCGCTATCGCAGCGTCTAGCCAATTCCAAGCATTCGGCCATTGCCGCATCCTGGCGCAGAGCCCTGTCCAGCTGACTGGCCAAATCGGAAATGTCATGTGCTCCCAACGTCGCGGCAACCCCTTTTAAACCATGAGCCAAACGTTGCGCCTGTTGCGTGTCGCCTTCGGCCAAGCTATCCAGAAGGTGTTGCATGTCTTCGCCATGTGCATTGGCGAACATGTGCAAAAGATGCAGATACTTGCCGTGATCGCCCCTGACAACCGAAAGCCCCTGTTTGGTGTTCAGCCCCGGAATGCTGGGCAGTGGAGCCGAAATGGCAACTTCATTCTCAGACGGCATGACAGCAACTTCCTCCAATTTTTTGTCCGTCCGGTCATCCATATCCGTCAGGAAGGGTACACGCTCCCGACGCGACAGCCAGCGGAGCAGCGTAGTGTAAAGCCCATCCGGCACCACCGGCTTGGCAACAAAATCGTTCATGCCGGCGGCGAGACAGCTACGGCGGTCTTCGTCGAATGCATTGGCGGTCATGGCAAGAATCGGCAACGGTGCGTAATCGGGATCGGCGCGAATGGTTCTGGTGGCTTCCAAGCCGTCCATCTCCGGCATCTGCACATCCATCAGTACCAAATCGTAAGCATTGCAGCGAATTTTCTCCAGGGCAATGCGGCCATTCTCGGCGGTATCAACCAATAAACCCACCCCGTGCAGCAACTCCAGCGCCACTTCACGATTGATCGGGTTATCCTCTGCCAACAACAAACGAGCGCCGGCATGATTTCGGCGCAACACAAGCTCGGCGTCTGTCGATTTTTCTTCGAATTCGGTCAACATCACCCCATGACCTCTTTGCAGCAAGGCAGTAAACCAAAACAGGCTACCTTGACCCGATACGCTTTCCACCCCGGCCTCGCCGCCCATCAATTTCGCCAAACGCCGAGTGATGGCCAGCCCCAGGCCGGTGCCGCCGTGCTTACGCGTCGTCGAAACATCGGCCTGAGCAAACGCTTCAAACAACAACGGCAGCTTTTCATCGGGAATGCCGATACCGGAATCCTGCACCTCGAAACGCACCAACAAACCGGCATCGGTCTCTTCCAATAACCGGGCGCGCAGCAAAATACGGCCCCGCTCGGTAAATTTGACGGCATTGCCGACATAGTTGAGCAGGGCCTGACGCAAGCGAGTGGGATCGCCGCGCAACCATGGCGGTACGCCATTGCCATCCACTTCGACGGTCAATCCTTTCGCCCTGGCCTGTTCGGCAATCAACGACCGAATATGGTCCAGTATCCCAGCCAAGGCAAAATCGGTTTGTTCCAGCTCCAGCCGTCCGGCCTCTATCTTCGATAGATCGAGAATATCGTTAATGATGGACAATAAATGCTGGGCCGAGGCATCGATCCTGTTCAGCCGTTCGGTTTGCTCTTCAGAGAGGCCGCTTTGCCGCATCAGATACGTCAGGCCGATAATGGCGTTCATGGGCGTGCGGATTTCATGACTCATATTGGCCAGAAAAGCACTCTTGGCGCGAGTGGCGGCCTCGGCAACCCCGGCGCGATGCGCCAATTCGGCTTCCATGTCCCGTTGCGGCTTGATGTCTCTGGCAAAACCCACGGTACCAATCACAGTACCGTCCGCATCGATAATGGGGGCTTTAAACGTCTCGTAAAGCGTTTCTGGTGAAGCAATCGGCTCCTCCACAGTCTTTTGGCTGCGAGTAGCCATCACTTCCGCATCGTCGGCGCGATAACGCTCGGCCAATTCGCACGGCCAGAGATTCAGGTCGGTCTTGCCCAGCATCTCTTCTTTAGCTCGGCCATTGACTTCGGCGATGCCCCGGTTGACCGCAATATAACGCCCGTCCTTATCCTTAAGCCAAGCCAAGTGCGGCAGGTTATCGATCAAGGCTTGCAAGGAATGGCTCTGCTGCCGCAGTTCGACGGTACGTTTTTCCACCAGCTCTTCCAGATGGTGACGATATTGGTCCAACTCCAGCCCCAGGCGCTTCTTTTCGGTGATATCCTCTTGCACCGATACATAGTGGCTAATCCGCCCATCAGATTGGCGAATGGGGTTGATAATAGCGAATTCCACAAACTCGCTACCATCCTTGCGCTTATTGGTGAACTCGCCCTGCCAACTCCGACCATGACTTACCGCCTCCCAGAGCGCCGCAAAGGTTTCACGAGGCGTCTTCCCACAGTCCAGAATACTGGGGTTCCTGCCAATAACCTCCTCGGGCCGATAACCGCTGTTACGCACGAAAGCTTCATTCACATACTCGATTTCGGCATTCAGGTTGGCGATAATGATACTCTCCGGACTCTGTTCCACGGCCTGAGCCAGCTTGCGCAACTGCTCCTCGGCCTGCTTGCGCCCGGTTATATCCAGACTGATGCCGGAAACCCGTATCGGCTTGCCGGACTCATCGCATTGCGCGCTACCCTTGTTGACCAGCCAACGACTTTCGCCGGAATCCAACCGGAAGCGATATTCCAACTCGAACGGCTCGCCGCCGGCAATCCGACTCTCCCACTGCTCGTCGATGGCTTGCAGATCGTCCGGATGCACCCGCGCCCGCCATTCGTCGTTGTTATGCAAGCTGCCAGGCCTTACCCCATAGAGCCGCTCGCATTCGGGCGACCAATAGCATAAATTACTGCGGATATCCCAATCCCAAAGACCGACATGCGCACCTTCCTGCGCCATCAGCAAACGCTGTTCGCTCTGCCGCAACGCAACGTTGGCCGCTTCGGTTCGGGCCCGAGCCGCAATCGAATCCTCCATCAGATTCAAGGCTGCCAGCCTGGCTTGGCGCTGGGCCTCCATGGCTGCCGCCTGATTTTGTTGCAATGCCGCTTCAGCGGCTTCGCGGGCACGATGTTCGCCTTTCTCGTCCATGGCACGCCGGATAGCCGGCAACAAGCGAATCAAACTGTCCTTAAGCACAAAATCGCTCATGCCCAAACGCAATAATTCCACCGCCTCCTCTTCGCCTACGCTACCGGATACCAGAATGACCGGCAAATCGGGACATTGTGCATGGATGCGTCGCAAGGTAGCGCGAAAATCCATGCCCGGCACATTGTAATCCGACAGAACCACGTCCCATTGGCGCTGCAATGCCGCCTCCAGCTCTTCATCGGAGCCGACAAGCACGCATTCGGCCAGCATACCGTGCTGGCGCACATGCCGCTCAAGCAGCAGAAAATCGGCGAGAACGTCTTCGATGACTAAAAATTTCAAGGGGCTGTTCATGGCGATGTCATTGCTTAGACGGCGGTTCGTTGGTCGCCAGCCAATAGACGCCCAAGCGAGCCACCGTTTCGGCAAAATCGGCGAAATCCACCGGTTTATGCACGAAACTGTTGGCGCCGTTTTCGTAGCTCTTCAGGCGGTCGCGCTCCTCGTCCGAGGATGTCAGAATCACCACCGGCAACAGCACAGTGCGGGCATCGCCACGCAGGCGTTGCAGAACCTCCAGCCCCGACAGGCGCGGCAAGCCGATATCGAGCAGCACCACGGTAGGCAGCACTGGGCCTTCCCGACCCGCGAACTCGCCTTCCCGAAACAGGTAGTCCAATGCCTGCTGGCCGTCGCGCGCCACATCCACCTGATTAGCCAGATTGGCGCGCCGCAAGGCACGCAAGGTCAGCATTTCGTCCTGCTGATTGTCTTCTACCAGCAGGATGGTTTTAACATGGTTCATATAGCCTCCTATTAATCCTGCCCGGCAATAGCAGGTTTGTCAGGCAATGTGAAATAAAAAACCGCACCCTTGCCCGGCTCGCCCCGCGCCTCGATGACGCCGCCATGCCGGTGTACGATACGCTGCACGGTGGCCAAACCGATGCCGATACCGGGAAATTCGTCCTGCCGATGCAAACGCTGAAAGGGTTTGAACAAGCGGTTGGCATGCGCCATGTCGAAACCGGCGCCGTTGTCGGCTACGCAGAAATACCGAGCACCGTCCCGGTCCTCGGCGTAGACGCGAATACTGGCGTCCGCCGCATGAGCCGTGTATTTCCAGGCGTTGCCCAGCAGATTGGCCATCACGGCCTCTATCATCCGCGCATCGCCATACGCCTGAAGCCCGCTCTCCACCCACACCGCCACCTGCCGGTCCGGATCGTTGCCAACCAGTTCGGCAAGCAGGCGCTCCGAAAGGAAAGACAAATCCAACGCATCATGCCGCAATTCACCGCGTGTGCCGCGCGAAAGCGTCAACAGGCCGTCGATCAATTCGCTCATCTTCCGGCTGGCTAGCTCAATTTGCGCCAGATACACTTTTGAATCGCCCTGCAACCAATCGCTATAATCTTCGATCAATGCCTGGCTAAAGCCGCTCATGGCCCGCAACGGCGCGCGCAAATCGTGGGAAACCGCATAAGCAAAGGCATCGAGTTCTTGATTGGCAGCCACAAGCTCAGCGGTACGCTCGGCTACCCGCCGTTCCAGGCTGGCGTTAAGTTCACGAATTTCCTGTTCGGCACGCTTACGCTCGCTGATATCCTGAACCGTGCCGTGCAGGTTTAACAGGTTGCCGTCGGCATCGGACGCCGCTTCGCCGCGTGCAATGATCCATCGCCGTCCGCCATCGGGGCGCACTACCTCCGCATCGCATTGGTAGGCAGTTTTTTCCGCCAAACACTTTTCCACTGCGGCGGCCAAACGACTCCAACTTTCGGGCGTGAAATACGCTCCGACCTCTGGGTAACCCAACAGCGGTAAGGCCGGATCGCGGCCGAAGATGCGATAAATTTCCTCGGACCAGGTATGGCGGCCGGTCCGCAGATCCCACATCCAATAACCGAGTCCGGCCAGGCGTTGCGCTTCCTTCAATGTCTCCGCTAATTGTTCGGCGGCCTGCCGGGCGGCTATCATGCCTTGGTAGAGATCGAGATTGGCAATTCCCACCGATGTCGCGTCGGCCAAGGCTTGCTGCAACTCCAGTTCCTCGTTGCCGGCCTTATGGCGGTTGGCCCAATAACAGCCTATGGCACCCAGCGGACGTTCGCGGCCAATCGGCACCATCGCCAGACTCTTGACGAAGGTGGGGCGATAGGCGGCATAAGGGATGCGCGAATCGAGGTAGATGTCTTCGATAACCACCGTTTCGGCATGCAACATGGCCCAACCGGAAATACAGGATTCGAGCGGAAAACGTTGGCCCTTCCATAGGGGGTTTATGGCATCCTCGTCGACGTAATGACACTGGCCATTGTCGAGCAGCACCAGGGTTGCCCCATCCGCCCCCACTAATTCGCGGGCTCCGCGGCCAACAATGGCGGAAAGCTCCGCTAAATCCCGCACCGCGGCGATTTTCTCAACCAGTTGGGCCAGCCGCCGCAAGCGCTCGGCGCTACGTTCCAGTTCTTCCAGGGTGCGCCGCCGAGATGCCACCAGGCCGCCAACCCTGGCCAACAGTTCTTCGGTTGAAAACGGTTTATTGAGATATTCCTGCACACCTTCCTTGAGCATGCGCACCCGCAAATCGTCATCGGCCTTGGCGGTCAGCATGACGATAGGCACGTTTTCCATGCTTGGCTGATGCCGTAACGCCACCACCATCTCATCGCCGCTCATTCCCGGCATCATAATGTCGGAGACGATCAGTTCAGGGCGCAAGGCCAAGGCCTTGTCCATACCCTCTTGACCGTTATAGGCGCTCGCCACCCGGTAATACGGGCTCAAGGTTGCGGCGATAAATGCATTCATATCGGGATTGTCTTCGACAACCAGCACCAACGGTGCATCGCGGTCTTGCGCAGCCACTTCACTCAAAAGACTACCTTGCTCGCGACCTTCCAGTTCCTCGATGGCTTGGCGGTCGAGGACTTCATCAAGCAATACCGGATTACTCAACGTTGCGCCGGTCGGTGCCGTCAGCGGCAGGCGAACGGAAAATAGTGCGCCGCCGCCTGGCGCATCGTAAACCACCGCCGTACCGCCGTGCAGTTCCGCAAAATCCTTGACGATAGCCAAGCCGAGGCCGGTGCCGCCGAAGCGGCGCTGGGTATTGCCTTCCACCTGGCGAAACCGGTCGAATACCGCCTCGCGGAATTCGGCCGGTACGCCTGGGCCATTGTCTTGTACCTCTATCAAGGCGGTGCCAGCATCCTGCGATAGACGCAAGGCAACGCTTCCGCCGTCGGGCGTAAACTTGAAGGCGTTGGAAAGTAAATTAAGTAGCACGCGTTGTAATTTCTCGGCATCGGCTTCGGCCAATAACGCATTCGGCACAGTGACCGAGTAATCGATATGGCGTTCCAAGCTCAAGGTCTCGAAATGACTGGCCATTGCCCGGCTCAGCGAGGCCAGATCGAACCGTGCCCAGTTTAACGGCATGCGGCCTGCTTCGAGCTTGGCGGCGTCGAGCAAATCGGTAACGTGGCGATAGAGCAGGCGCGCATTCCTTAACATCATTTCCGTCTCGCACCGTTCGCTCTCGGGCAACGCCGTAGTGGCCAAACGTCGAGACAAAGGACTAATGATCAGGGTTAACGGTGTACGCAATTCATGGCTGACGTTGGCAAAAAACTGGCTTTTGAGTTCATCCAGTTCCAGGGTTTTTTGATAGAGCTGGGTGATTTTCCGGTTAGCAGTTTGAGTTTCGCTAAGGGCGGCCTCGGTGTGGCGCTGAGCGCGGCGCAAGCGCTCCTGGGCATCGCTGAACAAATAGCCCATGACCAGAAACATGCCTACCGAGTAGAGATTGGCCGGGTTGTCCACCGCCCAGCTTAAACGGGGTGGAATAAAAAAGAACCAGACGATGCCGGTGCTTAGAACGGTGCTGACCAAGCCGCCATGCAGACCGCCGAGACGGGCGCTGAAAAATACCGCCGGAAAGAACAGAAACCAGACGAAGGGTGCTATCCAGGGCCACAAAACCCATTGCGCGGCCAATGCCATGAAAGGCAGCAAGATGGCTAACAGTAGACGGCCGGTCATTACACATCCCCAAGTTTCTGTTGCGGTTGTTCATCCATAAAGGCCAAGGGATAGGGAGGTTGCTGCCCTAATTGCCGAGATAATTCGTTGACTTGCCGTTTCAGCGCAATCATATCCATCTCGCGCCCCACCGTAGCCTGGTTGAAGCGTTCCAGTTCCTCATTGCGCTGAGCCAATTCCTGGGTCTGCCGGCGCAATGCCTCTTCGCCGGCCTTGCGAACCGTAATGTCGCGAATAGTGCCTATCATCCTCAGTGGAGCGCCCGAGGCATCGCGCTCCACCACCCTGCCCCGGCCCCGCATCCACTTGATTTCTCCGGAGCGGGTCACCAGACGATAGTCGACTTCGCTATCCGGTGTTTTGCCCTGCAAGTGCGCATCCATGATTTCCAATACATGCGCCAGATCGTCCGGATGCACCGTCGATTTGAAAAACTCGAAATCCGGCTTCACTTCGTCGGCTCGGTAACCGGTCATTTCATAATACTGTGACGACAGATAGGCCAGTCCGCTGCGAAAGTCCCAATCCCAAAGCCCATCGCGGGTGGCTTCAAGGGCTAACTGCAGACGTTCCTCACTGGTCCGAAGTTGCGCTTCGACAGCCTTGCGTTCGGTAATATCCAGCAGAAAGCCGATGACGGCAGGCCGCTCTTGATAATCGAAGCCACGTCCATGCACCTCGACATCGATCCGGTTACCGTTCTTACGCAATCCGCTAAAACAATAATGCATATCGGATATTTCGCCCGTGAGGCGGCGGCGAATATTTTCCGCCACCCGGTCGCGGTCTTCCGGGCAAACCAAGTCAGCCACGGCAAGGCGTTCGATCACCTCATCGGCCGAGTCGTATCCGAATATGCCGGCAAAACCCGGATTGACGTAACGGAAACGGTTATCCTGAACGATGTAGATTCCGGCCAGCGATTGCTCCACCAAGGCCCGAAAACGAATTTCGCTCTCGCGCAAGGCCAATTCGGCCTGCTTACGCTGGGTGATATTCTCGGTAACAATCACCACCTCGCCATACTTGGGTGAATAAATCATGAACGAGAACCAGCGATCAAGCTCGCGCAGATAGTGCTCCCAATGCGTCGATACGCCCGTCACCGCGACGCGCCCGAACATTTCGATTGATTCCGGATGGTTCCGGCAATAACCCGGAATAACTTCGCTGATTCGGCGGCCGATCACCGGTTCGGCGATACCGGTGACCTTTGCGAATGCGGGATTTGTAGCTATGTACTCCAGGTCTACCGGTTTCTCGCCCTCAAAAATGATCCGGCCATGGACGACACTGTTCATCAGGTTCTCGAACAACGAACGGTAGCTCAGTTCGCTGGCGCGCAACGCCGCCTCGGCTTGCTTGCGTTCGGTGATGTCGCGCGCAATACCGAAGATGCCGATGACATTGCCTTCGGCATCGCGCAGCGGCCCCTTGGTGGTTAGGAACACCCTGTCCCCGTCCGGCAGGCTGAGTATCTCTTCCCGAGTATGGGTACGGTTTTCTTTGATCGCCAACCGGTTGCCCGCCATCAATCGCTCGGCCTGTTCGGACGGGAAAATCGCTTGCTCATCGCGGCCCAATACCTCTTCGGCTGTCTTGCCCACGAAATGACTGGCGGCCCGGTTGAACAGGATAAAGCGTCCCTCCAGATCCTTGGCGAAAATGGCATCGTCCGAACAATCCGCAATGGCGCCAACCAAACTTAATGCCCGCAGCCGCTCGGCTTGCGATTGCTGCAGCTTAACAACCAGAGCCAATTGCTGGCGTTGGCGCAACAGGTAAAAACCGAGAACCGCCATACACAACGCCAATAGGCTCGCCAGACCAATCCAGACCCCTTTCTGTATCGCTTCGTTATAGAGTTCGTCCTTGTCCAGCTTAGCCAGCAGAAACCAATCGGTGCCGGGAACAGCCCGAATCATGCCTACCGACATCTGGCCACGATAATCCTCGCCGCCCACCAGTCCGCCGGCACCGAAGTTTCCGCTTAACGCCCGGGCAACCAGCGACTGCTGTCCGGCCAGGGAAACCTGCAACTTCGCCGTCGTATCTTTGAGGTAGCGCAATTCGTTTAAGTACAGGATCTGATCGCCAGCCCGCCTGAACAATAGCATCTCGCCGCTGGCGCTCGCCACCGGCCATAATTGCAAGGTGTGAGACAACCAATCGGTCGGATCGGCATGTAAGACGATGATAGGTGGGTTTTCACCTGCCGAGGTGACGGGAACGACGAAGTCAAGGCCCGGCGTCCCCTTCACCCCGCGATACGGACCGACTCGATGAACCTGAAGATCTTTGCTTGCCAACCGGGCGGCATCCCGTAAGGACTCGGCGATCTCGGCAGGGGCACGAGCACTCCCCCAGAGGCGCGCTCCTTGCGCATCCAGCAACAGAACGGCAGTGTAACCCCGATGCCGGCCCAATTGTTCCAAGCCTTCTTGCAGGCGATCCCGGCTAACAAGATCGCCCGCATCGCGCCAGCGCCGATAACTCTCCGCAAAGAACCGATCAGCCTGCAAAAACTCCGCATCTCCGGTTTTTTCCTGCAACCAATCGCCAACCTGTTGCACTTTTAGTTCGGCAACGGCCTGCAGCCTTGCCACTTCCTTGTCGCGTTGGTCGATAACCGTTTGAGTAACCACCCCAGTCAGCGCCAGAACAGCCGTCACCAGCAAGGCGAATGGCAGTATCCACCCCTTCAAGCCTGACTGGGATGCCGAAGACATTGAAACTCCCGGCTCAGGGTGGCTTGCCGCACCGACGAGACGCCTCATCAAGCCATACAATAACAGTGAGGTGCAGGCCACAAACAGCCATCCCTTCAATGTGCTTAGCAAAATAATTTGCAGCGGGTCGGTAAAAAGCCATTCCAGCAATTTATCGGACAGCAGTATCCACAAGGCAGCGAATGCCGCATAGACCAGTACCACAACCAAAATACCGCTACGGCTGACTAATCCTTTTGGAAACGGCCGGGAATCGGTATCGGTTGGCATGATATTAATTGACGGTTGGATCGGCGATTCTAAGAGCTTCGTCGACGGAAAAATAAAATGCCGCACACACGGCATTACCATTACCCAAATATTCGAGAAAATCGAAACTCAATTTGCGAGCCATGGCAATACCTCGTCATGCACATCGAAAGCGCGCTCCAACATGATAAACCGCCAAGAATAGGCTAGCGCTCGAATAACAATGGCGAGCATATCCTCATCGTCGAAGCGTAGGGTGCATGCAACAACTGGATTCATATGTTTACTCCGGGATAGGGTCTCGATAACGATTGGCAATGTCGCAAAAATCGTTAAAACGCGCCAGAAAGGCGTCGACCATGTCAGGATCGAAATGCCGGCCTTTTCCGGCGGCAATAATCTCTCCGACCTCGTCGCTAGGCATGGGACTTTTATATACGCGGCGGGAAATCAAGGCATCGAATACATCCGCGACAGCCATGATACGGGCCGAGACCGGTATATCGTCTCCGGCAAGGTTATCGGGATATCCCGTTCCATCCCATTTTTCATGATGCCAATGGGCGATTTCCTTGGCCAACGATAAAAACTCCACCGTGTTAGCCGCATCCTGTTCCGCCAACTCGATAGCCGCGCTGCCGATTTGGGCGTGCGTTTTCATGATTGTCCATTCTTCCGGCGTGAGGGGGCCGGGTTTTTGCAGGATGGCATCCGGAATGCCTACTTTGCCGATATCGTGAAGCGGAGCCGAACGCGTCAACATCTTTATATAGTGTTCGGTTAACGTCGCCGAGAAGCGAGGATGCGACTTCAGACACTGGGCCAGCAACTGAACATAGCCCTGGGTACGTAGAATGTGGTTTCCGGTTTCCGGATCGCGCGTTTCCGCCAAGTGGGCCAAGGCCCTGATTGCCACCTCCTGTATCAACTCGTTTTCGGCCATGCGCTTGGCGATTTCGGTTTCCAGATAACCGTTCTGATCGCGCAACCAGTCGCGTGCCTGTTTCAGTTCCAATTGCGTGTTGACGCGGGCCAGCACGATGGGCGGCACAATGGGTTTTGAAATGTAGTCGACAGCGCCTAACTCCAATCCCTGCAACTCGGCCTCCGTGCTGCTCATGGCGGTCACGAATATTACCGGAATATCGCGGGTGGCCTGATCGGCGCGCAGCCGATGGAAGACCTCATAGCCGTCCATTTCAGGCATCATCACATCCAGTAGAATCAAGTCCGGCCGCGGCGCGGTACTGGCGATGCGCAAGGCTTTCTGGCCGGAGGCGGCCACACGTACCCGATAAAGCGGCTGCAGCAACTCGCTGAGAACGGTTAGATTCCAAGGTGAGTCGTCAACAATCAATATCGTTTGCAACGTCGCGTTGTCAGGGTTGCTCCGAGGCGGATCTATCATATTTTTTCGCCTGAAAAAGGCAGTTATGTTTGAGTGACCTTGGCTGCAACTCTAACATGATTTTGTCGGCAGTCGATATACAAAACAGCCATCAATATTGCCCCCTTCAAAATTGGCGAAATTTGGTTTCCATGGAAACTTGGCAATAGATGATCGCACTTATTTCGCCATGGCACACGTCCCTGGATACGCGCTGTTTGTTACCTGTTGTTGGCGTTTGGCGACCTGATTAGCCATGAGTTGCCAATGAAGGCGTAGCCGAGACAAATATATTCAAGCAGGCAAGAGATTTCGGCGATTGCTTAAGGAGATATCGTGCACCGATGGAATTATTATTTTAAATAAACACCATTAAAAACAAAGCCTTTTCCCCAAGCCCCATCGAAATCCATTGACTTTGGAAACTATTTATTGCCTAGCCAAAATTTAAAAAATATAATCGCGCGCTTTTTTCGAACATAATCGTTTTTTAAAATATTTTCATGGCCTTAGCAAAATGACTACCCACATCATGCCCACTTATGCCCGTCAGGCGGTGACTTTTGAACGCGGCGAAGGCGCGTGGCTCTGGGACGTCGCCGGCGTACGATATCTGGATGCGGTTGCCGGCATAGCCGTATGCAATCTGGGTCATGCTCATCCCGCCGTGCATAAGGCACTTTGCGAGCAAAGCGCTAAGTTGTTGCATACCTCCAATCTTTACGGCATCGATCTGCAGACGCGCCTTGCCGACCGACTGACCCAGCTCAGCGGCATGGATAATGTGTTCTTTTGCAATTCCGGCGCCGAGGCCAACGAAGCGGCTATCAAGCTGGCCCGTAAATACGGCCACCAACAAGGCATAGACAGACCCGTGGTTTTAACCATGGAAAGAAGCTTTCACGGCAGAACCATGGGTACCTTAAGCGCCACCGGCAACACCAAGATCCAGCAGGGTTTCGCGCCGTTGCTGGAAGGCTTTTGCCACGTACCTTACAACGATGTCGCGGCAATAGAATCCGCCATTGCCTCGAATAAAAACATCGTCGCGATACTGGTCGAACCGGCTCAAGGCGAAGGCGGCGTCAACATTCCGGCCGCCGATTATTTAAACCGGATTCGCGAACTATGCGACCGTCACAACTTGTTGATGATGCTGGACGAGATTCAAACCGGCGTCGGACGTACCGGCCGGTTTTTGGCTCACCAACATAACGGCATCCTGCCCGATGTCTGCACCATGGCTAAAGCCTTGGGTAACGGCGTACCAATAGGCGCCTGCCTAGCCAGAGGCAAGGCGGCCGAAATATTAACGGCGGGCAACCACGGCTCGACATTCGGCGGCAATCCTCTCGCCTGCAGCGCGGCGCTGGCGGTACTCGATACGCTGACGAATAGCGGCTTGATCGGCGATGCGGACCGTAAAGGCCGGCTGATTTGCTCGACGATTACCGAGAAAACCGCCGGCAATCCGCATATTGTCGCCATTCGCCATCTGGGTCTGATGGTAGGAATAGAACTTGATCGGCCTTGCGGCGAACTTGTCGGCCAGGCGCTGGCGAAAGGCTTGCTGATCAACGTCACGGCCGACAACACGATCCGCCTGCTGCCGCCATTGCTAATCGACGACCAACAAATTGTCTTGCTGACCGATATTCTCTCAGCGCTTATCCAGGAATTCACCCGGTAATCCAACCCATGCAACCCAGACATTTCACCAGCCTGCTGGACCTCTCCAGCACTGAATTACGGGCATTAATACAACGTGCCATTTATCTGAAAAATTATCGCGATCCGGATTTCCAACCTTTGAAGGGCCGGGTATTGGCGATGATTTTTGAAAAATCCTCGACCCGTACTCGTATTTCTTTTGAAGCCGGCATGGCGCAATTCGGTGGCAGCGCGATCTTTTTATCGCCGCGCGACACGCAATTGGGTCGGGGCGAACCATTGGAAGACAGCGCCAAGGTCATCTCCAGCATGGTCGACTGCATCATGTTGCGCACCAACAAACACGATACCGTCACCACCTTTGCACAGCATTCCCGCGTGCCGGTCATCAACGGCCTGACAGATTTACTGCACCCCTGCCAATTGCTGGCCGACATGCAGACCTATTTCGAGCTCCGCGGCGACATTAACGGCAAAACAGTGACCTGGATAGGCGACGGCAACAATATGTGCCATTCCTATATTAATGCCGCGCGCCAATTCGACTTTAAACTCAACATTGCCTGCCCCTACGATTATCGTCCGAATCAAAGCATCGTCGATGCGGCAGGCCATAGAGTCGCCTTTTTCAACAAGCCGGAACTAGCCGCTCAACAAGCCGATTTGGTGGTGACCGATGTCTGGGCCAGCATGGGCCAGGAAGACGAACAGAAAAAGCGCGAAATTGCTTTCCGCGATTTCCAAGTCAACACCCAAACCATGCAAGCGGCCAATCAGGACGCATTATTCATGCACTGTCTACCCGCTCACCGCGGCGAAGAAGTGACCGAGGAAGTCATCGACGGCCCGCAAAGCGCGATTTTCCCTGAAGCGGAGAATCGTCTTCATGCGCAAAAAGCACTGCTGGAATTTCTCATCTGCCGATAATTTCGCTAAAATTGCCGGTTTAATTCATCCTGAGAGCGTAACCGTGAAAAGATCACTAGCCTGTGTGTTTGTTCTGTTCAGCATCAGCGGCTTGGCAAATGCCCGAACGGCTTATGTTACCGACAATGTCGAAATCCCTTTGCGCAGCGGTGAAAGCGAACGAACCAAAATCGTCAAAATGTTGGCCAACGGCACACCACTGACCGTGCTGGGCGAAAACACCGAAAATGGCTACACCTACGTACAAGCCAATAACGGTGCGGAAGGATTCATCCTCACCCGCTACATGACCAACGAGCCCAGCGCCCGCAACCAACTGGAAACAGCCAACAAAAAGCTGGAAGCGTTGCAGGAAGAAAACAAACAACTGAAAAGCGCGCAATCCGCCAATCAAGACATCGGCAAGGAACGCGACAAACTCAGCACTGAACTCACGGAACTGCAGCAAACTGCCGCAAATGCAATCCAGCTTAAACAGCAACGCGACCAATTGCAGGAACGCGTGATTAGCGTCGAAAGAGAACTGCAACAATTGAAACGCGAAAACCAGGCGTTGACCGACAGCAGCAATCAGGACTGGTTTCTCTATGGCGGCGGCCTATCGTTATTCGGCGTATTGTTGGGCTTTATCCTCCCCAAAATCAGCTGGCGCCGCCGCTCCAGCGGCTGGGACAGTTTTTAATACGGGCGACAGATAACAACGCGAAAGGTAATAAGCTTTTGACTTTCGCTCTTAGCCTTTTCTGTTTTAATTTTCTCGGAACACCTCATGTCCTCAAACGATAAAACCCGTCATTTTTCTTCCCTGGTAGTAGACGGTATGGAACGCGCACCCAGCCGCGCCATGCTGCACGCGGTCGGTTTCAAAAACGAAGACTTCAAGAAGCCGCAAATCGGTGTCGCCTCGACCTGGAGCATGGTCACGCCCTGCAATATGCACATCAACCGTCTGGCCGACGATGCGGCGCGCGGCGTCGATAACGCCAACGGCAAGGCCGTGGTATTCAACACTATCACCATTTCCGACGGTATCTCCATGGGCACCGAAGGCATGAAATACTCGCTAGTATCGCGGGAAGTGATTGCCGACTCCATCGAAACCGTGGTCGGCTGCCAGGGCTTCGACGGCGTGGTCGCCATCGGCGGCTGCGACAAGAACATGCCGGGCTGCATGATGGCCTTGGCACGCTTGAACCGCCCTGCCATCTTCGTTTACGGCGGCACCATTTTGTCCGGCTGCCATAACAACAAAAAACTCGACGTTGTGTCCGTGTTCGAAGCGGTCGGCGCCCGCGCCAACGACAAGATAGACGACGCCGAACTGGCGGCCATCGAAGCCAAAGCCATTCCGGGCGCCGGCTCCTGCGGCGGCATGTACACCGCCAACACCATGGCCTCGGCGATAGAAGCGCTAGGCATGAGTTTGCCCAACAGCTCCGCGCAAACCGCGATTTCCGACGACAAACGCCTGGACTGCGAACGCGCCGGCGCCGCCGTTTTGGAATTGCTGAAAAACGACATCAAACCGCGCGACATCATGACCAAGCCGGCGTTCGAAAACGCCATCACCGTGGTCATCGCCCTGGGCGGCTCGACCAACGCCGTGCTGCACTTGCTGGCGATGGCCAACGCCAGCGGCGTCGATCTGACGCTGGATGATTTCACCCGCATCGGCGAAAAAGTACCGATGCTGGCCGACCTGAAACCCAGCGGCAAATATTCGATGGCCGAGCTGGTCGAAATCGGCGGCATTCAACCATTGATGAAAGAACTGCTGAGCATCGGCCTGCTGCACGGCGACTGCCTGACCGTCACCGGCCGCACCCTGGCCGAGAATCTGGCCGAGGTCAAAGACTACCCGGCCGGTCAGGACATCATCCACCCGCTGAGCAACCCGATCAAAAAAGATAGTCACTTGGCGATTCTGTATGGCAATCTGGCCACCGAAGGCGCGGTCTCCAAGATCACTGGCAAGGAAGGTTTGGTGTTCACCGGCAAGGCCAAAGTCTTCGATGCCGAGGAACTCGCCTTGAAAGCGATTCTGGACGGCGGCATTGTCAAGGGCGACGTCATCGTCATCCGTTACGAAGGCCCAAAAGGCGGCCCCGGCATGCGGGAAATGCTCTCCCCCACTTCGGCGATCATGGGCAAAGGCCTGGGCAAGGAAGTGGCGTTGATCACCGACGGCCGATTCTCCGGTGGCACCCACGGTTTCGTGGTGGGCCACATCACCCCGGAAGCCCATGTCGGCGGTGCCTTGGCGATCGTCCAGAACGGCGACGAAATCACCATCGACGCGGAAACCAAGCAATTGACGCTGCACGTCAACGAACACGAAATCGCCCGCCGTTTCGAAAAATGGCAGCAACCGGCACCGCGCTATACCCGCGGTGTACTGGCGAAATATGCCAAATTGGTTAGCTCCGCATCAAAGGGTGCGGTCACCGATAATTTGGATTAAAATACCCATCGAGTTCTAATGCTGGTATTCTGGCATTAGAACTTCCAAAATTCCTAAATCAATTTGCACGCAGCATCCAGAGCAACGCTTCGACAGCAAAGCGAAAAATTGCTGTAATTAAAGCCTCGAATTAAACAAAGCCTCGGCATTATGGCAAGCGTTTTACTTAAAGCTTAAATTAGGAATTAAAAAATGTTGCAAATTTATGAAAAAAGATTATAATGTCTAAATCGTTTGGGTCGTTAGCTCAGCCGGTAGAGCACCGCACTTTTAATGCGATGGTCGTGCGTTCGAATCGCACACGACCCACCATCAAACGATATATAAATCAACCAGTTAGCTTACCAGGGCAGCTGGTTTTTTTATGCCTTCCGTTTTTATGTGCGTAAAATGTGCTGAATTGGAAATCTTGCCGGCATACTCGGCTAGATGCTCCGGCGCCAGATGCGCATACCGTAACACCATCGAGTAATCACTCCAGCCTCCCAATTCCTGCAACACATTTAACGGTGTCCCAGCCTGCACATGCCAGCTCGCCCAGGTATGACGCAGATCATGCCATCTGAATTGACTAATGCTTGCACGTTTGAGGGCTTTCTTCCAAGCGTTGCCACCGGCTTTTAGCACTGGGTTTCCCTTGTAGGTAAAGACATAGATTTCATGCTTACCAATGAATTGACGGATCACGGCAATTGCATCCGCATTGAGCGGAATACCAATTGCTTTTTTCGCCTTAGCCTGATCGGGGTGAATCCAGCATACTTTTCTTTGCAGATCGATTTGACTCCACTCCAACCCAGTAACATTGGCTTCCCTCAACCCAGTAGCCAGGCTAAATCGAACCATGGCTTCAAGATGATTAGGTAATTCGCGGCACAGTCTTTCGGCCTCCTGTCGAGTAATCCAGCGGATACGCTTGTTATCTTCCTTAAGACGACGTATCGCAGGCGCCTTGTCAATCCAACCCCACTCGCGCTCGGCTTTTCTTAGTACTGCTCTAATCAACGCCGTGACTCGATTAGCTCGACCGGGAGTAGCGTGTTTCAACTTATCCGCAATAATATTTTCCACAATGTCCCGGTTAATACTATTGAGAGGTTTGCCAGACAAAAACTTATCCAGGTAGCGAAACATGACGACATCGTCATCCAGCGAACGCTTTTGGGATTCATTAATCCATTTCACCACCGCATCTTCCCAGAGATATTGTGGCTTATGCCCCAGTTTGATCTGATCCCATAATTGCGCCTTATGCTTATCCGCTAATTCTTGGGCTTTTCTTTTGTCTTCAGTTTTAGCAGATTGGCGTATTGTTGTGCCGTCTGGTGCGGTAAAGCGATACCACCAGAATTGGCTATTTGGTCTTTTAAAGAGCATACTTCTTTGCCTCCTTGCCCTACATCCTGCCGTGGGCGAGTGTACTGCGATCGAAGCCATTCGATCAAATCCTGTTCTATGAATACCCAACATTTTCCGGGCTTAGCTGCAGGAATATCGCCCGAGCGCGCCCTTTGCAGAACTGTTTGTGGATGGAGCTTCAACAAGTGGGCTGCTTCCGATAAATCTAATGTTTTCATCTACCGAATCCTCTCGGTCAAAGCAATAGCGATTGAAAATGTTGCTTGGAACTTGTTTTGCTCATGGTGCTGAAAACTTTGCGATTGATTATTTGCTCCACAGCCGACCAATCCTTTATTCTAAAAAGTGATTGGTCGGCTCTGAACATAGAAGGTTAGAAATAAAAATCTAAAGATCAGTTTTTAATGCGGCTTTGCAAACACAACACCGCTCCAGCGACTTTTCGCTGCCCAAAATGATCAACACCGCTGAATAACAATGGCCACATTCCGTCATCAGCAATTTTTTATTTCTCAAGTCTCGTGCCACTAACCACGCCGTGGTGAAATCGAGATTGCCACTGGGCAAGGAGACTTTAAAAAAATCGAATGCCTGGATAACGTTGTGAATTTCGCCGTGACTGTTTTCGGCTTCAATTGCACGAAATATCTTGGCGAAGAGCGTGGCTTCCTTGTACCGTTTTACGTTGTGCGTCAAGCCACGAATTGACTCTTTGATGGGACCCGAGCTACCGGATCGCCCTAGAATCTCCTTGTAAGTGGCCTTTATCAGCTCTCTGGGGATGGTAGTTTCGCGGACAATAACCGCAATTCTGGCTTGGCGTTGAATCAGGGTAATGGCCAACTGATATTGTTTAAGCGTTTTGATCATCTTTTTAGCCTCCATGATTCACGCCTGCCTTTAACGTCAGCAACACATCAACGGCGGTGTGCTGCTTGCGATTCATGTACTCAAAAAAATGATTTGAAATCCTTGGCGCAAAACACAGCCAGCCCGATTGAGCGATATGCTCAATGTCCTCAATTGACAAACGACCAATGGCCTCAATTAACGCCTTATCCGAAATGCCCAACATAAAACCAGCGAATAGAGGATTATCTCGACAGAGATCACGGGCTTTGATAAGCCATAAACAATTCAACGTCGTTATTTCTTGATCAGCACTCTGAACCTGTGCGCGCTCCAAACAATCAAAATAATCATCCAACTCACCCATGGCAGACTGTATGATTTGCCTGACGTGGGAGGACAGGTTTTTTATCTGCAACCATTGATTTAAATAATCCGCGCCAAATTCGTTCGTCAAAGGGCACAATAACGCTTGGCAGAAATGCGCAGTAACCTGCTCAACGTTGACAAAGTCAAGGATTAAAGATTGATGGTTGAAAAAGCATTCTCGTGCCAGGCGGGCTAAATTTTTTCCTTCCGCCGCATCCAGTAGGGTTCGAGATTGAATTGATTGAACTAATAAATACATCATGACTCTCCTTGGCCGTTAGTAACGGTCAAGACATATCGCCAAAGTTTTGCCGGCATTTTGTGAAAATGGCCGCGAAATTCGATATTGCCGGGCTACGCTGCCAGTCTTGTTTTCACATACGGGACAGCGGGCGGCCAGTTGAGCTTCATGGCGGGGAATCAGGAATCGCGCTTGACAGCAAAGACACTTCACAAAATGCAATGCAGAGGCATGAAATTGTCTAGTTAGTTGCCATGCTCGATTAATATCCAACACTCTGTGGTGTTCGAATCCTGCCTCCCGATTGCTGGGCTTGGGGTTGCGGGCAACGATGCGGCAGTACAATGTATATGCGTTGCACAACTGCAACCCAAACTCGGTACCATTGGCACTAACGGATACGTAATCCTGAATTAACCCCAAGAATATTGAGGCGTGCAGATTGTTGATGGTTGAACGACTTATCCAGTGTGGATCCCAAGGCAGCATGCCTTTAATGGGTGCTTGTTCTTGCGCAAGCCTGTAAATGCGTGTGGCTGTTTTACGTTTGATTCCACAGAGAGCACAAACCACCGGTGTTCGGGCGCCGTAGTCGAACAATGTCTTTGCCAACATCAGTTCAGCGCCAAAATGCGACAAGTCAACGAAGCCACCGTTATGCATGATGATCACCCTGATCATGAGCATCATGAACCAGTAAGGCCGCATGAGCGGCGGCTGAAACCGGATGGTTACCCAGTGGCAGCAAACTGATCACGGCGCGGTTAACCGCCGCCTGTTCTTTAATCTGTTCCAGCGACAAATCTGCCACATGATTGACCGTCTCCGGAATGACACCAAACCGCCAGGCGGCTTCCATGGGATTGCTTCGGGCACATTCTCTCAATAGCATCAGATATTGAAAATTCAGTTGCGTCAGATCGTCTTCTAGGGTGGCCATGCTCTTCTCTAATGAATTACGACATGGGGTAATACTAAAAGACTGGTTTTGTAATCGTCACGTTCGGAAAGTGGGTGTTTTTGGGGTACTTTCCGCGCAAAGCCTTGTTGGACTTGGCTTGGCAAGGTGTCAGGCAATGCTTTAGCGATAAAAAGAGCTTGACAATGCGTAACCGCTTGTATTTTCGATAAATTGATTTGTTGGGGAGGTATAGACGGCGTAATTAGGTCGAAAGAAGGCTTTTTTTGAACGCTCGAAATAGTGAGTTTTTCAGTAGACTCGGGGCAACCTTACCTGTCACCTCTGCTATGCACACTATCGATTTGAAATTCGGTTTCCGACGGCTATGCGCCGCTAAACAGTATCGTCTATATCCGCTGCCAATTTTGCTGAGCTTTATGGTCTGCAGTGCATCGTGTTTAGCCCATGGCAATATCACCCAACAGGCGCGAGCGACTAGTACTGCACATAAGCTACAAAATACGCTTTGGTGGCAGATTGCAAAGCAGCATCATTTGGATCCTTACATACTGTATGCGGTTGCATTAAAAGAATCCGCGAACGATACCGATCCGACCGCGGTAAAACCCTGGCCATGGGCACTGAATAAATCAGGACAATCCTTGATGCCAGCCTCGCAGCGGGAAGCCCACGCCTTGCTCAAGCAATCGATAGACGAAGGCAATCGGTTGGTAGACGTGGGGTTAATGCAAATCAATGTCCGCTGGCATGGTCACAGAGTGAGAGCGCCGGCGCAATTACTGGATCCGATTACCAATGTACAAATAGGTGCCGAACTATTAGCAACCGCCATTGGTTCAGCTCCGCATGACTTGGCTTTGGGGATTGGACGCTACTATAGTTGGAACGATGAAAAGGCCGCGAAAGCCTATGGACAAAGTGTGATGGCCATAGCTGACCGAGTGAAACAGGTGATTTGAGATGGAGTACAGCCTCTATCATCTGCAATTGGATTATCTGTTGTTAGCGCGGGAAATGGTGCTGTCCGGACAAGAAGAACAGGCGATGTTTAGCTTGGGATTAACGCCAGAAGCCGTGGGTATCCTGAAAAAATTGCAGGTGCAGCAAATTAGGGAGATAGCTCGTAGCGAATGCCTAGTCTTTACCCCCAGATTCAATGCCAGCTTTTGGGGGCGTTATCTTCAGGTCGATCAGTCAGTGCATGAGGGAGATACGTGTGATATCCAGGCGCGCGACTTGCTCATAGTGCTCACGGGATCAGGCGATATAGCATGAGTGCTTGGTACACCTACGAAGAACGGCTAAGAGATCATTATCTTGCCTATCAATTACTGAAACGAAAATTGCGGCCGACGTTCGTTAAAGCGCATATTAAAACGATCAGCCAACATGAACTTAAGGCCATGTACTATGCCATTCACTTTCACGGCCCCTCCAACGGACAATTACCGCTGGCAAAAACTATTCCGGCATCACGCGAGTCGTTTCTATATCTGACGTTATTTCTGTCAATCTATCAAATCACCAGCAAGGTCAATCCGCAGTCGCGAATGGACGTGCCTGCCATTTTGTTTACATGGGATTATTTCCATCGAACCTTTGAACACCTTATCCCCGAAGTGCGACCTTACGGCAAAGTACGACCCGCCAACTTCAACGAAGCCTGGGTTTTAGCGCAAGGTATGCGCGAAGGACAAGTCGCCTTGAAATATTGCCCCCGCTGTCGACATAATTATGCGGTATTCTACGAGAGCAAATTCCGACCGGTTTGCCAGTTTTGTGAATTGGCAGATGCAAACGTTAACTCATTTCGCCCAAACACGCCTTAAGTCTGGTCAGCAATTGAATTGAACGGTTGACGATTTAGCCTTTTCACTAAGCCCGGCTTCATAGCCATGGCTATCTTGAAAGCGGACATCCAAGATATTTAAATTCACCAAGAAACAATTGTCGTTAACGCCCCATAAGCGACGTCACATCTGTGTTTGATTCTGTCTGCTTCAGGATGATCAGCAGCCATTTATCGCAGATCGGTTGTCAGAAAAGTCCATTCGCAGGAAGAGTTTTATTAAATTCCCCTTTCACGTTTGTCGGCAAGCGTTTAAAAGGCGTTCAAGATAAATCCAAAAGATTAATGATATTCATCTTAATGGCTAGGCGAGTCAACTCGATATCACTGGCAACGCCAAGTTTTCGCTTGATCATATAATGGCTGTTCGATACGGTTTTTGGACTGATGTTGAGTGTTTGAGCAATATCATCTGTTGACCGAGCATCGACTAACATACGCAGAATATCGAATTCTCGTACCGTTAATTCTTGCAGCGCGATACTATCGCCGCCTAATTTTTCCAGGGCCAAGGCTTGTGCAATGTCGGCACTCAACGTAATTCGCCCTGCATAGACATCATGGATAGCCCGGATCAAAACATCCGGCGCACTGCTCTTGGTGACATAACCCAGCGCACCCGCCCGAGTTGCCTGAACAGCAAAGCTTGGATTCTGGTGCATACTGAATACCAGGATCTTCGCATCCGGGCGTCGTTGTTTAATACGTACAATAGCCTCCAGCCCCCCTTGGCCGGGCATCGAAATATCCATAACGACTATATCTGGGTTGCAATCCTTAAAGCGTGAATAGGCTTCTGCTCCATCAGCTGCTTCAGCAACCACTTCCATTCCTGATTGCTTCTCCAATAGTGAGCGATAGCCTTCACGAACAATGGCATGATCATCGACCAGCAAAATTCTGATACTTTCCGAGCCTGTCATGTTTGTGTCTCTGAAAGGGATTGAACCGGAAGCCATATATGGACGGCAAGTCCGCTGGGGTTACCAGTATTTAATGTCAGCCGTCCGCCGATTGCGGTTACTCGTTCACGTATACCGAGCAGACCAATCCCGGGGCTGTCTTCAAACGGCAGTTTATTGGCCTTACCATTATCTTCGATACTAAGTTCAATGGTTGTTATTGAATTATTCGCAGAGACTGCTCGGAGTGTTACTTTCGCAATCGTAGCGGCTGAGTGTTTGGACACATTGGTCAGACATTCCTGAACAATCCGAAAAATAGTAACGGGAATAGGTTCGGGTAACCGGTCAAGGTCGTCATGAACAGCAAGGCTATAATGAATCTTGCCGCCACTGCTGGCATTCCAGCCAGCCACCAGGCTTTTTAAACTGACAGTAAGGCCCAGTTCATCAATGTCAGAAGGGCGTAAGCGCAATAATAATCCACGTATCGATTCCATCATATGATGGACAATTCGACTGATTTTTTTCCCTTCCGGAACCAGTTCCGGGCATTCATTTTCTGCGGTTTGTGAAATGGAAGCTGCGACCGCGTTGATCGCAGCTAGGCATTGACCGAACTCATCATGCAGCTCTCGGGCCAGGTAACGGCGCTCTTCTTCCTGAATATTCATCAGCTTTAAGGCTAATTTCTTACGCTCGGAAAGGAGTTGTTCCAGACTTGCCGCCAGTTGATTGATGGCCTTCCCGGTTCGCTGCCATTCATCTAACTCGAAAACGGGTAGCCGAAATGACAATTCACCCTTTTCCATTTTCTCCAAGCCTGTAACGATCACCTGTGCCGGTCGTAAAACTCGACTTATCGTAAAATAAACCAGCAAGCAAAGCGCCAAAGTGGTACTGGCAGACAGCCCCATTAAGCCACGGATATTTTGCCAGGCGCTTGCTATTCCCATCTCAGCGCTGGGTGCAACCATTACTGAACCATGAATCCGCCCCTTGAATTCCACTGGTCGCACTACCTCCAAGCCGGGATGGAAAGCCCATTGGTAAAAGCTTGCAAACCAAATAGGCCAGCTTCGTGACGTTATTTTTGCGCCATTGCAAATGTTGCGCCTGAGGCTGTCAATCGTTGATAAGTAACTGATACAAACGCCGGATGCAGTACTGGTCTCTTTCCATAAATTAAAATCAGGGAAACGTTCCGGTTGAGCAAAACCTGCATCGATATGCACCAATTGAAGCTCCAGTTGCTTATCGATTGACTCGGCCGTTACTTGTGTCTCAAGAATAGCTTGCTGATCGGCTTGATACAGCACATAGGCTGTCGTTGCAATCAGGCAAGTGCCAGCAATAAGGATAATCCGTGATAGCAGGTGAAATTTTAGATTCATGGCAAGCGCAAGCCTTCTGTTAAATGCTTTGCTGACGATTCAGCATCGGAAAATATTCATTTTTTGATCATTTTAAGCTTGAATTACGGGGCTGGAATAGGGATCGCAGGAAGGCCGGGCAAATTGCCCGGCTTTCACGGGCAAATATCAGGTTACGGACTTGCGCATACTCGCTACTCTACTAGCGACCAAAAAACGAATACGATGAAACAATGAATGGTGGTGTTACTGATGACATATTTTTCAACAAGATACCGTGTTATTTAATTATGAACCCTAGAAACAATGCAGGATTACGTCATCTGTTTGGCGTATTTCTTTTATGTCTGTTCAGCGCTGGCGTATTTGCTGAAACAAGCATCGCCATATTGGATTTTGAATTAAAGGATTTAACTTTGGCACCTCGAATACCTGCCGAAATCGAAAGAACGGCGGGCATAAAGGCTATGCTAGAAGGCGAATTAAAAAGAGCTGGCTATAAAATCATTGCTGTTGATTTGGATGCTCAACGTGAGGCCAACGGCGGTTTTGGGTATATTTTTGACCACAGCGACATGGCCGCAGAACTAGCGAAAAAAGCCGGAGCTGAGTATGTATTGGTGGGCAGACTGCATAAACCAAGCTTTTTATTCGCTTATATTATGGGACATTTAGTCAGGGTTAGTGACGGCCAATTAATCGGTAATTACATTTCAGAGACAAAAGGCGGTGATAAAAAATTAACCCTTAAAGGCGTCGAAAGTCTTACCGTTAAAATTGATAGGGATTTAGATAAAATCTATACGCCGCCACCCCCTTCTAAAACAATCGCTATATTCAACACCTCTGCGGCTGCAGACATGTCATCCCAGAAGCCGCAGACCCTTAGCAACCACATAGAAAATGGAGATACCAGATGAGAATGTATTTGATAGCTTTAATGCTTATTTTTTTCGAAGATTCCGCATTAGCTCAGGATAAAATTGATCGCATGAGCGCCGTTACCATGGAATCGTTTATCCCGGATACGGTTAAGTGGAATGACGAGCCGATACTCCCTAAAGGTGCCAAAAGCGCCATTCTAGTTGGTGACCCAAGCAAAGCGGGGGTTTTTATCGCTTTGCTGAAATTTCCATCTAATTATCCAATCCCACCACACATACACCCATTTACAGAAGTAATTACAGTCCTGCGGGGCAAACTAGGCAATGGCATGGGTGAAACATTTGACACAAAAAAGGGCGAGATGCTTAACGTAGGTTCAAGCTTTGTGTTACCCGCTGGGCACACTCACTATGTTTGGACCACTGATAAGGAAACAATCGTCGAACTAATCGCTACTGGGCCATGGGATATTATTTATACGAATCCGACCGATGATCCACGCAAAAATAAATAGCGGGGAAATGGAATTATGAACTCCAGTAGGATTTTAATGACAGCTTTCGGATTTACTGCCGCCACATGTTCAAATATTTGAATGTCGCAGAGTGGCCGATTGTGTTGAAAAACTCCCCTGATAGCTTAGTCGGATAGGAGTAAAATAAGGCTCAACACCGATAAGATCGAGAGGTGCAGCCATGATGGGACAACAATCCGGGATACAGGAACAACTGGTTTTCTGTTTCAGTCTGGAAAATCATGTACCGAAAGATCATCTGCTGAGAGGCATTCACCGCCTTCTCGATTTAGGCCACTTCCGTCAACAATTAGCGGGGTTTTACAGCCCGATTGGTCGACCATCAATCGATCCCGAGTTGATGATTCGCATGCTGATTCTTGGCTACTGCTTTGGGATTCGTTCCGAGCGCCGCCTGTGTGAAGAAGTCCATTTAAACTTGGCATACCGTTGGTTCTGTCGTCTGGATTTAGATGATCCCGTGCCGGATCACTCGACCTTTTCCAAAAACCGCCATGGCCGTTTCCGGGAAAGTCAGGCCTTCCGCTTATTGTTTGAATCGGTCTTGGAGCGGTGTATGGCTGAGGGTTTGGTGAAGGGTGAAGGCTTTGCCACCGATGCCAGCATTATCAAAGCCGATGCCCAACGGCAACGCCGGGTTGAAGGTGGTGAAACGGTCGATTGGGGTGATCCCGAACAAGCGTCACGACCGGTACGCGAATATCTGACTGCGTTAGAAGAGATCAACGATCCCAAAGAGCCTGCGCGGACATTGTCACTGACCGATCCGGCTGCAAGTTGGACGGCAGCGCCTGGTGGCCCAGCTTTCTTTGCCTACTCCACCAATTACTTAATCGATCTGGAAGCCGGCATCATCCTCGACGTTGAAGCCTCCAGGGTCAACAAAGCCGCCGAAGCGGAAGCCACTCGAACCATGATCGACCGGGTAGAAGAGAAATACGAACTCAAACCAGAGCGATTGGTCGGTGATACCAACTATGGTTCCGCCGCCATGCTCGGCTGGCTGGTCGATGAAAAAGGCATTGAACCGCATGTCCCCGTATTTCAAAAACCGGAACGTACCGACGGCACCTTCGGACGATCCGATTTCACCTATGATGCCGAAAACAATCGGTATATCTGTCCTGCTGGTAAGTATCTAAAAACCGCTTGGCGCAGCAAAAAGAAGAATCCATACCGCTATCGGGCTAGCCTACTTGATTGCCAGTCTTGCCCACTAAAATCCCAATGTTGTCCGAATATGGACCATCGGCAGATCGACCGTAGTCCTCATGAATCAGCTCGAGATGTGGCGCGGGCCATTGCAAAAACCGACGCTTACAAACAGTCTCGCAAGGAACGTAAGAAAGTCGAAATGTTATTTGCCCATCTCAAACGCATCTTACGTGTCGATAAGCTGAGGCTTAGGGGATTTAGTGGAGCCCAGGATGAATTCCTGTTGGCGGCAACTGCCCAAAATCTTAGGCGAATGGCGAAAAGGTTGGCAATTGTTGACCCAGTAACCCAATTAATACCCGCATAACGGCCAATTAGGCCGCTCATACCCACCAAAATCAAAAACCTTGCCTGTGAACTTCTAAAAAGCCTCGGCTAACAATCAAACTGCCGTTGCCCTCCATTATAAAAATACCTACTTTTTCAACACAATCGGCCGATCTCGTCTGCCAATTGCTAAAAAAAATTGAAATTTGAACGACAGGTTTCGAGATTAAATTCGTTTTAAAATATCCAGCTTCATCCTAATAATTTTGGCTGTGTTGTGGTGGGCGAAGTTTAGAAGTCACTGAACTTCAAAGTCAATCGGAATCAATCCAATTGGATAAATGCTAACTTGGCAGCTCAGCCTATTAGCAGTATGATAATCTCGTTAAGCAAGGTTGGAGATCATCAATGTCCTCGTTTTCATCACACTCACGTCGACTAAGACTATCATCGAAACCGCATCAGACTGCGCCCGAAAGGTCGGTATTCGCCGGCCATCATGCTACGGTCAATTGCCTTGAATGTCACCGCACTCTGGTCCCCAGAGTGGTGACGTACTATGGTCAACCCCTGCGATCGATCTGCCCCTTTTGCGGTGCAACTTTTGCGAAGTTTCCGGGAGGGTTACAACGATTTTTTCAACGATTTCATCCAAGAACTCTGTCTCTCGATGCCTTTAAAGGCTTAGTGGTGATGACATTATGCTTCGGATTAATTTGGTTCATAAGTATTGGGGTAAAGTTGCCGGAAGAATTCAATTTTATTGGGACTATCGGTACCCTTATATTGGCTATTCTCGCTGCGGCAGAGCTAACTGTTCAGTTTGTTGAGTTTATGGCGGCCAAACTATCTCACGAAAGTAACTACTATTGGGCTGGTTTAGTTTTGATAGCCTTAGTGTTAGCAAACGAAAACCCTAATCTGATTGACTATTTGCTTCTTTTTTCAGGAATCATGATGTTGCGCTGGCTCGTCGTAGGTGTTTTACAAAATCTTCGAAGAAAGGCCAGTAGCTAATACTCAATAATTAATTCGTCCACGTGCACGATTAAGGTTGCCTATTTGATCGATTAAATCCGGTCTATTTTGACCTGCGGCTTGTCTTAGCAATTTCGCAACATTATCTACATCTACAGGGTCTTCTTCATTCAATAAACGTTGTTTTGCCGTACCCATACTGCCGTTATCGTCACCACCTATGGCAATTCCGGCAAATGCTTCGAACATTGCTGCTTTATAGTAAGCCTGTTGATTTGGCGTCAACTTATCTGCCACTTCGTTGACTCTTTGATCGGCCCAAATTTGCGATACTTCGGTAAATCCAGGATAGGATTTTGCTGCTGCAGCTTTAACAGCATCCCATACGTTTTCGCCATTTTCATAGGCTGTGCGAGCATATTCAACGAATTGATTTATGTGCTCTTTACCCACCATACCCACTGCTTCTAATGTCTTAGAGGTATTGTATAGGCTGCCCCCCAGAAAATTATAGGAAGCCTCCGCCGCCGAAGGCGTGTCATTGGCCGCAGCCGCAATGGATTGTCGAAAGTGCTCCACTTTGACATTCGCCAATTGCCCAAAGCCTTCTCTTGAGTTTTGTTCACGCTCTGCCAAATTACGATCATGTTGTGCGTCGATCTGGGCTTCGCCGCCTGCAATTTTCCCCGTCGCTGAATGAATCTGTGTTTGTGCTCGTTGATTTAGCGATTCGGTTTCAGCTCGCGGGTCTTGGAGATGGGCATGTTCGACGGTAGTCTGAACCTTGCCAGCTTCCGGTGCATTGGCTTTAAGGGATTCATTCCGGCTAGCATCCCAGCTTTGATCAGCTTGCGGCGCATTAAAGGCATCGCCGAGCAGTTGATAACCCGAGATTTGCGCCTGGTGCGATTGTTGATCATCCAGCGTGCGATAACTGGGTGACGAGAAGCCGGTCAATAACGACATACCAGCGGCGGCATAGGCCTGATCGGCATCGCTGATCCAACCCGCCGCTTTCCATTGCGAGGCTAGCCGTTGCGTATCCCCGCGCAAGCCATATTGATCCAGCGTATGATCCAGGCGCTCCATCAACGTGTTGTCATTAGCGATTTTGGAACCCGTTTCCGCCGCGCCGAAACTGGCTTGCGTTCCAAAGCGTTGTTGGGCCGATAGGGTTTGTTGATAGGACTCGCTGGCGGATACCGCGTCGGTTGCGCTGTGTTGCAACGAGGACAGCGATTGATTTTGTAAGCCCATTGAGGCGACGTTTCGGGTGCCTGTTTGCGCATCCAGTGCCAGGCTTTTGGCTAAACCGGCTTGATAGCCCTGACTATCGTTGACCGTTTGGCTGATATCGGCGGCGATGGCGTCTGATTTATCCTGACTAACTTTGAAGTCGTTTTGCAATCGGCCAGAAATTGCGCCGCTGAGTTGGTCGCTACCCAGCTTGGCGCCGGCATTGGCACTGCCGGCCACCAACGCCGAGAATTGATCAGCAGATATGCCGGTATCTGCATGCTTCTTGGCGAAGGCTTCGCCGAATTGGCGGTTATAGGCATCGGTATAACTAGAACTGCTGGTAATTTGATTGCCCAATGAGCGACTGTCAAAGGCATCGTTAGTGATGCTGGCCGACTTCGACGCCGTTGATGAGACACTGTGCATGAAACTACTGGTGGCTTGTTCAGAAGCGCTATAAGTCGACGATACTGCCGCACTCATGTCCTTGCCGGCGGTAAATGTGGGTAGCACTTTGTCGACGCCGGTTTGGGTAACCGCCGACAACGGACTGTATTGATGTTGCGATTGGGCATTCAAGACCGGTGCCGGGCTAATCACATCGGGCGTAGCGATTTTTTCATTTACGTAATCGCCGCCGTCCATCCTTCCAAGGAAATGCGTCGCCGTCACCGCACCGCGGTAGATCAGCATCAAGGTAATGGCCGGCGTCGACGCCGCCAGCATGCCGCCGATCGACAGCCATTGCTGTAACTCCATGTCCAACTGGTAAATGCCCATCATCGACGGCAGATTGTAGGTGGCCGTAATCAGCGCCGCCATCTTGCCGGTGGCCGACATCTGGATGAACAAATTAATCACTGCCAAAATCGGCATCCACAACTGGATCCACAATAGCATTGAGAAATAGCCTATATTCATCCGAATGCCGACATTGCCCAGCATCACCACAAAGGCCATGATCGGTGCGATGGCATAACTCAAACCTTCGATAAACGCCATCATGGGCCGGACGATCTTGGTAAACAGGGTTTGTTCGGCCGCCCATTGGGTATTGCGTTGCTGAATGGCTTGTTCGACCATCGCCGCTTTGTTCCAGTGTAATCCGTCTTCATGCCGACCAATCACGCCCTTCTCGAACATCGGCAGGATCGCCGACATCAGCATGTAATCGGCGGCATCAACCACACCGGGTCCGGCCAGTGCATCAAACGCATCCTGGATTTTCGGTACTGTGTCGGCTGCCGCCGGTACGCCCAATGTCGGTTGCAACAACCCTTCCAGCGCCGTCGCGAAATTACCATTGGCCACCACACTCAAATCGGCCCAAGCATCGGTACAGGTTTTGGTCTGTGGTTGGCCGCCGACATAGATTTGGGTCATGTAGATATCGGAATCAAACCTGATCGCATTCAACGGATCAGCATCGCGCAAGATGGCGTCCACCGATTTCTGATTCAGATCCACACCGGTCAAGGTACATTCGCGCACATAATTGGCGAATGAGGTTTCCATGTCGCTGCCGGCGTTCGGCACATTGGCCGCGCCTAAATTCACCCGCGACAACAGATTCTTCCGTACCGCCGTCAAAGTCTGCAAACTATCGGCAAAGCCATTACCGGTCATCGACGGTGTGCCAAAGCCTTGCTCGAACAATCGCGTGGTGCGATAACCCATGTTCGACATCACGCTACCCACGACCGCTGGACCCAACGGCACATTGTCGACCACCACCACGCTACCGGTATAGGCATCCTCGATCGACACCCGCACCGACGGCGCATACAGCATCAGCCATAACACATAGGCCAACAATAAATCCTGATAACGAATGCCGCGACCATCCCATTGCAACAAGGCCCTCAGCATCACAATGATGACACCGATCAAACCACCGACCGCCGCGGCGGTTCGGTAATCGCCCGTCCCGGAAATCATAGCGATCGCATTGAGGACAGCTTGCAAATAGGCGGAATCGCCCACGGAGAAAATTTCAAACATGGGCGACCTGCCTTTTAAACAACGAGGGAAAAAACCATCATGGGGACGGGGAATGAGCGTTTAAGGACTGGGCCAAGCCACCCCGGAAGCCGGCAATTGCGCCACCGTGCCGTAGTGTTTGGGCTTCACGGTGGTCATCAATTGCTGGTAAAACGCCATCAGGGTTTGTGGATTACCATAGCGGCCAGCGATGGTGACGTATTCGTCCTGGATCTGATCGCGGGCATCCTTCAAGGCATCCATCAGCAATTTGGCGTAGGCATGGTCGTTCATGTGCGCGGCGGTTTGCACGGCATTCAGTAAATCGTTGACGATCAGTTGCGCCAATTCCAAAGCAATCACCGGCGCCGCTTCCTCGGCCCACAGTTTGGCAATCCCGGCATCCTCCCGTGCCAGGTTATGGATCATGCCGCCGATGGCATCCGGCACGGTTTGCATGAAGGCTTTTTCGCTGTCGGTGATTTGGCCGCTGTTGGTCGAGAATTTGTAAATCAGGCCGTTGCCCGTATTCGCCGAACCCAGCAAGATATCCATCACCCGCTGTTTCAAGCCGACCAGATTGACGTTTTGGACAATGGGTTTCAGACACTGATCGGCATCGTGACCATCACTGCAGGTGTACATCTTGACAGTTTGATAGCTGTTGCCGGCGTCATTGCCGTACATCAGATCCTTGATCCGCAACACTGGCGGCGGCGCGCTGATGGCATTGTTCTCGCCTTTGCCGTCCGGTGCTGCTTGCGGGGCATCGACGATCACCGTTCCGGAAATACTCATCGCCGCTTCCAGCAAACTGTTGCCACCAAATCGAAACCAGCCGCCGGCGTTCTGATTGACCAAGGCCCGCCAGACCAGATTGCCCTGGATGATCTTGGTCATATCCGTCGGGTCGTTCTGTTTGATCTGTTGAACCGGGTCGCCCAGGGTACTGGTATTGGTCCAGCTGGAAAAGACATCCGAAATGCCTTGGGTAAATGAGGCATTGGACAGGTTGGTTTTACTTTGCAAGTCGAAGGCTTTGACCGTGTCGTTGACCAAGCCCTGTGCCAACCGGCAGGAGTTGCTGAACATTTGGTTCATTTCCTGGATTTTCTTTTGCAGGTCGGTCATCACCGACGCACACCAGGGACACATGGCGCCGACCGCCAGCTGGAACGCATAGCCCGCCGCGTTACCCGCGACGTTACGCATCAATTGCACGAACTGGTTGAAGTTTATGAAACTGAAACTGCCGGCGAACAAATCGATACCGCCGCAGCCGGCGCTGAATGAAGGCGGCACGAACGACACCAGATTGGTGTTGGTGATACCGTTCCGCGCCACTAAGCTGCCGCCGGTAATCACGCCGCGGCGCTGTCCCAAATGGGCAGTTGGGGCCGTGAAGTTGGTCATAGTGCCGAACATGCTGTCCATTTCCTGTTGCAAGTCAGCATAGGCTGGAACGGCACTCTCAACCAACAGAATCAACACCAGTACCTGGCGGTAGCGCAGAGACAATGAAATCGACTTCATGGCGTGCTCCCAAAATGTGCACTGCGTTGCAATGCCTGGATCAGTGACAGTGGATCTTGAGTGACCGCAGAGCTGATGCTACCGGCGGCCGGTAACAACATCGGTGTGTTACGGATGCCCTGAGTGGTTTGGTATTGGGAGGCATCGATCCAACCGGCTTCCTTGGCGGCCAGCAGAATCCGTCCGGTGACTTCTTCCAACGACAACGCGCCTTGCGCCAACGGCACAATTTGCTTGGGCGGTTTCATCAGGAACAGCGCCGGGGTTTGTTCAACGCCCAACATCGCGGCCTGACCGTTATCCCGCTTGAACTGACTAAAAAAGCTATTCGGCATCGGTAGGCCATCCAGCGACACGGGATAGATTTTGAAACCATAAGCGTTTTCCAGCATGGCCAAAATCGGTGCCTGCACATGGCAATAAGGGCAATCGGAACGGAAGAAAAACAAAATGCCGGCTTGCGCGGCAATCGCTTTCAAGGCGCGTTCGGCTACCACGCCGGCCTGATGATTGGCTTCATTGGCCGCATAGGTTGCCACCGGCCTGCGCACGGTTTCATCGAGTTGCGGATCGGACATCACCACGTAACGGGCGGCGTTGGTAAAGCGCTCGGCTTTATCCATCATCACCCGCTGCAGGTAATAAAACGCGGCCACATTCTCGGGACTGGGATCGTCGATGGCCTGGTTCAAGTAATGTTCCAGGTTTTGCTTCAACCAGGCGGAGGACAGCGGTTGGGGTTCCGCAGAAGACTTGGCTTGTGTTTTGGGTTCAATGTCAGCTTGAACGACGCTGGGCGGTTTGATTTCAGGCTTGGGTTTTTCCTGATCCGCTTGAATTTCGGGTTGCGATTTTTTAACCGGCTCTGGCAGCGCCTCATACCAAAACCAGCCGCGTTGCTTGTCTTCGAAATACGACGCAGTCGGTATGTCGACAGACGCATCCCTACAAACCGCCGATGTCGGCAGTAGCAGTACGAGCAAAAAGGGATGCAGAGCGTGTTTTGGGTTCATAGCTCAATTGTCTACGACACCCAAGCCCAGGTCGTCATCGAAATCGCGATAATTTTGGCGATTTCGACAAAGCGGTCCAAAAAAATGCCCTTGTGTGGCCTGTATTGACTAAACCGCCGAAATCATCCTCCTTTCGCAACCGTACCACGCGCCCGAATCTCTACAATTCGGTTCGGAGTTCCGAAATGTGCCGCAAAAACCTAACAACGCCTGGGAGGCTGAAGGCTATGCGCAATCGAGCTTTGAGGGTTAGGCCCTAGCCATGACCACACACGGGAAAACCTATTCAGGGTTTTTGTTCAGAAGTCTGTATAGGTAAACACCACCGAAAATGTCAGGCCAGCACAAACCGGCAAGCCTTTGCCCTTCATGGGTTAGCGTGGGTCGTGACGGTGTTAGGTCATTGCCTAGATTTTTGGCGATACCGGAGACATTGAATATTCATCATCAAGCTCACTAGGTTTTTTGCCGAGAAAAACCTGTGGTTAAGGATAGGTTTTTTACATGAATTCGTTAAATGCAGAGCACGATGAATCGGCATTAGCCGATGAACGCGTGATTGAGTGGCTGGAAGCCCAAGTTGAGAGTTTGCATGGCCAAGCCCGCATGTTGGTCGATGATTATTGGCGACGCGTTAACCTGGAACGCAAAAAGCATCCGGCCTCGCTACGCGGCAGAATGGGGGTTCGCATCCGCCGCCGGGAAAGCGCATATTCGTTCACCATCGAATGGTTTCTGATCGCCTCGCTTTCGATCGACGGCAAAACCAAACCGGTCACCCAGCACATCAAAAAGGGCAAAGGCTATCGCTATCCCTTGCAGCACATTCTGAAAAAAGAACCGGATTGGGAAGTCTCGCTGGTGGAGGAATTTGAAAACGAGTTTGTCGATCTGCGCAAACAAATCGATTTATTGGGTAAGTTCCGCGATGCATTTCATCGCTGTCGGCAAAGGTTACGCGAAGGTCTGGACTGAAAGTTATCCACAGGGGCGTAGCCCCTTATTAAGATTAAAAAAAGATTATAAATAGATTAGCACCCGATTTTTCGAGTCGTTGAAAATCGCTGTAGGCCCCGCCTAACATGGCTTACAGCGATTTCAAAAAATTGACCAAGCGTTAGTCGAATGCCGTGTGTTTTGTCAGCCGAATGCCGTGCTTTGCGTTAGCCGAATGCCGTGGGGTGTCAGTCGAATGCCGTTACCTTGTTAGCCGAATGCCGTGCCTCTGTCAGTCGAATGCCGTGTGCCCGTCAGCCCAATGCCGTGTCGGGGTGGCATCGACCGGGCTAAAATAGCGTCAGTCGAATGCCGTGCCATTTTGGTCAATGTTGTCTGAGCCCAAGATGCCGTTTTTGCGTTGGTGTGGGTTGTTTTTTGACCTTGACGACATCCTCATCGATTTCAAATCGCTCAATAGCGCCGATAGTGACCAAGGCCTGCAAGGCTTTGCGCATCCGCAGTTTGAAGTCGCGGGGATTTTGGGTGCTACTGCCGCTGAGTTGGTAAAGCGTTTGCAGTTTCAACGGATACGGTGCGGCATGCGACGACAGGAAACCATGCAGCCATAACGCCAGTGGATGTTTACGCAATTGCTGTCGCTGTTCGAATTCGATATGGGTGTAACCGTCTTCGAACAGTCGTAACATCGACTCGGTCAGTTCCACCACATAGCGCTGAGTGATTTCGTCGCGGTGGTAGCGCAGAAAGCCTTTTTCACCAAACGTCTGCCGACCGTGGTAGGTGATTTCGACGAAGGCGCCGCCTAAACGCGCCATGGATTCCTTCAACCATTCGTGCTGACTTTTGCCGGTCGATCGGCCTAACGCCATCAGCAGCGCGTGCGCACTGAAGGTTACGCTAAAGCCCGGCAATTGCATTCTGGACAGATGCACGATCTGCATCCAGACGTCCAGATCGGACTGATTGAGCTGAACGCCCAGATAACGGACTTCGATGCCCTCGACAGCCGCCAGTAAGGTGCGCTTTTTGTACGCTATCCGTTCGTTGCCCTGCACACCAGCAAACAACGCACTGCGCAAACAGGCATTCGGCGTGCCGCGCATACCGGCTGGCCAACTGGGAAGTGTCGCTAACGGCTCCACGCGTCGGGGCTGGGCTTTCTTGCGTTCAGTCAATGACTGGAATCGTTCGGTCAGATTGGTCAGTGACGTGACGGTATTTTGAGTCATACCCACCTCACTTTTTCAAACTGCGGGGATCGCAGTGCGTGGATGGAGAAGTCACCGGTGGTGGGTTTTGCTGGAGCATCTCGCGCTCTACGTCGGTCAGGTCCAGTTGATGATGACAGTATTTGCGCCAAGCTCGTTCCAGGGTCATGGGATCGGGTGCTTCGGCGCTTTCATTTCTGACGAATACATCAAGTGAGGAATCCGATATGGTTGACCATATCGGATCCTCGCGTCTGACCACATGTTCGATGGATGAGGTACACCATACCGAACCGCCCAAACGACTTGGCTGTCTAGCGTGGTCGAGGCGCCAGGGTAACTCGGCCAATGACGGGGTAACCAGCGATTCAATGACGGTTTCGCTGACCAGGTCATTCGGTGCGGATAAGGTACTACAGCCCATACAGAACAGGATGGGAATTAGTGTGCTAACGGGGGTGTTTCGGATACTCATGTCGTCTCCAGTCGATTTTTGAAGACTCAACACAGTAAGCATTATTTTTTAGGGCTCGTCATCGAAATCGCGATAATTATTGCGATTTCGAAGATGACCTCGAAAAAAAGTTAGGCATGATGGGTCGTCATGAAAACCCATCAATCTTCATTCCGGATACCTTGGCTGCAACGTTGGTTTGGCGCGAGTCAACCTGTGCCTGAGCCTTGCCCGGCCATCCAGGAAGACGAGATTCCCCGTTACCCGCCCTTCATGAAGGGGCTGCCGGCCGCGCCGGTGGTACGTATTCTCGGTACCCAAACTGAGCTGATTCAGACCATCGAACAGACCTTGGCGCTACCAGACGCGCTGTTTCAAAGCATCGTATTGCCGGTGATCGCGCGTTACGCCGCTTTCAGTCATCTGCTGCCTGCGTCGGAGTCCCATCATCATCGAGGGGCTGGTGGTTTGTTTCGGCATGGGTTGGAGGTCGCGCACTGGGCGACCCTGGCCTCCAAGGACTGCCTGTTTGCCACCGATGCCACACCTAAAGTCCGAAAATCCCTGGAACTGCGCTGGCGACTGGCTGTGTGTTTTGCCGGGTTGCTGCATGACATCGGTAAACCGGTATCCGACATGGCCGTGGTCGACCAACAAGGCGAACACACCTGGAATCCTTGCGATGAAAACCTGACGGATTGGGCTAACCAGCATCACATCGAGCGTTATTTTTTGCGCTGGCGTGAGAATCGGCATAAACGTCATGAACAGTTTTCGGCCCTGGTCATCGAGCGGGTTTTGACCCGCGAATCGCGTGCCTTTATTCTGGAGCCTGGCCCTGAGATCATGCAAGCTTTGTTGGAAACCATCCATGGTCTGGATCGGGGTTCCAAATGCTATGCACTGGTGATGGCCGCCGATTGCATGAGTGTGGAACGGGATTTGAAGGCCCACTACCACGGTTTGGAGTCCGCGATGGGCATGCCCGTTGAACGCTACCTGTGCGATGCCATGCGCCGTTTGATTAAATCCGGTCAATGGCCGGCCAACGAAAAAGGCGCCCGGATTTGGCGTTTCGAAGACGGTCTGTATATTGTCTGGCGCACCGCCGTTAAAGAAATCCTGAGCCTGTTGGATAAGGATCATATCCCCGGCATCCCGCGCGATGAAGATACCCTGGCGGATATTTTGATCGAACGCGGGCTCGCGATTCCAAAATCTCTGCCCAACGGCGGACGGTTTCGTTATTGGCGCATGCAAACCGAGAGTCTGAATGGCAGCTTGTTCATGTTGCGTTTGGCCTCGATCGGACTGATTTACAGTGGTGAACCGCCGGTCGCTGTGGTCGGTATCGAAGTGAGTGATGAGACCGAGTCACCTGCTGCTGACCAAACCCCGCCACCAACCCAGTCTGTGAGCAAACCTAACGCCAGCGCCAACGTCGGCAAGCGTCGAAAAGTGAAGGACCATGACAACCCGGTCAAAATGACCGTCTCCGAGCCCAATAGTGAACTCGACGCTGAACCGATCCTATCGGCCGATTTGGCTGCTATGTTGGCGATGGATGCGCAGGCAGACAGTGGCAGTGGCAGTGGGTTAAGCGATCATGCTGGTCTCAAGGTGGGGGAAATGGCCGATCCTCATCAAAACGACACCACGCCAAAATCGCCAAGCAGCGTCTCGGCAGGCGCGATTGAAGTCGAAGCAGCATCAAGGTCATCTCAAAATACTCAGCTGGATCAAAGCGACGTTGCCCGACACTGGCTGGAATCGCAAGGTCAAGCTGGACACTGGCTGATTCAACTGGCCGCTATTGTCACGGCTGATCATTGGCGCTGGGGCACGGATATTTTGGATATGCGGCAACAGTGCTTGCTGAGTTTTCCCCGAACGCCTGATGCACTCAAGCTGGAAGCCAATCAGTTTATTCGCGTCCTGGAAGAAAAAGGCTGGCTGGTGACCGATGTGCTTTCGCCTATGCGTAAGGTTAGAGAGATCCAGAAAATCCGGGGGGTACTGCTCGCCAGTGAACCGAGCGTTATGTTTAGACAGCTTTTGACCAACACGACAACGCCGGATGCCCATCGGCCTCAAACGCTCGAATCAGAATCCTCGGCGCAGACTCCGGAACAGAAGGCCGAACGCACGTCGAAAAATACCCTAAAGCCATCAGCGCTATCGGCCAGCACGCCAGGAATCATTCCAGAAACGCCTCTCGATACCAAACCCTTGCAGGACAATGCCACCCCAAAGTCTGCTTCAGTTGCACCCGACAACCCAGAACACGTGAATGCCAAGTCTTCCAAAGCGAAAGCTGACAAGGGAACCAACAAAAAGCAGCACTACCGGCAAGCCATCAAAACTTGGATGGACGAATTGCAACAAGCACCCACGCGAACGGCGTTGGCTGGAGATGACTCGACATGGCTTGAAGTGGACGAACAGTCGATAGCGACATTTCTGAATAACACACCCGGCTTGACCCGCACCCAGTTAATGCGAGAACTCGCCAGTCATGGCGATTTCCGAAGTATCGGTACCTGTTTACAACTGCGACGTGTTCCATGAAATCCGATTACGACTACCAGTTTCCCTGGCGGCCCATATTCGAGGTCTATGCCATCTCGGGTTGGTTGGGCGGCGCCGGTTTGGCGCATTTCGCCAGTCGTTGGTCGGGCCTACCGCGCGAACCTTTCGATTGGTTGATGACGGCGTGTGGAGTGATGGCGTGTTGGCGGCTGGCGCCGGCATTGAGTCTTTGGTACCGCAAACGCCGGTTGCGACAGTTTCGCTTCCAATACCTGGATGCCGAGAAGCTTGTCACCCTGGTGAATCGTAACCCTGAAGCCTTGTGGTTCGGCTGGGGATTTGATTGGGTGCAAAAGCATGCGCAATTGGCCTATGAGATTTTGAAACGCGATGTCTCGACCTTGATTCCCAGCGATCATCAACGCATGGGCTCGGCCTGGATACACGGCCTGGAAGTATCCGAAAACGACATTCGTCAGCCTTTGCAACATACCGCCGGCCATACGCTGCTGGTCGGTACCACCGGCGCCGGCAAAACCCGCGCCTTTGACGTGTTGGTGACGCAAGCCGTGTTACGCGGCGAAGCGGTGATCATCATCGATCCTAAAGGCGACAAAGATTTGATGGCCTGTGCCAAACGGGCTTGCGCCCTGGCCAAGCGCCCGGACCGTTTCGTGTATTTTCACCCGGCGTTTCCGGAAGACAGCGTGCGACTCGATCCCTTGCACAATTTCAACCGGCCTTCGGAAATCGCCAGCCGCATCAGCGCCATTTCGCCCAGCGAAAGCAGTAACGATCCGTTCAAAGCCTTTGGGCAAAAATCGCTGGATAACGTGATTCAGGGTTTGATGGTGATCGAGGAACGGCCAACGTTGGTCAAACTGCGCCGTTACTTGGAAGGCGGCCCTTCGACGTTGGTGATTCACGCTTTGGAACGCTATTTCGACAACAACCTGGGTCATTGGCGACAAGAGGCGCGGCCTTACCTGAAGAATGCCAAGGACATTGATTCCAAGGCAACAGGACTGGTGCGGTTTTATCGGGAGGTCGTGCAGTACCAACTGCCCAATTTAGATTTGGAAGGCTTGTTGTCGTTGTTCGAACACGACCGAGCGCATTTCAGCAAGATGGTCGCCTCCTTGATTCCGATCATGAACATGCTGACCTCCGGGTCCTTGGGGCCTTTGTTGTCACCCAACCCACACGATGTGGATGATTTGCGTCCCATCACCAATACCGGTCACATCATCGAAAAAGCTCAGGTCGCTTACATCGGTCTGGATTCGTTATCGGATGGCATGGTGGGCAGTGCGATCGGTTCGATTCTGTTGGCCGACTTGGCGGCCGTCGCCGGCGACCGCTACAACTACGGCGTCTCGGACCGACCGGTGAATGTATTTGTCGACGAGGCGGCGGAAGTCATCAACGATCCCTTCATTCAGGTGTTGAACAAAGGCCGCGGCGCCAAGATTCGCTTGTTCATCGCTACGCAAACCTTTGCCGATTTTGCGGCTCGCACCGGTTCCCAGGACAAAGCCCGCCAAGTGCTGGGTAACGTCAACAACCTGATCGCGCTGAGGATCATGGACAGCGAAACCCAGCAGTACATCACCGACAATCTGCCCAAAACCCGCTTGAAATACATCATGCGCACCCAGGGCGTGGCCACCAGCGCGACCAATCCCACGGTGTTTTCCGGCAATATCGGCGAACGCCTGATGGAAGAAGAAGGCGATTTGTTTGCCCCGCAGTTACTCGGACAACTGCCTGACTTGCATTACATCGCCAAGCTATCCGGCGGCCGGATTGTCAAAGGTCGGTTGCCGATACTGCGGTCGGAACTGGATCGGCAACGGAATCGCCAAGGTGCCGGCTCATGACGCGCAATCTGTTGTTCAGTCTGATGCTTTGGCTACTGGAAGTGATCCTGGTGGCCAGTTTCGTGTCCGACCGCTGGACGCGCGAACTGCAGCTCGCCGAAGACCGGATGATGATCGGCTATTTTGGCGCCGATAAAGAATCGCAGATCAGTCACACCGCGCAGCGCTGGTTTGATCGCTTGTTTGTCACCACCGGCATCCGAGAAAGCGTCTTCCGCTACTTCATCCCGACCGAGCGCGAACGGCAGATGTCCAAAGGCTTCGAGGATGTGGGGCGCCACGATTTGTTTCCCTTTATCGAAAGCCGGCTCAACGTGCTGTGGGACACGATCTTTCAAATGATCAAGCGCCTGACCACGGCCTGCATCTGGTTGCCGTATCTGGCAGCCGCATTGTTGCCGTTTGTCGTCGACGGACTGGTGCGGCGCAAAATCAGCCAGACCAACTTTGATTACCCCAGCCCCATGGCGCATCGCTACAGTCTTTATTTGATTCTTGGGGCGCTGTATCTGTTGTTGGTCAGTTTGACCCTGCCATTCCCAATTCCGCCGCAAGTCGTGCCGGTGGGCGTCTTTGTTGTGGCCTATGCCGTTAATGTGCTGTTGGCAAATACCCAGAAGCGAGTTTGAACATTAGTAATTCACGATGCCCAACGTAGACAGAATAAGATCAACCGGATGACTTTTTACAAAATGGCTATGAACTTACCACAGGTTACCCCATCTGAATTTTAGCGGGATAACCTGGAGAGCGGTCATGCAAGCTGAGATCACGAGCTTTTGGGACTGGCAACAGCACTTTGCCGATGAAAAAAGTTGTCTTCAAGCCATCATCACGCTCAGGTGGCCTGAAGGATTTTGCTGTCCAAGCTGTAGCCATCAGAAAGGTTGGCTGCTTCAGACACGGCATGTCTACGAATGCGCCGCTTGTCATCATCACACGTCGGTGACAGCCGGCACCTTGTTTCACAACACCAAACTACCGCTTGTAAAATGGTTTTGGAGTCTTTATTGGGTGTCGTCCGACAAGGGTAGTATTTCCGCTTTGCGGCTGACCAAACTCATCGGTGTTTCCTGGTTGACGGCCCAACGCCTGTTGCGAAAGTTACGCACGGCCATGGGCGATCAGAATAATCTGTACAAACTGAGCGGCATTATTGAGTTCGATGATGCCTTTATCGGCGGTAAGCGTGCCGGTAAACGCGGGCGAGGCGCTGCGGGTAAAACCGCCATTTTGGTGGCTTGCGAACACAATGACGGCAAGCCCGGTTTTGTGGCCATGCAGGTGGTTGAGCAGGTGACCCACGAGAGTGTTAGAGCATTCGCCCAACAAACGCTTGTCCCAGGCCAAACGCTGCATACCGATGCGCTGGCGGCACTCAATGTGCTGGCCGAGGAACATCATCATATTGCCAAAGTAACCCCGCCTGAAATGGCTAGCCAATGGTTACCTTGGGTTCATGTGGTGATCAGCAACCTTAAAAGCTATCTGCTGGGCACTTACCATGGTGTGTCAAGCCACTATGTGCAGGAATATCTCGACGAATTTTGCTATCGGTTGAATCGACGGTTTTGGGAAAACCAAATTCCTAACCGATTACTCAAGCTATGCGTCAAACATGACCCTGTATTTCTTCAACCTGTGGCTTGTTCATAGCCATTTTTTACAATCATATCTATGGAAACATTTCTAAAAGAGCTACTTGGCAATGGTGATGCTCGGGGCGACATGTTGGGGTAATTCTGCCATGATCATTACCGATGAAGTTCATCACATTATAGGAACTGCCCAATTTAAAAAAACCGTGCAGCGGTAATTCACCACTAGGAAACTCGCTACTAATATTCATCATCACCTCGTTCATGGCGCCATTTACTGAAAAGAGGATGCAACACAACATCAGTTGCATCCTCGTTTTAGGCTTGATGACTCGGTGTATCAATATTTGATAGTGATACCAACAAAAGCTGAACGCCCCATACCCGCTATGTTTCTACCCCAGGGCACGGTGACGTTGGCCGGCGCGGTTGGATTCATCCCATAACGGTCGCCCAAATACGCACCCGCCAAGGGGTGGTAATACTGCTTGTCCAGCACGTTATCCAAGCCCACATCAAAACGCACTTTGCCCCATTCATAGCCGGTTCTGGCATTTAACAGAATATACGACGCAGTCTCGGTTTCATTGCGGATCGCCTGTACATCGTCTTTGCCATCGACAAACTGCATTTCAATCGCGCTTTGCCAGTCATGCAGACGGTGGTCCAGGCTCAGTTTCATGTTGAACGGCATGATGTGATACAGATTGCCGCCATCCATGCGCTCGCCGCGCACGTAACTCATGGTGGTATGCGTCGCAAATTCGCCGACAGTTTGGTCTTTATAAATCCGCGCTCGACTGGAAACATCCATACCCCACAGCCGAGCATCGTGATTGGCGTATTGCAGATAGACGAAGCTGTTAGTAGCAGTTTGCGGCGTGGCTTTGCAACCGCTGGCCGCCGCCGTCGAGGCGCTGACGCAGCGGTCAGCATCGATAAAGTTATTCACGTAGGTGAAATACGGGGTGACATTCACTTCCCACAAATTGTTTTTCGGCTCGTGGAATGCGGCGGTTAAGCTAACGGTGTGCGCAGTTTCCTCGGTCAAGTCCATATTGCCAACGTAGCCGTTGCCGTCGCCATGCCAGCCTATCATCGCCATATCCATATTGCGCGCCCCCCAGACATAGCGCTCGTATAAATTAGGCGCCCGGTTTTTCCGCGCGTAACCCAATTCGTATTGGCTCATGTCGTTTGGCGTAAATTGCACCAACGCTGTCACGTCAAAGGTGTCGTTGCTACGCTCGCGGTCGCGGGCGTTGAAAGCATTAGCGGCGTTTAACGCGGTAATCGCCCCGGCTCTATCCACCGTGCGCGCCGCACCGGTGTTGATTAAATCGGGGTTATAGGGTTGAACAGTGCCGGTATTGGCCGTGGTGTGGTCGTAGCGCAAGCCCAATAAACTGCGCCATTTCGCATCCCAATTGGCCTCCCACTCGCCAAAAAAACCTACTCGATCCCGTTCGCCATTGTTGATGTTCAGATAGGCTTCCGGCGCCATCATCCAGTAAGCGCTGCGGGCATCGGTGTTATTGGCGGCAATGCTGGTATTGCTGTGTACCGCCGGCCAATAATCGTTGATTTTGTTGCTGTGATATTCGTTGCCGACGCGAAAAGTGTCGCGTTTGTTGAACGGAATTTCCGCTTGGATTTTATAACCCAGGTTGCGGCCACGGGTTTCCATCGGCATTTGATCGTTCGGCGGCGCAAATGTGCCGCCGCTGGCGGTGCCGTCGAGAAACTGACTGTGTTTGTCCTCACCAATATCCATGCTGTGCTGCGTACTTTCGAAATAGAATTTGCTCTCCAGCGAACCCCAATCGAAACTACCTTTGTGCATGATGTTGCCGAAGATGCTGTCGTTGTTGGTCAAGTCCATCCGTTGATTCGGAAAGCCCTGGAACGGAATATGCTGCTGACCGCCACGGATCACGACCAAATGTTTATCGGTTTTGAAGGATAAAGCCGCCGAGTGGTTTTGATTTTCGTAAGCAGTGGATTTGACGATCTGGCCGTTGCCGTCGTTGTAATTCATGCTTTCGGTGTGAGAGCCGGTATAATCCAATCTCACATTCTGAGTCGCCACACCGGCAGCGATGCTACCGCCAAAGGCGTCGCCGTTGCTGCGGTAAAACGAAGAGACGCTGCCGTCCAGCAAAATATCCTTGCCCGGCTCGGCAAACATCGGTTCCGGCGTTTGCACCGAAATCGTGCCGCCGATACTGTCGCCGCCCAAGCTAACCGGCGTCACGCCAGTCAAAATGGTGATCTTGCCGATATTGCTGCGATCGATATACGACAGCGGCGGATTCATGTGGTTGGCGCACGCCGAGGTCAGCGTCATGCCGTTAATATCGATCTTGACCCGGTCGTCGTTCAGGCCGTGTATCACCGGTAAACTGGACACGCCGCCGGCACCGTATAAACTCACCCCCGGCGTGTCTTCCAGTAGTTTGGCGGTATCGCTGACCGCAGCACGCTTGCTCTCAAGAATGTCAGCCTCCATTTCCGAAGCACCCAAATTCCTAACACTGGAAAACTTGTCAGTGACAATGATTTTTTCCAAAACAATGTCTTGTTCAGTGAATTGATCTTGAGAAGCTTCGTCAGCCATTACCGAAGTTGCCAAGCACAACGGTAACATACCAATCATTCTGAGATAACGCACTTGTGCGCCAACCGCATTTGCAGTGGGATTTCGAGGAAAAAGGGTGTGTGTTATTGAATTATGGTTCTTCATTTTTTGGTTTTCTAAAGCCTGGAAAGTAGACTGGAAAATTCCAGTGGGAATTTAGAAACGGCAAAAAATAGGCCAAGACGGTAAGGCTTTAATGTATTGGAAAATAATAATTCAGTTATATTTTGCCTGCTCTAAACTATGTTATTTAAAGCACTTTCATTGCGTGAAATCACATGATTTCTCAAAGTAAAAAGGCCGTGTCGAACGGTCGTCACTAACTTTCTACGAAGCATCAGAAGGTTCCTCCTGTTCAAGTCTGAGAAGGCTAAAACATGCACGCTCTGTCGATGCATGCCTAATCTTTTCAAATAGTGTACGCTTTAATTCTCCAAGGAAACCCGCCAACACACTGCCTAATTGCCATACTGCGCCAGGTACAGGCTACGCGACTAGTGCAACCGTATATTTGCCATCAGTACCTAGTCCAGCCGTCGCATTACCCCTGACAAACAAGTAATAATTTTCGGCGCTCAAATTCGTAAAAGTAAAGCTGGCCAGCCCTACTATATTGATCGAGGCACTGCTCAAGAAGGTCAAACCTTGTGTGACCAACGGATTATGGTTGTTTTGGTAATCCTGAACGCGAACCGCTGTAGTACCAACTCCCAGCTTTGACCTTGATGCCGGTGTCCGTTGTTGTGCCGTTTTTTTACTGCAAGCGCAAAGGCTGGTTAGCTTGATGCTAAAACCGATCACTCCATCAATGCGATAGATTTGACTTGCAACCAGACGTTTTGATCGACCACCACGCCGAGTTCTGCGGCCGAACGTTTGGTCAGTCTAGCCACCAATACCGTATCGCCAACCGATACACGCACCAAGGCCAGGCCTGGATGATCGTCGTCGGCGATGGCGTCGACTCGACCGTGTAAGACATTTTGTATGCTGCTTGACCCAGGATGGGTTTGTGCCAGACTGACATCCCTGGCTAACACTCGAATTCTCACTTTGCGGCCGACAGGCAAATCATGATCGCGTGTCCAGAGACTGCCACCTGAAAAATCCACGCGCGCCAGATGCCAGTCTTGATCAACAACGCCTATCTCGGCAGCAATAACGGCGCCGGCCTCGTCACCCAGGCGAATAGGTAAATCCAGTCGAGCCAGGGTTTCGGTCAAAGCCCCATTCGCGAGCACTTGGCCTGCCTCCATAATTACCAGGTGGTCCGCCAAGCGCGCGACTTCATCCGGTGAATGACTGACATACAGTACAGGGATATTCAATTCATCATGCAACTGTTCCAGGTACGGCAGAATTTCTTGTTTACGTTTCAGGTCTAGCGCGGCCAGCGGTTCATCCATCAGCAGAATGCGCGGACTGACGGCCAATGCTCGGGCAATACCGACCCGTTGGCGTTCACCACCGGATAGGCGATCCGGTTTGCGATCTAATAGATGGCCGATACCCAGCAATTCAATTGCTTGAATCAAGCTGACTTGTTGGGCATCGGAAATACGCTTCAAGCCATATCGTAAGTTTCCCATCACTGTCAGGTGGGAAAACAGGCTGGCCTCTTGAAACACGTAGCCCAAGGGGCGTTTGTGTGTCGGCACCCAACGTTGATCGTCCTGCCAGATTTCGCCATTGACGCGAAGAAATCCCTGTGGTGCGCGTTCCAGACCGGCGATGCAGCGTAGTAGCGTGGTTTTACCCGAACCTGAATGGCCAAACAAAGCAGTCACCCCGCGTCCCGGAATGCTAATATCGACGTCGAGCGCGAAGCCGGGCCAGTTGACCTTAAACCGAGCCGTTATGTCCTCCATACCATCAACCTTTTTTGGGGTTGGGCCGCCAAACATAGAACGATAGCAACACCAGAAAGGAAAAGACCAGCATCACCGCCGCAAGATGGTGGGCTTGGGTGTATTCCAATGCCTCGACGTGATCGTAAATTTGTACCGAGGCGACACGGCTCACCCCAGGAATGTTGCCGCCGATCATCAACACGACGCCGAATTCACCCACGGTATGGGCAAAGGTCAGGATGCTGGCGGTCAAAAAGCCCGGTAAAGCGAGCGGTACGGCCACGGTAAAAAAAGCATCCAGCGGCGAAGCACGCAAGGTTGCGGCAGCTTCCAGCGGTCGGTCACCAATTGCCTCAAATGCATTTTGCAAGGGCTGTACCATGAAAGGTAGCGAATAAAACACCGACGCGATAACGAGGCCCCAGAAGGTAAACGGCAATAGCCCAAGTCCCAGGCTTTGGGTGATGTATCCCACCGGGCCATTTGGCCCCATTGCCAACAACAGGTAAAACCCGAGCACGGAAGGCGGTAGGACTAAGGGTAGGCCACGACTGCCCCTATCGGCCCTTTCCACCAGGCTTTGCTTCGAGCCAGCCACCAGGCTATAGGTGTACCCAGTGTGAGTAAAATCAGCGTGACAATGCCCGCCAGCCGGACAGTCAACCAGACGGCTTGAAGATCGCTATCGGTCAAAATCATGAAATGTGTTGTCTCTAATGAGCATGTTGAAAGGTCTTTACAGCGGAAATCAGCAAGATTAAACCCAGGACGGTCATCAGCACGTTCGTGGGCATTAATCCCAACAACAAGCCGCCCACAGCGGCACCAAGGATTGAACCGGCTACCATCCAGCGAAATAGAGATTGTTCATGGCGCAGCACGGCGAATGCGTCCGAGCGGGTATAGCGGGCAAAACCGACAATCATCGTTGGTAGGCTGACTGTCAACGATAGACTACCCGCCAGTTTGATGTCCAATCCGTAAAGCAGCACAATCGTCGGGATCAACAATTCGCCGCCGGCAACGCCTAGCAGAGCCGCCGCCACGCCGATACCAAAACCGGCAATCAGTCCGACCACCCAGCGCAACAGCCCGGCATCAAGCAGCGCGGTAACGCCATTGTGTAAATCAAACCAGGCTTCCGACAACATGATCAGCGAGAGTCCCGCCAATAACACCATGATGATGCGATTCAGCCAGACCCGCGACATCGTCATCGCGTGACCCGCCGCCCACCAGGCGCCGATCAAACTGCCTGCCAGCAAATTCAAGGAAACATCAATATGAGCCAGTTGTTGATCGAAGGTTATTTGCTTCGCCCGGAACATCAACGCGGCGCTGACAACCACCAGACTCATGGCTTTGTTGAGAATAATGGCTTCCAGGGTAGGCAGCTTAAATATCCCCACCAGCACCGGTAGGCGGAATTCCGCCCCGCCCAGGCCAATTAAACCGCCCAAGGTGCCAATCAGCGATCCGGCAATGAAGCTCTGGCCGCTACGCAAACGTGAACTCATCCCTATTTGCCGGTCGCTTCGCCGGGTAGGACAAAGCCGTATTTAGTCATCACAAGGCGCACAGGACCGCTCAACATATAGTCGGCAAAGCGCTTGGCCAATGCATTGTTCTCTGCTCGTTTGGTGATGATAAAGCCTTGTTCCAGCGGCTCATGCAAATTATCCGGAATCAGCCAATAACCACCTTTTTGAGACAGTTCGGGATTGCCTGCCAGAGAAAGGGCAATGATGCCGATCTGGGCATTGCCGGTTTGCACGAATTGGGTGGTTTGCACGATATTTTCACCAAACACCAGTTTGGGTTCGATTTGCTCCCACAATCCCGACGCCCGTAACGCTTCTTCCGCCCGCTTACCATAAGGCGCATGCTTCGGATTGGCGATGGCAATGCGGGTGATGCTCGGATCGGTCAGGCTGGCCAGCGTCATCTTGGTGGCATCCAGACTGGCACTCCACTAGACGATACGCCCCACTGCATAAGGTTTTACCTCGGATGCCGCCAGGCCATTCTTGACCAGCTCGCGCGGAAAACCGATGTCGGCGGAAAAGAACAGATCAAAGGGCGCGCCTTGTTGAATTTGGGTGTTGAAATTGCCGGAGGAACCATAAGCCACGTCGATCTGATCGTCAGGGTTGGCCTGTTTAAAGGTAGAAACGATCTCATCCATGGCAAATTTAAGATCCGATGCGGCGGCAATGGTAATTTTGTCGGCATAAGCGACAGAGGATAGGCCGCTCAATATCGACAGTATCAAGATGTAAAAAATACGCATAACAGGTCTCCATAAAAAATTTCAATGGCTGGTCTATGACGGAATTCCAAGTAAGCCGGGATAGTCCGCTTTCATTATATATAATGATAAATAACGAAACATATCTAGCAATTATTGTTCCTTTACCGCAACAGACATACGAAAGCCGAAAATGATTGATTGATAAAGGTGTTCCATCGCCGTCGGTACGTGGGTTTATGTCATTTCGTGTTGGGTTAAAGTCAAGAATCGAAAAAAAATGTCGAATTGTTTTATATCGGACAAAGGTTGAGAAGGTTGAGTAGCCTTACACCGCAATGCCTCCAAATGGCTGAGCGCCAGAACCCAATACGCTGATTGCTTGATTGCTCAAAAAGCTCAGTTTGAATATAATACCTTTTACTTATTATATTAAGAGATCTGTATTCGTGCATTCCAAATTCGGCTTTCTCAGCTACGAAATCAGCCACATCATCCGCCAGCGCTTCAACAAGGCGGCAGAACCTATCGGCTTTACCCATGCCCAATGGCGGGCTTTGGTGCATCTGTCGGAAAATCAAAATTGTCGGCAAATCGATTTGGCGGAGATTCTGGAAATTAAACCGATTACCTTGGTCAAGCAAATCGATTTGCTCGAAGAATCCGGCATGGTCGTCCGCAACAAGGACCTGGATGACAGACGCGCCTATCGCTTGTCCATTACCGACAAGGCGCTGACAGTGATGGAAGCGCTTTGGAAAATTGCCGACGCCGTGGAAGTCGAGGTGCTGGCGGCATTGAGCGAGGACGAAAGACGCCTGATGACGACCTTGCTCGATAGGGTCAAAAATAGTCTAACCACCGATGCAAATTAAGTAGGCCACCGACCATGCCAAACCCTGACAGCCCACCCTAACGTCTCCGACTTAACCCTAATTTCCCGCTCCTACCTTTTGGCTATGCTATGCATAGCCTTTTTTTATTCAGGTTAAACATGCTTTTTTTATCGAAGAAACAAGACTGGCTAGGCAACATCCGTGGCGATGTGCTGGCCGGCACCGTGGTGGCGCTGGCGCTGATCCCGGAAGCCATTGCCTTTTCCATCATTGCCGGGGTCGATCCCAAAGTGGGGTTGTATGCCTCGTTTTGTATCGCGGTGATTACCGCGTTTGTCGGCGGTCGGCCCGGCATGATCTCGGCGGCGACCGGCGCCATGGCCTTGCTGATGGTGACACTGATCAAGGATCACGGCTTGCAATATCTGTTGGCGGCAACCTTGTTGACCGGCGTGTTCCAGATTATCTCTGGCTACCTGAAACTCGGCAGTTTGATGAGTTTCGTGTCGCGTTCGGTGGTCACGGGCTTTGTTAATGCCTTGGCAATCTTGATTTTCATGGCGCAGTTGCCGGAGCTGACTAACGTAACTTGGCATGTTTATGCCATGACCGCCGGTGGATTGGCGATTATCTATTTATTTCCCTATTTGCCGATCATCGGTAAATCCGTCCCTTCGCCCTTGGTGTGCATCGTCAGCATGACCGCCGTCACCATGTATTGGCAAATCGAGATTCGTACCGTCGGCGATATGGGGCAATTGCCGGACACCCTGCCGGTGTTTTTATGGCCCGAGGTGCCACTAACCTGGGAAACGCTGAACATCATTTTGCCGTACTCGCTACCGTTGGCGGTGGTCGGTATGCTGGAATCGTTGATGACCGCCACCATCGTCGATGAGTTGACCGATACCAGCAGCGACAAAAACCGCGAGTGCAAGGGCCAAGGTCTGGCCAATATCGGCGCGGGCTTACTGGGCGGCATGGCCGGTTGCGCGATGATTGGTCAGTCGGTCATCAACGTCAAATCCGGTGGACGCGGCCGTTTATCCACCCTGGTGGCGGGCACGTTTTTATTGATCATGGTGGTGTTTCTGGATGAATGGATTTCCAAAATCCCCATGGCCGCTCTGGTGGCGGTGATGATCATGGTCTCCATCGGCACCTTTAGCTGGCGTTCGATACTCAATCTCAAACAACACCCGCTATCGACCAACATCGTCATGCTGACCACCGTGGTCGTGGTGGTCTGGACCCACAACTTGGCGATAGGGGTGTTCGTCGGTGTATTGCTGGCCTCCTTGTTCTTCGCCAACAAGATCAGCCACTTCATGTACGTGGACTCGACGCTGGACGAAACCGGCGGCACCCGCACCTATAAAGTCGTCGGCCAGGTGTTTTTCAACTCGGCGGACAAATTCGTCGGCAGCTTCGATTTCAAGGAAGCCGTGGACAACGTGGTCATCGATTTGAAACGCGCGCATTTCTGGGACATTACCTCGGTCAGCGCGCTGGACAAGGTGGTGCTCAAGTTACGCCGCGAGGGCGCCGAGGTGGAGGTGATCGGCATGAACGCAGCCACGACGACGATCATCGACCGTTTTGCGATACACGACAACCCCGCGGAAATCGAAAAAGTCATGGGAGGCCATTGATGAACACACCACAAAACCTGGTTTTAGCCGGCATCGACGGCTCGTCGCTGACCGATGCGGTGTGCGACTACGCCGCCTGGATCGCGCAAAAAGTCGATGCGCCTTTGAAACTACTGCACTCCATCGACCATCATCCAGAAGCAACCGATCATACCGATTTGACTGGCAACATTGGCGTCGATAGCCGTGACCATCTCATGGATGAATTGACGCAACTGGAACAGCAGCGCAGCAAATTGCGCCTGCAACAAGGCAAGCAATTACTGCAAGCCGCCAAACAACGGGTCGAGTTGGCGGGGTTTGCCAACCCCATCACCAACCAACGCCACGGCAGCCTGGTCGAATCTCTGATCGAGCTGGAAAACGACTTGCGGGTACTGGTAATCGGTGTGCGCGGCAAAGTCCACGACAAGCAGCCAGACAAAATCGGCGCCAAACTGGAATCCATCATCCGCTCGTTGCACAAGCCAATTTTGGTGGTCAACGCCGAATTCAATCAACCGGAACGCATCATGTTGGCCTACGACGGCAGCCAGGCCGCCGAGAAGGCCTTAGGATTGGTCGCCAACAGTCCTTTGTATAAAGGCCTGACCTGCCATCTGGTCTGCGTCAGCCAGGATGAAGGCAAAGCCCCATTGCTCGAAGTCGCCGCCAACAAACTGCAACTGGCGGGCGGGATCGAGGTTATTGCTAAAAAACTGACCTGTAAACCCGAGCAGGTATTGTGTGACTATCAAGACCAGCACGCCATTGATATGACCGTGATGGGCGCATTCGGCCATACTCGCATCCGCGACTGGTTATTGGGCAGCTTTACCGTGAAGATGTTGACCCACAGCCACAAGCCATTGTTGTTACTGCGATAAAATGTCATGCTAATGCTTCACCAACTTAAACGATTTTAGCGAGCGATAGGGACCTTTATGGGATTGCCAGACCCATTACAGCAAGCCAGAAATATTCAACTGGATTTTTTTAGAGGTGTGGCATTGGATGGTGATTTTCATCAACCACATGCCCGACAATCCCTGGTTTTGGTATACCTCTTCCCGATTTGGCCTGAGCGATGCGGCCGAAGTGTTCGTGTTTTTATCGGGTTTTGCGTCGGCGCTGGCCTATGGCCGCTGCTTCGAGCGGTCAGGTATTTTGCTGGGCTTAGCCCGCATCCTCCATCGCTGTGTGCAGATTTACAGCGCGCATCTGGCGTTCTGGCCCTAGTTTGCGTGATCGGCAATCGCTGGGTTCCGGAGATGGACGATATTCAACGCCTGAATATCGCCTATTTTTTCGACGCCACCCAACAAACGCTGTATGACTTGTTCACCCTGGCCTATGTGCCCAATTACTTCGACATTCTGCCCATGTATCTGGTGATGATGGTATGGCTGCCGATATTCTGGGTGTTATCGCGTTTGCATATCGTCTTAGCCTTGTGTTGTTCGGCCGCCCTGTATGGGGCCACCTGGTACTTTGGCTGGGAGTTGACCGCCGATCCAGTCAGCGGTCGTCCTTGGTATTTCAACCCTTTAAATTGGCAGTGGATGTTTTTCACCGGCTATGCCTTCGGCGCCGGCTGGTTGCGGATTCACGTCGGGCACTGGTGGTTGACGGCACTCTGCATGGGACTGGTGTTGGTGTCCATTCCTCTGGGACATGAGCCCACCTATCGCCAATTCCCGTTCTGGGGCGAACTTCGCGCCAACCTGGAGCCTTGGCTGGATAAAAGCCACTTGGGCCTATTGCGTTGGGTCCACTTACTCGCGCTGGCTTATCTGATGCATCGGCTGTGCAACTGGCGGCCGCACTGGCTAACCAGTGCGTTCCCTCGCGCCATTGTCACCATGGGTCAACAATCGTTACCGATTTTCCTTTGCTCCATGGTGCTTTCCTATACAGGCGGCATCTGGCTGGATCGCCTGGGGCGCGAAGCCTGGATGGCAGTGGCCTGGGTCAATTTGAGCGGTTTGGGCCTGATGTTGATCGCCGGGCAAGTGATGGCCTGGCTGGATGCTAAACCTTGGAAATGTTCACCCGCCACTGGCTCGATACAGCTCGACAATACCCACGCTGTCGGCCATTATCGCAGGAGACGTCAAGCCATCGCGCTACCCTTGCTGATCGGTTTGGCGATGCTTCCGATACTGTTAATGAATCAACAGCGCGTCAGCGTAGACATATCCGCTGATCTGGTCGTTCAGGCTGCGCCTGTCGAAGAGTTACAGCCGGTTGAGGCTGTAACGCCCTGCACGGACGAACAGATCCTCGACAGTCAGCAACAACTGTAACGAGCTGATCATAAGTCTATTTGGGGATCGTTCATGGAAGCACAAGCCGTTCATCAGTTTTTCTTGCAATTAATGGTCATTCTGCTGACCGCTCGGCTATTGGGCGAATTGTTTGCGCGGCTTAAAAGCTCGGCGGTCGTTGGTGCATTGTTGGCTGGCGTGATTCTTGGCTATGCGGATTGATCTCCCTGCATTGGCACGAAACATTATGGAAATGGATGATATGAACGATTTGAAAAGGGTTTTATTCGGTTTAATTGGCGGGGCGCTGTATTTCCTGCCAGCCTTTGCATTTGTGGAGGATGTATCCCAAGCGCTGGACTTAAGCAGCCATTGGGTCGGCTATCTGTGTATCGGCCTGTTTGCGGTCGCTTATATCTTCGTGGTACTCGAAGAAGTCTTGGAATTGCGCAAATCCAAGCCGATGATGTTGGCGGCGGCGTTGATTTGGGTGGCGATCGCGCTGGTGTATAAGGATCAAGGCTTGTCGGCGGTTGCTGAAACGGCGATTCGGCACGATGTATTGGATTACGGCGAATTGTTACTCTTCCTGATCGTTTCCATCGCCTATATCAATGCCATGGAAGAGCGTCGGGTCTTCGATAGTCTGCGGGCTTGGTTGGTAAACCAGGGCTTGAGCTACCGCCAACTGTTCTGGGTAACCGGGATATTGGCGTTTTTTATCTCATCGGTATCGAACAACATGACCACCGCCATGCTGATGTGCGCGGTGGTGATGGCGGTCGGCAAGGACAATTCCAAGTTTGTCGGCGTTTCCTGCGTCAATACCGTGGTGGCCGCCAATGCCGGCGGTGCGTTTTGCCCGTTCGGCGACATCACCACCTTGATGGTCTGGCAAAAGGGCATCATCGAATTCTGGACCTTTTTCAAATTATTCGTGCCCTCGGTGGTCAATTTCCTGATTCCCGCCGCGATCATGCATTTTGCCATTCCCAAAACCCTGCCCGCGCCACTTCATGCCAAGGTCGTCACGCGCCGTGGCGCCAAACGTATCGTGGTGTTATTTCTGCTCACCGTGCTGACGGCGGTCACTTTTCAAAACAGCCTGCAACTGCCGGCGGCGGTCGGCATGATGGCTGGCCTGACCTATCTGCAATTGTTCGGCTATTTTCTGCATGTTACCCACCAGGACGAGCCGGAGCTGGGCCTCGACCCCATGTCCGGCGAGGAAGTCTCGGACACGGACGACGCGGATAGTTTGCGTTTCGACGTTTTTCATCATCTGGCCCGCATGGAATGGGATACCTTGCTGTTTTTCTATGGCGTGGTGCTGTGCGTGGGCGGCATGAACTTCCTCGGCTACTTACAGCATTTATCCGGATTTCTGTATGGCGAACTCGGTGCCACGCCGGCCAACGTGCTGGTCGGTATCATCTCGGCCATGATCGACAATATCCCGGTCATGTTTGCCATTCTGGCGATGCATCTCGAGATGTCGGAAGGGCAATGGCTATTGGTAACATTGACCGCCGGGGTTGGTGGCAGTTTGTTATCGGTCGGCTCCGCGGCAGGGGTGGCGTTGATGGGCCAAGCCAAAGGCATTTATACCTTCATGACCCATCTGAAATGGGCGCCGGTCATTGCTCTGGGCTATTTCGGCAGTGTGGGCGTACACTTTTTAATGAATGCCACGTTTTTTTGAGCCGGCGGTCGACTGATTGACCAACCAATACCGGCATCATCCATTCACCAACAAGACCAAGGAAAACCACGATGTATGACGATGAAATACTGGCGGATGAGGCGCCCAAAAAACGCCACTTCGGGGTGGAAAGTGCAGTTTTCGTGCTCCTGATCCTATTATCGCTCGGGGGGATTTTTATCACGGATTTTTCACCGGATGATGGTTATGGCTACTGGCTACTGGCTACTGGCTACTGGCTACTGGCTACTGGCTACTGGCTGTTGATGGTGTTCGTGTTTGGCTTGGTATCGGTGTTTGTTTCCTGGTTGCAAACCAAGCGTAAAGACCTTGATTTTGGCGATATTCTCAAGACCCAGGCCATGCATTGGCTTCATACCATTATCGTGGTCGGTGCCGCGTCTTTATTGAATAAATCGGGACAACTGCAAGGCCTTAGCGCAGACTTGGTGATCTTATTGATTTTGGGATTGTCCACCATGCTGGATGGCTACCACATTGGTTGGCAATTTAGCCTGCTCGGGTTTTTCCTGATCGGCTGCACCATCATTATTGGCTACGTGAATCCGTTTATGTGGGCATGCGTCGCGCTTGCGGTCGTGGTCATTGTGGGTGCGATATTAAGAGGTTTATCGCACCGGCATGAGGACGACTAATTTTGAGAACATTTTTCTAATCGTTGGGGGACATCATGAATAAACTAAAAACTTGGTTCAGCGCATTGAGCACAAAAAACCGCATTAAATATGCTGCATCACTGTTGTGGGTGATTATCATCCCCTTCGTTGCTGTGCCGTATGGTGGTGAAGCGGGTGGCCCGCTTGAACACTTCCTGTGGTGGGGTGCCTTTCCCTTGTTTTTGTATTGGGGACATCGGTTCTGGGTTAGGAGATGGTGATATGTCGCGTTTGCTGTGCACCCCGGTTGATATTGATCGTCGCAGCCGACGCCGTCAGACGATTCGATGCCCCTCCGGCAAGGCTTGCGCGATGACCCGCTCACCAGACCTGGCACTGGCGATACCAGGTTGTGTAAGATTTGATGTTTGCCACCCACCCAACACGATTTGATTTGCCATGTTTATCCGCCAAATTCACTACCTGCTCGCGCTGGCAAAAACCCGGCATTTCGGTCGAGCCGCTGAAATCAGTCATGTGTCCCAGCCTTCATTGTCTACCGCGATCCAGCATCTCGAAGAAGAGCTGGGTATTATCATTATCAAGCGCGGCCAACGTTTCCAGGGTTTCACCGAAGAAGGTGAACGCATATTGCAGTGGGCGCAGGTTTTAGCACGGGACTGGGAAGGCCTGAAACAAGCGGCAAAGCAATATAGCCATCAGCTTACCGGCACCTTGCGAATGGGCGCGATACCGACAACTCTTGCCGTTACGCCATTGCTGACCGGCCCCGTTCAAACCGAATATTCAGGCATTGCCATCAAACTGGTTTCGTTATGTGCCGAAGAGCTGATACAGCAACTCGACCGTTTTGAACTGGATGTGGGCTTGACCTATTTGGACGATGCAAGACTCAAGGGATTCAACACCTTACCCCTCTATCGCGAACGTCATGTATTGCTGGCGCAAAACATGCAAAACCGCCGTTTGATTGACGCCGCATTCCGCGAAGCCAATGTGAGCCCCAAAGTCATGCTGGAAACCGATTCTATCTTTACGCTGTATTCGCACGTTCGCAGTGCCGGTTTATATAGCGTGGTGCCGCATAGCATGTTGAATCAGTTTGAAAGCCACCCTGCAGTGCTTGCCATTCCCTTGAGCCCTGAACTGACCCGGGAGGTCGGTTTGATTATTCGGCGTCAGGATTTGCTTTCACCCATTCAGGATGCGACCTGGAAGATGGCCAAAAACCTGAACTTACAAAAACGCTTTGATGCGTTGATGTCGGTTGATGCCTAACCCGCTGCAGCGGGTGACTATTGCCGAAATCAGCAAAAAACTGCCCGCCGCATCGGCTTCCGGTGGGGCCGGGAAAGGCTTTATTACGTGGGTCTGCACTCAGTAATAGCCTTGCCCTATCAAACCATATTTCAAAACGATTAGACGCACTTAACTACTCAAGCCAACAATACTCTCACCCGGCCGGGATACAACAGGGCATACCGTTATTACGGATACGCCCAGCCACCTAATCAACACCAAGGTAACAGTACAATGGCAAAAATTGTTTTAGTTCTTTACGATGATCCTGTCGACGGCTATCCAACTTCTTATGCGCGTGACGATTGCCCGCAGCCGAAAATTTACCCCGACGGTCAAACCCTACCGACACCCAAAGCCATCGACTTCGTACCTGGCGCACTGCTAGGCAGCGTATCCGGTGAATTGGGTCTGCGTAAATACCTGGAATCTAACGGCCATGAGTTGATTGTCACTTCCAGTAAAGACGGTGAAGACAGCGTACTAGACCGTGAACTGCATGATGCGGAAATCGTGATTTCGCAGCCGTTCTGGCCGGCTTACATGACTGCCGAGCGTATTGCTAAAGCCAAAAAACTCAAAATGATCGTAACCGCCGGTATCGGCTCCGACCATACCGATTTGCAAGCGGCGATTGAAAACAATATCACCGTCGCCGAAGTCACCTACTGCAACAGCAATGCGGTAGCAGAGCATGTGGTGATGTCGATTCTGGCCTTGGTGCGCAATTTCATTCCGTCGCATAACTGGGTACTGAAAGGTGGCTGGAACATTGCCGACTGCGTATCGCGTTCTTATGATCTGGAAGCGATGAACGTGGGTACTGTAGCCGCCGGCCGTATCGGTTTGCGTGTACTGCGTTTGTTGAAACCTTTTGGTGTCAAATTGCACTATCTGGATCGTCACCGTCTGCCGGAAGATGTGGAAAAGGAATTGGATTTGACTTACCACAGCAGTCTGGAAAGTTTGGCCAAGGTTTGTGATGTCGTGACGTTGAACTGTCCGTTGCATCCAGAAACCGAACACATGATCAATGAGCAGTCATTGAAATGGTTCAAACGTGGTGCGTATCTGGTCAACACCGCCCGTGGCAAGCTGGCTGACCGTGATGCGATTGTGGCTGCGTTGGAAAGTGGCCAATTAGCCGGTTACGCCGGTGATGTCTGGTTCCCGCAACCTGCACCACAAGATCACCCATGGCGCACAGCCCCTAACCATGGCATGACTCCGCACCTCTCAGGTACCAGCTTGTCCGCCCAAACCCGTTATGCGGCCGGTACTCGCGAAATTCTGGAGTGCTATTTCGAAGGCCGTCCAATTCGCGATGAATACCTGATCGTGCAAGGTGGCCAATTGGCCGGCGTCGGTGCGCATTCCTACAGTAAAGGCAATGCCACCAGCGGTTCAGAAGAAGCGGCTAAATTCAAGAAAGCTTGATCGTCACTTCTTGATTTAACCCAAGGGATGCGAGGCGTCTTGCCCGCATCCCTTCTTTTTGAGCTGAATCCAAGGTGTTTAAAGCTAAAAACGGGACACATGCCGCAGCGCTTTCCTGCCAGGCCGTCGCTGTCGGCAATTTTGCTTGCCTGGCTTGCATCCAGTTTAGCCATCGCTAACAAAAAGGATAGAGGGAAAGTAGGGGTAACTACAGAATTCGGAAAAAATAGTACGCTAAGATTTTTCACTGGTGCATAGCGGCCGAAATTGCCCGTCGTCAATCTTCCGGCTCTGCCGCCAGACGTAATCTCCGGTCAAGTTGATATGTTCCCAACCCAGAGGCGTAAGTATTGCAGTAGCGTAACGTCGATGGACTTGCATCTCACGCAGCTTTTGTGTGGCTCTTTCCAGATAAACTGTGCTCCACAAAACGATGGCCGCAGTAACCAGATTGAGGCCGCTGGCACGATAGCGCTGCTGCTCGAAACTTCGATCACGAATTTCACCAAGGCGATTAAAAAATACGGCTCTGACCAGGGCGTTGCGGGCTTCGCCCTTATTCAGTCCAGCGTGGACACGTCGACGCAGTTCTACGCATTGCAACCAGTCCAGAATGAATAATATGCGCTCGATGCGACCCAATTCGCGCAAGGCAATCACCAAACCGTTTTGCCGTGGGTAGCTACCGAGTTTTCGTAACATCTGCGAGGCAGTAACGATACCTTGTTTGATCGATGCTGCAAACCGTAGTATCTCATCCCAATGCGCGTGGATGCTTTTGATGTTCAGGTTGCCGCCAATCATGCTCTGCAATGCCGGGTAGTCTTGACCATTTTTCGGCACATAAAGCTTGGTATCCTTCAAATCGCGGATACGTGGCGCAAAGCGAAAACCCAGCAAATGCATGAGCGCGAAAACATGATCGGTAAAACCGGCGGTATCGGTGTAATGCTCTTCGATCCGCAAATCGGATTCATGGTACAGCAAGCCATCGAGTACATAGGTCGAATCACGGATGCCTACGTTCACGACCTTGGTATTAAAGGGAGCGTATTGGTCGGAAATGTGAGTATAGAACAATCTGCCCGGCTCGCTGCCACATTTCGGATTGACATGGCCTGAGCTCTCAGCCTTGCCGCCTGCCCGAAAACGCTGGCCGTCGGAAGACGAGGTTGAGCCATCGCCCCAGTTTTCGGCAAATGCATGGTTGAATTGGGCATTCACCAATTCGGCTAATCCTGCGGAATAGGTTTCGTCCCGAATATGCCAGGATTGCCGATAGCAGCAAGGTGCGTTCTTTAGCGGGATCTCCATCTTTTAGGTGCGCGAAATGGCGGGTAAAACCGGTCCAGTCATCCACATCCATTAATAATTCGGTGATTTTGATACGCAGCAGCAACATGCCGTTTGGTTGATCAATTGTTGTGCCGCTTCGGGGACAACGGCATCCAAAGGGGTGATTTTCAGACCGGAATCGGTGATGATGGCATCGGGAAATTCATTGGCCAATGCCAAACGGTTGACCGTGGTCAGTTGTCGTTCAAGCAACTGCAAACGATCATGCAGGTATTGGTCGCAATCTGGATTGACGGCGACCGGCCATTCCTTTTCCTGTTTGAGCGCCTGGAATTTCACGGATGGCAACAGGTATTCGTCGAAGTCCCGGAATTGTCGAGAACCTTGTATCCAGATGTCACCAGAACGGAGTGAATTTTTCAATTCCGTTAGTGCGCAGATTTCATAGAAACGACGATCAATACCTTCATTCGTAAGGACCAGTGACTTCCAGCGTGGTTTTATAAAAGAAGTCGGAGCGTCAATGGGTACTTTGCGTGTACTGTCATTATTCATATTCTGCACGACCGTATCCTGATGAAGTTGTTCAGCACGGCCAAGAACAAGCATCAGCAGCAGTTCCAGCAGCAGGGCAAGGCGATCAACGACAAGGTGCGTCTGTTTTCAAAAATCGGTCATGCCTTGTTGGATGCCAAGCAGTCGTATAGCCTTAACCGACACCTCCGCCCATAGCTTGGTACAGAGCCGCACTATCGACAAGGCGCTGTGCCTGAGCCGCGGTCAAGTTGATTCTGGTCTGTTGCGCCGCTTGTTGTGCGATCAGTTGCTGAACGTAGCTGGCTGCACCCAATGCATATTGCCTCTGCACGGATTGCAAAGAGCCCTGTGCCGCAGCATCGGCGGCGGCCAATGCCGCCAATGCCTGGGCATCGTTCTCCAGTGCGCGCAGTACATCGGCCACATTGCGTAGGGATTCGAGCACGACGCTTTGGTAATTGGTCGCAGCTGCATCGAACGCGGCCAATGCCGCGCGCTTTTCGGCGGGCAGTGCGGGATTAAAGAGCGGCTGGGTTAGTTGTCCAAGGACGTTCCATATTGCTGAACCGGGGCCGAACAATGCGCCTGCAATCAAGCTCTGCGTAGCGAGATCGGCGCTAAGATTAAGTTGTGGATACAGCTTGGCGATTGCACTGCCGTATTCCGCGTTGGCAGCGTGTAACAGCGCTTCTGCGCCCAGGATGTCGGGGCGGCGGCGCACCAACTCGGAAGGTACGATTAAGGGTAAATCGGACGGTAAGGTGAATTCTTCCAGCGTGAAAGTGGGCAAACTTCCATCTCCCGGGGTACGGCCGGTGAGTGCGGCCAACAGATGTTCATTCTGCTGACTCTGTTTGCGCAACACGGGAAGTCCGGCGCGAGTCTGCTCCACTTGGGTTTGCAGCGCCAATACTTCATCCGGTGCGCCCTGGCCTAGCCGCACGCGTTCTTGGGTAATGTGAATTTGTTCATCTTGAGCGCGAAGAATGGCCTCCGTAGTCTGTATTTGTGCCGCAAGCCTGGCTTGGGTGATCGCGGCGGTAACGATGTTGCCCGCCAAGGTCAGCTGCGCACCTTCCAATTCGTGGCGACGATACTCGGTTTGGGCGGCTAAGGCTTCCAATGCGCGGCGGTTACCGCCTGCCAGGTCGAGCTGGTAATGCACGTCGACGCCGGCGTTATACAGACTGAATTCCCGCGGCTGGCTGGCCTGCCCCAATACGATGGGATTAAAGCGTTGTCGCTGGGCTCCGAAACTAGCATCGACTTGGGGATACATCATCGCCCCTTCCTGTGCGGAATATATTTCCTGCGCCTGACGTAACGTGGCCTGGGCAGACGCCAGTGTTGGGCTGGCTTGAAAAGCCTGCTCTATCAGCGCATTGAGCTTGGAAGATCTCAGATCACGCCACCACTGTGCGCTCACGTTTGCGCCGATCCTAAAGTGTTGTGCATCCCCCAAAGCCGTGGCTGCGGATGCCGTTTGAGTCGACAAAGGGGTTGCAGTGTAGGCTGGAGTATCGGGGGCGGCCGGTCGTTTGAAATCGGGCCCTACGGTACAACCCGTCAGCAATCCGGCAAGAATCAAGGTCGTGTATGCCAGAACGCGGGTGTGATCGGACTTCGTGCGATCAGCGCCGAGACTGCGCATTACTTCAGTTCTGCCCATAAAAATGTTCCACAAATGGTTTACGGAAACTATGATGACAGGCCAGACAACCCTTTTGCAGGTTCGCAAAGGCAGCGATCACGCCTTGTCCGTCGTTGCGTGTGGCAACTTGTTCCAGCGCCCGCGCAGCCTGATGCGTTATTTCATCATGACTTTCGAACGTACCCATATCGGTGCCAATGATCGTCAGGATACGCATCTTCTCGATAACAGGTGGCTCTGGATGCTCGGCGATCTGTGGTGCAACTTTGGCGACCAAAGCCCAATCTTCACGAGAAATGGCGTCAGTGATGGTCTGCATGTTCTTACCAAGTTCTTGCATGATCCTGTGTAGTTCTAATGGCTTAGCTTCGGTATCGCCATCGGCCCAAGCATGCGAGTAGATGCCGGCTAGAAATACGCTGGCTGCAATGACTGTAAAGAGATTTTTAGGGAAGTTTTGATATGTCATAAAGCACCTTGAATTTAATTGTTTACTCACTCAAATCCCCGTCCTTCGCCAGCTTCCTCATGGGTCACGCCGTCGCGGATATGGTAGATGCGTTTGAAAGTGGGAATAATTTTTTCGTCGTGGGTGACAACGATGATGGCGGTCTCGAACTGGCGTGCCATGTCGTTGAGAATTCGGATGACGGCCATGGCCCGCTCACTGTCGAGCGGCGCGGTGGGTTCGTCGGCAAGAATCACAGGCGGGCGATTGACCAGCCCGCGGGCGATGGCAACGCGCTGCTGTTCGCCGCCGGAAAGCTGCGATGGCATGGCGCGGGCGCGGTGTTGTACATCCAGCGCGGTGAGGAGCTCCAGTGCTTTCGCACGCGCCTTACTATTGGGAATACCTGCCAACATCGGCAGCAGTGCAACGTTGTCGGTCACATCGAGAAACGGAATCAGGTAGGGCGCCTGGAATACGAAGCCGATCTTGTCCCGCCGCAAGGCGCGCAAGTCACGGACTTTCCAGCCGTTGTCAAAGATCACCTCATCACCCAGAACCATGCGGCCGGCAGTCGGATCGATCACCGCCCCCAGACACTTAAGCAGGGTGCTCTTGCCGGAACCGGACGGCCCGATAAGCCCCACCACCTCACCCGGAGCAACCTGCATGTCCACGCCCCTCAAGGCATGGACAGCGGTATCGCCCTCGCCGTAGCGTTTCTTTAAGCCTTCAATGTGAATGCCTTTGCCGTTCATCTTAGCCTCCTATGGCTTCGGCCGGATCGACTTTGAGCGCCATACGGATAGCGACAAGGCTGGCCAATGCGCAGATTGTCAGCACAGCGAAAAAACCGGCGACGGAATCAAGTGGCTCCAAAAGCACATACTTGGGGAAAATCGGCACCCAAAAGGTAGCGGTGATTTTCCCCACCACAAAACCGATAATGCCAAGCGCAAGCGACTGCTGCATGATCATGCCAGCAATGGTGCGGTTCTTGGTGCCGATCAGTTTAAGCACCGCGATTTCCCGGATTTTTCCCAAGGTCAAGGTATAGATGATGAAAGCAACAATGGCCGCGCTGACGATGCTCAGAATCACCAAAAACAAGGCGATTTGCCTGGCTGATTTATCGATTACTTTGTCCATCAGAATCGATTCCATCTGGGTACGGGTATAAACCTGCAGGCGCGTCCAACGGCGAATCGTTTCGGCGGCATCCTCAGGGAGTGTGCCGGGTTTGAGCTTAACAAGTACCGCATTGACATAGGTGTTGGAGCTTTGCGATGCGTTCACCACAGCGAGCAGATCGGGAATGCCTGGATGATTGAAGTCGGGGTTCTCGGCATTGCGGCGGCGCTGCTGAACCAGAGCATCGTTGTCTTTCAGAAATTGCGCTTCTTGTGCGTCTTTGAGCGGAATGAAGACCATCGGGTCACCGTTATAAGATACCGTGCGTTTAGATAATCCGACGACCGTGTAAAAATTGCGGCGGATTCGGATGCGCTCACCGAGCTGAAATCCGCTGGAAATATCGGCAATGGCTTCATAGTGACTACGGGTGATATGTCGCCCGGCGACGAGATACCGGGGCTGTCCCGGCGTACCCGGCTTGCCGGCCGTGACGCCAACCACCATGGCGCTAACATCCTGCTCGCCGTGGCCTACCTGCATAATCAGATAGGTGACATTGGCGGCATATTCTACGTCCGGCATATTCAGCAGACTGCGATACAGGTCGTCGTACAGACTGGACGATTCGGCATAAGGCCCCTGAGTGCCTTGTTGCACTACCCACAAATCCGCGCCTGTGTTGTCCAGCATCACCTGTGCGTCGTCGACCATGCCTCGATAGATGCCGGCCATGCTCAGCGTCACGCCGATCAATAAGCCTAATCCGACGCCGGTGAACACGAACTTACCCCAGGAATGGAGAATATCGCGGCCCGCCAAGTTGATCATCGTGCTGCACCGGGAATGTGTTCAACCACATGAATTCGGCTGCGTGTGGTCAGCGCCTTTTCGCTGTAAACCACTACCTGGTCGCCGTCCTTCAGGCCATCGCGTATTTGTACTTGGCCATCAAGATCAGCAACACCTAATTTAACGGGGGTAAAGTGCAGGTCGCCGTCCATAGCTTGCCAGACTCCCACTTGCCCATTCTCACGATGGATGGCGGCATAGGGCATCACCGGGGCAACTGGTAGGGCAAGCAAGTCGACTGTAACTTCGGCCAGTTCACCCAGCGGCGGCAATGGATCGGGAGGCAAATCGAAACTCACCTTGGCAAGCATTTCTTCGGTCACGGCGTCAGCCTTGGGTTCTACCCGCAGTAAGCGGCCGGCCAACACATGGCCACTGCGCGAACGCAACACAATGCGGGCTGGCAGTCCAGCGGCAAGCCCTGCGGCACTGATCTGGTCGAAGCGTACGTTCAACCATAAACTTTCGGGATCGATCACTTCCACCACAGCTTGACCAGCAACGACAGTTGTGCCGGGATCGGCATCGCGGGAGCTGACCAAGCCGTCAGCAAGCGCGATCAGGCGCAGGTTGCCCCGCTGCGTAATCAACGCCTCCCGGTCAGATCGGGCACGAGCGACGTCTTCATGGGCAACCGTAAGTACAGCATCCGCGATCTGCAATTCCTGTCGCTTGGTAGCGACTATTTCTTCGCTGGTCGAGCGTACCGCAAACAATTGTTCATATCGATGCAACTGGGCCTTTGCATACGCCTGCCGAGCCTTCGCTTCGCGCAATGCCGCTTCGGCACGCTTGAATGCCGATTCCTGCGAGTGGACGCGATCATCGAGATCGACCTGATCCATCTCGCCTAACACTTGACCGCCCTTCACCCGATCGCCCACATGCACCTCCAGACGTTGCACGCGACCGGCAACCGTGGGACCAATTTTGTAGGTGTAGCGCGCCTCCACCGTGCCGATACCGAATAGCGCCGGGGTAATTGACATTGACTTTACCTCCGCAACCGTCACGGTTACCGGTGCTAGCGGACCGGATCGTAAGGCGACGTAGACGAAAAGCACAAGCAACGGCACCATAACTGCCAGAAGCGCCAAGGTTCGTTTTTGTAGAGGCATGCGATTCATTGCGCACTCCGAATGCCACGCTGATAAATGGCAAAGACGCGTGGTGCATCGTGGCGGATAAGCTCCACGTTGCCGGCCAGCAGCGATTGCATGACCAGGCCTTGGATTGTGCCAATGAACAGGGTGGCCGCAGCTTCGGTATCGAGTGCGGCGGACAGCTCGCCGCAGGCCTTGCCCGCCTCGATCAGTCGGTGCAGGCGTTCTCCATAACGCCGGATCAAGGCTTGCACTATACGCTTGGGCGCGGTCTGCTCGGCACGTTGCAATTCTCCAAACATCATTCGAGGAACCCCTGGATGCTCGGCCACGAACTCGACGTGGCTCATGAATATCGCCCGCATCGCGGCCAGAGGCGATTCAATACCTTGCGCGGCACAATCAATCCGCGCCAAGAGGCGTTCAGCAACCCACTCCATGACTGCCTGCCAAATGGCATCCTTAGTCGGAAAATGGCGAAACAACGCGCCCTGGGTCAGATTCATATGTTTGGCGATAGCCGCAGTTGTGATTTCGTTGGGGTTTTGCGAACCCGCCAACTCAACCACAGCCTCGACTGTTACGGCTCGTCGTTCATCGGCAGGAAGATGTTTTACATGAGTATTCAAGGTTGCTCTCAAGAAAGATAGTAATCAATTACTATCTTATCGTGATAAACAAATTATGCAAGCGGAAAATCACTCGCGGTAAGTTACGATAATTGCGACGGCTCAGTTGACTAAGCGTACGCATTTTTCCGAATTCTGCGTGCGCCCCAAGTAGGCCTTGCTACGATTACGAATCTAACGTTTGGATACAAACAGTAGATTAGCTTTTTATGTCTAGTGCAGTTCTACGAAACTCTATCCTGTCAGGCGCTTTTATAATCAAGCCCCAATATTTCCAGAGTAATATCGACTAAAAACAACCTTGCGGTGATTAAATGACAGCATCTATATGAATCGCCGAATCCAGTCCAACTATTAGGTCTCCTACGCCTAAATGGAATTCTTGCGCTTAACGCGATAAAAAACCGTCAATACCAGGAGAAAACAATGCCCCAAACATCACTCATCATTGCACTATCACTGACAGCGGCTTTGGCCGGTTGCCTATCGCGGGAACAACGACCGGCTCTCGAACAGGAGAGCACCGTCCATGAGGTAACCTTACATAGCGTTACCGGCACTAAGCTAGGGGACTCTATCCGCCGTTTGAATAACCTCGTATTAGAGCGTCATCTGACTGAACCTGAGTTGGATAAACAACGGCAGCAGGCAAACGCCCTAATATTGGAGGTCGCCAAAGGCGCGGAAAGCTCACTGGACTGTCTGATGAAAGCCGCGCCAAGACTCAATCTAGACGCCGACCAACTCAAGCACTTCTATTCATTGGCCGACGATCTTCGCGATGAAGTAAAAACCTTGAACATTCATACCCAGATCCATCAGTTCGATGATATCCCCGCCACGCTGGATAAAATGAAGGTTACCTGCACTTCCTGTCATGAACTATTCCGCCGTCCTACATTGAAACCGGCCTCACGCATTTTATAAACCGAAAGTCATATACGATGCGGTTGCAAAGCATCTTAAAAAGCTAGCGGCACCGGGGGAAGTGGTTGACTTCTGACCTTCGTCCCCAATGGCGAACCAACTCTCGATGAGGGTCTCGGCGAGGCGATAGCCTTATTGCGTAGCCTGACGGTGATTTCCAACGCTTCGCTGATCTGGCAAGACAGCGTAAGAGAAATGCTTAAGATGGCCGACGGGGTCGTCGATCAAAGTCGATAGCGTCGACGACGCGATCTACCTATCTAAACTGACCGGCGCTAATACCATATTTTTTTAGTTTTCCGTAAATCGCTCGGGGTGTCAGTTCCATCGCTGCAGCCACCTGTTTGACGTCGCCGCGATAGGTTTGCATAGCCTGCTTTAGAAAGGCTTGTTCGGCATCTGTCAAAATTTGCTGCTTTTGTGCGTTCCAATCGCCTGTCGTTATAGCCTGCTTTCTATCCAAATCCAGTTGGGTCAGTTCGCCACTTTTGCAAAACAGCACGCCTCTTTCAAGCGTATTTTCTAACTCGCGCACATTGCCGGGCCACGCATAGCCTCTGATTTGCCCCATCACCTCTCGGTTGACGGACTGCACAGTTTTGCCGTATTTGTCGTTCAAACGTTTTAGAATCAGTTGTACCAGATGCGGCAAGTCTTCCGGGCGCTGTGCCAATGGTGGTATCCACAATCGCACTACATTCAAGCGATAAAACAAGTCCTGACGGAACAATCCTTGTTCGACATGTTGCTCCAATTGCCGATTAGTAGCCGAAACAATGCGCACATCGACACTCAAGGTGTGTTTGCCGCCGACTCGCTCCATCTCGCCTTCCTGAATCACCCGCAGTAAACGGGTCTGCGCGGCGGGAGATAAGGTATCCACCTCATCTAGGAATAAAGTGCCTCCCTCGGCACGTTCGAAAAAGCCTTGATGCACTTCGATGGCCCCGGTAAACGCGCCTTTTTCGTGACCGAACAGCGCGCTTTCGATCAAGCTTTCCGGAATCGCCCCGCAATTGATCGCCACGAAGGGTCGATGGCCGCGCTCACTCATCGCGTGAATCGCCCGTGCGATCAATTCCTTGCCAACCCCGGTTTCACCGTTAATCAGCACGGTGGCCTTTGTCGGCGCAATCACTTCTACTTGCTGCAATACCTTTTGCATGGCCTTGGATTTAGCGACAATCGCAGGCGCCGGTTTGGCGGCATGTTGTTTGGGTTTGCTCCACCACACATTCCGCATCCGCTCTTCAATGCGGGAATGCAGCTCGGCCATTTCCAGTTTGTCGTTTTGCTGATCGTCGCGGCGATATTCCAGACCGGGCTTATCGGCGGCGACATCGCGATTGGTGTGAATACAAACTTCACAGCCGCCGTTTTGTTTGGCAATACTCTGCCGGATTTCCACCTTGGCGTAACCGAAATTGCGTGCTGCGATGCCGCCGAACACGCTGGAGGTCATCCGGCATAGTTCAGGAAAGTTTGTGACGCCTTCACCGAACGGGCAGCGGCTGTTGACTACGGTAATGGTGCCGGCTTCGACCGACGCCAGCGAGAAGTTGCCACCAATGCGATTCTTCAGAGCCAGGATTAAATCGATGTAGTCTTCAGTGCCCAATTCGCCTCGTCGTTGATATTCATCGCGATAGGTCTGCTCGAAATAGACGCCGGCGCTTTTAGCGATGCGTTCGATCAACGATTCGCAATAATCACCGCCTTCCTGTTCGCAGGCATGCATCAACTCCAAGATGAAAGTTTGTAGAAAAAACACCGGAGAAATCAGGGAAAAATCATGTGCGTTCATGAAAGACTTAAAAAAAATGAAAACAAATTTCACATATTGAAACATGAATTCACACTTCTGCCCATGTGATTTTGACAAGCAATTGATTTTCATGGTGCTGAGGCTTTTATCAATGTTGGCCTAGAGATTGCTGTAAAGCTTATGGATACCGCGACAAACGGATTTCAATGCCAGCCAGTGAACTTGGCTGAACGCTAAAACTATAAAAAATCTTTCGAGGAGATCATCATGAGTGATAACAAACCGCCATTGAACCCGCACCCGCTAAGCGAATACGTGGCTTGGGCTGGCAATCGCAACCGCGAACCGATCTTGGGCGTGTTAAAAGAAAAACTCCCCAAAGACAAAGGCCGGGTTTTGGAAATGGCCACCGGCAGCGGCATGCATATCAACTTTTTCGCGCCGCATTTCGATCACTTACACTTTCATCCGACCGACAAGGATCAGGAGGTGTTCGACAACATCAAACAATTGACTGCCGATCACGGTAACGACAACATCGCCGATCCGGTGCATTTGGATTTGACCGATCCCGATACCTGGTTCAACCCCGGCGACAAAGGCAGCTTCGACGCCATCTTCTGTATCAATATTTTCCAGGTTGCGCCGATTTCGATTGCCGACGGTATGATGGAATGCGCGTCGCACTTGCTCAGCGAAGACGGTATTTTGCTGATCTACGGCCCATTTCGGGTGGAAGGTGCATTCACCACCGATTCGAATAAGGAATTCCACGAAACCCTTGCCTCCCACCAAGTCCCCGAATGGGGTTTGAAAGACGTCGCCGATCTGAAAAAAGCCGCCGCCAACCATGGCATGGTGTTAAAAGAAATCATCGATATGCCGGCCAATAACTTTTCCTTGGTTTTTGGCCGCGGCTAACAGGAACAGACATGAGCACAATACTGAATGAAGTTTTACAAGCCAACCAAGGCTACAGTGCCGGTTTCGACAAGGGCGATTTACCCATGCCGCCGGGTCGCCGTTTTGCGATTCTGACTTGCATGGACGCGCGGCTGGACCCGGCAAAATACGCCGGCTTATCGGAAGGCGATGCGCATGTGATTCGCAACGCGGGCGGTCGGGCCAGCGATGATGCCATTCGTTCGCTGGTCATTTCCTACAAACTACTGGGCACCCGCGAATGGTTCGTGATCCATCACACCGATTGCGGCATGGAAACCTTCAACAACGACATCATGAGCGACTTGTTGGGTAAGAGCCTGAAAACCGCCAGTGTCGACGCAAACGGATGGCATGATAGCTGTGAGGGGCCAGGCTGTTGCGAAGGCAAATACATCAACTGGCTGACCATCAAGGACCAGGCGGAGAGTGTTTTGGAAGATGTGGCACGTATCAAATCCCATCCTTTGGTACCGACCGATATTCCGGTGTACGGCTTTATTTACGACGTTAAATCCGGGCGCTTGCTGGAAGTACCCGCCGCAACCGAGGCCGGACGGGCAAGCTGATGACGACGAACAGAATGGCGCTGGTACTGGGTGTTGGCCCGTTGCAAGGCTTGGGAGCGGCGTTGGCTCAGCGTTTTGCGGCGGAAGGCTTACAAGTGGTTATCGCCGGACGCAGTTCGGCGAAACTAGCCATGGTCGTGGACGCCATCGCCGACGCGGGAGGCGTGGCTGTCCCTGTGATCGCTGACGCCACCAGCGAAAGCGACATAAAACGCTTGTTCGAGACAGCCACCGCTGGCGGCAAGATTTTGCACATCGCTGCTTACAATGTCGATAGTAATTTGTCCGCGCCGCTGCTGGAAACCGACCTGACCATGTTCACCACCTTGTGGCAACAAAACAGTCTCGGCGCTTTTCTGTTCGGTCGCGAGGCCATTAAACACATGCTACCACAAGGAAGCGGTACCTTGTTTTTCACCGGCGCGACAGCATCATTACGGGCGAAACCACCGTTTACTGCGTTTGCCGCCGCCAAAGCTGCTGTGCGGGCCTTGGCACAAGGCATGGCACGGGAATTCGGCCCGCAAGGTATTCATGTGGTGCATACCATCATCGATGGCGTGATTGACGGTGAGCGCGCGCACCGGCACTTTTCCGGATTCGTCGCCGCGAAAGGTGCCGATGGCTTGCTAAATCTGGAGGCTATCGCCCAAACCTATTGGGCGGTACACCAACAACATCCCAGCGCTTGGACGCATGAACTGGATTTAAGACCCTTTAAAGAGCCATTTTGAGCATTCAACTGGCTATAACTCCATTACTTACCGAGACTGACTAATGAAAATATTTTTGTATGCGGAATTTCAAGTTGCTATTCCCTTCGATCAAATCGATTGGCAAGCTATCAATGTCGAGATGAAAAAATTTCCGGGTTTGAAATCGAAAACCTGGTTGAGCGGCGTTAACAATAAAACCGTCGGCGGCTTTTACGAATTCGATTCGCTAGAGAATGCGCAAAACTATATCGACGGTTTATTGCTTCCATTTACCAAACAGGTAAACGGTAATCTGTCAGTGAAACTGTTTGACGGCAACATCACCCAAGACGCCAATATCGGTATGCTTTCTCCGTTTTATCCTGCCGAATAACTGACTGTTATGCCAGTGCATGTCGTGGCCTAATAAAATAAAACGGACAGGAGTGAAGGGTGATCAACTTACTTCGTAAAATTTATACATCGAGGCGATAACTATTCCAACGCAGGGGCGATATTCTGCTGATTACATTGCTGGTAATCGCGGAAAAAGGGACTCCAATCAAGGCTAGCATTTAAGCTATGGGATTGGAACGCTATCTTTGCTTTGGGACACGCATACTGATTTGTGACAATGGAATACTAAAAGACATTGTTTCCAGCAAGTTGATTTTTTGCCTCAAGTCTAATATCGAGGCAAAAACGCCAAACTTTCAAATTTTCACAGATGAGCAATCGCCTTATCGATACCTAATTAAAGCAGCTTAGAGAGCTGGTATTCATTCGACTTTTTAGGTTTTAACTGATTGAGTAGAGCTAAAAGACTCGGCAACACGATGAGTACCAATGGCGTCTGAACAATAAGACCGGAAACGATGGCGATAGCCAGCGGCTGAAGCATTTCAGAACCAGCGCCGATGCCCATCGCTAAGGGTAGGAGCGCTAAGATGGCCGCCACTGTGGTCATGGCAATTGGACGCATACGGTTGTTGCCGGCCGTAATCATACGCTGGATGCCCACCTCTGATTTCGGCAGGCTTTGGTATTCCGAATAATAAAAAATACTGACTTCAGTGACGATACCGATGACCATGGTCATCCCCATCATCGCCGTGATGTTTAATTCGGTGTTGCTAAGCCACAAACCGACAAAAACCGCAGCAACCGCCATGAGCGTAGTGAACATCATCGAGAGTGCCACATGAAAATGTTCGTATAAATATAATAATAAGACAAAAACCAGTGCCACTGCCGCGATGAATACCATCAACAGATCATGAAATGCCAGGCGTTGCTGCTCATATAATCCACCTAACACATAATAAACGTTATGAGGTAGTAATCCGGGTTGATCCATGGCTTTAATGACATCGGCAACAGTTGATCCCATATCGCGGCCGCTAATGCGACCAGTGACAGCCACCATACGTTTTAAATTATCCCGTTTAATTTGCACCTGCCCGACTTCGGTGGTGATTTCCGCTATTCTTTTCAGCGGCACCCAATGACCGTCTGCGGAACGGATGCGTAATTCATTCATGGTGCGGGTACTTGAGCGGTTATTTTTAGGTATCCAAAGGCGTAAATTCACCATCTTCGGGCCTTCTTGCAATTGTGTGGTGACAGTCCCTGCTAAATAACTATTTAGGGTTTGTTTGACGTCATCCGGATTGAGTCCTTCCAAGGCGGCTTTATCGCGTAACACTCTAATGTTGATAGCATCACCTGCTGGAATAACACCGTTGTTAAGATCAACCACGCCTGGAATATTTTCTAATATACTGGCCACTTTCGTTGCCAGTACTTTCAATGCCGCGCCGTCATCCGAATATAATTTCACTTCTATCGGCTGCGGGACTGCGGTTAAGTCACCAATGATGTCTTCCATCAGTTTTGCCAACTCAATACTCAAACCGGGCACTTGGGTACTGATTTGTTTACGCACACTGTCCATAACCTCATCCAAACTGCGGCGGGGCAAAGGCGTCAGGCGGATAAAAAAGTCACCTTCATTGGCTTCGGTAATAAAGCCCCCTAAACTGTTACCGGTACGGCGCGAATAAGTATCCACTTCCGGCGTGTTTCCCAAAATTTGTTCTACTTGCCTCAATAAGCGATCGGTTTCTGAAACTGATGTACCGGGAGCGGCCCGGTAATCGAGAATAAAACCACCTTCATCCATTGACGGCATGAAGCCTGAGCCGGTCTGTTGCCAGCCAAAGAAACCAGCGGCTAAAAGCGGAATCAATGCGAGTAATGCCAACCAGGGCATTGGTAACAGTCGTTGTAGCAAGCGCTGATAATGCTGATGAAACCAGCGCGTCACCCGGCCATTTTCGTCCTGTGCGGTATCTTTTTGTGACAAAGTATGTGATGCCAGTAACGGCACAGCTAACCATGCCACAATAAAAGAGATAAACAAAGCCGAAGCCATAGTGATAGATAAGGCTTTAAAAAAGCTCCCGCTGACCCCCGTTAAAAAAGCTAATGGAGCAAATATAATGATTGTCGATGCCGAAGAGCCTACCAAAGGTTTGGTAAATTCATGGGCAGCCAGATGAATGCGTTCCAGATAAGTCCCTGATGCGTCACGCATACGACGTATGATATGTTCAATCATGACGATGGCGTCGTCGATAATTAACGCCACGGCAGCTGCCATGCCGCCCAAGGTCATGATGTTAAAACCCAAGCCTAGCAAATGAATGATTAATACGGTTGCCGATAAAGCCATCGGCACACTAATAGCGGCAATCAAGGTAACTTTGAGATTTCGCAGAAACACCAACAAGGTAATGATCGCTAGGCCCAAGCCGATCAATAAGGCTTCTTTCACACTTTGGGCCGATGCAACAATCAGATCACTTTGATCGTACCATTTGGCAATTTTAATATCAGCAGGCAGTTTCTGTTTGATCAGGTCCAGTTGTGTTAGGACGTTATGAGCAATTTCAACGGTGCTGCTGCCCGGCTGTTGATTAATCTGAAACAGCACGGCATCACGACCTTCGGCAGTAATTCGCTGCCATTGCGGTGCCGTCGATTTAACCACTTGCGCGACATCTTCCACAAATACCAACCCATTTTGACCACTGCGTAAAATGGTCTGGCCAATTTGTTCCGCGTTTTGAAATTGAGTATTGGCCAATAGCAGATAGAGCTTGTAGTTTTGTTCCAGCCGTCCGACAGCCTGAATAACATTGGCTGCCGATAGAGCTTTGGCAATCTCGTCAAGACTTAACCCTAAAGCATTGATACGTGCCGGATCGACCAGTACTTGATACTCCGCTATCGCGCCGCCAAGCACCTCCACTTTTGCGACACCGGGAATGGACGACAACAGGGGTCTGATTTGATACAGGGCTATATCCCGTAACTCTACCAGATCATGCTTGGCGGATGACAAGCTATACCCGAGCACTGGAAATATCGTCGGATCCATGCGTCTGACCCCGAACGCCAAAGTTGTGGGCAGCGTTGAACGAATTTGATTAATCGCTGACTCAACCTGCAACATGGCGGCCACCATATCCAGGCCCCAGTCAAAATTAATAGAAATATCCGAGCTGCCGCGACTGGTCGACGAACGGACAGTCTTTACACCAGGTACAGCGCGAACCGCTTCTTCTACCGGCCAGGTTACTTGAACCGCCATGCGTTCGGCAGGCATATCGCCTGCATCCAGATGGATGACGACTCTTGGAAACGTTACCTGCGGAAATAAACTGACCGGTGTACTGTAGATGAGAAAAAAACCTGCGATAGCAAACAGGGTGAGCGCCAACAAAATTGAGCGCCGGTGTAAATAGGCCCATTGCATCATGGGGCTATGCCCTGATCGTAGATTGGACTTAGTTTGACGGATACCGCCATACCCGCTTGTAGTTCGTAATGACCTAAAACTACGACTTCATTCTGCTCTTTCAAGTCCACTGCGATCACTTCAACTTCGGTATCATTATCCACGCCTATCTGCACTTGATGTTTAACGGCGTGACCGTTTTCGACGGTAAACAAGCTGTATCCGCCATCGTCCGGCAATACTGCCTGGCGTGGCACCCGTAAGGCATGACTAGTGGAAATGATAATTTTGCTTTCGACAAAGTCGTTGATCAGCAAGGTTTGATTTAATTCCGGTCTGACAAAGACATTAATCAAGCGGGTGGCCGGATCGATCTGATGAGTGATAATTTCGATGCGGCCCTTGACTAGCTCTGCAACCGGTGTGTTGACCGGAGTAATCAACACGGGCTGATCGATTTGCAAAGGATAATAATCTTCCGGCTCGATTCCCAGTCGCACCACCCACTGATTTTGGTCGACGAGTTGTAATAGCGGCGTGCCGGCAGTCACAATCTGTCCTTGTTGGACGTTGACCTGGTAGATGATGCCGGAGTTTTCAGCCTTGATCAGTTGTTCTTTACCGATGCCACGCTCAGTCAAATTCTTGATCATCACCTTGGCCTGCGCAACGCGTAATTGCGAGGCCACTAGATCCTGCTTTGTCGCCAATTTCAGGCGGATGCGCTCTTGTAACAGTTGATTTTCGCGGAGTGCGGCATTTAATTCGCTTTGCGCCTGTTCCAATTGTAAAGACGCGTCGGTTCCTGGTTTTAAGATGATTAACAAATCACCTTTTTGAACCAATTGACCTTGATTGACCTGGATTTTTTCGATTTGACTGGTATAAGGCACGTTCACCGTTTTCAGCTTTTCCGGCAAGGGTAAGACCTGGCCATAGGCGGTAAAGGTTTCCTTGATTTCTCCTTTTTTAAGCCTAATTGTTTCAACTTGGGCAACAGGCTCTTCAGCAGCCGGAACCTCCTGGCCAACCGAATCTGGCGATTTTCGTACCTGGTAGAATAGAGTGACACCACATGCAAGCATCAGTAACACACCCAGGGCAACACTCGTTTTAGAATAAGACTTCATAGTGATTATCCTTGAAAATCAGTAGCTACTTGATAAAGTCCGCTCGCTACTTCCAAGGCAATTTTCGCTTGCAGTAACTGTAATTCCAGGCTCAGAAAATCAATCTTTTTATCGGTCAAATTATTCCAGGCCACATAGTAATTGAATACATCAACTTGACCGACACCAATAGCCGCTTCATAGGCGTGCACCAAGTTGGCCAAATCCGGAATGGCGTGCCGGACCGAGGCAATTTGTTGATTTAGTAAGTCGATAGTGACCAATAACTCGGCAATATCGGCTCTCGATTGAAATAACCGGTTAGTGTATTGATCAAACAGTTGTTGTCGCGTGGCCCGCTCCAGCGCGACTTGTCCCTGATTTCGATCCAATATGGGTATCGTCATCGAAACACCCAGTCCTACCGTGTAGAGATTGCTGTTATCCCGTGCATGATCAAAGCCAATACTGATTTGTGGAAACTGTTGCATCACGGCGATATGCACGAGCTCTTCCTGGCTTTCATAGCCCAGTTTCAGAGCCATTAAATCCAGGCGCCGATTGTCGACATGCTTGATCAAAACCTCATAGGAAGGCGTGCTTAGTTGCGAGAGTAAAGCGGTATCTTGTAATTTAATCACCTCATAGGGATTTAGGCCCATAGCGCGATTCAGGCGTTGACGTTGTTGCGTGATTTGTTGCTCAAGGGCAAGTAAGCGGATATCGACTAGATTTTTGGCTGACACGGCAGCAACCCGTTCCAGCTCCGTGACTAATCCTTCGTCGGCGGCTTGCTGTAACCGAGAACGGTTATTCTCCAGGCGTTCCGCCATTTCAGATAATAAAGCCAGTTGTTGGGTGTAAATGATCAATTGATAAACCGCCAATTTGGCGGCCTGGGCGACTTGCCATTCTTGCCAGGCAATTTGCAAGTCGACGTTCTGTTGCTGTTTCTGAGCGGCTGTTATTTTGTTTTGCTGCCAAATCAATGCCGTCGCCTGCCAGCTGAGGCCAATGCCAAACGCACTGACCGAACTCAAATCAGAGTTTCCGGATGGAACTGCAATACTGTAAGAGACTTGAGGGTCAGGCAATAAGCCTGCCTGCAAGAGTTGTGCGCCGGCAATGAGGTGTTGGTCCCGTATTGCGCATAATTCCGGATTGCGTAATACCGCCAAAATAGCCGCCTCATCCGGCGACAACCCGTCCTGCATATTAAATGCGATGGGTATCAGTAAAGGATGCTTGATCTGTGAGGCCTGAAGAATTAATTGTTGCTTCGAGGGTGTTTTAAGCTGCTGTTGAATGGCTTGTTCGGTTAATGGCTTGGCTTGATATTGTGCGCAGCCAACGAGCCAACAGAGCCACATCACGATAAAAGGTTTGCTTACCTTAGAATTCATACTGAAGTAAATTGATCCGGTTTTTTCCGGAAATTGAGCACCGCTTTTAGGCCTGGGTAGTTATCGGATAACACTATTTTGCCGTCATGCAGATCGACAATAGCAGCCACAATACTCAAGCCAAGACCATTGCCAGGCCTTGTACGGCTTTGCTCCAGCCGGTAAAAACGCTGAAAAACTTTTTGGCGCTGTGCTTCGGTAATGCCTGGGCCGTGATCGGCAATAATCTATTCAACCCAGTCATCAAAGGAGCGTAGGTTAACGGTGATTCCGCTGTGTTCGGGTGTATGCACGACAGCATTTTCCAAGAGATTAAAAACAAGCTGCGTCATAAGTTCTTTATCTCCGCATAGCTCACAAGCTTGTTCAATATCAGAAGCAATTATTTTTCCTTGTTCCTCTGCTGTAGGAGTCAGTGCATCGACTACCGCAATCACAAGGTCACTGAGATTGATCATTTTGAACCCACTGCGGCGAGATTGGGATTCGATCTGGGAAATCCTCAATAGCGCTGAAAACGTATCCAGAATTGTATCGGCTTCAGTAATGGCGTTGGCAATCTGCTCTTTGTATTGCTCTTCGGATAAGTTTGACATTAAAGCTGCTTCGAGTCGGAATTTCAAACGACTGACCGGGGTACGCAAATCATGGGCTATATCGTTGGAAACCTGCTGAACGTTTTCTATTAAAGCGCCAATTTTATCCAACATGCGGTTTAATAAGAATGCTAGGTTGTCCAATTCGTCCTGGTTTTTTGAAACCGCTAACCGGTGGCTTAAGTCACCGGCAATGATGGCCTGGGTAGATTTGATGATACGGTCGATTTTTTTAAGAAAAGTGTGGCTAATATAAATTCCGCCCGCTAATCCAAACGCAATCACTAAGCCGAAACCCCATAAAAATGCCTGAACAATGGCCTCGCCAGCTTCTTCAATATGACTGCTATTCTGTGCCACACCCAGCCAAATATGATTGGGTAATGAGACGACGTAAATCAAAAAAACGGCTTGTTCTGTTGCTCTTTTGGGGGAGCGGTTCGGCGAGTGTCGGCTTCCGGCGGGAAAGATTGCTAGCCATCCTTGGCTAGCAATCGCGCCTACACCGCCACGTGATTGCCTTCGGCGGCCCTGGCCGTCCGCGTCACCTCGGCTTTGACCCAGCAAGGGGATCAAAGCCTTGGCTCTCGGGAGAGTAGCGGCAGCCCTTACGGGCTACCGCCCTCGCAGAACCGGACTTGGAGCGTTACACCATCCGGCTCCCAGTTTAAGTCATCCACAATGGTTTGGGGTATAAGTTGTGCTGGATTCGCAACGATGGCATCCATGCCCTTAACACCTTGCTGAACTTTGCCCAGTTACAACTTCTCCTTTGGCTTCTTCTATTAATCCATTTGAATAGCACGCGGCTTATCCGATAAGCGTAATTTCTGATCTGCCGGGCGTTACCACTCACACCGTAGTAGGCCACGTGACCGACCAAGTGCCGCCGCGCATAGAGCATCATGGCTTTCCCGCCTTGCAATCTTAACTGTGCCAGTTTCTGGTTGACTTCTTTAAGTTTCTTCGTGATCCGATCGCGTTGCGTCGTGCGCCCCACTATGAACCGACCTTTGCGACTCTTGCCCACGTAGTGGGTGAAGCCCAGAAAATTAAAAGTCGCCGGACGTTTGGCACCGTCTTTGCCGCATGATGTTGTCGCTTGGCTGCCAAAACGGAGCAAGGCGGTTTTGCTCGGCTCGACTTCCAGACCGAATTGGCCCAGCCGTTCCGGCAGGTCCGTCATAAACCGCTTAGCGTCGTCTTCACAGGCGAAGCAGACTACAAAGTCGTCCGCATACCTGACGACTTTAGCGTTACCTTGGCACGTCTTGGCGAATTTACGCTCAAACCAGACATCGAGCACGTAGTGCAGGTAGATGTTGGCCAGCACCGGCGATATCAGTCCGCCTTGCGGTGTTCCAGTGTCGTCATGCCGCCATACGCCATCTTCCAGCACACCGGCTTTGAGAAAACGCCTGATGATTCGTAGAAATATCGGGTCTTTGATCCTGTATTCCAGAAATTTCATCAGCCAATCGTGATTGACGTTATCAAAGAAGCCTTTAATATCCGCCTCGACGATCCATTGGGTGTTTTCGTTGGTGATCACTTCCGCCAGCCTTGCCAACGCTTGATGTGCGTTACGGTTCCGCCGGAAGCCATAGGAGCAACGCCTAAATTCCGGTTCCCAAATCGCTTCCAGTATCTTGGTCATTTGCCGTTGTACTATCCGATCTTCAAAGCTCGGTATCCCAAGCGGTCTGACCTTGCCGTTGCTTTTCGGAATGTACATGCGCCGTGACGGCTTCGGCTGGTAGCTTAATCGCTTCAGTCGGCCTGATAGCTCGTTAATCCGCGCTACGACATCGACTTCATAATCTGCTTTGCAGACTTGGTCGATTCCGCACGCTTTATTGCCAGGCTGCTCATCAAAGCAGGCCAGCAATTCCACCGGACTGCTCAAGAGCCCCATCAGCGCCGTGTACTGCTTTTGCGGGTTCTCCCGCGCCCATTGTGTGAAACGTTCAATTGTTGTTGTCATGCACAGAGTCCGCCCAGTGTCGGGGCATGTTTCCGTTGATCGTTATCTTAAACCGGTTCCCCTTGGCTCCTGCGGCATTACCCGCATTCGTCGCTACTATAGGAACCTCCGACTTCCATACGCCACCGCTTCCTTTCTTGCTGTTTAGGCTTGTCGGGAAGTGCATTAACCATCGTTAATGCCAACGTAGGGATCTCCTGGGTTACCGCACATTCTCGCTATCAGGCTCGAAACGGCTAACTATCCCGGGCGGAGACAATCCACTTGCCTTAACGCGAATTGCCTTGTTGCTTGCTGGCGTCATGAAACCATCAGCCCTCTCCAACCCGTCATTTCGGGACTTATCACCTTCATGGTCGGCCTTATCCGTTACCTTTGCTCCTCGCCTGTTTTCGTGCCTACGCATCAAGCAAGTTGTTGCCAACTGACCTGCAAGGCTCGATACTCGGCCTGTGGCTAGCAGTTACCGAGACGGGATTTCCACCCGCTAGAATTTGCGACATTGCCCAGCCGCAACCATGACTCGACGCCATTTCGCAATGCCTTGCAGTTTTTCTAGTCGAAAAACCGCCCGGCGCTATGGCTTCCAGGGACTACTCGACCTTCGCTCGCTATCGCATCGCTTCCACGGTCTCGCAGCGTTAGTTTGAGGGTTTGCCATCCTTCTGTAAGCTTAAACTGATTGAACTTACCGGCTAACAATTGACCATCCTGATTCAACACCCCGTATTCCAAAACCTGATTCGATTGTGAATCGATCATTTCATTAATCTCGGCCGTTAATTCCGGTAACCCGCCGGACGTATATTCTGTTTTAAGCCGGGCTACTTCGGACTCCAAATTAGTTCTGAGTTGGTGTTCCAGGGAATGTGTTGTCAATAGATAAACCGTCGTGCCGATAGCCAGGAAAGAACACATAAACAGCCCTAAATACAGCGCTGATAATTTAAAACCGGCAGTGCTGACAAGGCTATACAGTTTCACGAATCATATATCCCGCGCCGCGTACGGTTTGGATTAGATCGGGTTGGTCGCCGATATTCACTTTGCTGCGCACGCGGCTAATATGGGTTTCCACTATGTTGGTTTTCGGATCGAAATGAAAATCCCAAACATTTTCAAGCAACATGGTGCGGGTGACGACTTGTCCGGCATGGCGAACAAGGTATTCAAGTAAGCGAAATTCTGTGGGTTGCAAATCGATCAGTTGCCCATTGCGCTTGACCAGTCTTTTCAGCAAATCAATTTCCAATTCGCCAGCTTGTAAAATTCTCTGTTCCACGGTCTCTCTGGGTCTGCGCAATAGCGCGTTTACTCGCGCATCTAACTCAATGAATGCAAAAGGCTTGACCAGATAATCGTCAGCACCGGCATTTAATCCTTCAACACGGTCATCAATGCCGCACATCGTGGTCAGAAACAACACCGGGACAGAACAGCCAGAACTACGTAATTTTTTTACCAGGCTAAGCCCATCGAGTCCCGGTAACATACGGTCAACAATGAGCAGATCGTAACGGGACTCTTGAGAGAGAAACAGACCTTCATAGCCATCTTTCGCCAAGTCCAGCATATGGCCTCGTTCTTTCAAACCATTAGCCACATAGTTTCTAGTTTGTGTGTCGTCTTCGATGACTAATATTTTCATGAATATAAAATGCCGGGGAATTTCCCCGGCGTTAGTAGCCTATTCTTTTTTGTTTTCAGCGCCTTCTTTGGCTTCATCTTCCAGGGAAACCTTGAGTACTTGACCAGTTTTTCCATCGACGATCACTTCATGGACCTTACCGTTTTTAACAATTTCGACTTCGAACTGTACGTCGGCGGACTCATCATTTAATTCGGCTTCCATGGCTTTGCCACCGGTTTTTTGTTCGGCTGCCTTAATCGCATCTTGTAAAGAAATTTTGGCTTGACTAAAAAGTTGCAACTCATTGACTTCTTTTTCTTTGGTTTCAGTTGCTTGCGCCAGACTGACAGCACTGCCGGCCATCATCATTGCAAATATCGTTGTGACTATTTTCATACTATTGATCCTCGTTGAGATCAGACGGGATTGCCTGACTTGGGATTCAGAGTAACACCTCGTTCATTACCGAAAATTCACCAAAACTATACAATTTTGTAATGCCTTTGCCATCGTTCTGAACATGGCTTTTGTAGCTATCGAATCGCCTATGGACTCACTGCCAACTCGACCGCATTAATGGCTGATGCCGGACACAACCTGTCCGATGCACTAGGCTTACTTCTGGCATGGGGCGTATCTATTCTCGCTCGTAAGCCTCCTAGCGGGCGCTACAGCTATGGACTTACGTAGCCCCTCGATTTTGTCGGCACTAGCGAATGCCATAACCTGGAAGCCTACCCAGCGCTTTTCTGCGTCTCCTCTTGTGGCAGGACTGACAGTTACACTAATAGCAAGTGTTTGCATCTTAATCAACGTTTTGTCTGCTTGGTTGTTTTTGAAGTGACGTAGAGGGGGAGCATTCGCGGGACCTAATCTACACATGGCTGCCGATGCGGCTGTGTCGCAGAGTATTGTGATCGTCGGTGTGGTGATGTTTACCGAGTCGTGGGTAACGAAACCCACGTATGCGGCGTCATTGCCTTAGCCGATGCGGTGCGTTCGGAGTCCATCGAAACTGTTCAGGCGTTGCGCAAAACGGGTATCGAGCACCTCATCATGTTCACCAGCGACAATGAGGCAACGGCTGAGCCCATCGCGCGGGAAACGGGAGTGGATGAGGTTGATGCCGAACTGTTGCCGGTGGGACAAGGTTGCTGCGGTGGAAATGCTGGTTTCCAAGTATGGTTACGTAGCCATGGTCGGCGATGGAGTGAATGACGCCCCGGCAATTGCGTGGGCTACCCGTTGGTATCGCCATGGGGTCGGGAGGAAACGACGCCGCTATTGAGACCGCTGACATCGCTTTAATGTCCGACGATCTGGCCAAACTGCCCTGGCTGATCGACCATTCCCGGCACACCCTTGCCGTCATTCGCCAGAATATCGGCTTCTCGCTGGCAGTCAAGGTGCTGTTTGTGATATTGACCTTCCTGGGTTCAGCTTCCCTGTGGTCTGCCATCGCCGCCGATACGGGAGCGTCTCTTTTGGTGATCTTTAACAGACTACGATTGTTGAGGAAGACTTAAACCGCATTACCAGCGATTAACATCATTACAATTTAAACCTTTGATTCTATATGGGGTTTTTATAATGTGGCAATATCTTTTAAAAGTGGCGATCACATCGGTCGTCATCGTCGAAATCGCAGCACCCTCTGGGCGGCGCTGATCGCATCATTGCCGCTGACATCGTTGCTTGCGTTTATCTGGCTCTATATAGAGACCGGCGACTACGAACGCATCGCCGCTCTCTCCCAATCGATATTCTGGCTTGTTTTGCCGTCATTAGCCTTATTTTTAAGCTTGCCATTTTTTCTTCGCTTGGGCTGGAGTTTTTGGATCAGTTTGGGCATTTCGTGCTTTACGACGGCTGCCTTCTATTCAATGATGGTTTGGGTGCTCGATTTCTATTTAGCGCCTATGTGCTCAAGTGACGGCTTTTAGGTCGTGTTTTTACCTTTCGGTTTGCGCATTGATTCTCCTTTGAGTTCTATCGGATGCGTCCGATGGACGATTCGGTTCAGAATCGTATCTGCAACGGTGGAATCGGCGAAGAGTTCGTACCACTTATTGATTTGATATTGACTGGTAAGGATCAAGGATCAGACCATCGATTGTTGATCCAGTATTTCCAAGAGAATCGGCCCGAGTTGAGTCGGCACCGTCAATACCAACATCGTCAATAATCAATAACGATGCACTGACCAGTTGACGGCGCAGTTTGGGCAAGCTGCCTTCGGCCAGCCCTACAGTCAAATTCTCAAATAAGCGGGTTGCGGTCATGTAGAGTGTGAGCAACTCTTGCCGGCAGGCTTGTTGGCCAAAGGCACAGGCGACCCAACTTTTGCCGGTGCCGGTCGTACCCGTCAGGATAAGTTTTTGTTTTTGCCGCATCCATTCGCCTGTCGTCAACATCTGCATTTGCAATGGATCTAGGCTGCGTTGGTTGCGATAATCAATGTACTTCGAGTACCGCCCTAGGAATAACGGAGTTTGGCTTTTTTCAATAGTCGTTCAATCTTGCGGGCATCTTTACTCAACAACTCCTGCTCAACCAATAAACCCAGACGTTGCTCAAAAGGCATGGCAGTATATTTTTGTTCGGACTGTTGTTTTTCCAAGGCCACCGCCATACCGTGCAGACCGAGCTGAGCGAGTTTATGGAATTGATTTAGGCAAAACTCTCATTCAGTCTGCCGATTTTCTTCAGTCCTCAACGAACAGACCAACATCCCCATTCAAGACAAATTCACCTAAACATCTACCGCAACAGCGGCTAGGCTATCATGATCGTTAACAGCGGCCGTTGCGCGTTTTATCAACTCAATGTTGCTGCTACGCTCCATCATGCCGCCGACCGCCAGCGTGACGATCATCGCTTCAAACGCATAGGAAAGATGCGCACGATAACGTTGATACAAACTTTTATCGTCAATCTCTTCCACTCCATGCTTGGTCAATGATTCTCGATAAAGATTCAATAGTTCTGATTCGTGGGCACGGCGGCAATCTGGTTTTAACGAGGTGGCTAAAAAATAAGCGACATCACCTATACCTTCTCCCATTCGTACCAGTTGCCAATCCAGAAAACCCGGCTGCGCGTCTTGCCAAAACAGGTTGCCGGGGTGGCAATCGTGGTGGACCAGTGTTTGAGGACCTGTCGCAAGCGATTGGGTAATGCGGTGGCGATTAGCCGCATAGTGAAGCGCAGGCTTATGAAGATTGGCTGGAACCAGATTGACGGCGAGCTTAAGACCTTGTTTCATTAAAGGTACGGCAAGCAAATTCCCCATGTAATGTTCAGCACGATTATTGAAGCCGCTAAGCCACCGATGGGTTTGGAGTAACTGACGATTATTCCAATAATGCGCATGAAATCGCGCGAGTTGCTTAATCACTTGTCTAGCTTGGTGAAGCGACAAGGCATCATCAGGTTGGCCCGGTATAAAACCGGATTCGGCAAGATCGGTCATTACCAACGTAGAGCCATGGCAACATCGAGTTTGTGCTGCCAATATGTGTGGCAGTTTGACGGGCGATGCCTTTGAAAGTGACTGGTAGAAGTGCACTTCCTTATGTAATAGACGCGGCAATGCCGTAATGATGCGCGACTTTATGGCTAGGGATGGTGTTTTTACAAACCATCGCAATGGCACTATATGGGGCGCATCATGGTTGACCAACACCCGCAGGCGAGTCGAGGTACCGACACTGACAGACTGGATACTAATGTCCGAGACTTTCGCATCAGCGGCATAATGATTAACAATGCCTTGCGCCCATCGCCGCGACAAATCCGTCGGGCGATGTACCACAATATTCTGCTTCATGATTCCCCGCTATTCATCAGCAATTACTTCCTTAGGCATATGGCGATTGATCAAGAAGTACACCACCGGAATCACGATGAGTGAAAATAAAGTCGAGGCGATGATGCCGAAGATGAAGCTCCAAGCCAGACCGGAGAAGATCGGGTCGAGGACGATCATGACCGAACCCAACACCGCCGACGCGGCGGTCAGAAAGATTGGATTCAAACGGGTCGCGCCTGCCTCAATAATCGCATTGGCTAAACTGATGTGCGGATTACCACGATAAATATTCTCGATGAAATCGATGAGGATGATCGAGTTACGTACCACGATGCCGGCCAGGGCGATCATACCGATCATCGCCGTGGCGGTGAAGTAGATCGGGTCGGCATATTGACCGACATCCGAGGCAAACAAGTTGATAAACCAAAAGCCTGGCATGATGCCGATGACCGTTAACGGAATCGCAATCATCATGATCAGCGGTACGCCTAGCGAACCGGTCTGCCCTACCAGCAAGATATAGATCATCACCATGGCCGCCGCAAAAGCTAATCCCAAGTCACGAAACACATCGACGGTAATTTTCCATTCGCCTTCGCCGGCCATTTCGGTTCGGTAGCCGGATGGCAATGGCTGTTGTTCGAGTTTGTCACCCAAGTCCCAAACCGCTTCCACGGGACTCCTGCCGGCCATTTCGCCCAGTACGTAAGACACCCGTTGCAGGTTTTTGTGGTAGATGGTCTGGTCACCGTTTTCCTGGGCGAAGTGACCGATTTCACTCAGTCGTACCAAGTCACCGTTGATGGACTTGACCGACAAGTTGAGTAAATCCGCTGCCGAGGAGCGTGCGGCTCTAGGTAATTGCAACTCGATCAACAAGGGCTGACGTTCACTGGCGATATGCAAAGTACCGGCCATACCCCCTTCGACCGCCAGTTTCAGACTGTTGGCGACCTGTAGATTGCTAATGCCCAACAAGGCTGCTTTGTCCTGATCCAGCATAAAATGAAACTGGTCCTGTGGTGCTTGGACGTAATCGTCGACATCCACCACGCCTTCGGTTTTTTCAAGTTCAGCTCTTACCCGATTCGACACTTTGATGATGTCGCCGTAACTGGCTTCCGGCGGACCATAAATTTCCGCAACCACGCTGGATAATACCGGTGGCCCCGGCGGCATTTCGACGATTTTGATGTTGGCGCTGTATTGTTTGCCGATGCGTTCTATATCCGGCCGCATTCTCAGTGCAATGGCATGGGATTGTTGCTCGCGGCGGGTTTTGTCGATCAACACCATGCGGATATCGCAGACGTAAGCGCCTTGACGCAAATAGTAATGCCGCACCAGGCCATTAAAGTCCATTGGCGAAGCCAGACCCACATAGGTTTGGTAACTGCTGACTTCGTTCACGGTGGCAAGATATTGACCCAAAGCCGTGGCCACTTCATCGGTGGCTTCCAGCGATGAGCCGCGCGGCATGTCGATCACCAGTTGCAGTTCATTTTTATTGTCGAACGGCAGCAGTTTCAACGGCACAACCCGAGTGACGGCCATCAGCGTTGACAAGACAAAGGCGATAAACACAGCCAGCAAAAACCACAAAGCTTTGGTTTTATTGTTCAGCAGTGGCGCCATGATGGCGTGATAAAGCTTGAAACCGCGCGTTTGCTGTAGCACGAATTCCGGCCCATGATCTTTACCGTAATCGCCTTTTAACAGTTTATAGCTAGCCCAGGGTGTGACCGTGAAAGCGATCAGCAACGACATCAGCATCGCAATCGGCACGTTGAAAGCCATCGGCGCCATATACGGCCCCATCATACCGGTGATGAAAAACATCGGCACGAAGGACATGATCACGGCAAACGTCGCCAATATCGTCGGAGGACGGATTTCATTGACCGCCGTGAACAAAGCCTGCAATGGCGGCTCTTTACGCATCTTGTAATGGCGATGGATGTTTTCGACATCGACGATAGGATCATCCACCAGCAAACCGAGCGACAGGATCAACGCAAACAACGTCACCCGGTTAATGGTGTATCCAAAGATCAAATCCAGCATTAGGGTCACAGCAAAGGTCATCGGCACCGCCAATGACACAATCAGCGACTCCTTGAAACCCAGCGACAGGGCCAGCAGTACAATGATGGTCAATATCGCAATGCTTAAATGCATCACCAGTTCGTTGACCTTATGATCGGCGGTTTCGCCGTAGTTGCGGGTAACGGTCACTAACACATTGTCAGGGATTAGCGTGCCGTGCAATTGTTCGGTGAGTTCCAATACCTGCTCGGCGACGCCGACCGCGTTGCTGCCGCGACGTTTGGCAATGGCGATGGTGGCCATTTGCCGCTCTTCACCGACGGTGGGCAATGCATCGCTATGGCCGATGGTTTTCATCTGTTCGACACCCGGCCCGAAACCGATGCGTGTGTAGTAATCGGTATCCTTTGGGCCATCAATGATTTCGGCGACGTCACGCAAATACACCAGTCGGCCGGCCACGCTTTTCAGCACCGTCGCCCCAACTTGCTCAACAGACTGGTAGTTGGGACCGGATTCCAAGAGGATTTCGCGGTTGTTTTGATTGAGATGGCCGGTTTGCAAATTGACGTTGCTTTGCGCCAAGGCTTGTTGCACCTCCAATAGACTGACGCCGGCAGCCTGACATTTAGCGGGATCAGGATGCACCGAAACCTGCCTTGGTGCGGCACCGAGCACGGAACTTTCACCAACATCGTCAATCGCGCGCAAACGTTCGATCAGTTCTTCGGCAATGCGACGGATAGCCATGATGTCTTCACTGCCTTTGGGCATCGACAAGCTCAGCAACAAAATCGGTACATCGTCGATTTCCACGGGTTTCACCACCCAGTCGCTGACGCCGGCCGGAATGATGTCCAAATTGGCCTGCAGTTTGTCACGGGTTTTGATCAAGCTGTCTTCGATACTTTCGCCGACCCGGTAGCGCACTGTCACCAGTGACTGGCCCGGACTGGACGCCGAGTAGACATACTCCACCCCTTGAATCTGCTTGAGTAGCACTTCCAATGGCGTGGTAACACGTTTTTCGACTTCCTCGGCCGTCGCGCCCGGATAATGTACAAACACATCCATCACCGGTACGATGATTTGCGGATCTTCCTCGCGAGGGGTCAGCATCAGAGCTGCCGCACCGGCCAGCAGTGAAATCAATAAAAATAATAAAGACAGATGCGAGGTGGTAAACAGTCGGACGATGGCCACCGTCAGACTGTCTTTTTGGGATTCAGCGGACTTCATGGCGTCTTTCATGGCAACTGCCCACCGTTACTTAGGATAGTATCGCCTTCATGCAGCCCGGACAGCACTTCGACTTGCTCGCCATAGCTTTTCCCGGTGCGAATGTGACGCGTCGAGAGCCTTTCACCATCGATGACTTTAACGGCTTCTAATTGGCCATAATGCAAAATAGCCGCCGCAGGAATCATTAAAGCTTGTTGCGCAGTTTCACAACCCAGTTCCAACCAACCGAACTGGCCGTGCTGCAAGCCTTCTATTTTCGGCAATTTAACTTTGATGTCTTGAGTACGGGTTTGTGGATCGATTTCCGGGGCCATTTCATCAATCGTTCCCGTTACACTTTCCTGTAAGGTATCGAAGCGTACTTTGACATCCATGCCCAATTTGATCGACGCAGCACAATGGCTGGCAATCGAGGCTTCAAGACGCAAGTCGTCAGGTTTATGCAAGGTCACGACAGGCTGATTGGGCAAACCCATATCCCCCGGCTCTTGTAGGCGCTCGCCGACAATTCCGTCAAACGGTGCGTACAACACGTTTTCACCCAACATCACCTGGCTTTGTTGGGCTGCACTGGCGGCCTGGTTGGCCATGGCGCGCGCGGCTTTGGCTTGTGCGACCGTGGCGTCGTAATTTTGCCGGGTCGCCGCCTGTTTCTCGTACAGATCAACCATGCGTTTTTCATCGGCACTGGCTTGCGCCGCCTGGGCCTGAGCAGCCGTATGCGCGGCACTGGCCGCCTGATAAGCGGCGCGCAGTTCCCTATCATCCAGACGGGCCATGACATCGCCTTTCTTTACTTTGTCGCCAGGATGCACGAGGATTTCAAGAATACGCGCATTCAATTTTGGCGCTATCTTTGCCGCTACCCGCGATCTGACCACACCTTGCCAGGACAAGTCATTATCGGCCGTTTGTTTGCCTACTTTTAAAGTTTGCGCACCGCTGGGTAAGGCCTCCCCACTCCAGGCAGTGGTGCCGGGTTCGGTTTTTTCATCGCCGCCCAAAATCCCCAGCGCAAATAAAATCACCAGCAGCAACGCCGTGATCGCTGCTGCAGGAATTAGCCACTTCGGCGTGTTTGATTCAGAAAAATGTTCGGTCATCATGACTCCTTTATTGCCAGAAACCGGTGGCTTGTTTGAGTTCTGCTTCGGCGCGCAGGGCATCGAAACGAGCGGTGATTTGGCGAGTGTGCGCCTTGTCCCGTGCGACTTCCGCTTCGATATATCGGGTCACTGTCACGACACCGGCTTGGCGCTGCTCATTGACCAGGCGCAATGCTTCCTCCGCGGACTGCACGGCTACGCTGCTAACCTGTGCACGGCTGAGTGCTTCCTGTAATTTGAGCTGTGCGGATTTGAGCTGGTTTTCAATCCGTAAACGGGTTTGTCTGGCGGTTTCTTGGGCAGCCGTTAATTCATGTTCGGCTTTTTTGATGCGCTCTTGCGTGGCGAAGCCGGAAAACACATCGACTTCCACCATTACACCGGCAGTGACGTTATCGCGATTACTGCTGAAGGCCAAATCTTTGCTGTCTGAACCGTAGCTGACAAAAGCATCGGCCCTGGGCAGATGAGCCGCCTGGGCGACATTGAGTTGCTGTTCGGCGATAGCGATACGCTTTTCAGCGGCTTTGAGTTCGGGATGGCTGCTGAGCGCCTGATTGAGCAATTCGTCAAAAACCGCCGGAGCAGCGGGTAAAACCGCTTGTTGTGTCGTATTGATTGCGAAGGCTTCGTTGGCGGATAAACCCAACAAGGTTTTTAGCATGCTCTGAGCCAGTTCAATGGCGTTGGCCGTTTGAATTTCGGCATCCCTGGCTTCGGCCAATTGCACTTCCAGCGACAAGACATCGGATTTCAATAAGGTACCGGCATCAAAGCGAATGCGCGATTGATCGAGTTCGCTTTGCACCGCTGCAATGGATCGTTGACTGATCTCGTGCGCTTCCATCGCCGCCAACTCGCCGTAATAGGCTGCGGTGACGTTATTGACCAACTGGTTACGGGTCGCCGATTTTTCCAGTTCCGAAGTTTCCACACCCAGTTCCGCCGCTTGTTTGCGGTAATAATCCTGACCACCGCGAAACAGCGAATAGCTTGCTGTTACTTGCGGTCGGTAATTATCGACGCCACCAGGATGATTGAAGTCGCTACCCGTAAAGCTGAGGCGGCGTTGCGCGATGATCATCGCAAAGGCTTGAGCCGGATTATCGCTATGCTGATAGGACAAGCTGGCTTTAATCTGCGGATAAAAACTCGCTAACGATTCACCCAATTGGGCATTGGCCTGTTCGATACGGGCTTGCATGATGCCGAGCTCGGGATTATTGGCCAAAGCCGTATCAATGGTCTGCTCAAGGGTGTATTGGCGGTGTTCTGAGTCGGCAAAGACTGGATTCAACACCAGCACTAGTGCGTACGATACCCACCAAAAATGTCTATGTCTCATGGAGTAATCTACATTCAGTTAAAACGGATCGGACGATAAATAACGAACAGAATCAGAAACTCTATTCATCGACCAAAGTAACAGCGGTGAGTCCGATTTAACAACACCGCTGTTTAAGCCTGCTTAGCCTTTCAGACGCATGATGCCAAACATTTTCAAGGTCAGTTTTTCATAGTAAGGCTCGCTGATACCTTTGCGGACTTTGCGCATGAAGTATTTTTCATACCCAATTTTGGCTAAATGCACCCATTTACCGCTGGATGCCCATTGGACGTTGCGGGGTGGAATTTGCGGCATGGCCAGGAACGCCACACCCGAGTCACCGAAGTCCGCCAGGCACAGTGCATTCCAGGTGCCTTTTTCCTTGGGTTGCTTGCCGTCGAGTTCAGAGCGAATGTTGTGCGCGGTTGCGGTAACCATCGATTCAATCATGTAACCGGTTTTCGGTGTACCGGTTGGCACCGGCGTTTGTTCCAATGGGGGAATGGCAATGCAGACGCCGATCGAATAGATGTTTTTAAAGGTCGGGTTACGCTGATGCTCATCGACGATGACAAAACCACGTGGATTTACCAGTTTATCGATACCGGTCAATGCATCCACACCTTTAAAGGCTGGCAAAATCATGCTGTGTTTGAACGGCAATTCGTGTTTCTTTTTCTCGTGACCGTTCTCGTCCACTTCGGTGACGTACATCATGCCGGCTTCGATTTTGTCGATCTTGGCATTGCAGATCCAGTTGATGTGCTTGTTACGCATCTCAGCTTCGAGCATGCCTTTAGTATCGCCGACGCCGCCCAAACCCAAATGACCTATATAAGGTTCGGAAGTGACATAGGTCATTTTGACTTTGTCGCGAATTTTGCGTTGGCGCAGATCAGTTTCAGCGATGAACATGTATTCATACGCTGGCCCAAAGCACGAGGCACCTTGTGCAGCACCGATGATGATCGGACCTGGATCTTCCACAAAGTTGTTCCAGAATTCACCGGATTCACCGGCATGATCGACATGGCAAACCGATTGGGTATGGCCATTGGGACCTAAGCCCGGGACCTCATCAAACGCCAATTTAGGACCGGTGGCAATGATCAGGAAATCGTAATCGACCATGGCGCCGTCGGCTAATTCGACTTGATTGTTTTCCGGATGAAAACGAGTCACTTTTTGTTGGATAAAGCCAATTTTCTTTTTCTTGAACATCGGCGCCAACTCGACCTTGATGTCTTCCGGTTTGCGCCAGTTGACGGCGACCCAAGGGTTGGAAGGTACAAAGTGAAAGGTCGGCGTATCGGCAATCACCACCACCTCGTCTTCTTTACGCGCGTTTTCCTTCATTTCCAGTGCCATCGGGATACCGCCGATGCCCGCGCCTACGATTACTATTTTTGCCATGAGACTACTCCTAATTGATAGATAATTATTTTTTTGCCCGTGTTAATGGCAAGTTTGTTGTATGCCCAATTTTTTCAGGATCATTTCCAGCGGGCAGAATCGGGTAAAACCGCTTTGAAACAAATTGGCCCCGACAAAGACGGTAAACCAAAGCCAGTTGCTGGATTGAAACAAGGGACTTGCTTCAACGCCCAGGCTCAGAGACAGCAGAATGAAAAAGCCGGCGACAATCCGGACGATACGTTCGGTGGTCATGACAGCCTCTCTTGACTGCGCTTCGACAGACTTTCACAGGATTGATCGATGCCATGGGTATCGATGTCGCACACCGATTCCAGCCACATGGCGTTAATGATGGCAAAGGATGCCGCGAAACCAACGCCGAGTATCCAAGCGAAATACCACATGATGTTTCTCCTTAATAAAGTGTGTGACTGTCTTTCAAAACAGTCTCTTCGGTGACGCTGCCCCAAATCACCCGATAAACGAAGCGGGTGTACAGCAACACGATAGGTAGGAATACGACGGTGATCCAGAACGCTAACAGCATCGTGTTATGGCTGGAACTGCCATCCCACAGAGTTAAACTGGAACGTGGGTCAGTCGCGGAAATCAATAAGAATGGAAACAGGCCAAAACCAACGGTCAAGGCAATGCCAACAATACCTAGGCTGCTCGACACAAAGGCACCCATTCGCGAATCACCTTTGCCTAATAGCCAAGCCAGTGCAATACCGATAAAGCCAATGATGGGAGCCAACCACATCCAGGGGTAAGCCATGAAATGTTGTAGCCAAGTGGCGCCCTGAGCAATCACGGTTTTATTCAAGGGATTGGATGGTGCATCGGTAGCCACCATTTGCGTGATTTCGGGGCGATCGATGCCGACGAACACCCACAGTGTGGTAGCGGCCAAGGCAAGTAAGAGCATGGGCCCAAGTCCGTTAATAGTGGACACCGCGCGCAAATGAATGACACCTTCACTACGCCATTTCAGAAATAAAGCGCCATGAAAGGTGGTCAGCAACAGTCCAGTCACGCCACAGAGCAAGGCGAACGGACTCAACAAGGCCCAGAAAGAACCGTCATAAAATGAACGCAGATCGTTGTCGAAATGAAATGGCAGCCCCAAAATCAAGTTACCGACCAGCACACCGAACAGTATCGGTGGCAAGCTGCTGCCAATAAACAAAGCCCAGTCCCAGCTATTACGCCAGCGTGGATCCTCGATCTTGCTGCGGTAATCAAACGCTGACGGGCGAAAAAACAGCGAGAACAACACCAAAAGCATCGCTACGTACAAGCCGGAAAACAACGTGGCATACACGGCCGGCCAGATGGCGAAAATCGCGCCGCCCAAGAGTACCAACCAGACTTGGTTGCCTTCCCAGGTCGCACCCACCGTGTTAATGATCACGCGACGCTCGACATCGTTTTTACCAATAAACGGCAGCAAAGTACCCACGCCAAAATCAAAACCTTCGGTTAGCGCAAAGGCGATACCGACGACACCGATAAATACCCACCAGATCAGGCGGATGGTTTCATAATCAAACATGATGAACTCCTTATGACAGTGGATTAGGCGTGTTGCTGTTCGAAACAATAACGGCCGGTATGCAAGCTGCTAGGTCCAAGCCGGACGTACTTCAGCATCAGATACATCTCGATGGTCAGCAGTACGGTGTAAAAGATCGCAAAGCCGGCGATACTGAACCAGAGCTGGTCGGCACTGAGGCTGGAAACACTCATATGGGTCGGCAAGATGCCGGAGATGGTCCAGGGCTGGCGACCGACTTCGGCCACGAACCAGCCGGTTTCGGCAGCTATCCAAGGCAGCGGGATGCACCACACCGCCATCCGCAGTAACCAGCGTTTCTGGTCGGCGACGCGGGTGGCACAGTAGTAAAAAGTCATTGCAAAGATGAACAACATGGTAAAGCCGCAGGCCACCATGATGCGGAAAGTCCAGAATAGCGGTGCGACTTTGGGGATCGTATCGTTGGCGGCTTTTTGGATGGTCGCGGCATCGGCATCGACCACTTTTTCAGTATATTTCTTCAGTAATAAGCCATAACCGAGATCGGCTTTGTGTTGTTCGAAAGCTTGCATAACTGTCGGCGTTTTATTGCCCGAACGCAGTTTTTGCAGATTGTCGTAAGCCACCATGCCGCTTTTAATCCGCACCACGCTGTCCTCGCGCAAATCTTTCAAGCCTTTAACATCTTCGTCTATGGAGCGGGTGGCAATCAGGCCCAACACGTACGGGATTTTGATGGCGTAGTCGGTTTTTTCATTAGCTTGATCCGGAAAGCCGAATACGGTGAAACTGGCCGGTGCCGGATGGGTTTCCCACTCAGATTCAATGGCCGCCAGTTTTAACTTTTGAGTTTCGCCGGAGGTGTAACCGCTTTCGTCACCCAGTACGATCACCGATAAGACCGAGGCCAAGCCAAAGGCTGAAGCGATCGAGAACGAGCGGCGGGCAAAGCCGATGTCGCGCTTGTTTAGCAAATACCAGGAACTGATACCCAGCACGAACATCGAGCCAGTGACGTACCCTGCCGCGACGGTATGCACGAATTTAACCTGGGCGACGGGATTGAAGAATACATCCGCGAAGCTGGTCATTTCCATGCGCAAAGTTTCATAGTTAAACGCAGCGCCGACCGGGTGCTGCATCCAGCCGTTAGCAATCAGAATCCATAATGCCGATAGACTGGTTCCAACCGCTAGCAGCCAAGTAACGGTAAGGTGCTGGACCTTGCTGAGCCGATCCCAACCGAAAAAGAACAAACCCACAAAGGTCGATTCCAGAAAAAACGCCATCCAACCTTCTGCGGCCAGCAAAGGCCCGAAGATATCGCCGACGTAATGCGAGTAGTAAGCCCAGTTAGTGCCAAACTGAAACTCCAGCGTCAAACCAGTGGTGACGCCCATGGCAAAGTTAATCCCAAACAACTTGCCCCAGAATTTGACCATGTCCTTGTACACCTCTTTGCCGGTCATTACGTAGACTGACTCCATGATGCCAAGGATAAAGGTCATGCCTAATGTGAGCGGCACGAATAGAAAGTGATACAGCGCGGTTAGCCCGAACTGCATGCGAGATAGCATGACAATATCATCACCGAACATGGCGAGACTCCTGGTTGAGTTGCGAAGAAAAATCGGGGTTACCGGATTGCTGTGCGGCAGGCAAGGCAAAATGCTCAGCGATATCCGGTTTGGTGGCTGGTTTATCCATCCAGCGAAATATCAAAAACCACAGGCCTATCAACAACAGGATTTTGAATAGCAAGGCAAAACCAATCTCCCACCGCAGCTGGCTGGGTTTAGGTATGACTGGCTCTAAAGGCGTTTGATGCATGGTCGAATCTCCCTTTGCAATAATAGAAACGGGTTTAACGGGGTTGCTGCATGGTTTGAGGGGGCGTCGCTGGCATATGGCCACCGTTGAGCATCATCATGCCGCGTTGCGCCATCATGACCCCCATGGCAATCACCAAAATGCCTGATACGTGAACCATTTGTCGCATGGCGGTATGGGATAACAAGCTGGCGAACACACCGAAACCCAAGAGCGGCAACAACGTACCCAAACCAAACATCATCAGAATCATGCCACCCTGGAACGGATCACCACTGCCAGCCGCCATCACATACATGGCTTGCAGAGGGCCACAACCCAACAGTAATCCGGTCAATAATCCGGTGCGCAAAGCGCTGCGCTGTGGTTTGCGCAATTCGTCGGCAACCGCGCGATTAACAGACCTGGGCATACGCAAGGTAAATCGCCGCAGAAACGCAAACACATTGAGCATTTTCAGGCCGTAAATCAGTAAAAATACGCTTGCGGCCAAGGCCACGGCACCGCGAATTTGCGGGGTAATGGCGATGGTTGCGCCCAGTAAACCAAAGCCCGCGCCGAGCACGGTATATGACAGGGTTTTGCCAAAGGCATAACTCAAATGTGCCAGTAACTGTCGAGCCTTAGACTTAGTGGGATCGGTATAGGCGACCACAAAGCCCCCGCACATGCCAATGCAGTGAAAGCCCGTCAGAAAACCAATACCCAACAGTACGACAACACTCATCTGAGGCTGGATTTGTTGCATCACAGCCGGCATTTGGCTTTTGCCCCAAAAAGCAACACCGCCCACGACAAGCAATAACAGCAAAAACAAAGCAAAGTGTTTTATCCGCCGCCAAGCATCAGCCGATGCATGGGCTTTTTTAATGCCATAGCCTTTGGCGACAATCACCTGTTCAATAGCCGCACGCTGGGTTTTGGCATTGTCGTACGCCACTTCCACCGTTTGTGCGCTGTAACTGGCATCCACTCGCTCGACACCCGCTATCCCGGCGACCGCCTGCTTGAGAATGTCCTCGCACCCCAGACAATGCATGCCTTCAATTTCAATTTTTTCCATTTTAGTCGGCATCACTTTCCTCCTAAGTGGTTGATCCGGAGAGGCGCTTTTAAAACAATCCTGCCCTTGGGGAGATCAGTTTGTCTGTTGTCGCCAATCCGGATCGATTCTGTTCTAAGGTTTATTCCACCGAAAAATCACGCATCATGCCCATGTCTTCATGCTCGAGATTGTGGCAGTGGTACATGAACAAGCCTTTAAAGTCCTGAAACGGTTTGATGATCTTGACGCTTTCACCGGGCATCACCAGAACGGTATCTTTCCAGCCCCCTTCGATGAATCCGTCTTTAACCGTGGCGTAATCGTCGCCTGCACCCATGCCGATGGTACGGCTGAGAATTTGGAAATATTGGCCGTGAAGGTGAATCGGGTGGGCCATCGACATCATCATGCCCATACCGCCGCCGCCCATACCACCCATTTTGTGGTCACCCTCGCCACTGTCGTTGCCATGGCGCATACCCATTCCCATACGGTGACCACCTTCGCCTTGGGCTTTGTCGTCGCCATCGTGTTTCATACCCCCCATCATGCCCATGCCGCCCATTTTAGGGCCGCCGGATTCGGACGCTTTATCGCCGCCATGCTGCATACCTTGCATGGATTGCGCTTTAGTCTGGTTGCCACCGTGTCCGCCACTACCTCCATGCGCATGAAAAATCTCCATCAGTTGCACAGTGTTGAACGGGATGCGTTCGCTGGGTAGGATGTCGTTGTAGGCATAAGGCCGGCCGTTCAAGACCATTTTCATCGGCCCTTCGGATATGCCGATCGGCACCGGTTTGTTGGGATTGGCGGTATCGCCGAGCGTGTAGTGTTTAATCGTAGACAGTTTATTGGGCAGCGTCGGACTGTCGCTAACACTTTTAGTCACGCGCACTGTCAATATCGGATAATCGCTACCGACCGGCAAGGCGCTACCGTGCATGCCACCCATGCCCATGCGATGGCCACCGCCGCCGTGTTGTTGATCGTCTCCACCGTGTCTGCCCGTCATCATCCGTTCAGCCATTCCTGGCAATACGCCGGAAAAAGAACGGCTACGCAATACCAGCTGTGAGCCGACTTTTCGCCCGCTGAAATCCGCCCACACATCCAGACGTTCGCCGGGGGCCAGCATCACGTAGGGTTTGTTGACGGGTGTTTCCAGCAAACCACCATCGGTACCGATTACGGTAACGGGTGAGTTGTCGTCCCAGGCCAGCTTGTAAATGCGCGCCGTTGAGCCGTTGAGGATACGGAAGCGATAAGCCCGGCTGGCTACGTCGAGCTGAAAATTGGGGCGACCATTGACCAAAATACGGTCGCCGTAAAAGCCCATCATGCGGTCGTGCATCTGACGGACATATTGCAATTGGTTATTGGTGTCGAACAGTCGGTCTTGGATCACGATCGGCACTTCATATTCACCGCCCGGTAATTCCAAACGACGCTCTTCGTCGTCGTTCACCAATATCGCCCCGGCCAGACCGTGATAGACCTGTTTGGCGGTAGTGTTATGTGGATGCGGGTGATAAATATTCATACTGGCGCGATTGAGCATTTCAAACTCGTAGACAAAGGTTTGCCCCTTATCGATCGCATATAAGGGATGGCCGTCCATTTCGGCCGGCACATGCAGGCCATGCCAGTGGGTAATGGTTGGTTCGTCCAATTCGCTGCGCAGATTGATCCTGATTTTCTGACCTTTTTCGAAGCGTATGATCGGTCCGAGGTAGGAACCGGGAATTTCGGTCAGCGTATGGGCCGGGCCCTTGATCAGTTTGGCAAAATACTGTTGAACGCGGGTCGGTTGACCGGGCAATATGGACACCGACGACGGTTTACAAATCAAATCGAGTTCGACATCCGGGTGAAAATTGGCCGATGCTTTTTTCGGTGTCATTTTCGGCATCTCGCCCATCCCTTCCATGGCATGTAACCAAGCCGGCATCCCTGCGTAGGCCAATAATCCGACGCCGGTTTGCGCAAAAAAGCGACGGCGGGAAGGGTTGATGGTGTGTTTCATAATGTCTCCTCGACCTTGGTAGGTTCTTTTTGTAATCATTTTGAAAATCCCGTCTGTGCGGCATTTTCATCCCCCAACACTAAAGCTCCTTGATAAAGGCCAGACTTGTTAGCCCGGTGCGGACCGCCGCATCCCTGCGACGGCTAAAACGGTTCGTTTTGGTTCAGTGGTATTCCGATTCCGACGGCGGTTTCCGGATGACCCGCGTGGCAATCGCCAGCAGCAAAATCGCAGCTGATACCCATAACATGCCCATGCCTGCCTCATGATGCGCCTGGACATCGGCGATCACCAAACGGGCCAGGGCGGTGATGGCGATGTAAATCAGACAACGTACCGGCATCGCATTGGTCTTGAAATAAATCCCTACCATGGCGCCCAATTCCAGATAGATGAATAACAACAAAATGTCGCCGATCGTGGCATGGCCTTGTAGCATCATGCCGCCGTAGGCAATCACGCCGGACCAGACTACACTGGCGCCAATCACGAATAAGGCCAGGTAATGAAAAATTTCGATCAACAAGTTGCCGATGGTATCGACACGGCTTTTCCAACGCTGATGCACTTGTTCAAAATGTTCACTGTCCATCTTGTCTCCCCATTTGAGATTTAATGCAAGGTGAACAAAACGGCATCTGCCTTGTGAATCCAGCGGCCGATGCGTAACACCAATAACATCAGTAATAAGCCGACCACTACTCGTCCTGCGTCTTTAGCATCGCTTAGCCACAGTTCTACCGAGCTGAGCATCTCTACGCTCACCGCTTGTGACAACACATAGCCTGCGACCCCTACCACCATAATTCCAAATGCTTTGCGTAACGCCGCCGGTTTAATGTAGGCCGAGAGCCAAGCACCAACAGCGCTGCCAAAAATGGCACCGGCAGTGACCAGCCCAGTCAACTCCCAATCCAGCGCGACGTGCTGGCTATAGCCACTCAATCCGGCCAATGCGTTCATCGCGATGATCAATAATGAGGTGCCGACCGCCCCCTGCATCGGTAAGCCGACCAGCAGAGTCAAAGCTGGTACGATCAAAAAGCCACCACCCACACCGACCATGCCAGTCAAACCTCCGACAAAAAATCCGTCGAACAACACCCGGAAAAACGGTACCCGCAAAGGACAAATCGAAGTTGGCTGACCGACTGCGTTGGGTTTGGCATTGCCACGTTTACCGCGTAACATCAAAAAACCGGTTGATAGGCTGACTAATCCAAATAACGTCATCAGCAAATCGCCTGAAAAATGTGCCGCCAGACGACCGCCGCCGAATGCACCGGCCATGCCGGCCAGTCCAAAGAACACACCGCTTTTCCAGCACACCGAACCTCGACGGGCATGAGAAATTAATGCCATCAGGCTGGAAATGCCGACGACCACGAACGAAGTAACGATGGCGAGCTTCGGCTCGACGTGCAATACATACACCAACATTGGCACCGTCAGTATCGATCCGCCGCCACCGAGCAAGCCCAGCAGCAAACCGATGATCACCGCTAAACTTAGGGTTAATAACATGATCGAGTCCTCGCTTATTCCACAGCCAGTCCGCAGGACCGGTTAGCCGGCAAAGCTTTGTCGATAAAGCGTGGATAGGCCAGTTTGAGATCCTGCATGATGGCGATGAAGTCTTCACGCGACTTGCCGCTACCCAGACGGGCGTTTTTAGCCATCTCCTGTTTAATGGTTGAGACCGTGTTACCTTGATAATCGTGACCCGGATACACCAGCGTATCCGGCGGCAAGCTAAACAGCTTGCGAATAATGCTGTCATAAAGCTGCCCCGCATCACCTTGCTGAAAATCGGTGCGGCCACTGCCGCCGATCAATAAGGCATCACCGGTAAACACTCGATCAGACATTACATAACTGACGCAGCCACTGGTATGACCCGGGGTGTGGCGTACTTCGAATTCCAGATCGCCAACTTGCAACGGCACGCCATCGGTGACCAGCAAGTCGGCGCACAGTGCGCCGGCATCGCGGTGCACTACGCTTTTGCTACCGAGTTTTTCGCGCAGTAAGCCGGAAGCGGTGATGTGATCGGCGTGGACATGAGTCTCCAGGGTGTAAATCAACTCTAGATTCAATGCTTGCAACAATTGGATATAGTCATCCATTTCCGAAGCGACCGGATCAATCAACACAGCCCGGCGGGTGCGTTCACAGCCTAATAAATAGGTGTAGGTTGAGGTTTCGGTCTCAAACAATTGACGAAAAATCATAACGACACTCCCAAAAGGATATTATTTAGTATAGCCTAATAAACTTATATCAATTATCGTGCCAACTTGCTGAACCTCTGTAAGACACTAAATTCAAGGGATAACAGCAGAACAAATGGTTAAGACTGTTTCAATTTGAAACATTGATACACTTATGCTACAAATGCAACATATTTGAAACGAACCTGCCTATCCCATGAGTCAATCATCCCCATTTTTTAATCGCTGGCTCAGTCAGATGGGTCCCGATCAAGTCATAGCAATACTCACCGATTTAGTGGACGCCGGCGCTGTCTTTGCGGTTGATGCCAGCGGTAAAGGAACCTCTGATTAAATCCCCGCCCGAGATATAATTCAGCCTCAGCCCTGTTTTCGAGACGACGCGTATGGAACACTACCAACAGCTCAGTTTTTCCGATGTCGAATATGCCAACAAAGGCAAAGTGACTCGTCGGGAAAAGTTTCTCGACCAACTCGAAGACTTATTGCCGTGGCCAGTCCTGCTGGCGGTGATTGAACCGCATTATGCCTTGGGCCAAGGCCGGGGCCGCAAGCCGTTTTCCCTGAATGCGATGCTACATGTGCACGTGGCGCAGATTGTCTACAACTACTCGGATCCGGGCATGGAAGACGCGCTATATGAAATAGAATCGCTGCGGCGTTTTTGCCGGATCCGCCTGGAAGCGGTGCCGGATGAAAGCACGATATTGCAGTTCCGGCACTTGCTGGAAACCCACGGCTTAACCGAGCAAATCTTCCAGGCCATCAACCAAACGCTGGCGGATCGTGGGCTGTTTCTAAAAGCCGGTACTATCGTCGATGCCAGTCTGATTGCCGCCCCGACTTCGACCAAAAATAAAAGCCAAGCACGTGACCCGGACATGCATTCCAGCAAAAAGGGCAATCAATGGTTTTTCGGCAGCAAGTTTCATATCGGCGTCGATAGCGAAACTGGCTTGGTGCATACGCTGAAGGTCACCTCGGGAAACGTCAGCGACGTCACCGAAGCCGCCCACTTGCTGCACGGCGAGGAGCAGTTTGTCCACGGCGATGCCGGTTATCAGGGCTTGGAAAAGCGCCCGGAGATGCCCAGCGAGAACCCTCCGGATTGCGTGATTGCGATGCGCCCTGGCAAACTGCGTCAGTTAACCAAAGACGATAGTGAGCAGGCCCAGTTACTGCGCGAGGCCGCCAGAGAACTGGCAAGCCGCCGCGCCAAGGTTGAACATGTGTTTCGGGATATCAAAATCCGCTTCGGTTATGCCAAGAATCGCTATCGCGGCTTAGCCAAAAACACCGCTCGCCTGACCTTCCTGACCGCGATTGCCAATGTGCTTCGCGCGGACGCCTATGAACGTCGTTGCCTGATTGCGTCTGCAATTTGAAAAATGGCCCGGATAACGGGCTTGGGGAGCGTAAAACCGGCTGTTTTGATGAAAAATACAGTCGATTATTGAGTTTTTGACCAATTATTCAAACTGCTGATTTTCAAAACGGCAGTTTTTCAGAGGTTCCTAAAGTACTTTTCTGGAGCAAGGGGGCAGAGAAACTGTTTGGGCTACCGGCAGAATCGGTTCTGGGTAACCCGTGTGCTCAAACGCTGGGTTGCGAGGAAGGCCAAGATCCCTGTGGCCTTGCAGAGCTAGGCTCAATCAAGGCGCAAATCGTGAAACCTAAACGGGCAAATGGTGAGCGCGTCACCTGCTACCGCACTGCCCGGGCATTCTTCAACGCTGAGGGCGAATTTGCCGGTGCACTGGAATTTCTCCAACCTCAAGTTTCAGCAGAAACGGTGATTGGCCAACAGAGCAACAGCGAAAGTTTTCACGGCATCTTGTCCCGCGATCCCGCCATGTTGGAGGCGATCAAAATTATTCGTAACGTCGCGGAAACCGAAGCCACCGTGTTAATTCGAGGGGAATCGGGTACTGGCAAGGAATTGGTGGCTCGCGCCCTACATCAGGAAAGTCCGCGTCATGTTCAACCCTTTCTGGCCATCAACTGTGCCGCCCTCACACCCAGTTTGTTGGAAAGCGAACTGTTCGGCCATGTCAAAGGTGCTTTTACCGGTGCGGTACGAACGCATGCTGGTTTGTTTCAACGTGCGCATGGCGGCACGCTCTTTCTGGACGAAGTCGCCGAGTTACCCCTGGAATTACAGGCCAAACTGTTGCGGGTCTTGCAAGAACAAAGCTTCATCCCGGTTGGGGGCGATGCGGCAGTGAGTGTCGATGTCCGCATTATCGCTGCCACTCATCGCTCACTACGCGAAGAAGTCAAAGCCGGACGGTTCCGAGAGGACTTGATGTATCGACTACGCGTGGTTCCCGTATTTCTTCCGCCCTTAAGAGAGCGACGACTCGACGTCAACTTATTACTCTGGAACAGCATCAATCTGCATAATCTTCATGGTCGACGGCATGTCGACAGCATCGCCCCGGAAGCCATGCGGCGTTTGCTCGATTACCGTTGGCCGGGCAATGTCAGGGAACTGATTAATGTCGTCGAATACGCATTTGCGGTGGGGCGAGACAACGAATTGAGTCTCGATGATTTACCACCGGAATTTCGTGAATCCAAGCCGCTGACTATTAGCGAACAGCTGTCTCCGCCCAAACATAAAAAATATCAAAATGAAGCAGATTTGATCCGGGAAGCATTACAAATGACAGGTGGCAATATGGAGGCCGCTGCAAGCTATGCTGGCATGAGCCGCGCAACATTTTGGCGAAAACGGAAAAAATATAACATTGAGTCGTAAGTGATTTGGCATTTAGCGAATCAAATTTTAAGGAGTCTTTGGTTTCATATTCAAAACATTCGGCGCAAAGCACTGAATATCAAATAAAAACCCAAGATGACCACGAACACTCCAAATGCTAGCCTCAATTGAACTTCTGGGACATGGTTTGCGATCGCAGCACCAAACCAACCACCAACAAACAGAGCTGCCGCAACAATCATGGCTGCTTTAATGTCTACGTTTCCATGGCGATAGTATTCGATGACAGCGGCTAGCCCTACTGGGGGAAGCAATATTGCCAGACTGGTACCAATAGCAACATGCTGCGAGAACCCTGCCAAATAAACCAGTGCGGGAACAATCAATATTCCTCCGCCAATACCGAACAAGCCAGACGCCACGCCAGAGATAAGCCCGATGCCCAAAAGGAGAATAATTAACGATAAATTCATGCTGAACTCCCATTTATCTTTTTAGCTATGCCAAAGAAATTTTATTTCGGCTTTTTCCTCCTCTGCATTCAGATAGCAACCCTCTGGTCAACGACCGTAATACCGATAAAAAATTCTCTTCACCCATTCGGCAGTCATCATATACGACAACACAATCACGCCTAACACCGCCAACAGCATCGGGGGCAATGGCTGAAAACCGAGCACGCCGGCTATCGGCAAGTAAGGCAAAAACAGCGTGAGCAAGATAACCGCCAATGTCGTCAATACCAAATAGCGACTGGGACGACCGTCGAACATGGGCAACTGACTGCGTACCACGAATACGATCATCGCCGCCGAAATCACCGATTCTGTGAACCAGCCGGTACGGAATTGCTCGGTTGGCACTTGTAGCCACAACAGCACGCCGAAGGTCAGGTAATCGAACACGGAACTGACGATGCCAAAGGTGATCATGAATTTTCGGATGAAGCTGATATTCCAGCGGTGCGGTTGAGCCAGCATCTCCTGATCGACATTGTCCGAAGCAATAGTCATCTCCGGAAAATCTGTCAGCAAGTTAGTAAGCAGAATCTGCTTGGGCAATAGCGGCAGGAACGGCAAAAACATTGAGGCGCCGGCCATGCTGAACATGTTGCCGAAATTGGCGCTGGTAGCCATGAACACATATTTTAGAGTGTTCGCGAAAGTGATGCGGCCTTCGCGTATGCCGCCCAGCAATACCCGTAGATCTTTTTCCAGCAGCACGATTTGCGCAGTCTGTTTGGCGACATCGGCCGCGCTATCGACCGAGATGCCTACGTCGGCAGCATGCAGTGCCGACACATCGTTGATGCCGTCGCCCATGTAGCCGACGACAAAACCGGCTTTTTTCAAGGCGACGATGATGCGTTCTTTCTGATTCGGTTCGATTTCGGCGAATAAATTGACCTTGGCGACCTGGTGAATTAACGCTCGATCGCTCATGCCGGTGAGGTCGGTGCCGGTGAGGATAGCCGACGCCGACAAGCCCAATTGTCCGGCCACGGTTTCCGCCACCAGGCGGTTGTCACCGGTGATGATCTTCAGCGTCACGCCTTGTTCGCGTAACAAGGCAATGGTTTCCGCGCAATCGGCTTTCGGCGGGTCGAAGAAATTTAAAAAGCCCAGAAAGCGCAATCCGATTTCATCATCTTTCGCGAATTTTGTTGCATTCGGCATGGGCTTGTAAGCGACGCCCAGAGTTCTGAAGCCCTGGCTGCTATATTGCCGATAGCGTTGCTGGATGGCGTCATAGACAGTGGCGATGGGTTGGATTTCGCCGTCACCATTTTCCGCTTCGCTGCAAATGTCCAGAATATTGTCCAGCGCGCCTTTGGAGATCATCAGCGTCTGGCCTTGATCAGATAGCAGCATGCTCAGCCGCTTGCGGTGAAAGTCGTAGGGAATTTCGTCGAGTTTGCTGTCGTTGCCGATCTCGAAGGTTTTGAATTGGCGGACGGCCTGATCGATGGGGTTGTTGAAACCGGTTTCGAAGATTGAATTCAAATACGCATAGCGTGCCACCTTGTTGCTGGCATTTCCGGCAGTGTCCAGCGCGTCTTTGAGTTGCACGGTGCCTTCGGTCAAGGTGCCGGTTTTATCGGAACACAGCACATTCATGCTGCCGAAGTTTTCGATAGCGGCCAGTTGCTTGACGATGACTTTCTGCTCGGCCATGCGTTTGGCGCCATGCGCCAGATTGATGCTGATGACTGCCGGCAATAGTTGCGGTGTCAATCCCACTGCCAGCGCCAGTGCAAACAGAAACGAGTCCATCACCGGTTTGTCAAGGTAGACGTTGACCGCAAAGATCATGATCACCAGGATTAGGGTCACTTCCATCAAGAGATAACCGAAGCGACGCACGCCGCGCTCGAATTCGGTTTCTGGGGCTTTGAGTTTGATGCGTTCGGAGAGTTTGCCGAACTCGCTCGCCGGCCCGGTCGCAACGGCTAAAGCTGTGGCGCTGCCGCTTTGCACGTGCGAGCCCATCCACAGGCAGTTGTGGCGTTGGCTAAGGCCGGTGTTGGCCGCAAGTTCGGCGACATATTTTTCGGCTGGATAGCTCTCGCCGGTGAGTATGGCCTCGTCGACGAACAGGCTGTCGGAAGTCAACAACCGGCAATCGGCTGGAATGACATCGCCGGCGCGCAGTTGCACCACATCGCCGGGGACGATTTGCTCGGCAGGTAGATCTTGCAGCATGCCGTCCCGTAGTACGGCAACTTTGATCTGGACCATTGCCAGCAGTTTGCTGACAGCGTCAGCGGCGCCTTTCTCCTGCCAAAAACCCAGCAAAGCACTCATCAGAATGATGCAGAGGATAATGATTGCATCCAGTTTGTCGTGCAGGTAGAACGACAGACCGGTGGCAAACAGCAGGATCAGAATGATCGAACTTTTGAATTGTCCGAGAAACAACCGCCAGATGCCGGGTGGCTTGTGATTATGCAGGCGATTATCACCATAGCGTTTTAGACGCGATGCCGCTTCTTGCTGAGTCAGACCGGTTTCATTGGTCTGAAGTTGTTGCAGCAATTCCTGAACAGAGCTATGCCAAAATGCCTTTGGCTGCTTGGTTGCAACACTGTTGATCGGCATAATCTGACCTCGGCGATTTTCAAGTGGGTGGGCCTAGTATGCGGGTAATTGAACCTGCGAAGCTAAGATTTTCGCCCCCTCCGGACAATAGGGAAGGTAGTTAAAAATTGACAAACACCGACGCCATCGCCAAATGGTGCATGGTCGTATTAACGTGATTAGCGTCGTCAAGATATTGATTTAAATAGCCAAGTTCACCCCTAACGTTCTTGTTGAAGTTCCAGCCCACACCTGCAAAAGCGCGGTTTTGGTCAAAGCCTGATTTACCACCCCAAGTCGTCGTGTTGACCCGGTAAAAGGCCTCATCCCAGGCAATGAAGCTCAGGCGCGGTTCAAATTCGAATGGATGCATGAACTTGATCATTTGTCTTGGACGCTCGCGCAACTGAGAGCCGCGCAGAAAATTGGTTTCCCACATGGTGCGGAAGGTGAATGTGCCTATTTCTGTCGGCAGCACATAACGGAACGCCGGCCAGATGTCTTGCTGGGCGATATAGTCTTTGCCTTGGTTTTGGGTCGGTAACCAGGTATAGCCAGCCCAAATGGTCGCGCGGTCGCTCAATGAATAACCGACCGCTGTACGCACCATGCCTTGATACCAATGATCCCAGTTGCCATCGAAACGGGTCTGGCCTTCCAACCAGATGCGGCCATTTTTCAGGGAAGGATCGATGAAATCCATGCTGCCCTCGGCAACCGCCTGCATCCAGGCACCGGAGTCCTCGGTGAGTTCATCGGCGGAGGCGTTGACCGTGACAGCGCTCAATACCAATAATGACCAGAAACGAAACGGTCTTTTTGCAAAAGTGGTACACATAATTTGCTCCAATATTGATGAGAATTGATGTTTGAATCATGAATTAGCTCGCTACCGTTTGTTCCTCGCCAACAACCACCGACTCTAAGCGGTTGCCAGATATGCCAATGTAGTAAGTCTCGGCAAGGGTGTGCTGAGCCAGGCAAAAAATCGCTACAGCTATTTTCAAGCAAACCGGAAAGTCCGGCGCATCGAATGCGGTTGACATGGTTTTTCTCTCAAGCCAAGGAAAACTCCGATATAGCGATAAACGTGCCAATGTATTGATGGGTTGTGTCAATCCCAGAAAGTTCAGGGCTTGACTTGGGGATGCCCTGTTTCGGGCCGCTAAATGGCGCTCTCAAAAACCGGAGGATATTCGGGTTCAACCGGTGTATTTTGGTTTATTTACACCAATCCCAAGGCGGTTTTCCGTACTAGGGGAAAGTATTGCCAGTGACTATACGCATCTACCGAATTGGCACGCACCATGCTGCAACTATTCAAGAGAGCTATCGCTCCTTGTCAGGGACGGCCTCTTTGGGTGTTTTTGTCGATACCTTCAGGCTATCAGCCGTTGTTGGTAGCGAACTCGATAGAGTTCTACAAAATCGCCTGGGATGATTTCAAGTTTTCAACAGCCGTGCCATATACGCGTAAAACACTCATGAAAAATGATAACAACGACCTTTCACACCACATTTTGCCCAATTCGGCAACTATGGTGGGTGTCTGTATTATGGTTATTAGTATTGTCAAAAGTCAGCCTGCCGATATGGTGAATTACCTTATCGACAAGGCTTTGGCAATTGATAGCGTGTTGTTCACGGTCAGTGCGCTTCTTTCATTTTTATCGATTCGTTTACAGCGCGCTACCGAAGGCTTTGAGCGCTGGGCTGAAATGATTTTTATACTGGGTTTGGTATCAATGACGCTAATTGCGGTCATTTTTTCGTTCGAAATTGTGTAGTTAAGGTCATGCGAACCTCTAAAATCGGTTTTGACTAAATGAGGCGATGGTTCTCTATGAGCGCATTGGTTTTAATGGCGTTGGCCATGGCTTTTTGGGCATGGTCAAGCCCCATGTCGGGCAACTTGTTGAACTATCTGCTCTGGAAATCCTCAACCACCAGCCAAACCGTGACCGGTGAAATTATCAATCACGGTGCTCATATTCGTTATGTTGCTTATGGCCAGGGTAAGCCTATCCTGTTGCTGCATGGAGGCTTGAGCAACAAACTCAGCTGGTTTTCTCAAATACCCTGGCTAGTTGAATCGGGGCGGCGGGTAATACTGATCGACACCCGTGGTCATGGCGAGTCCACACCAGGCTATTCGGCTCTCACTTATCAAGTTTTTGCGGAAGATAGCTTGTTAGTTTTGGATCGACTTGGGATTCAACGTACCGACATCATAGGCTGGAGCGATGGTGGAATTATTGCTTTGTTACTAGGACTGGAGGCACCGCAACGCGTTGGCAAAATCGTCGCCATCAGCGCCAATTTTCATCCTTCCGGTTTGATTGCCAAAGCCGACAGCCCCCAAAACGAGCGACCTCGATTGCCGCATCATAAACTCATCGATTGGGCACGCGGCTGGTGGTCGGGAGCAGGCGAAAGACACCCGGCTCTGGAAGCGGAAATCAAGGCATTATGGAGCACAGAGCCGCAACTCGACCATTCAGACTTGAACGCGATTATTGCACCGACACTGGTTATTGCGGGCGAGAACGACATTATCGACTTGCCTCACTCCGGCGAATTGGCGCAGATGCTGGCAAACGGCAAGATAGAAATTGTCTTGGGCGCAGGTCACGCCGCGCCGGTGACTCACGCGGATCAGATTAACCAACTGATTGCGTCCTTCCTAGGCTTAGCACGATGACAAACCTTACCTTAGTCCAACTAAAGTCGATCAAACCATGACAATAAAAAAAACGTTGTTGGCATTGCTGCTATTGGGCATGACGGCGGTGGGTATCGGCATGCTGACTCACGTTGCCCCGCCCATTCTCGACAAACAGCTTAGTTCCCAAAACCTCGGCGAGATCAGCATCGCCGAACCGCTGTGGGGCTCCCAAGGCCTGGTGCTGGTGTTTGTCGATAGCCAAAAATTTCCGGCACAGGCTTTGGCACAGCGTTTAGCTGCAACAGCTGTTACAGCAGCTATCGTTGATATAGGGCAAGTTTTTAAGAAATTTGCTGCTGGAAGCAAACAATGCTTGGGTGGCAACCCTATCGCGACATCCATCACGACACTGATCGAACAACTGCCAAAATTATCGACAAACCGCCTGGTAGTTGCCGGCATTGCCGATGGTGCGTTAATACCTTTTCTCAATGCTCAATCCACAACGGCAAATAACGTTAACAATCTTTCCGTCGGCTTTTCCATCAAGATTTCTGCCGATTTAGTCTTATGCCCGCCAATGGTCAGTTCGGGGCTGAATCAGACAAAACACCTAGTATCCGCACCAGCGCCACAACAGAATTGGCGTTCGGTTTGGACCGACCAGCCACCTGACGAAACCGCGGTGTTTATCCGCACATTAGGCGATGTCGATACCCGGATTGCCGCTTACGATACCCCGCTGGACGACCTGTTGATCGAAGAAGTCAAAACGGCTATGGGTCAAAGCAATCATGCGTCTCCGCCGATGCCGGTGGTGGAAGTGCCTGCCGCCAAACCCAGCGACACCGTAACGCTGTTCTATTCCGGCGACGGCGGCTGGCGCGACCTGGATAGAACCGTGGCAACCGAAATGGCGGCACAAAATTATCCGGTAGTTGGGGTCGATGTCTTACGCTATTTCTGGGAGCATAAAACGCCGGAACAGACAGCCGCCGATCTGGCCGCCACCATGGCTTACTATCGAAAAAGCTGGGGCGTAAAGTCCTTTGTGTTGGCCGGTTACTCGTTCGGTGCCGACATTTTGCCTCCCGTCTACAACCGTCTGTCAGCGCAGGATCAAAACAGCGTGTCGCTGCTAGTGCTGTTGGCACTGGCCGATCATGCGGATTTTGAAATCCACGTGACCGGCTGGCTTGGGCAAAGCGGTGGCGAACACGCGTTGGCGCCGGAACTGATAAAGCTGCCGAAACAGAAAATCCTGTGTGTCTATGGCAAAGACGAAAAGGCCGAAACCGCCTGTACTGCTCTGATAAATAGCGACGCCAGTATTCTGGAACTGCCCGGCGGCCACCATTTCGACCAGGACTACCCCAAACTGACCCGGCAAATTCTGGATGTTTACCAACGGCACGGTATTCACTAATTTCATAGCGGCATTTAACAGACCATGACTCGCAAAAGCCTAAGTCGTTTCTTACAACAGCTCAGCCATTGGCTGCCGTTAGCCTTATTCGCCTGCGCGCTTTACATCGTCCATAAGCAATTAGCCTTTCATGATCTGAGCGACATCCTGGCAACGCTGAAAACAACGCCGATGCCTATCGTATTTGCAGCTTTGCTGCTCACGGTAATCAACTATTTGGTATTGGCCGGTTATGACTGGCTGGCATTACGCTTCACCGGCCATAGCCAAATTCCGCTGCAAAAGATGATCCCGGCAGCTTTATTAAGTTACGCCATCAGCAATAACACCGGTCATGCCTGGGCCGCCGGCGGCTCGATCCGCTATCGGTTTTATTCCAAATGGGGCGTGCCGGGTTGGGATATTTTAGAAATCTCCTTGTTCCAGGCGGTCACCTATCTGCTCGGCGCACTGAGCTTGGGCCTGATGGGCAGCTTGATATTGCCCCACTATTTATCCAGCACTATTCAACAACCACCCGCCATTCATTGGGTCAGTCTGATTTGCGCGATTAGCTTGCTGGCATATTGGGGCGGGGTTTTTCTGTGGCGTAAGCCATTATTGATTAAAGGTTTCGAGTTACACCTACCCTCACCGTCGATGGCTTTCTGGCAAACCCTGGTCGCCAGCATCGACGTGGTGTTGTCGTCACTCGTGTTGTGGGTGCTGTTGCTGAATCAGGTCGATATCGATTTCGGCGCCTTCCTGGTGGTGTTCGTGGTAGCCCAGGTGATGGGTGTGATTAGCCAGGTGCCCGGCGGTATTGGCGTATTTGAAAGCGCGTTTCTGTGGCTGATGGCAGACATGGAAGCAATGGATCAGCATCTGATTCTGATCAGCGCGTTGTTGTTGTATCGGGTGATTTACTACTTCGTACCCCTGCTGCTGGCCGGTGTCGGTTTGTTGAGTTACGAGATCTACAACCGGCGTTCCCTGCTTTCCGAAAGTAGTCAGCTGATCGGCAAGGTTCTGACTGCGATCGTACCGCAACTTTACTCACTGTTGTTGCTGATCGCCGGCGGCGTGCTGATCGTTTCCGGCTCCATCCCCGCCAACTCGGAAGCCATGGCTTGGCTAAGCGATATGATTGCGCTACCTGTCGTAGAGTTTTCGCATCTGGCCGGCAGCTTGATCGGCTTGCTGCTGCTGTTTTTGGCGCGGGGTATTTGGCTGCGCATCGATGCGGCGTGGTTCGGCAGCCTGATGCTGTTGGGACTGGGGATAATCGCATCATTACTCAAGGGCTTAGATTGGCGGGAAGCGCTGGTATTATCAACGATCATGCTGTTGTTATTACCGACGCGCAGCTACTTCCAACGCCGCTCTTCGCTGCTGCGCATGTTCTTTTCCGCCTCATGGATAGCCACCGTCGTGATGGTGCTGGCCGGTTCGACCTGGCTAGGATTTTTTGCCCATCGAGATGTCAAATACGCGCATGAGTTATGGTGGCAGTTTTCCTATGAAGACGATGCGCCCCGATTCTTGAGGGCCCTATTGGTGATGACCGTAGTCAGCGTGTCTTACGGTCTGTTGCGCTTGCTCAGCGTAGCGCCGCCGGAAAATCTGGAAACACCTTCAGCGGAGGAAATTTGCGAAGCACGACGCCTTTTGGCTCACTGCGAGGATACCCACGGGTTTTTGGCCTTACTGGCCGACAAATATTTGCTGTGGAACCCACAACGCAGTGCTTTCATCATGTATGCGACTACCGACCAATTCTGGGTAGCGATGGGCGATCCCATCGGCGAACCGTCCGCTATTGAAAATCTGCTTTGGGAGTTTCAAGAACAAGCCAACCTGCACGGCGCCAAAGCAGTTTTCTATCAAGCCGGCCCAAGCTTGTTACCCTACTATCTGGATTTGGGTATGTCCTTGTTCAAGCTAGGCGAGGAAGCGCGGGTGGATCTGACCACTTTCAGCTTGCAAGGAAAACAACGCGATTCTCAGCGTAGCGCCCGCAATAAATTCGGCAAACTGGACTATCGTTTTGAAATTCTCAGTGGCGATGATGTAGAAGAGGCATTGCCGACCTTACGACAAATCTCCGATGCCTGGCTGGCGCACAAAAACACCCGCGAAAAAGGTTTTTCACTGGGCTTCTTTGCCGAAGAGTACTTGCGCCACACCGATGTTGCCGTCATCAAGGCTCCATCGGGACAAATCAAAGCCTTTGCCAATCTCTGGCAAACTGCGAATCGGCAAGAGTTATCCATCGACCTGATGCGCTACGATCCGGATAGTCCGAATGGCATTATGGACTTCCTGTTTGCCGAGTTGATGTTGTGGGGCAAGACGGAAAATTACCGCTGGTTTTCGCTGGGCATGGCGCCGCTGGCCGGTCTGGAACGCCGTCCTCTGGCACCGCTGTGGCATAAAATCGGTACGACCATTTTCGACTTGGGCGATCACTTTTACAATTTCGAAGGGCTTTACGAATACAAAGCCAAGTTTGCGCCAGTCTGGCAGCCGCGTTATTTGGCGGCGCCCGCAAGCATTTCCGTGCCTTTTATCTTGATGACAATTACTCGCCTGATTTCAGGGGGGTGGCAGGGCATATTCAGCAAATAATCGGCTGAATTGGCTCAAACTGCTTACTCTTTTTCAATTATTGCTCCGGAGAAACCCATGCCTAATAAAACGTTTTTAATTACATTATTCATTGCTGCATTTCCAGTAAAGAGTGTTTTGGCCGGGGAGATAGTGGCAGTGCCATTCGATGCCTTGCCTGATGCGGTAAAAACCACTACCTTGCTCTACACTAACCAGCAAACCGTCAGTAAAATATCCAAAATCAGTGACGAAAATCATGTCAGATTCGAGATAGAAGCGGATAAACCCGAAAATAACAAAGACGTCATGTCCTTGGATATCGTGATTGCCGACAATGGCAAAATCATCAAGTTAGTCAAGGAAGTGCCTTATTTCACACTGTCTTATCAACAAATGCAGGCCATAGAAAAACGCTACCCAGGCATCAAAGTCAATGAAGCTGAATCCGTGGACGTGCATTATTTTGATGTCGTCGGCGACATGAGCGGCCAGCCTGTAAAATTCAGATTGCACGAGGATGGCACAATCGAAGAGCAAACCCTAAACAATCAACACTAAAGGCTTAAGACTTATGCCCCCGATACAACCCAAAAATCATCATCTGATTTTAAAAACAGTCATCTTGGGTGGAGTCATTGCCGTGCTGGTTTACTTGTTTCACCCCGGCGTCGGTCAATTCAGTCTGCTGATAAACGGCGAGCCCGTCGCAGAACCTTTATTCCGTCTTGCGGCCCTTCCCGCATTTTTGCTTGTCCTCCTGTTTATGGGCGTTCTTGCAGTGCTGGCAATGCTGGGTGTGGGCATGTTCATATTTATGGCCGCACTGGCGTTTGCTCTACTGGGAGTTTTGCTTATCGCCCCCTATTTTTGGCCGATGATGATTATGATTTGCCTGATAGTGCTAGTCATGTCCGCTTCGGAAGGTAAAAAATAACCACCAATAGCAGATCGGACTAAAATTGAATTTCCCGCTAAAATTAACTTTCAGCTCAATTTAGTAATCTTATTCAGGTCATGTAAGAACCTGAAAACACGGCCCGAATAAGTCATAACAATCAGATCGGGAATTTCAAAGTTAGTGGTTCTGACAAAAACCTTCTTACTATTTCGCCCCTTGGTCAATCCAGGTTTTGATACGTGATACTTCCGAGTCGGAGAGTTTATGGCTTTCAGCCATCGCCATATTGATACGTTCCCCCGAAATGATAGCAATGAGCTGACTTTCGCTGCTATGCCCTGGCAGAACTAAAGATGAGCTACTGTCATTTTTAAAGAAATCTTCAAATTGATCGACCCTAAAACCGGCGTAGTGTTTCTGTGGACCATGGCAGTCAAGACAGTTTGTTTCAAAAATCGGGTATACATCATCCCATACCAGCGGTTTAGCTTGAGTTGTACTTGACCCAGCATTAACTAAATCATGCTTCAAGGCATCGGTTGGTTTGTTGCTAGCCGCAGATGATGTGCAAACGGGCTGAGGTATCTCTTTGACATCCCTTTGGGCAAGCCAGCCGAAAGCAAGACATAACCCTATAAAAACACCAAGAGTCCAGATCGCGCTACGTACTAATGAGGGTTGCGAGGTTTTAATCAGGTGACAACGCTTGCCAATAACCGTGACGATCCAATTCCAATGGAGTGCCAAATGAAAAACCAGCACCGCTAAAAGCCCAAGGCTGATCCAGAAATGAATATCACCCCACTGATGCCGACTCAAGCTCCATAAGGTCAGCGTTTTGTTGCTACCTGGAGGCAAGGGGTACCTCAACAAATAACCGGTTGCAACCATTCCTAAGAACAGTAGCGTTGCAACCAGATCGATGATGATATTAACGAGCGTCCTATTCATGACTAATCCCCTCGCATTTAGTGGAATATGGAGTAACCTGCCAGGGATTGGGGGTATTGGCTTCCCCACCATACGGCTCAAGTTGGGCGTTATACGCCCAAAATAGCATCAAACAAGGCCTGGTCTATGAATTGTGGTGCATAATCCAGTCCTTGGTTCCGCAATAAGCCAACGAAAGCACGCAAGTGATTTTTCGAGCCTTCCAGCAAATTTTCATAAGTTGTTTTTAGCGACAGATTATTCGTGGCTTTGATCGCGGCAACCAAGTCCATGATGTCCTTATCCTCGATCGTCGCTCCCACAACTAGGCTGTCAACATAGGAGCGTTTGCCTTGTGCGCTCATGTCGTCATAAAGAACCTGTAATTCGGAATTACTGAAAGTGCCCACACTCGGCAAGACGGGATCGGTCAGGCCAAATAACGATATTTTCTTCAGTATCGCGTCCATGTGACGCTGCTCCGCCGTAGCAATATTGTTGAATACAGGTTTTTTCCAGACTTTGTATAAAGTCAGATAGACATCGCGCGCGACTTTTTCTTCTTCCCGCATCCAAAGCAATGTATCTTGTTCGGCGGTACTGAGCGGTACCAAATTTTGCACCGTTTGATTGCTTCGAACCCCTTGCGCTTTGGTTCCAGGCCCCCGTGCAAACGCAGGCAGTACGCAGAATAGCGATAGAGATACTAAAAATCCGATCAACTTTGTTCTCGTTTTCATGGTGATTACCTCGTTATCAAGAAAATTTTCAAACTCCACGCGACTCAGCTATCCTCGAAGCAGGCATATCGCGCGCTAAACCTTTATTGCCCAGACTCGATGTCAACAGCTGGTGCTGTTTGCTGAATCCGGTTCTGTTCCTGGTTCATCGATCGTTGTTGTTGTTGCATCCCTTCCTGATTCTGGCCGGGCGCTGTTTGTCGAATTCGCTCTTGTTCCTGCATCATCTCGCGGTGCTGTTGTTGCATGTTTTCCTGATTCTGGTTAGGCATTGATTGATGCTGACGTTCACGCATGCGATCCATATCCATGTCGCCAGTGCCTTGACGCATTCCCATGCCTTGGCCCTGCATGCCACCGCCTTGACCACCACCACGCGCTTGCGCTTCAATGGCAGAAACTGCCAGCAGTACGAAAACCAGGCTGACCAATAACTTTTTCATAACGATTCTCCTAAAGTTTACCGATGCCATCCAGCACCCGGCATAGCGTAATTTGCTTAAGGTTTGCGCTTGCCACGGACAGGCTCAAGCCGATAGGCTTCGTGACAGACTCCACAGGTATTCATAGTGGCACTCAATTGCCGTAAGGTGTGTTTGGGATCCTTGAGGGTTTCCGCGTCACTAGCGATACGATCGTAATCCTGATGGACGGACATGCCCAGTTGCATGAATGATTCCGGCAACAAATCATGGAGATGATTTTCGGCTTTATGTCCCATATTCATGCCAAGCGCTCGCGCCTGTTGTGCAACCGCCGCCATATCGTCATTTGACAACGCGGTCAGAATGGCCTGAGTACCGGACAACATGGAGCGCATTTCGCCCAACACATGGGCACGCTGGGCACCGTTTAAGCGGATGGCCTGACGTTGATCAACCTCGGCAACGGCATTTGCGCTCGCCATACCCAGTATCAACAGCAACCAAGGCTTGAATGGATGCTGTTTACGAGCAGCAGTATCAATTTGTGGGAAAAGGCTGTTTTTCATAATTTATTGTTCTCCATTAGTGTTGGTTAATATCCTAGCTGTAAAATGTTGCCAATGCTTTTCACAAACGTAACAATTTATTTCAAGTTGTTTCATTGGCTTAGCATCTATCCCATCGCCAACGAGCGTAACAAGGAAACTAAATGATTAAGTCAGAAGACACACAACGGATACTCGTCGTTGACGACGATGCCGCACTTCGAGAGTTAGTGGCTGATTACCTGACCTCGAGTGGTTATAAGGTTGAATCGGCCGGCGACGGCGAAACCATGCGCAACGTATTGCGTACACATGATGTCGATTTGCTGGTGTTGGATTTAATGCTACCCGGTGAAGATGGCTTGAGCCTATTACGTTGGCTACGCGAACATCACGGTCCGCCGGTCATTATCGTTTCCGCCCGTGGCGACGAGGTGGATAGAGTGGTTGGTCTTGAACTGGGTGCTGACGATTATCTGGCCAAACCATTTGGTCCGCGCGAGCTATTGGCTAGGGTGCGCGCCGTGCTGCGACGGAGTCATGAAGCCAACTTGCCTTCCGACACGCAGGCTTTGAGCTTCGGTCCGTTCCGACTAAATATCACCAGTCATGTCATGAGTCGTGACAATAACGAAATTCTTCTGACATTCGGTGAATTCAACCTACTGCGTGTCCTACTGGAACATGCCAACCAAGTGTTGTCTCGGGATCATCTGATCAGTTTGCTAAAGGGTTACGAACGCTCGCCTTTTGATCGTAGCATCGATGTGCGGGTCACGCGACTACGGCGCAAGATCGAACCGAAACCCGAGACGCCTATTTATCTACGGACTGTCTGGGGCGAAGGCTATCTATTCACGCCGCGTGGCGAGGACATGCGGTGAAGCACCGAATTTCGTTGTTTCAACGCACCGCGCTTACGATAGCCATCGGTTTGCTGATTTTCCAAATCGCCTCCGGCGTGGCGATGTTCGCCAATCTGGTTTTACCGCTCGCACAGCGTTCCGCGGACGACCTGGCCGATTTATTGATTTTGTCGGCGCGTGTCTGGGATCAGTTACCTACCGACAAACGCCAGACATTTCAGTTGGAATTGCAGGAAAAATACGCGTTGAATCTACGGGAATCACAAGCCATGGTGCCTCAAGAACTCAGCATCTATCCATACATTCACTTCCTGCGATCGGCACTGACTTCCCGGCTACCGGGTCAATCACCTAGAGTTTCGGAAGAAGCCCACGAACGCTTCCAGGTTGTGTTCACACAGAACGGTCGGCCGCTGTCTTTCGATTTTTCCAAGGACAGAATTACGCCCAGCCCGCGCTGGGCTTTGGCCTGGATTGTCTTGTCGGGTATCCTGGCGACACTGTGCCTAGCCTGGCTGCTAGCTAGGCAAGTGGCTACACCGATCGCCAGACTGGCGGTGGCCGCTCGGCGTTTCGCCAACTCCGGACAAGTAACGCAGTTGCCGGAAACCGGCGATGCCGAATTCGCCGACTTGGCGCGTATCTTCAACGAAACCTCTCGTCAATTGCTGGCACAACGTGAAAATCAAACCACTTTGCTAGCGGGCGTTTCTCATGATCTGCGCAGCCCGTTGGCGCGCATGAAAATGACGGTGGGCCTGCTGGCCGAAGAAAATACCTCACCGCTGCTGCGGCGCATGGAACGTGATATTGCCGAAATGGACGCACTGATCGGCGCGCAATTGGAACTGGCACGGGCCCAGGAAGCCGAACAGAGTGAACTAACCGATATCGATGCGCTACTGATGGATTTGGTTGATGCCGCCGAAGCCCAAGCACCGGGGCATTTACAGTTGCGCGTCGCCAGCCCCAGCTATGTCGTGGACATCGCGCCGATGGCCTTGCGGCGCAGCATAGGCAACTTGCTAAGCAACGCCTTGCGCTACGGTGGAGAGTTTAACATCCAGGTAGTGCGGCGGTGTTTCAAGGGTAAAATTTTCATCGGTGTCCGCGATCGCGGTCCCGGTATTCCGCCTCAGATGAGGGACACCGTATTCCGCCCTTTTTGCCGCCTGGAATCCTCACGCAATCGTATCACCGGCGGCAGCGGTTTGGGTCTGGCGATTACCCGGCAACTCGCTGAAACCCATGGCTGGCATGTAGCAATTAAATCCCGCGTCAGTGGAGGAACCTCTGTCTGGCTAGTAATTTCACAAAACCCAACTCTCCTATCTGCCCACCCTAAGTCGCTTGTTCGAAAAAAGCATGTAATTTGTCGTTGACAGATTCTTGGCGGCCCGATGTATCGCGCCTCAAAACCTGGATTGACCAAGGGGCGAAATAATAAGAAGGTTTTTGTCAGAACCATTCACGTTGAAATTGCCGATCTGATTGCTGTGACTTATTCGGGCCGTGTTTTCAGGTTTTTACACGACCTGAATAAGATTACTAAATTGAACGGATAGTTAATTTTCGCGGGAAACTCAATTTTAGTCCGATCTGCTATTGGTTATTTTTACCTTCCGCAGCGAACATGACTAGCACTACCGGCCACCCGCCACTGGTGACGCCTGAAGAAATGCGCTGGATCGCCGAGACGGTACGGGATAAAGCCCCAACTGGAGTTTGGCCTGCGGACCTTGTCGTTGATTGGCTAAATAACTCACCGTCAGTTTGGCACCTTTGACCTTTTGGCCAGCTGATTTTCAAGGCTGCACATCCCTGTGCAAGCTTCCTGTTACGGTGTTACCGTGAAATTATTCACTGTGATGCGGTTGGATTTCAGATTTGAAGCATTGAACATGGTTCTGAAATCCTCGACTTCACCGTCGACTTCGTTGAACAGGTCCTGAGCGAACGAATAAGCAATCGGTTGATGCACCAGTTCGGCTTCGACCTGATAGCTGGCGCCGCTTAAGTTCGCAATCCGGTAGGTGACCTGATCGCTGCCGCCGATGAAGTTGCTGTCAGCCAACGCTTCGCCGACGACTTTGACATCGCTGGAGGCAGTCGCTTTATTAAAGCCCAGCGGCAACAGGCGGTTGTCTTTCAGATAGGTCATGCCACGCAGCAAGGTGTAGGTCACCTGATTGTGGTTGTCGCCCATGATCGCCTCGTAAACCTGCACCTGACCGGGCTGGGTAATCAGCTCATAATGCGGCTCGAAGCTGGCCTGATTATTGTCGGCATCCACGCCAACCACACTGCCATCCGCATTGATTTTGCCGGATTCAAACACCACGTTACCCTGACCATCCTTGACGGTGACATGCAAAATCACCCGTCGCGATGGATAGGCACTGGGCAGTTTGTGGCCGGTATTGCTGTTCACCTTCAAGGTAAATTCCAGATTACCGCTGGCCAGCGACTGACTGACCGGGGTGATACTGGCCGCGCTATCCAGCATGGTCTGGGTCTTGGTGATGGTTTCGGCAAAGTTGTTGGACAGCACGCCGAGCTGCTGCTTGTTCTTGTCGAAAATGTCCAGCATCAGCTTGTTGGCGCCGACGAACTCGTGCACGGCAAAGCCATCACGGGTTTGCAGCCACATCGGCCGATTGGAGATCGGCACGCCGTTGGCGCGCGACATATGGCACTGCTGACAGCTTTTGGGATTGCTGCCACCGTTATAGCTGCTGTGCTCCCATTCGCTGTACGGCATTTGTTCCGGGAACTCGCTTTCCGGCGTCGTGCTCAAGACGGCGCCGAATTCGTCGACGTATGGCGTCTTCAGGTTATGGCAGGTCGAACACAGCTTGGAATCCTGGGTATGGGCACTGTAAGTCGGCGTGTAACCGGTGTTCATGATCATCGGGTTGGGGAACAGATCGGTGAACGGTCCGTAGATGGTCTTGCTGTTGTCGATCTCGTAATGGCCGGTAAAACCGCTCAAGGTGCCGAGGTTGGGACTGTCCTTGATCTGGTGGCACAGTGTGCAACTCACACCGTTGAGGGCTTCATTATGTCGAGGATGACTGCTGCTGGTGAAACCGTTGTCGAGCACCTCGATTGGTTCGTTAGCGGTTTTGGCTTCAAAGTTAGCCATCGGCGCATGGCAACGGGTGCATTTGTCGTTGATGACGCTGCTCAACGCCGGGTTGCGGTTCAATTCACTACGTACCTTGGCGCGCCAAAACGGGTCGCGCGCCGAATTGGCCATCATCGTTGACGACCAGTCGGTTTCAATCGACACATCTTTACCACTACTGTCGGTCAAATTGTTGTGACACATGGTGCAGTTGCTGGAGCCCGAGAAATGCTCGGACACGAAAGCCGCATTACCACCGGAAGCAGGCGGCAACAAAAATCCATTCGTGCCGGCCTGTGTAGTGACACTGAAGGTATCAGCGACGCCGCCTATGGTCAACGTAGCCTGGGTTGCGGTGCTGTATGCCGCTGACGATGTGACTTTTACTTGCACGCTGGCGCCATTGCTAATCGTACCACTGCTGGTGGTAAAGGCACCGCCGTTGATCGAATAGCTGCCAGCGGTGATGCTGATCGGCGCCGGCGCGTTAATGCCGGAGACGGTGATGGCATTGGAAGTGATCGCGGTACTCAGTGCCACGCCAGTCTGATCGGCAAAGCTGAAGGCATCGGGCGTGGTGTCGCTGACCGGCGCCATGGTCGTCACGCTGAAGGTATCCTTCACCCCGCCTATGGTCAGTACCGTATTGGTCAGCGTGCCGTATGCCGCCGACGATGTCTGTTGCACCCTGACCGTGTCGCCATTATTGACCGTGCCGCTAACACTGGTAAAAGCAGCGCCGTTCTTGGAATAGCTGCCACCCGTGACACTAATGGCTGTCGCATAATTAATGCCGCCGACGGTAATGCTGTTGGACGTAGTCAGCGTACTGGGCACCACGCCTGTCTGGTCGACAAGGGTAAATGGATTAGGAGTGGTATCTCGTTTTGCTGCTAACGCGGAGTCAATACTGAGCGCGATCAGCAAGCAAAGAATAACGATAGACAAAGACTGATGGGGACGAAGCATAGGTTTTCGCGACAAGAATGAAAACCAATAGAAAGCAAAATACAAGCCAATATCCAAATATTACAACCATCTGATTTACAATAAGTATTATTGCTTCTCTTATCTCAGGGGAACTAGCGACCATGGGATATAACTTACTATTGGTAAGTCATTTCACACATCTTGTAATAAATGACTGACAGCGAATGCCAGTTTCAGGATGACCCGTCCTAAAGGTATCGGCCGTTTTTTCCAAAGCTGTGGGGATGATTAAGAAAACTCTGAACAAGTCACAGCCTGAAGTAAATCACCCACCCCTGCCCACTGCTACGGCTGCACTGCCGGACAAGGCAGCCGCAGCACGTAGTTTGGTTTGGTTTGGTTTGGTTTGGGTTGGCTTAGCATTACCCTACCAAACCAAAACTCAGGAACTATCGTTGAGCGTCACCTCGCCGTGCCGCCGCAACAACCCCGGAATCGCGTCGGCGGCCAGCGGCTGGCTGAACCAATAGCCTTGAATCACCGGGCAACCATTCGCCAGCAGGAAATCGGCCTGAATGTCGGTCTCCACGCCCTCGGCGACCAGTTTCAAGCCCAGATTGGCCGCCAGATCGATCAGGGCCAGGGGCACGGCTGTCAATCGCTTGTCGTCGAGGTGCTCCGGCTCGGTCAGCTTGACGATGAATGAACGGTCGATTTTCAGTTCATCGATGGGCAGCTCGCTCAGATAGCTCAGCGACGAGTAACCGGTGCCGAAATCGTCGATCGAGATGGCGACACCCAGCGTCTTGAGACGTCGCAACAGCGAGATGGTCGATTCATGCCGGTTCATGATCACGCCTTCGGTCAACTCGATTTGCAGCCAGGCGGGCTCGATGCCGTAGCAGGCCAATGCTTGCGCGAGAACGTCCTGCAGATTGCCCTGATGGAATTGCAGCGGCGAAATGTTGATGGCGACCGGCACCAGATCGGCGCCGGCCGCGCGCCATTCGGCCATGATCCGGCACACCGTCTCGATCAGCCATCCCCCCAACTTGACGATAAAGCCGGTTTGTTCGGCGATGGGGATGAATTCGCTCGGCGGCACCTGGCCCAACGTTTCATCGCGCCAGCGCAGCAAGGCTTCCAGGCCGACGATACGGCGGCTGTCCAGGGCGTACTTGGGCTGAAAGTGAATGTGAAACGCGCTGGCCCGCAAGGCTTTGTGCAGACTGTGCTGAATCTCCGTGTAGCGTTCGGTGTGCATTTCCAGCGAGGGTTCGAAGAACCGGTACTGGTTGCGGCCTTCCCTTTTCGCCAGGTGCAGGGCACTGTCGGCGCGTTTGATCAAGGTGTCGGCTTCGCCGCCGTCGCGCGGAAACAGGCTAATCCCCATGCTGACCGTAACCCGGAAGTCATGGCCGTTGATCCGGTAGGTAGCCGTGACGGCGTGAAGCAGCTTGCCCGCCAGCCGCTCGGCCATGGGCAACGAGCCGATATTGGGCAGCAGCACGGCAAACTCGTCGCAGCCCAGGCGGCTGACGGTGTCGAATTCGCGAATCACCGCGCGCAAGGCGTTGGCGACTTTGACGATCAACACATCGCCCACCGCGTGGCCAAAACTGTTGTTGATGTTTTTGAAATGATCGATGTCGACATACACCAGCGCCACCAGGCTGTGGTCGCGCTGCGCTTGCAGCAGCGCCTGTTGCAGGCGATCCCGCAACAGCGCCCGGTTCGGCAAATCGGTGAGGTAATCGTGCCGGGCCAGATGATCTATTTTTTCCTCGGCGGCGGTGCGCTGGGTAATGTCGGCGAATACCGAGGCGTAATGGCTGATGTTGCCTTGGGCATCGCGCAACGCGATGATGTTGATCCACTCCAGAAACAGTTTGCCGTCCTTGTGGCGGTTCCAGATTTCGCCGCACCAGTGATCGTTTTCTTGCAGGATTTGCCACATGCGCCGGTAAAATTCGCCATCGTGCCGGCCGGAGCTGAGTATCCTGGGGTTGCAACCCAGCACTTCGGCCTGGCTGTAACCGGTGAGTTGGGTGAAGGCGGGGTTGACCAGAATGAAGTTGCGCTGACTGTCGGTGATGGTCATCGCCAGCGGCGAACTCATGAATACCCGGGCGGACAGTTTGAGATGGCTGAGATGTTCGAAGCGCCGCAGGCATTGCGCGATGGTAGCCAGCAAGATTTCGCTCTGAACCGGTTCCGGCAGCCGACAGACCTGCTCCTGGTTGGCCGCGGCCAGCAAGGTTTCCGCTCCATCCGCCGCCGCCACCAGCAGAATGGGCAACTCGGGCTGCAAGCGGCGTGCGTGTTGCAACAGTTCATCGGCGTCTATCGCCGCCAGCGGCAGAGGCGGATCAGCAGCAATTGCGGCCTGACCGCACACAGCAAGCGCAGACCTTGCTCGGTGTCGTCGGCCAGATGCAAAGCACCGACATGGCCGAGCAGCAAACGTTCTATCCGGCTTGCCGACTCGGCGTCATCGTTGATATGGACGATGGACAGCCAATTTAAGTCCGCTGTCGCCGCCATCAGTGTGCGCGAAGCGCCCGGTTGGGGGGGGGGGGCTGTACCGGAAGGCATGGCGCCCGATGGCGCGTAACTGACCGCCAGAACGGTGGCATCATCGTGGCGTTTTTCCACCGGCACCCGCTGGATGGCCTGATCGATGTGGGCCAGGCTCCCGGTCTGACCCTGGTGGGCAAACAACGCCAGCAGCTCCGCATCGGTGAAATTCGAGCCGTGGGCCAACATCTCCGACAAGCCGTCGCTGTAGAGATACAGCGTGGCGGGCCGGTCATGACGGAAAATTTGCAGTTCCGGGTAAAAATCGTCACCGCCGACAATACCGAACGCTAAATGATTGGACGGAAATTCATGCAGCAGGCGGCCGTCCGCGTCCAGCAACATCAGGGCCGGATTGCCGCAGTGATGGCGTCGATGCGTTGCTGCCGCGCATCCAGACACACCAGCGACATTGCCACGAAATAGCCGCTTAGGCCGCGTTGGTACAGCAAGGCGTTCAAGGCGTCGGCAATCCGCACCAAACCGAACTCGCGCGCCGCCAGCTCGCGAAAGGTCCGGGGCAAATCCAGTGCCGACAACACCGCCGCCAGACCATGGCCCATGCCGTCGGCCAGCAGTGCATAGAGTTTATCGTCCGTCGCCTGCAGGCAATAAAAATCGCCGCTAATCAGTTGCTTGGGACGGCTCAGTACTTGAACGGCCGGGTGTTCGTCGCGGCCAAGCAAGCGTTCGACAAAACCGTGCAAACGCTGTTCCTCGGCCTGATAATGTGCCAATGTCGCTGCTTGGACGTTTGGCGGCTTATGAGGGTCTGTCATCCTGCTTCCTGGTCTGGTGGAATATATCACGAACTGAAGTCATCCCAAAGGACGTTTCTCGCATAAGACTAATACAAATTGACTTGAAAGCAAGCACTTACACCGTTCGATGATATGCTGGCCACCTTACATATCTGTAGTGGCCCAATAACATAAATCATAAGAACCCGACTCTCCGGTTTTCGGAATCGCATTAGCTGATAATATTGTGGGGCGCTAGGAGCCAGATTAAGTGAGGATGGACTCACTTTAATTGAGAACGGCTACAACTGTACAGAGCCTTAAATAACGAGGAATACAGGGAATTTAAGGGCCACCTTAATAAGCGTCCGGTTAACGGACGATGACTAATTTTCACTAATCGGCGGTATAGCGTTGAGAAATGCGTTCTGCATTCGGTTTGTAAACTGGATGCAACAAACGCTGGTGATGAGCAACACAGGGTTATTTGTCGCCCGCTTCAATCGCAATAAGGCATTGTAGTATTCAATTATCCGAATTTCCGCAATAAAGCTCAGGGTAATGGCTTATAAGCCAGCAGTTTGGCCAGTGTTTCCAATAACGCGGCGCGGGGATGCGTGCGCAGCCAGACCAGCGCGATCATACGGCTGGGCCGTTGCCGTATGTTGATATAGCGAATGTCCTTGTCGTCGGGCTGGATGGCCACCGATGGCATCAGCGTGACGCCGGCGCCGTTCTTGACCATGAAACGCAGGGTTTCCAGACTCGACGCCCGGAAATCGTGTTCGACGAAGCGGGAAGGGTCGCATAACTTCAACGCCTGATCCCGCAAACAATGGCCCTCGTCCAGCAACAGCAGATTCTCCTGGGCGGCCATGCCCAGGTCGACTTCTTCCAGCTCGGCCAACGGATGATCCGCGCACACGGCCAAGGTAAACGGGTCTTCAAACAACGTCCGGCATTCCAGCATTTCGTGTTCCACCGGTAAAGCCAGCAAGGCCGCATCCAATTTTTTGTCGAGCAGCAAGGCGATCAGCGCGTGGGTTTTTTCCTCGACCAACTGCAACTTGAGTTCCGGATAATGCTGTTTGATGCGAAACACGTATTCCGGCAACACGTAACTCGCCAGCGACGGAAACGCGCCGAGCGAAAGCTGGTTGCGGTACCGGTCGCCAGCGTGGGCGGCGATCTGGCGAATGGCGCGCGCATCGTCCAGAACCCGGCGGGCGACTGGCAAAATCTCCCGGCACGCCTCGGTAATGTCGACATTGTTTTTTTCGCGCACGAACAGCTCCACCCCCAGATAATCCTCAAGCTTTCTGATCTGCGTACTCAAGGTTGGCTGACTGATCGAACATTGCTCCGCCGCCTGACTGAAATTTTTCAAATCCGCTACCGCCACCAGATAGCTTAAATCGCGCAAGTTCATCGACTGGTTTCCTTGTTTAAAAGGTTGTTCCGTACCGGAACCGACCGGCTGCGAATACTATCACTGAAAGGCCGCGTTATATTGACATCAGCTATCGGCTCATCGACGAAATCAATTTCAGTTTGGCGGCGATATTCGGTTCAATACACCTGCCCGAATCATCCATGCACGGCCGCCGTCACTGATGGCCCGTGGCGTAAAGCGTGCATCAGACCAGGTTCGGTCGTGCCGATTGACGACTTTACGCGGCGAAAGTTTTCGATTCATCGTGATGGTGGCAAAATTTTGGCTGTGCTGGAGTTAATCCCGAGCGGCATCGAAACTGAACAATCAACGGCATGTTTTTAATTTAAACCACAACAAGGAACAGAGGTGCACCATGAAAACCAGACAAACTTTCCTGGCTTCCGCATTGACGGTAGCCATCACCGCAGCGTTGCATACCAATCCGGCGATTGCCGAGATGCAACCCACCACCAACAGCTTCTGGTGGCCGGAGCAACTGGATTTGAAACCGCTACGCCAGAATTCGTCCGAGTCCAACCCGCTGGGCAAGGCTTTTAACTATGCCGAACAATTCAAAACCCTGGACCTGAAAGCGGTCAAAAAAGACATCGCGGGCGTCTTGCATACCTCCCAGCCCTGGTGGCCGGCGGACTACGGCAATTACGGGCCGTTTTTCATCCGCATGGCCTGGCATAGTGCCGGCGTTTACCGCATCTTCGACGGCCGCGGCGGCGCCTCCGGCGGTCAGCAACGCTTCGAACCGCTCAACAGCTGGCCGGATAACGTCAGTCTCGACAAGGCCCGTCGCCTGTTGTGGCCGGTCAAACAAAAATACGGCGCCAAACTGTCGTGGGCCGATTTGATGGTGCTGGCCGGTAACGTGGCGCTGGAAGACATGGGCTTCAAAACCCTCGGTTTCGCCGGCGGCCGCGCCGACGACTGGGAAGCCGAGGTCGTCAATTGGGGAAGCGAAAAGAAATTTCTCGCCGATGAGCGCCACGATGTCAAAGGCGATCTGGCGAAGCCGCTGGCCGCTGTGCAAATGGGGCTGATCTACGTCAACCCGGAAGGGCCGGGCGGCAATCCCGACCCGTTGGCGGCCGCCAAGCATATTCGCGAAGCCTTCGGCCGGATGGCGATGAATGACGAGGAAACCGTGGCCTTGATCGCCGGCGGCCATACCTTCGGCAAGGCGCACGGCGCGCATAAACCGGACGAATGCGTCGGCAAGGAACCGGCCGCCGCCGGCATTGAAGAGCAAGGTTTGGGCTGGGCCAACAAATGCGGCAGCGGTCATGGCGTGGATACCGTCAGCAGCGGCCTGGAAGGCGCCTGGTCGACCAATCCGACCCGTTGGACCCACGACTATCTGACCTGGCTGTATACCTTCGACTGGCAACAAACCAAGAGTCCGGCCGGCGCAACCCAATGGATTCCCAAGGACGGCAAAGGTGAAAACTTCGTACCGGACGCGCACGACCCCAACAAACGTCATGTGCCGATCATGTTCACCACCGATATTGCCTTGAAAATGGACCCGGAGTATCAAAAAATCTCCAAGCGCTTTCTGGATAATCCCAAGGAATTCGAGGCGGCGTTCGCCAAGGCCTGGTTCAAGCTGACTCACCGCGACATGGGGCCTAAAGCCCGTTACGTCGGTGCCGAAGTGCCGGCTGAGGACTTTATTTGGCAGGATCCGATACCCAAAGTCGACCACAAGTTGCTTGACGCCAAGGATACCGCCAAATTGAAATCGACCATCCTGGCCTCGGATTTGACCATTCCGGAACTGGTCAGAACCGCCTGGGCGTCAGCAGCTACCTTTCGCGGTACCGACATGCGGGGCGGCGCCAATGGGGCGCGGATTCGTTTGGCGCCGCAAAAGGATTGGGAAGCCAACGATCCGGCCGAACTGGCCAAGGTGCTGGCTAGACTGGAAACTATCCAAGCTGACTTTAACCGCAGCCTGAAAGGTGGCAAAAAAGTCTCGCTGGCCGACGTGATCGTGCTCGGCGGTTCGGCGGCGGTGGAAGAAGCCGCGAAGAAAGCCGGTGTCAAGGTGCAGGTACCGTTCAAACCGGGGCGGATGGATGCAACGCAAGAGCAAACCGACGTGCATTCTGCGGCGGTGCTGGAGCCCAAAACCGACGGCTTTCGCAATTATTTCGGCAAGGATAATACGCTGTCGCCGACCGAAATGCTGGTCGAGCGCGCCAACTTCTTGACCCTTAGCGTGCCGGAAATGACGGTGCTGGTCGGCGGCATGCGGGCGCTGGATGCCAACGCCGGTCATTCTAAACATGGCGTATTTACCAGCCGGCCTGGCACGTTGACTAACGACTTCTTCGTTAACCTGCTAGACATGTCCACCCAATGGAGCAAGTCAGCCAGCGAAGGCATCTACGAGGGGCATGACCGCGCAACTAACCAGGTTAAATGGACCGCGACGCCTGTGGATTTGATCTTCGGTTCCAACTCGGAATTGCGGGCGGTGGCGGAAGTTTATGCGTCGGGCGATGGCAAAGACAAGTTCGTACAAGACTTTGCCAATGCTTGGGGCAAGGTGATGGACCTGGATCGATTCGATAAACGCTGACCTTAGCTTGCAAGGCACGCAATTTGACCGAGATCGAGTCAAGTTGGGTGCCCTGTTAAAAAAAATATGTGGAATATCACCAGAATCAGAAAACCGGCAAACTCAGACCGCTAGCCTATCGACGCTAAGAGATCGCGTATGTATGACGGCAGCTACATTAGTGCTGGAACCTTGTGGTGATCGAATGAAAGCATTTATTTGAATCACCGGTCCAGCTCGACTATCAGGTCTTCTGTACCTAAATGAGATTCCAGTGCTTGATCAGACAAAAATCCAACATTTCCAGGAGAAAACGGTGGCAAAAAAATCAATCATCATCGCACTATCGCTGGCATCAGCCTTGGCCGGTTGCATATCACAAGAACAACGACCCTCTCCCAAGTTTAACAGCACAGACCATCAGGCGGTGCTGCACGTTGTCACTGGCACTAACCTTAGGAATTCGATCCATCGCTTGAACAACCTGATGCTAGAACGTAATCTAACCGAACCGGAACTGGACAAACACTGGCAGCAGGCAAACGTCCTAGTATTGGAGGTAGCCACAGGCGCCGAAAGCTCGTTGGATTGCCTGTTGGCCGTAGAACCAAAATTGAATCTCGATTCCCACCAGCAAAAACAATTCCACGCCTTGGCCGACGATCTTCGCGACGAAGCAAATACCCTCAAAAACCAGGTTCAATCCCATCAACTCACCGAGCTCCCGGCCACGCTAGAGAAAATGAATGTTACCTGCACGTCCTGCCATGAGCTATTCCGCCAACCTACTGTCCGACCGACTGATTGAAGTGCGGCATAGGACATGGGCGAATTAACGATGCTGGTATTTGGACCCGTACCATCCAGGCGTCTCGGTCGCAGTCTAGGCATCAACAATATACCGCCAAAACACTGTTCCTATTCTTGTTTGTACTGTCAGGTGGGGTCGACTAAAGCCACGGAAATGCGTCCCGGCCATTTTTACAAACCGGAAAGTATTTACCAGGCAGTGTGCCAACACCTGGACAAACTGAAAGCAACGAACGAAACGGTCGATTCTTTGACCTTCGTCCCCGACGGAGAACCTACCCTCGATGCCGGTCTTGGCAAATCCATTGAATTGTTACGCGGGCTGAACATAAAGATTGCCGTGATTTCCAATGCCTCACTGATCTGGCAACATGAAGTCCGGGAAATACTGAAGATGGCCGACTGGGTATCGCTAAAAGTGGACAGCGTCGACGCATCGATCTGGCGGACTATCAATCGGCCCTGCGAGCGACTTCATTCCGCCAATGGCTACCTGTCGCCCGTTGACTACGAATTGCAGCTTAAAGCCGCTTAGCCGTGTGTCCGGGAAAGTGTTGACACATCATAAATCGTTCGCCGACCCCATTGTGAAAAGAAATCCACTGATTCCCACCAGGAATGTAAGCCACATAGCCAAAATGCGATTGAGGCATTCCACCAATGCTTGGTCGAAAAAGGCAAGCCCGCCAAGGTGGCTTTAACCGCCGCCATGTGCAAGTTCATCACCATTGTCAACGCCATGATGAAACAGAATAAACACGGTCATGCCCTTAAAAGCTTGAATTTAAACACAGTTTATCGCCACTATTTATGCAACAAAGCTGTTATCAAGTGATTTTAGCTCCGCATTAGCCGGGTCTTTTTGAGGGGGGCAGACGGATAGAGCCAACATTAATTTCAATCTTTTATTACCCAAATTGCGAAATCGCAATAATTATCGCGATTTCGAAAACGACCTCTCGAAAATTCTCTTCACAATAATGACCATCCCAACCGGAGGTCATTATGGAACCCGTTGCCATCCCCCAATCGATCGACGATCCGATCCATATTCTACTGTGGAGTGCAGACGAGATCGTACCCTTCATGGTCAGCATGCTTACCGGCATGTTGGTCGATCAGTTCATTCCCGGCCTAGCGCTGGGTTTCATTGCGGTCAAGTTTTACCGGCGTTTCCGCGATAACCGGCCTGATGGCTATACCTTGCATGCGTTGTATTGGCTGGGTCTTTTGCCCAGTCGCGCGCAGACCATCCCCAATCCCTACATCCGCCGGTTCCTGCCATGAGATGGTCGGATTTTCTGCAAACCTGGGACGGGCACGAGACCGAGAATCGGTTTAGCCGCGTCATCATTATTGGCTTGCTGGTGATTTGCGTGATTACTTCGCTGGCCGCCTGGCGCACCGAACGCAGCATCATTCTGGTGCCACCGACCTTGACGCAGGAAGTCGAAGTCACCCGCAGCCAAGCATCCAGTGAGTTCAAGGAGTCCTGGGGCTTGTTCCTGGCCGAATTGCTCGGCAACACTACGCCGGCCAATGCCGACTTTTTGAAAACCGCAGTCGAGCCGCTATTGGCGCCGGATATTTACCGCAGTGTCCTGGATGCCATGAGCGATCAAATCAAGGCCATCAAAATGGACCGGGTCGCGATCAGTTTCACTCCGCGTCACGTCGATTACGAAGCCGAGACCAACAAAGTCTTTGTCAGCGGCGAACTGAAAAGCCAAGGTCCCAGTTCCAAACCAGACGTTAAGCCCCGCACTTACGAATTCATCATCGCCATCAAAAACTATCGCCCCCGGCTGGAATACATCGACGTGTATCCGGATTCCCCCAGAACCTTGGATCGTCTGAAAGCAATGCAAGGCCAAACCCGCGAGGCTCGACCATGAATCGCTCATTCCCACCAATTTTGTTATTCCTGACCGTTAGCACTGCCTTGTCTGCGGATGAATTACCCGTGACTGTGTTACCACCGGCAACCACTGTGGCCGAAGATTCTTCATCATCACTGCCAGTTGTCCCGTCGCAGCCAGATTTTGGCATTGAATTACCCCCAGTCGATGCCAGCATCTTGAAAGCGGCCAAGCAACAGGCGTCGGCATCAACGACCGCCACTTCAATCGGTCCACAACACATTGCCGTTAAACCCGGCATCAACGAACTGATGCCAATTGCCGTCGGCCACTTGAATCGTCTGGTCACGCCGTTCGAACATCCGGTGGTCACGACCACCAGCCAGGCCACCACCAGTACCAAAGGAAAAATCGTCTATGTCGCCGCCGCCGACGAAACGCCGGTCACTTTATACATCACGCCCGGCGACAACCAGGACATCGCGCTGTCGCTAACCCTGATCCCCAAACGCATTCCGGCGCGGGAAATCCACCTCGATCTGGATAAGGGCAGCTACCAGTTGCTGAACCAATGGCAACGCGCCGATGGCTCAAGTCGAACCTCAAGCCAACAGGAACAAGCTTACATCAGCCAACTGAAAGCACTGTTTCGGGATTTGGGTTTACAAAAGACTCCGTCCGGATATTCACTACGCGAACCGAAGTTCCAGGAACAGATTCGCTGCCTGCAAGACCGCGTGCAGATCAAAACCGGCCAAGTTCTGGAAGGCCAGGATCGGCTGATTCTGGTGGGACTTGCCAAGAATACCAGCGGCGACATGCTCGAATTTGACGAACGCAGTTGTGCAACGACGCAACAGGACGTGCTCGCCGTTTCAGTTTGGCCCAACGTGGTATTGAAGCCACAGGAAGCGACCGAATTGTATGTCGTGGTCCGACAATCGCCTGAGGCGTCATCCAGTTTGCGGCCTTCGTTACTGAGCGGAGGTCAACAGTAATGGCCCGCGTCGATACTTGGTGGACACGCTTGAGTCCGAGCGCCAAACGTAATTTAGCTGTCGGCAGCATTGGTACCGTGCTGTTGGCCGTCATCATCGCGCTGGCCACTGTCACCCCGGAAGTCAGCAAACCGCTGAGCAAACAAGCGACCATACAACACATCCTCACCGATAGCGATCCTCGCTCGCTGGGGATTGATGGTATTTCCGCGCAATTGCGCGATCTGCTGCAGAAGAACGAGGAACAAGCTCGTCGTTTGGCGGCTATCGAGGAACAACAAAAGCGCGAACAGCTATCCGACGAAATCCGTTTCAAACAATGGACCAGCGCAGAGCGCGACGCCAATGAAGCCAAGCTTCAAGCGGTCACCGGTGAAGTTGAGACGTTGAAGAACAAAGCGTCTACACCGGCAGTGGCTGGCAACCCTGGCGACGTCAGTCAAACTACCGTGGAGCCAACGACACTGGGAAGACCGTCATACCGCCGCCCAAGCTATCCGCCCTTCGACAACGGGCAAGACGATCTCAACCGCGTGTTCGAGCAAGCCGCTATTCCCGCACCGACTGCTAGCAATACCGGCGTCTCAGGAGCACGGGCCAATAACCAAGCACCGGCGGCGATGCAAATTCGGGTCATCCAGGAAGGTGCTGAGCCGTCCAACGGTAAAGACAAACACGCAGTGTCGAACAGCGCTCACGGACAGTCGCAGCAAGGCCATGCCAATAGCGATGTCTTCATCCCCGCCGGCAGTATTTTGACCGGCGTGTTGTTGAATGGCCTCGATGCCCCGACCGGCAAGAAAGCCAAGAAAGAACCGATGCCGGTACTGTTCCGGATCAAGAAGGAAGCCATCTTGCCCAATCGTTTCCACGCCGATGTCCGTGAGTGCTTTTTGTTGGCTGCCGGCTTTGGCGACTTGAGCGCCGAGCGGGCCTACTTTCGCGGCGAGACCTTTTCTTGTGTCCGTCAAGATGGCGGTGTGATCGAAGTGCCGATGAATGCCTATGCCACCGGCGAAGACGGCAAAAACGGAGTACGTGGTCGGGTGGTGTCTAAACAAGGCGCGCTGCTTGCCCAATCGATGATGGCGGGCTTTTTACGCGGCTTTTCCGATGCCTTCGGTCGCAACCAGATTCCAATGTTGATGACCGGCGGTCTGGGGGCGCTTTCCGGTACTACACCTTTTCAAAGCGCGTTTTCCTCGCAGTCGATGGAAGGCGGTGCCCTGAAAGGAGCCGGTTACGCCATGGAACGCCTGTCGCATTTTTACATGGACATGGCCGAAGAGATTTACCCGGTCATCGAAGTCGATGCGACTCGCCAGGTCAACTTCATCGTGCAAAAAGGCACGGCATTGAAGCTGAAGTCACCGAGCTGATTCGTTAACCCAAACCCAAAGGTCGTTATGACGCCACGCCAAATTTCTTTATTGATAGCCACGCTACTCGGTACATCCATCGCCCTGGCCGCCAATCCTCATAAGCCTGCGGTCTCGGATATTGCCGCCGGCTTGCTCTCGATCAAAATCGACGGCATGCAAGACTTGCCGATCTCGGGCCTGAAGATGGTCAAATCCGGCGAGCAAACCGTGTTTATATCCAGTAACGGCCGCTTTGCCTTTTACGGCGGCAAATTGATGGACATCTGGACCCAACAGGAGATCAAGGAATTGGCCGATATCGACAAAATCGCCAACCGCATCGATCTATCGCGGATGAAACTCAAGGCTGACGATCTCGGCGCCGTGACGGTTGGTCACGGCAAAGGCCAGGTGTTGGTATTCATCGATCCGCGTTGCCCATATTGCGGCAAGGTCATGAAAGACCTGCAAGCCTTGCAAGACCAATACACCTTCAAACTGGTGATGGTCCCCATCCTCGGCCCCGAATCGCAAAACATCGTCGTGCAACTGGCGTGTCGGTTGGAAACCAACGAGACAAAAGCCAAAGACACCGTGCGCGACCGACTGTTGAAACAGGATTACGCGGGCTTGCCGACCGAACCACCGGTGCAGTGCAACAAAGAGCCACTGCAAAAAGCCGTGGTCACCGCCAAGTTATTCGATTTGAAGGGTGTGCCATTTCTGATTGCTCCTGACGGCCGCACCCACAGTGGCGCACCCGAGGTGTTAGCCGATTGGTTGGCCGATAAACCGAAACCGTCGCCCAGTCTGGCAACAACGCCCGATACAAACGCACAAAACACAAACGCCACGGAGAAAAAGCCATGAAACGCTTTCATCAGTTTTCTATTTATAGCCTCAGTGTACTGCTGATCGCCATCACCACCGGCTGCGCCACCGACTACGGCTGTAAAGGCATGCCGGACGAACCCAGCTGCCTATCGACCACGCAGGCCTACCAGGTGACCAATACCGCGTTGCCGAAAGCCCCTCCGGAAAATAGCCAGGAATTGGAGTCAGCCTCGACACCGGCACTCGCGTCGCCGTTACAACAACCCGTGCCCAAAATAGAGGATCCCACGCCGATTCGTACCCCTTCGCAGGTAATGCGGATCTGGATTGCGCCTTGGGAAGACGCGGAAGGCGATTTGATGGTGTCCAACTACGTCTACACGGAACTGGAACCCCGACGTTGGATGATTGGCAAGGCGGCACCGACAGCCAGTTCGTCTTTGATTCCTTTGCAAGTCGAACAACGCCCGCCTGAGAAACGGCCGAACGTCGACGCGAATGACGTTGACGGTCCTGCAACCCGACTGGATCACAAACTGCCCTGATACGTCTTTCCATTTCACCGCAGGTCACACCCCCTGCGAGAGCGAGCGGGCAACCGCTTAACACACGCCGGACTGAGCGTCCGAGATTCGAGGGGCAACCGTCTTTTAACTTTTATGAGGACATCTTTGATGAAAACATCGCATCGAACTGGGGTACTGGTGACCCTGGGATCGTTATTTTTTATGTTGATGGCATCCGACGCCATGGCCGGTGCTGGCGGTACCGAGTTCAACAACGTCTGGACCTTGCTGACCGGCTGGGTGGAAGGCTTGCTCGGCCGCATCATCGCCATCGTGTTCGTCATCGTCGGCCTAGTCGCCGGTGTCGTGCGCGGCAGCATCATGGGCTTCGTGCTGGGAATTGCCAGCGGGGTCGGCCTGTTTGCGGCACCGACCATTATCACCAACATCGTGACGGCCACGATTTAGGCCTGGAATAACGATGACCGGTTCAACTATTGATACCGAGAACGCGGCGGGCAACCGCCGCCCTTGCACATTGGCGAAGGATAAGCGGACCGTCAAGGTCCAAGCCGCCAATGGTCAGCCGATCAACCCCTGTCATCCGGCTAGAGCCCGACAGTTGAAACGCAAAAAGCGTGCGGTTCGCGTTTGTCGACATCCCTTTACGATTCGCCTGCGTGCCGAGCATCAAACCGAAGCCATGCAACACCTGTATTTCGAGGATCAGACCCCATGACCACCGCGCAACGCCAACGTGCCGATCAGTTATTCACGGTACTGGCTTATGAATATGACCATCATCTGTTCTTGATGGCCGATAGCAGCATTGGCTTTGGTTTTCTGTGCCGACCGCTGACCGGTGCCGATACCAGCGTTTCCGCGCGCGTCAACGTGTTGCTAAACCAGGACTGGCCGACTGACACCTTGTTGCAGGTGAGCCTTTGGACTTCGCCTGACATCGAAGAATCGCTGGCAATCATACAGACCCGACGCTTGAAACAGCAAAAGCCAACCTATAAAACCATGACTCAAGCCAGTATCGAGTTTCTGCGACAAGGCACCACCAAACCGCCGGAATCGATCTCGGGGGCTCGCTTGCGGCGCAGTCACATTTTCGTGACCGTGAAATTGCCCATGGCGCATCCCCGGCCCAGTGAAAGTGACATCCGCCGAGCCACTGAATTGCAATTGGCCACCCAGCAATCGCTGGCGACCATCGGCTTGTATCCGGAGATATTGGGGGCCGATCAATATGTGCGCATCCTGAACACAATACTCAATTGGCAGCCCGATGCCGGCTGGAAAGACCGGGTGGTACCTGAGTGCGATCCTACCCAATTGATACGGGATCAATTGCTGGATTTCGACAATGCGATTCGGACCGACGAAAAAGGCATTTGGCTAGGACAAAAACGCGTTAAGACCTTATCCGCCAAACGCACACCGGATCATTTTTACTTCGGCAGCGCCAAGAGTTATCTGGGCGACATTTTGTCCGGCACCCGCGGCATTCGTCAAAACACCTTGCTCAGTTTGACCCTGCATTACCCGGACGCTGAATCGACCCGTACCCACCAGGAAGGTGTTCGGCAATTCATCACCAATCAGGTCAATACGCCGATAGCCCGTTTTCTACCGGTGCTGGTACAACGCAAACACCATTTCGACGTGTTGTTTGACGCCTACCGTGACGGTGATCGACCGATCCGGGCGTATTTCGGTGTACTGCTGTTTTGCGACGAACAGGAAGAAGCCGCAGCGGTGTCCAATGCTCGGGTGTATTTTCGGGAATTGGGCTTTCAGCTTTTGGAAGACAAGTATTTCTGCATGCCGTTTTTCCTGAACTGTTTGCCATTCGGGCCGGAACGTTCAGCGATTGCCGACCTGAAACGTTATCGCACCTTGGCCACGCGCCATGCGATTCCGTTATTACCGCTGTTCGGCGATTGGGCCGGCACCGGCACGCCGACCTTGAATTTCGTCTCCCGTAACGGCGAACACATGGCCGTATCGCTGTTTGATACCACCGGTAACTACAACCTCTGCATTGCCGCCGAATCCGGCAAAGGCAAATCCTTTCTGACCAACGAGATCATCGTTAGTTATCTGACCGAAGGCGCGCAAATCTGGGCGATCGATGTCGGCCGCTCTTACGAAAACCTCTGCGAGGTGCTGGAAGGCGATTTCGTTAAATTCACCCATGGTTCGAGCATCTGCATGAACCCGTTTGAAATCGTGCAAAACTTCGAGGAAGAAGCCGACATGCTGGCCGGCTTGGTGAGCCAGATGGCCGCACCGACCGAGAAATTGACCGATTTCCAGACGGCTGGTCTGAAGCGGATATTGAAGCAACTGTGGACCGAAAAGGCTCAGGCCATGTCCGTCGACGACATTGCAAAATGCCTGTGTGCCGAAACCGATCAACGCTTGAAGGATGTCGGCGAGCAGCTTTTTCCATTCACCACTAAAGGCGAATACGGCCGCTACTTCAACGGCAAGAACAATGCCAAATTCGCCAACGACTTTACCGTGCTGGAACTGGAAGAACTCAAGGGTCGCAAGCATCTGCAACAAGTCGTGTTGCTGCAACTGATCTACCAAATCCAGCAGGAAATGTATCTGGGCGAACGTAACCGGCCCAAGATCGTCATCATTGACGAAGCCTGGGATTTGCTCACCGAAGGCGATGTGGCCAAGTTCATGGAGCACGGCTACCGGCGGTTTCGCAAATACGGTGGTGCAGCCGTGACGATTACCCAGTCGGTGAACGATTTATACCGCAATGCCGCCGGCCGGGCCATTGTCGAGAACTCCGCCAATATGTACCTACTGGGCCAGAAAGCCGAAGTCATAGAAGGCATGAAGCAAGATCGACGTTTGCCATTGTCGGATGGCGGCTATGAACTCTTAAAAACTGTCCACACGCTGCCAGGTGCCTATTCGGAAATCTTCTTCATCACCGAGATGGGTTCCGGTATCGGACGGCTGATCGTCGATCCGTTCAAACGCATTCTGTTCTCGACCAAACCGGAAGATGTTCAGGCACTCAAGCAGTTGCGCCGGCAAGGCCTGAGTTTAGGCGATGCCATTCAACAACTCATCGACAGCCGTAGAAGCAAACCGAGGGAGACTGGTTATGGATCTTAAATCGCAATGGCTCAGCACCGTTTTAATCGCGGCTTGTTTGGGCAGCATGGGCGGTTGGCTGGCTGCGCAACAGCAACTTCAACAGCCAATGGCGCGCCTGAATCTGGTGACGCCGGTGTTCGTGCTCGACCGCGCCAAATTGGTTCAATCGATACCGCCCAACGCCAGTCAGGAGCAGATGGCCAAGATCGTCGATGACTGGCAGGGTCAAGCCAAAAAGCTCAGTGACGCAGGCTATCTGGTGATCGATTCAACAGCGGTGGTGGCCGCACCGGAGGATGTCTATGTTCGACAAGTCGGACGCTAAACCGATGAATAATCCACGGTTCCAGACGCCATCGTCGCCCCGTGTAGCTCGTCCGCGTTTAGGTGTCTTCCTGCTGAAGGCGATACCGATTTTGTTACTGGTATTGGCCGTGGAGCGTTACCTCGGTCAACGATTTCTGATTGGCGGCGACGACCAGGTTGATCGCTGCTTGCCGGATAAATGGGTATACCTGATCGACACCCACAATAAAGACATCTGGCGTGGCGATTTAATTGCGTTTCGCGCCGAGCGCATGGCGCCGTTTTTCAAAGACGGCCAGATCATTGTCAAAATCGCCGCCGGCGTCACGGGCGACACCATTCACGTCGATCCGCAGCACACCACTATAAACGGTGAACCAGTTATCGACGGGCTGCCCTTGACAGATAAACTCAAGAAGCCGGCTACACGTTTTAACCGCCATGAAACGATCCCACCAGCCGCGTATTGGGTGACCGGGCAAACCGACAAAAGCTTCGATTCGCGTTACTGGGGCTATGTTTACGACCATCAAGTGATTGGACGGGCCTATGCGTTGTTTTGATCGCCACCAAAATCCTTGGAATCAAACGGCGCTCTGTTTGCTATTTTGGTTCAGCGTACATACGGTTCAGGCAGAAGAAGCTTGGCTGCAACGCTCTCAGGTAATTTTGAAAGCCTTGGAAGGCCAGCCTCGTCCTGACTGGTTGAATGGTCAATTTGAACAGTTGGACGTGCAACGCCAGGCGCAACAAGTTTTGAACGCTTCGCAAGCGATTCGAGCAGAGGCGCTATCGACACGATCGACAACAGTGGCAAGCGGTCTGCCGACAACGCCTTCGAACAAACCAGTCACTCTATTGTTTGTGTCCTTCTCGCTGGGTGACTCAGCGCTGAAAGGCATTTTCGAAGAAGCGGCAGGCCGAGACGATGTGGTACTGGTATTTCGCGGCCCCAAACCTGGCCAAAAGCTTCCGGCATTGATGGCCGACCTCAAGCGCTTGCTGAAAGGCATTGAACCAATGCCGAACATCGTCATCGATCCCACCCGTTTTCAGCGCTGGTCGGTGACGTCGGTGCCTGACATTATTGTCGAACAGGACCGTAAAGCTCGGCTACACGTTCGAGGCGTCAGTAGTTTGTCCTGGCTGGACGAGCAACTCAAAGCCGGCAAGCAGGGTGATTTACGAACCTTGGGCGATATCGGCGAGATTGCCGAAATCGATTTACTGGAAGAACTCAAACGCCGGATGGCAGCCATCGACTGGAAACAAAAGCAGCAACAGGCCATCGCTCGGTTCTGGGAACAGCAAAAATTTGAAGACTTACCTACTGCTCAGGAGGATCACGATCGGTCCGTGGATCTGACCATTACCGCACCGCGCGATTTAGCGGCGCCGAGCGGTCAGCTGATCATCCGTGCCGGACAAACCGTTAATCCGTTGGACAAAATGCCGTTTGGCTTATGTCTGATGGTGTTCGATGCCACGGTACCGGCGCAAGTTGAGCTGATTCAGCATCAGTCCTGCCAGGACAAAAAGGCCCGCGTGATGTATCTGGCCACGTCTCTGCCGCGTCAAGATGGCTGGGAAAAGCTTAAACACTTGGAAAACACCATGCAGGCACCGGTGTATTTACTGACACCGGATGTGCGCAGCCGATTTCAGTTACAGCAGGTACCGGCTGTCGTCGAACAATCCGGTAACCGTCTACTGGTTCGTGAACGAAAACTACCCGCATCAACAGGAGAGCGGTCATGAAACGATTCGTTTTCCCTTGGGTTTTGGGAGGCTTGATAACGCTGGCAACCCCACTTTATGCCGAAACCACCACCAATAGCATTGATCCGTTGTGCTCCGACGCCGAACTGTGGTCCGGCAAGTTGGTCACCGATATTTGCTGGAGCTGTTTGTTTCCGATTCGGGCGGCGGGAGCTTCGCTGGGCGGTGGCAACGTACCGAGCATCGCGACTGATGAGAAGTTCTGTTTCTGTACCGATCCAATGGGGATTCCGGAACTTGGCATGACCATGGGGCTTTGGAATCCGGCGAGGCTGATCGAGATTGTCCGCAATCCCTGGTGCTCGCCGGCTTTGGGATGCCATAAATTCAGTGCCTCGAACGTGCGTCTGATCGCCACCACCGGCAAGGCAGATTTCGATGCCAGTGAGATGTCGTTTTTCAATTACCACTATTTCGCCTTTCCGCTGACCATTATGCTGGATCTATTCTGGGATGGTCGCTGCAACAGTGACGGTTATCGGGATTTCGATTTGCTGTATGTATCCGAGCTCGATCCCACCTGGAGCAGTGACTTGCTGGCGTTCTTCACCAGTCCCGAGACCGCTTTGTTTGCTAATCCCGTGGCCATCTCCGCCTGCGTGGCCGATGCCGCGGCGGCGGCTACCGGTAATCCGCTGGATGCCTTGTTCTGGTGTGCCGGTGCTTGGGGGCATATGTATCCCTTGTCCGGCATTTCACCGACCAGTTACGGTACCGATCCCAGGATTACCAGTTTGTTGACCACACGTGCCACGGCGTCCTTGCATCGTCGAGGACTGGCCTGGAAAACCTCAGGCAACGACGCGTTATGCGGCGGCTATATCTATCCCTTCATTCCCAAATCGCAATACCGGCTATCGATGTTTTATCCGGTCGCCGAAACCGAGTCCAATCATGCCATTGGAGAAACCACCTTCAAATGGGGTGCGGGCCGCACTTATCCGGGGCCGGGCGAGGACCATCTATACATCCTGTTTAGGTGGCAGGACTGCTGTGTTGGGTTATAAGGCGATGAGAAAGTTCTTTGAACCTCAAGCATTCGTCACGCAAAGCCTGTCTGCGGTGCTGTGTGTCGCGCTGGCCTGGACGCCGTTTGGCGTCTCCTGGGCGGATGCGATTCAGGCAGCCGGGCGCGATGGCCAGCAACTGGGCCAGCAAGTCCTCGACGGTTTTACATTTCCACTCGATACCGGCAATAGCTCACTGATCTTGAATCCGGGGACGGCGCAGGAAAGCACCCTATCGATTGGCACACTGTTTCCGGATACGAATAGCGCATCAACAACGACCAGCGATTTTGCCAATCTTTATGGTAACAACCCCGGCACACTGGCGGCGGGTCTTGATGCACAGACCGCCTTGAACGGCGAAACCAGCTTCACCGGCGAAGCCTATCGCACCTTGATCGACAACGCTCACCAGTCGCACCCGGACTTACATGCCGATCCGATCTGGCAAGCCGGCGATCAGGTGTTTGCCGATTTTACCCCATGGGCACAGTCATTCTCAGACTGCACGACCACCACGACCCAAACCGAAACCCAGCAATCGGTGCGGGTGCCGGATTATCAACTCTGCCTTAGGCAACCGACGGTACCGCAAAGCTGCACGGCCACGCATCAGGTCAACGTCGAACCGTTACTCAGTTTTGTATCCGGTGACGGCGGCATGTCCAGTTGCGGGCCGGGCTGCATGGATTTGTACGTGGGCCGCGTTGGCGATAACTATTGGTCAGCCGGCTGCGGCATATTCAACTGGGAAGTCACTTACAACGTCCTGCATCCGGAAGCCATCATCAGTGCCACGCTGGAAGACGTCGAATTCGATGACCATGCCCGCGTCTATTACGGCGGGAATCTGATCTATACCGGCTCCACCGGCTGGAGTGGCTCGTGTGAGCTCAGCAATAGCTGGGTCGACCATCCCAATCGCGACGTCACCTATGCCTTCAACAGTACGGGCAACAAAGTCTTCAAACAGGAAACCATGGTTGGTGGTAATGGTGAAGGTTATTCCAGGATTCGGCTACGCTATGATTTGTCGAAACTGATCACGCAAGACGAATGGAGTTGGAGCGGACCCAATTGCCAGAATCTGGCGAATGCCATTACCGATGGAATTTGTCAGGCCGGCAGCCAATTGAGTTGTACGATTGACCCCGCCAATGATTCAGGCTGTTACGTCGATCCGACTTCGCAGGTGATGGTTTGCGGCACGGATTTGGCCCAAGCCCCGGTGGCCAGTTCGACCGGGATTCGCAATACCTGTATGAATATCCAGTCCTCTGGACACTGCGATTTGAATCAGTACGGCCAATGTTGGACCGATACCGCAGGTACCCATTGCTTGGAGCCACCCGCGAACGGAATACCCAACAAGACCTGCGCGTCGTTGGAAACCCAAGGCTGCTCGTTCATCAAAAGCCAATGTACCAGTGTACTGGCCTCAGGCACTTGCTGGGACAGCGTCGATACTTATGACTGCGGGCAAATGGTGGACATTCCCGGTATTCAAAGCAATACCCAACAGCAATGTGCCGGGCCAATTCGCTGTATGGGCGAAGATTGCATCAGCGTGAATCGTACGCAGAGCCAGGATTTCAGTAAGGTGGTCGCCTTACTCAATAGTGCCCAGCAAATGGCGATGGATTTACATTGCGATTACGCCAACGCCGATTTGCAGCAAAAGGATCCGACTACCTGCCAGGTATTTCAGGGTAAACCCGCCAGTTGCAAAATGGTCGGCGGTGCGCTCAGCTTGGTCGATTGCTGCGAAACACCCTCGGGTGCGATGGGGCTGGGCCGTTACATTGATTTGCTGATAGCCACCAGTCAAATGGACAGCGCAGTCATGGCTATGGACAGTACCTCGGCGATTAGAGGCGCCTGGGAAACCATGCGCACCCCGTTCACATTGGCTGGCGATGCCTGGAACAGTTTTCAGGCGGATTTTGCCTCGACGGTGAATGACTTGGTCGGCACCGACATGCTCAGTACCAGCGATATTGCCTCGCAGGGCTTACTGGATTCATTGAAAGGTGAATTGATGAAATCCGTGGCCGAATGGATCGGCCAGACCTTTGGCGAAGCGGCCGGTAATGCGCTGTTCAGTGCCGGCGGCCAGGCAGCCTTCGACTCGGCGGGCAATCTAACCCCGGCCGCGGAATCGGGAGGCGTCGAGTTGGGTGGCGGTGCCGCGGTCGCCGGCGAACTGCTCGGCACCTTGATGACTGCCTATACCGTGGTGATGATCATCATCATGATCATCCAGATCGTCTATTCCTGCGAGGAACCAGAGTATGAACTCGCCGCCAAGAAACAGCTCAAAGTCTGCACGGACCTCGGCACCTATTGCGAAAGCAAGGTGGCTGGTGTGTGTTGGGTGCGCAAGGAAAGTTACTGCTGCTATAACTCGCCGCTAGCGCGTATCCTCAACGAACAGATCAAACCGCAGTTGGGCATGGATTTCGGCATGCCGGAAAGTCCCAGTTGTACCGGCATTAGAGTCGCTGACCTGGATCGCGTGGACTGGACTCAAGTCAATCTCGACGAATGGTTGGCAATTCTGGCTCAGACGGGGCATTTACCGACCGCTGCCAATGCCGCATCCATGCTGAATCTCGATCAACTCACCGGTACCGGCAGTCGACTCAATCCGCAGAAATACGGTGCTGTCTCCAGCGGTCGACAAGACACCTTAACCCGCACTCAAGGCCGAATGACCGATCTGGATGTACCGACGGTCAAACGGCAGTCTGAGCTGGAAGGCTGGGGCATGGGGCCGCAATAAACTCTGCGGCCAGTAACTACTGGACGGCGTCTTTCAAGCCCTTACCGGCTTTGAACGATGGCAATTTGGCTGCGGCAATCGTAATAGCTGCACCGGTTTGCGGATTACGGCCGGTGCGTTCGGCACGTTCTTTCACTTCAAACGTTCCGAAGCCCACCAACGCCACAGAATCACCCGCTTTCAGCGTAGTTTGGATGGATTGGGTGATGGCATCCAATGCACGACCCGCGTCGGCTTTGGTTAGGTTGGCGTGGCTGGCGATGGCGTCGATGAGATCGGATTTGTTCATGTTATTCCTTATGGGGTTAAATTAAACATTAAAAATATAAACGATTTGTCCAAATACAAGATTTAAAGCCAAATTGATTCTTGTTCTAAAGCCTCTCCATGAAACTGAGATAGGTGGGCTAGTTCTTTAAATTGGTCATTCAATAATCCTAAAGTTCTCAATTTTTCGAAAGCATTTTCAAACTGTGTTCTAGAATTGCTTGAATTCATTGAATTCAGCTGCCATCCGAGGACACATTTTAAATAGCCATCTCCCATTGCCTTAACTGACTAACTGTTTCCGGCAAACCCTGTTGTAACAGAGTATCTAAATAGTCTTTGCTGGTTTTAGGCGGATTTTTCAGTGATCTACGGTGGGTTGCAATCGCTGCTAATACTTTGGCAGCATTCAGGTCGATCAAATCTGAAATGAATTCGTCAGGATGTTGCGCCTCGACATCATGTTTTTCCAGTTCTTTCGCAGGAAAATCTTTCAGATTGAAGGTCAAAATGACGCTTGATTGACTGCGTATTGCGGCGGCGAGTACATGACGATCATTTTCGTCGGGTAAGGTCAGAGTCGGTATCAAGAATTCGTAACCGGTCACCAGACAGTCGCGAGCACTCTTATCCATTAACATTCTGGTTCGTTCAAGCTGTTCTCGTGTTAAATCTTGGCGAGCAGCCAACACATTTCTCATCCATTCTGCGTGTATTTCCTCCGTCCATTTAGCTCGGTATAAATCAGTCAACGAAAGATGCATCAGCAAATCGCGCAAAGGCGCAGGGTAAAGCACGCACGCATCATAGATTACGGAAAAATTCGTCATTAAATTAATAACCCATATTGAGTTCTTGAGCCTGGGCAGACAGCTCCCCCAGTGCTGCTAATCTTTCCGAATCGACCTTCATTTTGTAATCAACCAAATGAAGGTAACGCACACGACGATGAGTGCCCACTTTGTGAAAAGGAATCACGCCACTGTCGAGCAATTTGATCAAATGCGGACGGGAAACATTGAGCATGTCAGCTGCCTCTTGAGTGGTAAGTTCCGCATGCACTGGAATCATACTAACTGCATTCCCTTGAGCCATCTCAGATAACACATCAATCAATAAACGGAACGCGGCCGTAGGAATTCGGACGGCTTCATGTTCACCGTATTGATCAATAATTTTGATCGATTGAGATTCTTCTTTAGTGCTCAAGTACAAGGATAGCAATCGGCTACTTTCCTTGGCTAACGAAACTTCGGCTTCAGTAGGAAGATCTGGACTGTCTTTGGTATTCATTGTTTTCTGACTTTGATGTTCGAGGACACAGAGATTTTAATCCACTATACACAAACGAAATAATCGAAACAAGTGAAATAAACGAAACACGCCTGCTGAACTAAAATTTCTTTACCTGTTTTGTGCCGCGCACTAGGCCATGACAGCTACAACGGTTTTACAACGCGCTTTGTGTTCTGAATAAGCTTAAAAAGATCGTTCAAGCAATGTTGGCTGCATGCACCCTGATTGGAAAACTTTATCTGACATATTTCCTACGGTCATTTTGTACTGATCTGACCGGGTAGCTGAATCGAATGACTATCCTCTATCTCCGAATCGTTATCCAAACTGGCTTCAGGCTCCAGGTTCAAACCTGACGCCTGTCTAGCAATCCTTATATCCTCACCATGGCCTTGGGCATAGGCAGCCTGATGTGCATGTTTTTCAATCGTAACGATTTTATTCGCCAAGCGCTGCAAACGCTGCTGCCACTGATAACGGGCATCAATGCAATGTTTGTTGGAGATGACCTGGCATAGCCACAAGGTGTCCATCACAATCATCAATTGATCCAGCAATCGAATCAACTCGACGAACTGCGAAATCTGCGGCGAGGCGATTTTAGCCACAAACTCCCTGGGGTGCGTATATGTCGGTGTTTCGGTGATGCCGTTGTCGGCTTTGAGTTTTTCTAACCGTAGTTTTTCCTGCTGCAGTTGCTCCGCGCATTCTGCAATCATCTGACCAACGATGCCTTCAATTTCATCGACGGTTTCTTCCCGACCGATGATGCGCAGGATCACGTCGATCGCATACAACGAAACCATCAACCGGTTATAGCTGTTACGGATGACGCGAATGGCTTGTTCGCTGTTGATGTTAAACGTACGCTCGAATATCGGCCGACTGATATGAGGTCGCTTACTTTTTTCTCGTACCTGTATTTCTGCCATGTCAGTACCTATTTGCATGATTTCATCAGGGGCAGATGATACGGCGTCTTTATTTCTGGCCTGTTCGCGAAATCGCGCTAATTATTGCGATTTCACGAACGACCTTTCGAAAAAATCTGCTCCAATAGCAACACCTCTCATGATGTGATTTTTCCCATCTGAATCCGGCTTTGGTCGGCGTTCCGTTTTTAAGCGGCGACGGTGGTTGTCCATCGGCGTGTCAGGTGCGTCAAGCCTGATGTGATTGTTGTGTTTTAGATTTTCATCCTGTCTGGGAGTGCTTATTCCTAGCCGGGAATGTGCATGCAGGATGTGACCCATCGCCGCGCAGGTGGGCTTTATTTTCAATTGTCGGGCGCGGCCGATAGGAGGACATCATCATGGCCAATCGTGGTGTAAACAAAGTCATCTTGCTGGGCCGTCTCGGCGCCGATCCGGATATTCGCTATTTACCGAATAACGGCGGCAAAGTCATGGCGGTGCGTTTGGCAACCAGTGAGGTTTGGAAAGATGCAAAAAACGCCAAACAGGAACGTACCGAATGGCATCGGGTCGTGTTTTTTAAAAAACTGGCCGATACCGCCGGCGATCTCTTGAAGAAAGGCAGCAAGATCTATGTGGAAGGCGCTCTTCGCACCCAGCAATGGGATAAGAACGGCGAAAAACGCTACCGCACGGAAGTGGTTGTGCATGAGTTGCAACTGCTCGATCGCCCAACTGCGCCCGCATCTACAAACGGTTCATCATCGAACCCGGCATCAGAAGACGCTGATTGGGATGACGAGTATGCCGATATGCCGCTCAACTAAACCCAGGCGATACATGAGCTGCCGCAAGCGCGGGTAAATTTTAACGTACTGCCGACCCGTTTTTGCGGTGACGGCTTTTCAACCCAAAGGGGACGACTATCCCCGTTGGGGCCATGGCGTTCCTATTTAGATAAGGAGACCCACCATGAGCAATCAAAACCGAAACTATCACCCTAAGTCGCGCGACCTACCCATGCCGATGGCAGCCCAGCAAGGCTACGGCATATCGGAGCAGTCCTGGAAGGTATTGACGGAAGTGACTTTCCCGACTGCTAAAACCCCGGAAGCCATCCTGATGGCACTGGATTATTGCAAGGCCCGCAAGCTCGACATCTTCAAAAAGCCGGTGCATATCGTACCGATGTGGAGTGCTGCTTTAGGCCGCAATGTCGAAACCGTCTGGCCGTCCATCATGGAAATCCAGACCACCGCGTCCAGAACCGGCGTTTGGGCTGGTATGGACAGACCGGCATGGGGACCGGATGTGACTAAAACATTCACCGGCCGCTACAAGGACGACAACGAGCAATGGCAGGAATCCAGTATCACCGTGACCTTCCCTGAATGGGTGGCGGTTACCGTGTACCGGATCGTCGGCGGCAAACGTTGCGCCTTTACCGAGGAAGTCTACTGGCTCGAAGCCTACAGCACCGCCGGTGGTAAAAACTCACAAGTGCCGACCGCGATGTGGATCAAACGCCCCAAGGGGCAATTATCCAAATGCGGTAAAGCAGCGTCGCTCAGGGCAGCCTTTCCGGAGGAATGCGGTTATGCCGCCGAGGAAATGGCTGGCAAAACCCTTGACGATATTGCCGACGGTAGTGTGATCGATGGCAGTGCCACTGTACTGAATGCAGCCGAGGTTGGCAGTGACGATCACGATTTTGGGGGCGATGCTGACGTTGATGCAAACCGCGTCATCGATCTGTCGCAAATCCATCCCAAGGTACAAAAAGCAGTCGCTGAACTGGTTAGACGTACTGCGGCGGCTGGTGCCTGGAAAGCCGCTTACGACTATGCCCATCAGAAGTTCAGAGGTATCGATCTGACGTTCGCCTTGGCCGAGTTGGACAAGGTCTCTCAGGTTGAACCCAGAACCACACCGGTATTGGGACAATCTGAAGCGACGGCCATGCCGCCATTGACACCGAAAGACATGGCTATGACACAGGCGCGTCAGGCTTTGAGTACCAACCGTTAGTCATTTCAATCACATTCAATTACCCCCCCTTCAGGGCGTCATGACTCGCCCGTGTGGGGATTCATGATGCTCTGAGTTTTAGTTAAGGAGAGATCATGAATGCAATCGATCAATCATTAAATCGGCTTCCTTGTCATACAGATTGGCGGCGTTACGACTCACCCACGGTGATTCGCCGACATGGACGCGGCTTTTTAGAACGCAGCTTTAAACCGGGTATAGCCATGGCAGAGGTCGACAAACCCTCCAAAGCGGAATTACACAATTTGGTGGAAAGCTTTGGCGGTTTGGTGTTGCCAACCGCTGATACCGTGTTGCTGCTATTTGCCGATTTCCATTGGGCCAAGCGCTGTGAACAGCACTTAACCCAACGCGGCGTGCCTTCGTTGCGGTTAGGCTGCCACATTCAGTTGCCGGATGCCTGGCAATGAACGTCGTCGACGTTTCGCAACGGTCCGCTGCATGGCGGCAATGGCGTTCACAAGGCGTCAGTGCCAGTGAAGCAGCCATCGTCATGAACCGCTCGCCGTACAAAACCCTTTGGCGGCTCTGGGCGGAAAAGATCGGCCTGGTGCTGGAAGCCAGCCTGGACAACAACCCGTTGATCCGCGCCGGTATCCAGCAAGAGCCTGAGGCTTTGCAACGCTTCGAGGATAAACATGAGCTGATGTTGTTGCCGCTGTGCGGCGAGTCGGAACAGTACCCCTTGATGCGGGCTTCGTTCGACGGCTTGTCCGACGCGAATGAGCCCGTGGAAATCAAATGTCCGCACGAAACCACGTTTTTGGATGTGATGTTGAATCGGGAAGCGTCCGAGGCCTATCAACTGTATTGGTGCCAAGTCCAGCAACAACTGCTGGTGTCCGAAGCGCAACGCGGCTTTTTGTTTTTTTACCACCAAGGCCAGGACATCGAGTTCGAGATTCAGCGCGATGAGACTTTTCTCACCGAGCTGGTAGATTGCGCGATGGATTTCTGGTCGGCGGTCAAATCGAAAAAGGAGCCGCCTAAGGATCCCGAACGTGATTTGTATTTACCCAAAGGTGATGCAGAACGGCAATGGCAACAACTGGCGGCTAGTTATCGCAATCGTGCATTGAAAATCGCGGATTTGAAAGCGGAGCTAGCCACCTTGGAGGCTAGTCAGGCGACCATTGAAAACACGTTGGTGTTGCTAATGGGTGATTACGTGGCCGCGGAGCATTCCGGGTTGAGGATCAGCCGTTTTCAAAGCCAGGGTGCTATCGATTACAAGGCGGCACTGCAAGCCTTGCAACCGGATGTTCAGGCAGGGGCGCTGGAAGTTTACCGAAAACCGTCCACCACACGGGTCCGCGTGACCTGCCGGGACGACGACGGTAAACACGCCGAAGTGCCGTTTGATGCTCAAGCCTTGAAAGACTTGGTTGGAGTGGACTTTTGGTTTTGAGTCTTGATGGTTCGTTTAACGACATCCTGTAACCCTGGTGGTTACGGGATGTTCATTAATTGACGTCATGATCAGTTCAGTTCGGGCATGTCGGTTTTAGGCTGGGCTTTGCCGTAAAACCCAACCCAAAACCCGCATCGTTCAGGCATTCCCTTCGTGGAATCCCGAATCCGGTTTCGACCGGCGTTCCGTTGTTAAGCGGCATGAGCGTTTGCCTCGTGTGCCAGGTGCGTCAAGCCTGGTGTTTTTGTTTGTCCCGTTGGGGTTCATCACCTTTGCGGGACTCGATGACCCCTTTTATCTATTGAAGGAGGTCATTATGAATCACGATTTTTGGATAACCTTGCATGGCTGGTTGAACGTTGCCCATAGCAACGACATTCAGACCAAAAAACGTTTGTTGCTGGAAATGCATCGTCAAATCTCGGACCCTGGTTTGAGAAGTGACATTCAGCGCATCGTGCGTTTGATGGATCGGGAGCTGTTGGCCCGCGCCGAATGGGCGATGTACTGCGTCATGCAGTTGCGTTAATTCGTATCTGCCCTGGTTTGCCAGGGTTTTAATCACCCGATGGGGCTCATCTCCCCTCGGGGCGGTAAGCCCCTTGTCATTTGAGGCTAGTCCTCGAGGAGCTCACCATGTATCAATCCTATTCCATTGCCGACACCTTCGGCATACCTGCACCGGCCACCATGAAAGTGGAAGGCTTTATCCCAGGACAAAATGTCTATGTACCCGCGCAAAAGCCCTATGTGTTTCGCAAGGATCACTTGCGCGACGTGCTGGCGTTTTTAGGGGCACACAATGGCGACGGCTTATACCTGACCGGTCCTACTGGTTCCGGAAAAACGTCGCTGTTGGAGCAAGTCGCGGCGCGTCTCAATTGGGGCGTGCATTCGGTCACCGGCCATGGACGACTGGAACTCAATGATCTGCTGGGTCAGTACATGCTGGTCGACGGCGGCGCGATGAAGTGGATCGATGGTCCGTTGACCCTGGCGGTTCGCTTAGGGCATGTGCTGTTGATCAACGAAATCGATACCATCGATCCTGCCGAGCTGATTGGCTTGAATGAAATTGTTGAAGGGAAACCTCTAACAATTCCGCAAACCGGCGATGTGATTGCTCCGCATTCCAAGTTTCGTTTGGTGGCCACCGGCAATAGTGCTGGGTCTGGCGATCAGTCGGGCTTGTACCAAGGTGTATTACGTCAGAACCTAGCGTTTTTAGACAGGTTTCGCTTGATGGAAGTCGGTTACCCCGAACCCGAAGACGAAATGAAACTGTTGGCCGATGTGGTGCCAAGCATGCCGGAAACGATACGCGAAAGCATGATCAAAGTCGCCAATCAGATTCGCAAAGTTTTCATCGGCGGTGCGGATGGCGGTGGCATGTTATCTGTGACCTTATCCACGCGCGGTTTAGTGCGCTGGGCATCGTTAGTGGCCACCTTCAAAAGCGCGCCGAATGCCTTGGCCTATTCCCTGGATCGGGCCTTGACCTTTCGGGCCGAACCCGCCGAACGCGAAGCGATTCATCGCATCGCCAAGGATGTGTTTGGTGATGACTGGCAGGTCTAGTCATGGCCGCCTGGAATCTCTATCGTCATCGTAATACTGACGGCAGTTCCAAGGACTGGGCAATCAGGAGTAATTCGGATGGATCAATAACGACACGTTGGGGGAAAACGGCAGATAGTTTGCCGGGCGTTAGCAACCGATATGGCGTTAAGCAGCTCGACATCGAACGGCAAAAACAGGCCAAGGGCTATGTGTTGGTCGGCGAGGTGGATATTGATGTTAACGGCAATGTGGTGTTTCCGGGTAAGACTTCGGCAACACCATCACAATTGCCTGAACCTGATGCAAATCCCATGTCTGTGCCAGCACCGCCAGTCGAAGCACTGTATTGGACCGTTGATTGCCATGCAAAACAGTCTATCCGTGTGGAATTGGGTATCGAGGTCAGGCGACTGATCGGCGTTATTCAAAACGTGTCGGATGGTCATGCTACGCCTGAACAGGAATGGAATGGCTGGCAACAATTCATTGATGCCACCCTCAATGCCGAAACCTTTGAACTCAGTGGTCAGATCAAATCAGCCCACGGCGTTTTGCCGTGGCTGTTTTTACTGGCACTGAAAGCAAAAGGCTTTAAAGGCGTGGCGATTGATATTGCCACCGAAACTGCCCGAGACCTCTCGGTCGATCTGAAAGTTGAACAGGAGGTGCTGGCTTTTTTCGGTACTGATCTGGACAGCATTCGCGACACCGCCGAAGTTTTAGGCCTACTTAAACCCCGTTTAAATCTAGCTGCGGCCATGTCCGACAGGGACGACTGCTGGTTTTAACCGGTTTGTAATTTTTTATTTAACCCGTCAGGGGCACATCGGCCCCAGCGGGGATGGGTGTGCCTCTCATTTTAGGAGGTTTCCATGTCTCATGAAACGCAAGTGATCTTAGACCGCGTGGTCTTGATAAAAGTGGACGCCAATATCTACGGCGCCCGCAAAAAACTGAAAAAAGAAGACCTGGTGCTGGCCGATGGTAGCAAATTGCCGCCGGAGGATTTAGCCAGCTTAGGGTCTAAACGTTTGCTCGATCCCGATAATCTGACGGTGTTTAACCGCCTGAAGAAGGAAGCCGAACGCATTTGTTTACGCGTTGGCACCCGCTTTCTGGGTGGCTTTGCCGTGCCGGTTGAGTCCGCTGCCAGTATTACTGCGGAACTTGAGCGCATCGCGCTGGATTTTGCAGCGGCTAAAACCGATTTTATTGCCGGCTATGATGCAGCGGTGACCGACTGGGTGGTTCGCCATCCGGAGTTCGCCGGCATCATCGAGCAAGCGGTGGATTCGGTGGAGTTTGTCTCGACGCGGTTGTCGTTTGATTTTCTGGTGGTCAGTGTTGGTTTGCCCGATAGTTTGCCGCCGACGGATGTCGCGCGACTGGAAAGCAAAATCGGTTCACTCAGTGAGCAGATGTTCTACGAAATTTCCGTGGAAGCCAATCAACTGATCGAGCAGTCGTTGCTGGGCAAGGAGCAAGTAACGAGAAACGCGTTACGGCCGATTCGCCGTATGCGGGACAAACTTGATGGGCTAGGTTTTCTGGATCATCGGGTGGCCCCGGTCGTCAGCACCATTGACGATCTGCTGGCGAGAATTCCCAACAAAGGCGCCATTGAAGGCAGCCTTTTGCAGGAGATTCTGGCTACGGCGATGCTGTTATCTGATCCGGATAAAACCCGGCGGCACGGTGAAGGATTGTTGGTTAATCAAACACCCGTTGTTGAAGAGATGGACGTTGATGAAACCTTAGAACACTCGAAGTTAGAGCCATCAACGGTACCAACAGCAACAACAGTCGCAACCGAACCAATGTCACTCATCGCTGAAAGCGTTGCAGACAGTCCCGATTTTACCGATCTGTTTGACGGCATCTTTGACGATGACCTCGAAGGGAAATCGGCAGCGGATAACTGGGCGCTTGAGGTCTTGCTGGATAAAAGTCAGACCAAGTTGGTAATCGGTAACGATGGAGATGAACTCAACCCATCTGAGCATTCAGCAGCACCTGAAACGGTGACTGCAGGAGCCGATGAGGCAGACGATTCTGACCAGGACTACTGGTTCTGATCTGACGCCATTTAACACTTCACCCACTGGGGCAAATTCATGTCCCGCTGGGGTCGTGGTTTGCCCCAACTTTTGGAGCACACCATGAAAAATAGAACATTACACAACGCATTTCCCATCGTCGCGGCGGCCATTGGCAATCGATTTGGCGTCAAAGTCAGTGTCGGCGGTGATAAAGCCGAAACCGATGGCCAAACCATTTGGCTGCCGGCCTATGAGGGCGACGATGCGGATTATCAGGATTACGCCTGGGGACTGTTGGCCCACGAGGCGGCGCATATTCGTTATTCGGATTTTACGCTGCGCTTTGGGCATTCGGTATTACGCAGGCGCTTATGCGGTGCCATCGAAGATGTCCGCATCGAGCACGAACTGGCCAAGGACTTTCCGGGAACGCGACTAACCATCCACACCGTAATTGAAAAGATGATTGCCAAAGGCGACTTTGTGGCCAGTAGTATTAATGATCATCCGGCTAATATTCTGTACAGCTTTGTCTTGAAATATTTGCGGGCAAAGGTATTAGGTCAATCGGCCCTGCAACCTTTGGTTGAGCAAACCGAACTGGCACTAAAAGCGAAGTTTCCGAAAGGTGCCGTCACGCGGCTGAAAGGCTTGTTGTCCGAAGTGCCACTGGGTTTGCAATCGGAATCCGATTGCCTGCACTTGACTGATCGTATCCTAACCATGATTGAACAGGAGTTCGAGCAACAACGGCAGCGCAATCAAGCCCAGCAATCGGTAGATGAGGACACGTCGCCTGAACCGGATGATACGGATCAGGACGCAGACTCAGAAAAATCGGGCCATTCGAATGGCTCAGATTCCCAGGATGACATGGAACCCGATGAACGATTACCAACCGAGGCTGACGACGATCCGTCTTCAGAATCCGATGATAACGATGATTCCAATCCGGAAAATCCTGGCGATGAGCCGACAACGCCATCCGACAGTGCTTCATCCAACCCAGAAGGTGAGGATGAAGAAAACACGGAAACTTCCGACCCGATGGGCATCTTGCAAACCTTGTTGTCCGCAGGTGACAGTGACATCGACCAGGACCTGTTCGAATCCCTGAAATCGGCCTTGTCGTTGGCGGCGGAAAACGTGTCGGAATTGCTGATGCCCAGTGGCAACGAGCCGCCCATGGACGATCGAGCCGGTGCGTTTTTGCTGCGTAAGGTGCAAAGCGAATCGGGAAAAATCCGTGCCGCTTTGCAAGGCTTGGTGCAGTCGCAAACCCTTAGCCGCTCGCAACACACTTGTCGTGGGCGGAGGATGGATGGCAAGCGTTTGCATCGCCTGCCGCTCGGTGAAACCAAGCTGTTTCAACGCCAACAGGCCAAAGCTGCACCGAATACGGCGATTCATCTGCTACTGGATAAATCCGAAAGCATGGGGTATCAGGTAGCCGACAGCCAAGGTCAGACCATTGGTTCGCGAATGCCGATTGCGCTGGAAGCAACTTTGGCGCTGGCATTGGCCTTTGAAGGGATTCCGGGGGTTAATCCTGGCGTGACCGCGTTTCCTGGGTATCAGGATGATTCGGTGTTCCGCTTGCTGGAGCATGGTCAACGCGTGAATGGCCGAACTGGTGCTTTTTCGCTGGCAGCTACTGGCAGTACGCCGATGACGGAAGCGATTTGGTTTGGTGCGGCGTCACTACTGCGTTGCCGGGAACCGCGTAAAGTGCTGATGGTCATGACCGATGGCCAACCCAACGAGTCACTGAGCACGCTGGAACTGTTGCAGCGTTGCCGTGATAGTGGTATTGAAACGGTCGGTGTCGGTTTGGGATTGGATGTGAGTCATTTATTCCCGATGGCCATCACCATTAACGATCTTTCAGAGCTGAGAGCACAATTGTTCGAACTCTCGAAAGCGGTGTTGTTGGCGGCGTAATTCTTAGCCAGTCAATTATCCGTAGCCCAATCCTTAGGGAAGCGCTGAACAAACCATATTCCCGGCCATCCCCGCCTGCAGAAACGCAGTTTTTTGGAAAACGCACCTATTTGGTTTGATAAATCGCCCGAATCCTCCCAATTTTTTTGCCCTCTACCGTGTTCGGGCACACGGTAGACGGATTTTGGCCTAGGCCGCCATCAATCGGCGGCGCAGCAAATACAAATTCGCCAATCCCACCAGCCAATTCACCTGGGCGGTGTTTTTCTCCAAGCCCCGGTAGCGGGTCTTGCGAAAGCCGAATTGGCATTTGATGATCCGAAAGATATGCTCGACGCGGGCTCTGACCGACGAGTATTTTCGATTGCGCTTACGCTGGTTGCTTGACAGGTTTTTGCCGGGCCTGCGCTTGTCGTTGACGCACCAACTCAGCCCCAGATGCCGTGAGCCTTTTTTGTAGTCGTCGCTAGTATAGCCGGCGTCGGCAAAGATCACTTGATCGTCGTCGCGCAGTAGCTTGGGCAACTCCACGATGTCGGCGGTATTGGCCGCCGTGACCGTCACGCTATGCACGGCGCCGCTGTTCACATCGGCCCCAATATGAATTTTCATGCCAAAGTACCACTGGTTGCCTTTCTTGGTTTGATGCATGTCGGGATCGCGCGCTTGATCCTGATTCTTGGTCGAGCTGGGGGCGTGAACAATCGTGGCATCCACCATCGTGCCTTTGGAGACCAATAAGCCCTGTTTCTTCAGATGCTCATTGACTGTCGACAGTAGCACCTCGGTCAGCTCGTGCTTTTCCAGCCAGTGACGGAAGTTGAGAATAGTGGTTTCGTCTGGCAGCGCTTCGGTGACACTGCCGAAGCCGGCAAACCGGCGAATGCTGTCGATTTCATACAGCGCGTCTTCCATTTGACGGTCCGAGTAGCTGAACCATTGCTGCATGCAGTGGATACGCAACATGCGATTCAACGACATAGGTTGTCGGCCCCGGCGACCACTTTGCGGATAATGCGGTTCAAGCTTGACCAATAATAAGACCCAAGGCACCACTTGCTCCATTTCCGCCAGAAATTTTTCCCGGCGGGTTTGGCGTTTTTTGCTGGCGTATTCAAGCTCGGCAAAACTGGTTTGGGTTGGTGTGTTCATCGGATAGTCCTGGCTGAAATCAGATGGGCCTATTATCTCATCTGACCACTGAAGATTTAATCAGCGTTTCCTTAGGTATTAACCTAGCGATTGTGGCTATGGGTAGCTGATTGCAACACGCAGTTTGTCGAATGCACTCACTTACTGGAGCCCATTCGACAAACAGACCTTTCATGCGTTCCTTTCGAAGAATGCTGAATCCGACTTCGGTCGGCGTTCCGTCTTTAGGCGGCGAGCACGTTAATCCGTGATCGTGTCGGGTGCGTCAAGCCCGATGTAAACCGCAGTTTGCCCTGGCAAATTGTCTGTAATTCATCCCGCTTCGGGCGACCATCGCCCGGCTGGGAGTTGTTCATTCGAAGTGCTTTCTTAAATTTTATAAAGGAGAACTTCAATGAATTTTATCTTCGGCATCATTATTTTGGCGATGTTTATCCTTGCCTTGCGAGTGATTTGGGCAACGGCATTGCAACTGCTGAGCGCATTCAAACACACAGCTCAAACGTTTCACCGGTATCGTGCGCAGCGTTTGGCACGACACCGGCTACCGGTGATCATGCCCACCATCCGTCATGAGGTGGATTGGTTGGCAATGTCGGATTCGGTACGTCAGGAAATCCATAGTCGCAACGCAGGCTCCAATCGGCAAGTTGATCGATTGGACGTGGAGTTGCAGGTAAAAACCAAAACCATGGAACTGATCAAAGCCGATATTCAAATCGCCAAGTTGCAACTGGAATTGGAAAAAGTCAGACCAATGGCAGCTTTAGATGAGCCGAAAGCCGGTAAACCGACAAAACGCTCGAAAAAAGCTACTTCGGTGATGGATGATAATTTATCCAAATCATCCCATCCTGTGCGTCAATTACGGACTGCTCTCAAGTCTGGCAATGGCCTGGTGATTCAGGCTAATGAGCTTGCCCGCCATTGAAAACCGACCACTGAGCACCTGTTTGTGTTTTGACGATACGGACGGGGTTTCTGTTGATTGGTTGATCAAATTGAGTCGGCAATAAGTCTGATGACAACAAAGCCGAAAGATCGTGTTGGCTCTCTCGCCTGAGTTGGCGAATACGACTTAACAGAGTCCAGGCGATTTCTGGATCATCAATATCGTTCAAGACTTCCGCTTCGGCGGCATCCAAATCAGCAAATAATTTTTTGCAACTTGGAGTGGCTTGATCGATGGAATCCAACGGAATCGCCATCGGTTTTCGACTTGGATACTGCTCCTTGGTCTGCTTAGGACTGAGGAATTCAAAAATGCGCAAAATATCGTCAATCATGGCTATTTCTCTGCTTTTTAATGAGTTTTAGCCACCATATACCGATTTTTGCGCGAATTCAACCCCGCTGCACGAGCCGATTTTCGGCTTTGATCAGCGTTTTTTACCTGCGGGAACCTCATCCTGCGGGATGGTGGTTTCTGCTTTTTTTGGGAGGAAATAACCATGTCATCGACATTAGAAATTGGCGTTAGCCATTCACATACTGAAGTTGAAGCCATTCGGTATTTGAATCATTACCGTTGTCCTTACTGCCAAATCGAATGGGAGGATGTATGGGATTGCGGCTGTAACGATCGCTGCCCGGACTGCAACAAGGAAATCGAGCCTTATGAAAGCGCATTGATCGAGGGTGAATCGGTGGAAACCGAATCGCCAGTCGAAGAACCAGCCTTAGCCAATGTCACGGCGGAGGGTGTGAATCGGCTCTTCGTAGTCTCCTACGAAATCGACTATGTACACCGGGTGTCGGTAGGCATCACAGCGGTTAGTCCCGAAGCGTCACAACAGATTGCCGAACAGGCATTCAACGATGCCACGATTTGGGATGACACCGCCGCCATGCCGTTATTGTCCGATGAATACCTTGAATCAGGCGATGAAAGCCTGGTCTGGGAATGCGTTGCCGTTGAACAGTTGCCGGAACCCGATCATTCGGTACGGCAACTGAAGAAAGAGCAAGCGGCCATGCGGGTTTGCCGGGGATTGGTTGAAGCCTATCAACAAGGCGAAGCCAACGGCGGCAGTATCGATTGGGAAAATTTGGATCAGTTAATTCCTCTGGCATTACAAGCCTTGGGAAAAACAGTTCTGGAAATCCAATCCTAAATAGTGCGCGTTGTTCAGACGCGTAATTCTTAAAAGCCTGAGATAGCCCGGTCAACGACTTGGCACTCATTTTTATCCACCCAAACGGGAATGTCCTATTCCCGCTGGGGAATCGTGATGTTTCCGTTTATTCATTGAGGACAACATCATGAAACAAATCTTTGAACACACCTTCAGTACGGGTCATTGCATCCAATATCAGCGTTTGCCATCCGGCACCTGTTATCACGCCGACACACCGGAACCGGTGGTCGAACTGTTGGAACAGCTTCGCCATAGCCGGCGCAAAATCCGGTTGTATTACGGCGATACCCAAACCGGCCAGTCCTGGCTCGATGAACACGATGTCATCGGTTGGATTGGTCGTTCCACCGGCACGATCAAAGTACCATTACTGATGGAACCTGGCGATATTGGTGGTCCGGCATTACTGGATCATTGCATCGTCCGCGTTGATAGCCCACGCCAGGTGCTTTACCAACACGATGACTTTCGGGTTGGTGACGTGGAATTGGTGAAAGGTGAGCTTAACCGCTTGCCTTGGGAAATCTGGATCGACGGCATCGTGCATGCCCGGTTCAAAGTAAAAACCGAAGCCCGGCAGTACCAGGACTTCATTCAAGGTAAGCGGTTCGCGTTGATCTGACGCGCCGTTTTCATTGTTGACACTCGGTTAAGCCGAGTTTTTCACTATACCCCTGCGGGATGATTCTATCCCGCCAGGGATAAATCGGTCGTCAGGGGTCTCATCGGAGATCACCATGATAGACAATCATCAGTATTATCCAACGCCAGAAGCACTGAGCCGTAAAGCTTGGGCGATGTTCAAGAACCAGCAATTCGCGCGGGTATTGGAGCCTTCAGCAGGCGAAGGACATTTGCTGTGTCCAGGGCCATACCAGTACGGTAAACGTTTGCCGATCGATTGCATTGAAATCGATATCCGCAAACACGCGGTTCTGCGCGATGAAGGCTATGCTGTGGTGGGGATGGATTTTCTGCAGTTTCAAAGCGGCAGTGTCTATTCTCACATCATCATGAATCCGCCGTTTGCCGAAGGCGCCAAACACGTGTTGAAGGCTTGGGAGATTTTATTTGACGGTGAAATCGTCGCCATTCTCAATGCCGAAACCGTGCGCAATCCGTTTTCGAAAGAACGCCAGCTGTTATTACGGTTGATCGAGCAGCACGGCGAGGTCGAGTTTCTGCAAGAAATGTTCGCCGGCGAGGATGCCGAACGCAAAACGCCGGTCGACGTGGCCCTGGTCTGGTTGAAAAAAACTTCGACCTTCGAACAGGACATCCTCGGCAGTATTCTGGACGATTTGCGCCAGGATAGGCGGGAGGCCGATGATTTAGCGGGCGAATTTCAACTGCCCCATGAGTTGGCCTTGCCGAATGCCTTCATCGATAACGCGGTGTTGATGTTCAATGCCGCGGTCGAAGCAGCGCGACAGGCCGTGGTCAGTGAAGCCCGTGCCAGCCGTTATCGGACCATGCTGGGCAAAACGCTCGGCGAACTGAGCGGTGGCGGTATCAGCAGTGAAGACGACTCGTCATCGGATGCGGTGAAGCGGACGCTGTTTAAACGCTATCACGATCTGAAGAATCGGGCCTGGACCAGCATTTTACGTTCGACGCAGGTGACTTCACGCTTGTCATCGGCGGCGCAGAAACGATTGGAGTCGGATTTTGAAGCGGTGAAGTCCTTGGAATTTACCGTGCCGAATATCTATGGCTTTCTGCAAGGCATCATCGATCAGCAAGGTGAAATTCAACTGAGCATGGTGTGCGATGTGTTCGATCTGATCACTCGCTATTACAGCGATAACGCGGTGTTTTACATGGGCTGGAAAAGCAATGACAAACATCGCACGCTGGGTATGCGGATCAAAACCACGCGCTTCATTCTGCCGGGTCACGGCTCGAGTTCTTACCAAAACGGTCTGAATTGGGAGTCGGAACGGCTGTTAGCGGATTTCGACAAGGTGTTTGCCTTGCTCGATGGCAAGACCGAAGCGGAGGTGAGTTTGGTGTCGGTGTTTCGGCAGCATTTTCACGCGCTTCGGGTCGGTAAGCGGATCGGTGGCAGTTATTTTGACGTTCGCTATTATCCGGGCGTCGGCACCATTCACTTTTTTCCGAAAAGTAAAACCCTGATCGATCGCATGAACCGTTGGGTTGGCCGTCAGCGCCGCTGGTTACCGCCTGTAGATACTCAAGCCGGACAAGGTTTCTGGCAGCAGTTCGAACAGGCAGAGACCTTAGATCGGGCGTTTCACACCGAAGTGAACAAGCAATGTCCACGCAGTAGCCGGCATGTCCATTTCGATCCCTTTTGGGCGATCAAGCACGGCGGCGAGTCGGAACGGGAAAAAGGTCATCGTCTGTTAACCCAGGCGATGAGCACGGTACTTGCCAGCCGAGGCATCGATCCCGATGCGGTATTGGAAAACGAACAATCCAGCTTGCTGGAATGGACGGGCTCATTACCATCTTCTACCGACCTGGCTTTGGCATCGTAATCCGGTGTTATACAGGTCTTTAACTTAACCACTGGTCAAGCCAGTACTACCCGCCTCGGGGAGATGATCCGTTCTCCCCGTCGGGGTCGAACTGTGTCGTTTCCTCGGGGCTTTTTTATTCGAGGAACTCACATGAACACCACACAACTATCGGTAAACCCCGAAAAATTGATCAACAACCTGCGTTTCAGCTTTACCCAGTCCACCACGGTACTGGGCGAACTGATGCAAAATGCGCCGGTGCCACCTTCGTCAGCTTCGAGTATTCGGAAGACTCTCGAACTTTGACGGTGTGTGACGATGGCTGCGGCATTGCCTGTTTGACAACGTTACTGACCGTAGCAGAGTCCGGCTGGGATATAGAGTTGATCGAACGCGAACATGCTTTTGGGATTGGCTTTTTATCAGCGCTGTTTTCGTGCGAAGCCATCAGCGTCAACAGCAAGGGTGGTCGATTTTCGGTGGATACGGCCGCGCTTTTGGCCTTCCAACCGATTGCGATCGAACCCGCGGACTGGCAAGGCATCACGCGTTTGACGTTGACCCAGTTCAAACCGGAAGCGGATCGGATTGAATCCCAGTTGTGTCGCTTGGCGCGGGGATTTCCGATTGAGGTGCGCTTTAACGGTGTCAGCCTGGATCGGCCGCGAGCGGTCAACTCAACGTTACCGTTCATCGAGACCGAGCTGGGTGAGATGTATTTGTATGGCTTGTCCCAGGGCGAAGACTGGTTGCGGCAATCGGAGCATTTTCATCTGTATCTGCAAGGTTTACCGGTCTACCACAGTCACCACGAACGAGACCCCGGCCATGTCATCCACTTGGATTCAAGCCGGTTTTTCGCGCGGTTGCCGGATCGGGATAAATTGATCGATGAAGCGCAGGTCATTGCTGAGGTTAAGCACGTTCTGCAACGGGAGGCCAGGCAACGACTGAAAGCGATCAAACGCGAATTGTCTGCTGAGGAGTTTGTGCAGGGCTACGACACCCTGAAAACCTACCGCTGCCTGAATTTACTGAATGACGTGCCGTTATTGCCCAAACAGGTATTGGCGATCATTCAGGATTATCCGATCAAGGCAGGTTGCAGCAGTGTCAATTTGGCAGCGGTTTCGCAACCGGTCAGTCGAAGCGATATGGAAAACGGCCTTGTTAAAGTTGCCGACCTAGATGATCTCGATGAGGTCGGTGCGCTACGCTGGATGTTTGCTTGGCACCGCGATTATCGGGTATTTCGGCCGGGGTTGGATGCCAAGCATTGGCTATTTAATTACCTGGTCGATTTGAACGCGCCGGCCATCACCTTGGACATCGTCAACGAAACGCACCGCGCTTTTTTTGAAGGGCAACGGGTGAATGGTCAGGCGATATTTTGTGAAAAGTACCGGTTAACCCTCAATGGCGAGTCTGTCGACATCGATCACGATGCCGTCTATGACGAGGATCAGGACTGCTTCATCGTACCCAGTCGGGAGACGTCCGGGTTGGTGGTTTGCCAAGCATCGTCCTACTACGACGAATGGGATACGTTCATGGAATCCGCCAAGGAAGCCGATGAATGGGATTTTCATAATTTCGTGGTGGCTAACACCGCCGACAAACCAGCGGATGCACTGCAACGACTGCTGCCGAAATTTGGCAGTTGTCCGGCGCTGTTTTCCAGGTCCTTTCAAATTGTGCTTGGCAATGATGGCAATGTCGTCACCGTTGCGGAAATGTAGTCGAAACCCAATTGGGCCGAAGGCCGCGGCTGTCTTAGCCCGTGGCTTTTGGCTGGTTTTCTGGCCAACGACCACGTAACAAGCATTAACCCAAAACACCTGACGCAGTCATGGCGTCAGCTTAAGCCTCTTAGCGAAATGTGTTCTGCCGACGGTCAACGTCGGTAGACATCGCTGACGAGGCTTTGCACATTTTTACAACCCTTCCGGAGAAAGTTCACCCCGGAAGGGGACGGCTTTCTCCAAATTTTAAGATTACGGGAGAAAACCCATGTTATTCATTCGAGGAACCAATAATCGTTACCGTATGGCCGATGAACAGGATGTCATCTTAGAGGCCATTCAGATCTACAACCGCAACTTCAGTCGAGGCGAAGCCTTGACCAGTCCGGACAAAGCGAGGGACTGTATCAAATTGAAATTGGCGCCGTATGAGCACGAAGTATTTGTGTGTCTGTTCTTGGACAATCAACACCGGGTCATCGCTTGCGATGAATTATTCCGGGGGACGATTGATGGCGCTAGCGTTTATCCGCGCGAAGTGGTCAAAACCTCGCTGCACTATAATGCGGCGGCGCTAATCATTGCCCATAATCACCCGTCCGGCATTAGTGACCCCAGTCAGGCGGATCGCGTGATTACCGAAAAACTCAAAGAGGCCTTGGCCTTGATTGACGTTCGCATACTTGATCACTTCATCGTCGGCGAAACCGTGTATTCATTCGCTGAGCATGGCTTGTTGTGAAAAAAGTATTAGCGACGAGCCTATTTCTCGGTGCCCAAGATAATCGTATGTAACAGCGAAGTTGAGGTATGGACTCGCCAAGTGGTAACCATGAAGGCGGTGTCGATACGACTGCGTAAAATAATATAAACCCCACGTTTCCCCAGAACCAGCAGCTAAGCATTGCTCTGGCTTTTAGGGGGACTTACTCGTTCGACCCCAAGCTGAGTGCGCCAGGACAAGCTGGCAAAGGATAGGAGGTGAAAGTCCTCTACGAGATAAGGTCTAGCCCACCGTCTCGGCCCCGAGTGATGCGCGGTTACTCGCGAGGGTAAACGTGAAGCGTTCACAGGGGAGACCACAGGCTGGGTATTGAGCTGCGAAATGGGTCGAACTTCGAGGTGCCGATCCCGTTCGCTAATGAGAAGGCAATATTGGATCATGCGATTTGGCCAGCATGAATCCAAACCTCGCGCAGTCGTAGACCCCAAGCATGTGGAGAAGTCCTTTGTACGGAACCTGGGAGGTCTCATCTGTGCTCGATAGGCATATCGAGCCGGTTTATTAAGGTAGAAACTGAACGATAAATATGTACGCAGATGAGAAGTCGGACAAAGCCGTAGTACCGATGAAGCAA